>ERZ795053.58-NODE-58-length-117412-cov-11.100377_pt1 | contig 117412 bp, 104 predicted proteins | sample MGYA00375137_ERZ795053 | MGnify/ENA primary metagenome ERZ795053 (study PRJEB30182, sample SAMN05720284) | activated sludge metagenome | isolation source: Anaerobic digester | place: Hong Kong | collected 2014-12-17 ... | reverse complement strand
GCTCAACGGGCTGATGGCCGGGGTTCTCTATTCCCTCGTGGCGCTCGGCTTCGTGCTGATCTTCAAGGCCAGCGGAATCTTCAATTACGCGCAGGGCGTGCTGGCGCTTTTCGCCGCCCTCACGCTCGTCGGCTTCCAGAACGGCCAGATCCCCTTCGCGCATCTCATCAACGCCGTCTTCGGCACCGACCTGCACGAATTCGGCTGGCACCTGCCCGCCATCGTCGCGATCGTCCTGACCGGGGCGGTCATGGTGGGCCTGGCGATCATCATCGAACGCTATGTTCTGAAGCATCTGGTGAACCAGGCGCCGATCATTCTCTTCATGGCGACGATCGGCATGGCCTATTTCCTCGAAGGTCTCGGTGACATCATGTGGGGCGCCGACATCAAGAAGCTCGATGTCGGCCTGCCGCAGGGCATCAACGAAACGATCGACACCGTGACCTTCAACGCGCTCGGCTACGGCTTCTTCATCGACAATCTCGATATCGTGGCCTCGGTCGTCGCGGCGCTTCTGGTGATCTCGCTCACCATCTTCAGCCAGTATTCCAAACAGGGCCGCGCCCTGCGCGCCGTCGCCGACGACCATCAGGCGGCGCTGTCCGTCGGGATCTCGCTCCGCTTCATCTGGGTTCTCGTCTGGTCCATCGCCGGCTTCGTGGCGCTGGTCGCCGGGATCATGTGGGGATCGAAGTCGGGGGTCCAGTTCTCGCTCTCGCTGATCGCGCTCAAGGCGCTGCCGGTCCTCATGCTGGGCGGCTTCACCTCGATCCCGGGCGCCATCGTCGGCGGCCTCATCATTGGCATGGGCGAGAAGCTCTTCGAATTCTTCGTGGGCCCGATGATCGGTGGCGCCACCGAAAACTGGTTTGCCTATGCGCTTGCGCTTCTCTTCCTCGTCTTCCGGCCTCAGGGCCTGTTCGGCGAGAAGATCATCGAGAGGGTCTGAGCGATGGCAAGGATCGAAGCTTCGGGAGCCGCCGGCCGGAGTCCTTGGGCCAGACCGAAAGCGCGCCCTGCAGTTCATTCTGGTGAAAATACTCCGGGGGTCCGGGGGCAGCGCCCCCGGCCTCTGGGCCGCAGTGCAGCGACGGGTTGGAGGGACTGATGTTTTACCGTGAGGCCGGCGACTTCAAGACAAGCTACGCCGACGACAGCCAGACCTTCCCCATCCGGTTCGACCGGCTGCGCTACTACGCGGTGATCGCGGTGGCGTTCGGGGTCATCCCCTTCTTCATCAACGACTACTGGGCCAACGCGGTCTTCGTGCCCTTCCTGATCTATGCGATCGCGGCGCTGGGGCTGAACATCCTGACGGGCTATTGCGGCCAGGTGTCGCTGGGCACCGGCGGTTTCATGGCGGTCGGCGCCTATGCGGTCTACAAGCTCATGACCGCATTTCCCGAAGTGTCGATCCTGATCCATGTCCTGCTGGCGGGCGGGATCACCGCGGTCGTGGGCGTGCTGTTCGGGCTGCCCTCGCTCAGGATCAAGGGCTTCTATCTGGCGGTGGCGACGCTTGCCGCGCAGTTCTTCCTTGTCTGGCTCTTCAACAAGGTGCCGTGGTTTTACAACTACTCCGCCTCGGGCCAGATCTCCGCGCCGGAGCGCACGGTCCTTGGACATGCGGTGACCGGCGCATCGACGACGGCGCCGGCAAAGTACCTTTTCTGCCTCATCATCCTCTTCGCGCTCGCCTGGCTGGCGCGGAACCTGACGCGCGGCACGGTGGGGCGCAAGTGGATGGCGATCCGCGACATGGACATCGCCGCCGAGATCATCGGTGTGAACCCGCTGACCACCAAGCTTTCCGCCTTCGCCATCTCGTCCTTCTATATCGGCGTCGCCGGGGCGCTCTTCTTCTCGGTCTATCTCGGCGCGGTAGAGGTCGGCGAAGCGTTCGGGATCCAGAAATCCTTCCTGATCCTCTTCATGATCATCATCGGCGGGCTCGGGTCGATCTTCGGGTCTTTCGCAGGGGCGGCCTTCCTGGTGCTGCTGCCCGTTCTTCTCAAGAACATCCTCGTCGGCCATCTCGGCTGGGCGACGGACCTTGCCGCGCATGTGGAACTGATGATCGTCGGCGCGCTGATCGTGATCTTCCTGATCGCGGAGCCGCATGGAATGGCCCAGCTCTGGCGGCTGGCGAAAGAGAAACTCCGGCTTTGGCCCTTCCCTCACTGAGGGGCCGCCCAACCACAAGACCGGCGGAAAGGCCGGCTGACCGCAACCTTGAACCCTTGGGAGGAGACCCAGATGAAGAAGACGATGACCGCGATGGCGCTTGCACTGGCCGTCGCAACGCCGGCGATGGCCGACCTCATGGTGCCGAACCTGTCCTACCGGACCGGCCCCTACGCGCCGAACGGTATCCCCTATGCCGACGGCTTCAACGACTACTTCACCCTTCTGAACGAACGCGATGGCGGCATCGGCGGCGAAAAGGTCGTGGTGACGGAGTGCGAGACTGCCTACAACACCGAAAAGGGCGTCGAGTGCTACGAGGCCACCAAGGGTGACGGCGCGCTGGTCTACAACCCGCTGTCGACCGGGATCACCTACCAGCTCATCCCGAAGGTGACGGCCGATGGCATCACCCTTTACACGCCGGGCTATGGTCGCACCTCGGCCGCGAACGGCAAGGTCTTTGCCAATGTCTTCAACTATCCGGCCAACTACTGGGACGGCGCGTCGATCATCGTGAAGGATATCCTTTCGCAGAACGGCGACAACATCCAGGGCAAGAAGATCGCGCTGGTCTACCACAACTCCGCCTATGGCAAGGAACCTATCCGCACGCTTCAGGAACTGGCCAAGAAGCATGGCTTCGAGCTGGTCGAGATTCCGGTCGACCACCCGGGCCAGGAACAGAAGTCGCAGTGGCTGCAGATCCGCCGCGACAAGCCGGACTATGTCATCATGTACGGCTGGGGCGTGATGAACGCCGTCGCGGTGCAGGAAGCGGTGAACATCAGATACCCGATGGACCATTTCTACGGCATCTGGTGGTCGGGGTCCGAGAACGACGTGCTGCCGGTCGGCGACGGCGCCAACGGCTACAAGATGATCTCGTTCCACGGCACTGGCGGTGATTATCCGGTCTATGCCGACCTCAAGGCGCATGTCTACGACGCCGGCAAGGCGGCGGGCGACGGGTCAAACCCGGGCAACGTGCTTTATTCGCGCGGCATGTATGCGGCGATGGTGATCTCCGAGGCGATCCGCGGCGCACAGGCGGCGGCCGGTCATTCGAACGTGACCACCGCCGAGGTGCGTGACGGCTTCGAAAACCTGAACCTGACCGAGGAACGCCTGACGGAACTTGGCCTGCCGGGCTTCGCCCAGCCGATCGCCTCGTCCTGCGCCGATCACGGCGGCCCGGGCACGGCGATGATCTTCCAGTGGGATGCCGGTGCGAAGAAGTGGAACCAGTCCTCGGACTGGATTTCGGCTGACGCCGACGTGATCGACCCGCTGATCGCCGAGGATTCGGCGGCCTTCGCGGCCGAAAACAACATCGCCGAACGCTGCAACTGAGCGCGGCGCAAGACAAGCCCCTGGCCCGGACCGGGCCGGGGGCACCGGGATCAATCTTCAAGCGGGGCCAAAGATGCTCGACGCCGCCAAGACCGAGACGCTTCTTGAGGTCAACAACATCGAGGTGATCTACAATCACGTCATCCTCGTGCTCAAGGGGGTCAGCCTTTCCGTGCCCAAAGGCGGCATCACCGCCCTTCTGGGCGGCAACGGCGCGGGCAAGACGACGACGCTCAAGGCGATCTCGAACCTTCTGCACTCCGAACGCGGCGAGGTCACCAAGGGGTCGATCGTCTACCGCGGGGAACGCGTCCAGGATCTTGACCCGGCGGCGCTGGTGAAGATGGGGGTGATCCAGGTGATGGAGGGCCGCCATTGTTTCGGCCACCTCACGGTCGAGGAAAACCTTCTGACCGGCGCCTATACCCGCAAGGACCGCGAGGTCGCGAAAGACCTCGAAATGGTCTACCACTATTTTCCGCGCCTGAAGGAACGCCGCAAGAGCCAGGCTGGCTATACCTCGGGCGGTGAACAGCAGATGGTCGCCATCGGTCGCGCACTGATGTCGCGGCCCGAGACGATCCTTCTGGACGAGCCGTCGATGGGCCTTGCCCCGCAGCTTGTCGAACAGATCTTCGAGATCGTGAAGGCCGTGAACGAGAAGGAAGGCGTGACTTTCCTTCTGGCCGAACAGAATACCAACGTGGCCCTGCGCTACGCGCATTACGGCTACATCCTGGAAAGCGGCCGGGTCGTGATGGATGGTCCCGCGAAGGATCTTCGCGAGAACCCGGACGTGAAGGAATTCTACCTGGGCATGTCGGACAAGGGGCGCAAGAGCTTCCGCGATGTGCGCAGCTATCGCCGGCGGAAACGCTGGCTGGCCTGACGGCGAAGGCATCCGCGACAAGGACAGTGACCCCCGGCCAGCGCTCCGGGGCAGGGAGGGGGGCGACCCCAATGAGAAGATGAGCCATTACGACAGCCTCGAGACCCGTTCCGCCGACGAACGCGCGGCCGCGCAGCTTGCCACGCTGAACGCGCAGTTGGCGCGGATCGGTTTCGATCCGGTCAGCGAGCTTTCGGCGTTGGCCGGGCTTCCCGTGCTCCGGAAATCCGACCTGGGCCAGCGCCAGAAGGACAGCAAGCCCTTCGGCGGCATTCCCGTTGCCAATCTGGCCCATGTCTTCCAGTCGCCAGGGCCGATCTATGAACCGGGCGGGGTCAGCCACGACTGGTGGCGGATGGGCCGCTTCCTCCATGCAGCCGGTGTCGGCAAGGGCGATATCGTCCAGAACTGCTTCGGCTACCACCTGACCCCGGCGGGGATGATCTTTGAAAACGGCGCGCGGGCGGTGGGGGCGGTCGTGCTCCCTGCCGGCACCGGGCAGACGGATCTGCAGGTGCGCGCCGCTGCCGACATCGGCACCACCGCCTATGCCGGAACGCCGGATTTCCTCAAGGTGATCCTCGACAAGGCCGAGGAGATGGGCGAACGGCTGTCGCTGACCAAGGCTGCGGTGGGTGGCGGGGCGCTTTTCCCGTCGCTGCGCAGGGAATACGCGGATCGCGGCATTTCCTGCCTGCAATGCTATGCGACCGCCGATCTGGGCAATATCGCCTACGAGTCTCCCGCGATGGAGGGGATGATCGTGGACGAAGGCGTGATCGTCGAGATCGTGCGCCCCGGCACCGGCGACCCGGTCCCCGAGGGCGAGGTGGGCGAAGTTGTCGTCACCACGCTCAATCCCGACTATCCGCTGATCCGCTTTGCCACCGGCGACATGTCGGCGGTCATGACGGGGCAAAGCCCTTGCGGACGCACCAACCTGCGCATCAAGGGCTGGATGGGCCGCGCCGACCAGACGACCAAGATCAAAGGCATGTTCGTCCGCCCCGAACAGGTCGCGGCCTTCGTCGCGCGCCACGACGAGATTGCACGCGCCCGCGTCGTCGCCACCCGCGAGGGCGAGATGGACGTGATGACTGTCCGGGTCGAGGCGCCTTCGGGCGCGGGCCGTGGCTACGAGGACTCGATCGTCCAGACGCTGAAGCTGAAGGGCAAGGTCGAGATCGTGCCACCCGGCAGCCTTCCCAACGACGGCAAGGTGATCGACGACCAGCGCGTCTATGACTGACGGGCGGATTGTCGCTGCCCGGGCTGTCTCTGTCATAGGATAACATCGCCGAGGGGGTTAGCATTCCTTCCCAAACCGGAAGGGAGACCCGCCATGCCGACCAGAGCCCTGTTCGCCGCCGTCGCCATTCTTGCCGCCTGGCCCGCCTGGGCGCGCGACGTCGCGCTGGTCATCGGGAACGAGAACTATCGCCGCGCGCCGGATGTCAACTCGGCCGAGGATGCGGCCGACGCCGGTGCCGCGCTCGAGGCACTGGGCTTCGATGTGCATGAGGGGCGCGATCTTGACGCGGCGGGGCTGCGGCGTGCACTGGCCGGGTTTCATGCCGATGCACAGGATGCCGACCGGCTGGTGATCCTTGTGGCGGGGCATTTCGCGCACGCGGGCGCCCAGGGCTGGCTTCTCGGAACCGAGGCCGACCGGCCATCCCTCGGGTCGGTGGACGGCGCGGGACTGCCGGTCGCGACGATTCTGTCCATCGCCGGCGAACGGCCGGGCGCGGCGATGGTCCTTCTGGGGACAGAACCGCTGCCCATCGCGCTGGGGCCGGGGCTTACGGGCGGTCTGGGCGACATGCCCGCGCCCCAGGGTGTCACGGTGATTTCCGGGGACGCAGGGACGCTGGCCGAATTCGTCACCGATGTTCTGGCGGAACCGGGGCAGTCGCAGGCCGCGCTTGCCGCCCAGGCCGAGGGGCTTGGCGTTTCGGGCTATCTGGGCGATGCCGGCCCCTTCCTTCCGCTGCCCGCGCCGCCGGCCACCGATGCCGGCGCCGCCGAGACTGCGGCCTGGGATGTCGTGCGCCGCCTGGACACGGTGCCTGCCTACGAAGGGTTCCTGCGCCAGTACCCGTCCGGGCGGTACGCGGCCGAGGCGCGCGCCGCGATCGAGGCGATCAGGGCCCAGCCGCTCTTGCAGGCGCAAAAGGCAGAAGAGGCGCTGGCGCTCAGCCGCGACAGGCGGCGCGAGGTGCAGCGCAACCTCAGCCTTCTGGAGTTCGACCCGCGCGGGATCGACGGGCTTTTCGGCCCCGGGTCGCGCCGCGCCATCGCCGCCTGGCAAAAGGCCAACCGGATCGAGGCGACCGGCTATCTTGACGCCGACCAGTTGACCCGGCTCCAGGCCCAGGCCGACCGCCGCGCGGCCGAGCTTGAGGCAGAGGCCCGCGCGCGCCAGGCAGAGCTTGACCGTCAGGACCGGCTTTACTGGGAACAGACCGGCGCTGCGGGCGACGAGGCGGGACTGCGCGCCTATCTCAAGCGCTATCCCGACGGGCTTTTTGCCGATCTCGCGCAAGAGCGTCTTGCCGTCTTCGAGGACCGCCGCCGCCAGGAAGCGCAGGGGGCCGACCGGCTGGCGTGGGATCAGGCCGTCGCGGCCGGCACGGCGCAGGCCTACCGGGATTACCTGCGCGTCTTCCCCAACGGCGTCTTCGCCGAGGACGCACAGGCCGCGCTTGAGGCCGCCGAGGCCGCCGAAGGCGCGGAAGCCGCCCGGGCCAGCGCCGAGGCGGCAGAAAACGCGCTTGGGCTGAACGGCTTCTTCCGGCAGGCGATCGAAAAGCGGCTGTCCAATCTTGGCCTGAAACCGGGCCGGGTGGACGGCACTTTCGACGACGACACCCGCCGCGCCATCCGCCGCTATCAGGAAGCGCGCGGGATGGAGGTCACGGGTTATCTGACACAGGCCGCCGTGGTGCGTCTGCTTGCTGAAGGCTTGTGACCGGAGGGCCGGGCGGGCAGTGACGTGGCGCCCCGGCCCTTCAGTCGCCGCCCGAAAACTTCATGAGCACGATGCCTGAGAGGATCAGCAGTGCCGCGACAACTCGCATGGGGGTCAGCGCCTCGCCCATGAAGGCGGCTCCGGCCAGAAACGCGCCGGCCGCGCCGATACCGGTCCAGACCGCATAGGCCGTTCCAAGCGGCAGCGACCGCATCGCGATCGACAAGAGCGCGAAACTGGCAATCATTGCGACAAAGGTCAGAATCGTTGGCCCCAGCACGGTGAAGCCCGCCGACTTCTTCATCGCGAAGGCCCAAAGCACTTCGAGAAGGCCCGCGACGAGTAGATATGTCCATGCCATCGTGTGTTCCATGGGCCGTGCCGGGCCGTCGCGGCGGTCTTGCCTGGGATCGGGCCCTTCCCCCGGCCGAAACCCTATTGGGGCTGTTGCTTGCCGGCAAGCGCCAACAAAGAGCGACCGGCAAGACAAGAAGATCTGACCAAATCGAAAGGGCCGCCGGTTTCCCGGCGGCCCTTTTCTTGCCTGCAACAGGCGTCGCAGCTCAGCCCTGACGGGCCTTGTAGCGCTTCTGCGTCTTGTTGATCACGTAGACGCGGCCCTTGCGGCGCACGACCTGGCAATCGCGATGCCGGCTCTTGAGCGAGCGGAGCGAGTTCCGGACCTTCATCGGCCTTCTCCCAGTATGGCGCGTCTGCGCCGGCGAAAACGAATGCCCCCGGAAATGCCCGGGGGCGGTGATGGTGGGCGCGACAGGGATCGAACCTGTGGCCACTACGATGTCAACGTAGTGCTCTACCGCTGAGCTACGCGCCCCTCCGATTACGCCGCCACCGTCCCGACATGCGCCGGACGCGGGTGGCACCGCGTCGGTCCCGGGGTCTATAGAAGGAGTCGCGGGGCCTTTCAAGGGGTTTCGACACGCCGTGTTTTCGCTTTATAGTCCGGGCAGTGGCAAGGAGAGAACATGACGCCCGGCCCCTACCGACTGACCTTGCCGGAACGGCGCACCACGGGCGTGATCTTTGCATCACCGCACAGCGGAAGCCACTATCCGCGCGACTTCCTTTCCCGTTCGGTGCTGGGCGACAAGTCCATCCGAAGCTCCGAAGACGCGTTCGTCGATGTCTTGCTGGAAAGGGTGACCGATCACGGCGCGCCGCTTCTGGCCGCAGTCGCGCCGCGCGCTTTCGTCGATCTGAACCGCGCCTGCGACGAACTTGACCCCGCGTTGATCGAGGGGTTTCGCGCGCCCGCGCACAACCCGCGCGTCGCCTCCGGACTTGGCGTCGTGCCGCGCGTGGTATCTGGCGGCCGTGCGATCTATTCCGGAAAGCTTCCGCTTCACGAGGTGAAGGCGCGGATCGCGGATTGGTGGCACCCCTATCATGACCGGCTTCAGGTGCTGATGGACGAATCGCGCCTGCGGTTCGGACAGGCGATCCTGATCGATGTGCACTCGATGCCGCACGAGGCGATGGATGCGGTGGCGGTGCCGGGCCGCCCCCGGCCCGAGGTCGTGCTGGGTGACCGCTACGGCACCTCGGCTTCGGCGGCGGTGGTCGATGCGGTCGATGCCGCCTTTGTCCGCGCAGGCCTGCGCACGGTGCGCAACACGCCCTTTGCCGGTGCCTATATCGCGCAGGCCTATGGCCGCCCGACACGGGCGCAGCATGTCGTGCAGGTCGAAATCGACCGCGCGCTTTACATGAACGAGGCCGAGGTCCGGCCCAACGGAAATTTTGCCGGTTTCCAGCGGATCCTGTCGGGCGCCCTGGCCGAAATCGCCTCGATCGGCCGGGCAGAGGATCGTCTGGCGGCGGAATGACCGCCGGTCGACCGAAGGATGATCAGCGCAGGCTGCGGCCCTTGACGATCGCGTCCTTGCCAAAGCGCGCACGGATCGCGTCGGTGGCGCGTTCGGCACCGGCGCGCCGCGCTGCCTGCGGGTCCAGCAGGTCGCCCGTCAGGTCCGCGGCCCGGTCGTCGGTCAGATCGGATATGCCGACCCCGATAAGCCGGAAGGGCCCCGGTTCCCTGACCTGGCCAAGCAAGTCCGCGCCCTCGCGGTAGATGCGGTCGGCGGTCTGTGTCGGTTCGCGCAGCGTATGGCGCCGGGTGATCGCGGTGAAGTCGGCACGCTTGAGCTTCAGCGTCACCGTGCGGCCCGCCAGATCCTTGGCTTTCGCGCGGTCCGCGACCCGTTCCGCCAGCCGCCAGACATGGCCGTCCAGAAGATCCCTGTCCGAGGTATCCTCGTCAAATGTCGTTTCGGCCGAGATCGAGCGCATCGGTTCGTTCGGGTTTACGCGACGGTGATCCACGCCGCGCGCCAGATGCCAAAGCCGGTCGCCGATCGCACCGAACCGTGCCGCCAGATCCTTGCGATCCCATCTTTCCAGGTCATCGAAGGTTCGGATGCCCGCCGATTCGAGCGTCGTCTGGGTGGCAAGCCCGACGCCCCAGATCATGCGAACCGGCTTGCCCTTCAGGAAGGCGGCGGTGTCGCCCTTGCCGATCACCGAAAACCCGCGCGGCTTGTCGAGGTCCGAGGCGACCTTGGCCAGGAACTTGTTGTGCGACAGGCCGACCGAGCCGGTCAGGCCAAGTTCATCCTCCATCCGTTTCAGAAGCCGCGCGAGCATGACCGCAGGCGGCGCGTGATGCAGCCGCTCCGTCCCGGTCAGGTCAAGGAACGCCTCGTCCAGCGACAGCGGTTCGATCACCGGGGTCAGATCGTCCATCAGCGCGCGGATCTGCTTGGACACCGCGGCATAGTGCGACCCGCGCGGCTTGATGACCACCGCCTCGGGGCAAAGCCGAAGCGCCTGGAACATCGGCATGGCGGACCGCACGCCCCTGATCCGCGCGAGGTAGCAGCAGGTCGATACGACCCCGCGATGCGCGCCGCCGACGATCACCGGCTTGTCGCGCAAGTCGGGATTGTCGCGCTTTTCCACGCTCGCGTAGAAGGCGTCGCAATCCATGTGCGCGATGGAAAGCCGGAACAGCTCGGGATGCGACAGGACACGGGGCGACCGGCAGGCGGGGCAACGCGCGCCGGTATCGAAAGGCGTCAGACAGTCGCGGCACAGGGCAGGCATGTGGCGAGAGTATCGCAGGACAGCGCCATGCCCAAGAGGGGCTGCGAGGCCGCCGGCCTAGAACCGTTCTGCCCGAAGCACCTGGCAGTCCGTCACGGACACCACCCCGATGTGCCGTTCGACGACCTCGAAGGCGGCCTCGAGCAGCTTGTCAACGCGTTCGGGGCGCACGATGCACACGACCGCGACCATTCCGCCCGCGGCTGAAACCTGGCCCTCCCGGCTCCAGCGGCCGGAGCGGCCGGAGCCGCCCAGAACCGGCAGCACGGTGAACCCCGTCACGCCGGCCTCCGAAATGGTGTCCAGCAGCCGCCGCTCAAGCGGGGCTTCGATGATGATCTCGACACGTTTCGCGACGTGCATCTGCATTTTCAGACTCCGCCGATGATCTCAGCCAGCGCGATATAGATGGGAATGCCAAGCGCCAGGTTGAATGGGAAGGTCACGCCCAGCGAAAGGGTCAGGTAGATCGACGGGTTCGCCTCGGGCAGCGCGACACGCATGGCCGCGGGGACCGCGATATAAGAGGCGGAGGCGGACAGCACCATCAGCAGCGCCGTTCCGCCGGCGCTCAGCCCAAGCGCGGCGGCCACCGGCATCGCCAGGGCCGCGCCGACCAGCGGCATCAGCACGGCGAAGGCAAATGCCCCCGGCGACAGGACCGAGCGCGCCTGCCTGAGGCCGCGCCCGGCCACCAACCCCATGTCGAGCAGGAAGAGACACAGCACGCCCTTGAAAGGCGAGACGATGAAGCTCTCGATCTCTTTCAAGCCGCGCTCGCCGGTGATGGCGCCGATCATGAAGGCTCCGATCAGGAGCACGATGGAGCCGTTGAGCAAGACTTCGCGCCATAGCTCGCGGTCCATCCGCGCCCCGGTCCCGGCCCGTGTCGCCAGCCAAAGAGCGGCTATGATTGCAGGGGCCTCCATCGCGGCGGCGACGGCGACCATATAACCTTCGTAATCAATGGCTCGGCTGGCGAGGATGGCAGTGGCGGACACGAAGGTCACGATCGAGATCGAGCCATAGTGGCCTGCTACGGCCGCCGCATCGACCGCGGAAAGCCGCGTCATGGCGCGCAGAAGGCCAAATGCGACAAAGGGGATCACGAAGCTCAGCGCGACGCCCGCGACGAGTGAGGCTGCAAGGGATCCGTCCAGGCCGTGGGCCGCGACGCTCGCCCCCCCTTTGAAGCCGATCGCGAAGAGAAGGTAGAGAGACAGCGCCTTGGCCGCCGCCTCCGGCACCGAGAGACTGGAGCGCGCGAGGGATGCGAAAAGCCCCAGCGCAAAGCTCAGGACGATTGGCGACAGCAGGTTCTGCGCCATGATCGAAGGGATTGCTTCCATGCCCCGCTCCGTCCGAGTTCCGCTGATAGATAGAAATCAGGGACTCTGAAACAAGGGCCTGTCAAAGCGGGACGAAGGTGCCGCTTGCCGGGTCGTATTGTTCCAGACCGCCGGCGCCGATGTCGGTCCAAAGGCCGTGCAGCGTCAGTTCGTCTGCCTCGACCGCCTCGCGCACGAAGGGGAAAGTCATCAGGTTCTCAAGGCTGATCAGCACCGATTCCTTTTCGAGTGCGCGCAGCCGCTGATCCTCGGGCTTGTCCTTGATCCGCTCGAATCCTGGCCGCAGAAGATCCATCCAGCGGCCGACGAAGCTCGACTTTTCTTCAAGCTCGGGTGCCTGGCCGGTGCACATGTCATGGCACCCTTTCACCCCGCCGCAAAGGGAATGACCCACGATGATGATGTGCGCGACCTTAAGCGTCGTGACGGCGAATTCCACCGTGGCGGACGTTCCGTGATGTTCGCCGTCGGGGCTGTAGGGCGGTACCAGGTTCGCGATGTTGCGGTGGATGAAGAATTCTCCTGAATCCGCACCGAAGATCGAGGTGACATGAACCCGGCTGTCGCAGCAGGAAATCACCATCGCACGCGGGCGCTGGCCCTCGTCGGCCAGCCGACGGTACCAGGCGCGGTTCTCCGTCCAGGTCGTGGCTTTCCAGCCATGATAGCGGTGGACAAGATAGGACGGCAGCGGCCGGACGTGGTGCATGGGGTCGCCTCGCGTTTCTTTCTGCGCCTGCATACAGTCTGGATCGTTCGAATTCGAGATGTTTCTGGTTCGGCAATCAAGGTTTTCTTGACATCGCGGGCGCAAGACTCCCCCATCCGCAGGGGTGCGGCAAGGAGGGTGAAGGGTGGCAGAACTTGCCAGGTTGCGCCATGACGAAGGCGTGCGGCTGGATCCGGATGCATTGTCCGCGATCTACGCCGAATTGGGGGAACGCGGCGCCGAACGGCTCATCAGCCGGGCTATGGAGGATCTTGCCGCGCGTTTGCAGGATCTTCGCCACTGCCTGGCCCAAGGGCAGCGGGCGCAGCTTGTCAAATCGGCGCGGATGCTGGGGCAGGTCGGCACCCAGGTCGGCATGACCAGCGTGTCGCGCGTGGCGCGCGACCTGATCCGCGTGACGGAGGCGGGCGACATGGCTGCGCAGGCCGCGGTCCTTGCCCGGCTGGAACGGATCGGCCAGCGGTCGCTGACCGCCGTATGGGATCTGCACGACATGACGGTCTGAGGGGCTTGCGGCGGCCGGGCAAGCCATTAGGCTGGCGCAAGTTTCCAGCTTGGGACCAGCCATGACCTCGATCCTTGTCGAACCGGGCGCAGATGCGCTTCCCCTTCATCTTGTTCAGGACGGCGGGCTTGCCGAACTGGGCCCTTCGCTGGGCGAAGGGCCTTCGGCCTGGGCTTCGGCGAACGGGTTCTCCGGCGCGCTGGGTCAGCTTTGCGTGCTGCCGGGGCCGGATGGTCGCCCCGCCGGCGCACTTCTGGGCATGGGGACGGCGGCAAAGCGGCGGCGCGGACGGTTCCACGTCGCGCGCGCGGCGGCGCGTCTGCCCGAGGGGACCTGGGCCATCGCGACGCCGATGACCGGCGCCGAGGCGGAAGAGGCGGCGCTGGGCTGGCTTCTCGCCGCCTATCGCTTCACCCGCTACAAATCCGGCGCACCGCAGAAGGCGCGGCTGGTCCTGCCGGGCGGCGTCGACGGCGCCCGCATCCGCGCCATCGCCGAAGGCGAATGCCTGACCCGCGACCTGATCAACACCCCCGCCTCCGACATGGGGCCGGAAGAACTTGAACAGGCCTTCCTCGCCCTGGCCGGTGCGTTCGGGGCCACGACACGGGTGATCCGCGGCGACGATCTTTCCGGCGAAGGATTCCCGATGATTCATGCGGTCGGGCGCGCCTCGTCCCGCGCGCCGCGGCTTCTGGACATGCGCTGGGGAACCGATGGGCCGGCCCTCACGCTTGTCGGCAAGGGCGTGTGCTTCGATACCGGCGGGCTCGACCTCAAGCCGGCATCTTCCATGGGGCTGATGAAGAAGGACATGGGCGGGGCGGCGACCGTGATGGGGCTGGCGCGCACCATCATGGCGCTTGGCCTGCGGATCAGGCTGCGCGTCCTGGTGCCGGCGGTGGAAAACGCGGTCGGAGGGAACGCGTTTCGGCCTCAGGATGTGCTGACCAGCCGCAAGGGCCTGACGGTCGAGATCAACAACACCGATGCAGAGGGGCGGCTGGTGCTGGCGGATGCCTTGGCGCTTGCCGACGAGGAACGGCCAGACCTTGTCATCTCCGTTGCGACGCTGACCGGCGCCGCGCGGGTGGCCGTGGGGCCCGACCTCGCGCCTTTCTACTGCGACGACGACGGGGTGGCGGCGGCGCTTGCGGCGGCGGGCGGCAGCGTGGCCGACCCGTTGTGGCGGATGCCCTTCTGGGAGCCTTACGAATCGCTGATCGAACCTGCCATCGCCGATCTTGACAACGCGCCTTCCGGCGGGATGGCCGGGTCGATCACTGCCGCGCTGTTCCTGCGCCGCTTCGTGACCGAAACCCCGCGCTACGTTCATTTCGACATCTACGGCTGGCAACCGACAGCGCAGCCCGCCCGCCCGAAAGGCGGCGCGGCGCAGGGGGCCCGCGCGATCCTTGCGGCCCTGCCGGGGGTTCTTGGCCTGTGACCGATCGGCGTCTCACCCCCGCGAACGCCCGCGTGGCACATGTCTCGCTCAAGGGCCGGGTCACGGCCGACCGCTTCGTCGAGGGTGAAGCCGCGCGGATCGTGCCACCCCTGACCGATCTTCTGGCGGCCCCCGGCGGTCGGCGTGACCGGCAGCTTCTGATGGGCGATGCCGTCCTGGTCCTTGAACGGCAGGACGGTTTCGCCTTTGTCCGTTCCGACAAGGACGGCTACTGCGGCTATCTCGACGCCGCGGTGCTTGCCCCCGCCGAGGCGCCGACACACTGGGTCGCGGCCCATGCGACGCATCTTTACCCCGCGCCGGACATCAAGACGAAGGAGACCGCGCTTCTGAGCCTGGGTGCAAGGCTGAAGATCACGGAGACCGGGGAACGGTTCGCAAGGACGGACGATGGCCGCTTCGTCGTCGCCCGGCACCTGCGCCCTCTTGGCGACCGCGCCCAGGATCCCGCCGCCGTGGCCGAGATGTTTCTGGGCACCCCCTATCTTTGGGGCGGCAACAGCCGTTCGGGCATAGATTGTTCGGGCCTCGCGCAGGCGGCGCTTCTGGCCTGCGGGATCGCCTGTCCGGGCGACAGCGACATGCAGGCCGACGGGGTCGGTGTCGACATCGCGACGACCGGCCCGTTTCGACGCAACGACCTCTTGTTCTGGAAAGGACATGTCGCGATCGCGCTCGGCCCCGAAAGGATGATCCACGCGACCGGCCACTTCATGTCGGTGGTGGTCGAGGGGATAACCGAGGCCATCGGCCGGATCGCGGCGCAGGGCGGCGGCCCGGTGATCCGGGCAAGGCGGATCCTTCCCGAACAGCCGGGGTAGGTGCCAGACCTACTCGACCGGGCGAATCAGCTTGCGTTCCAGGACGCGCAGCACGGTGGGCAGATCGTGTCCGCGCTTCAGGATCTGGCCGTCCATGCCGACGACCGAATACATGCCCTGCCGCGCCCGCAGCTTCGGGCGCTTCTCGATCCGGTAAAGCGGGAATTCCGCCGCGCGGCGGAACACCGAAAAGACCGCCACGTCGCGCAGAAAGGACATGGCATAGTCGCGCCATTCGCCGGCCGCGACCATGCGGCCGTAAAGCGTGAGAATCGCAGAAAGCTCGGCACGGTCGAACGCGACCTGGTCGGCCACGGGAGAGGCGGGAAACTGGGTCGGCGTCTGCACCGTCATGAAATGAATCTTAGCCCTGTCACCGCGCAAATCAACCCCGCGCGGCCCCGCGGCCTAGCGGACCGCGGGCATCAGCGCGTCGGGCATCCGGCAATCGCGCTGCGCATCAAGGCCGCAGGGACGCGGCGTCAGGTCGCGCGACAGGCAGATCCGGGCCTCCTCGATCATGCCGCCCTTGCAGGTGATTGTGATGGCGTTGCGCGCAAGGTCCGGGTTCGCCTCGACAAAGGCATCCTCGACGACCGAGGCGGGCAGCTTCACGTCGCGGTCCAGATCTTCCAGCACCTCGGGCAGGACGATGCTTTCATAGGCGCGGCGCGACAGATCGAAATAGGCGCCCGCGTCCATCCCCGAACAGCTTCCGTGCTTGCGCCATTCGTGACGGACCAGGCCGGCCGACCCCATGATGTCGGTCATCAGCGCGATTTCAGCCCGGTCCGGATCGCGGCCCGCGCCGTAGCACCAGCTTGGCCAGCCGAAGTCGTATTGCGGCCAAAGCCCGTGCAGGGTGAAGCCCCGGTCGGCGCCAGCGCGGCATTCCAGCGCCTGCCGTTCGTCGCCTTCGCGTTCGCACCAGCCGGGCGACCAGCTGAGCGAGAGGATGTAGTAATCGAAATCCCCGGCGCGTTCACCCTCCGCCCAGGCGGGGGCGGCGGCCAGGATCAGGGCGGCCAGCAGTCGCATTTTCTCTTCCCTTGACGGTCCGGGGCGACTATATAGCCCGGCAACTTCCCCGAAAACGTGGAAAGGCGGTCCCCGAAAAGGCCGCAGCCGTTTTCCCGGCGTGGGAAAGATTTGTCCGGTCCCGGCGGGGCCAAGCATAGGAGAGATCCGATGACGAAACCCTTGATGGCCAAGGCGACCGCTGTCTGGCTGATCGACAACACTACGATCAGCTTCAAGCAGATCGCCGATTTCTGCGGATTGCACGAACTGGAAGTGCAGGGCATCGCCGATGGCGATGTGGCAACCGGCGTGAAGGGTTTCGACCCGGTCGCCAACAACCAGCTTGACGCCTCCGAGATCGGCAAGGCCGAACAGGATCCGCTGCACAAGCTGAAGCTGAAGTACAATGCCGCCGCCCAGGGCGAGGAAAAGCGCCGTGGTCCGCGCTACACCCCGCTTTCCAAGCGTCAGGATCGCCCGGCGGCGATCCTGTGGCTGGTCAAGTTCCACCCGGAACTGACCGACGCGCAGATCGGCAAGCTGGTCGGCACGACCAAGCCAACCATCGCCTCGATCCGCGAACGGACGCACTGGAACATCCAGAACATCACGCCGATCGATCCGGTCGCGCTGGGCCTGTGCCGCCAGTCGGAGCTCGATTCCGCGGTGCAGAAGGCCGCCCGGAAGAAGGCCGCAGACGGCGTCGTGATGAGCGATGACGAACGTCGCAAGCTCGTCTCGACCGAACAGTCGCTGGGCATGTCCACCGAACCGCGGATGCCCTCGAACATCGCCGGGCTTGAGAACTTCAGCCTCAGCAAGCCGGACGAGGAAGAGGACGAAAAGAGCGCGCGCGACTATTCGGATGCCGAGAGCTTCTTCAACCTGCCGCAAGGCGACGACGACGAAGACGACGAAGACGACAAGTGATCGCGAAACCCCGGCCCTGGCGCCGGGGTTTTCGTTTGCGGGCGCCTGCGATACCCTTCTTGCGGAGTTCTGGCCGGAGGGCGCCATGCGACACTTTTTCTCCGCGATTGCCGCGCTTGTCCTGACCGCTGCGCAAGCGGGCGCACAGACCGCCGTCGATGACATCCTGGCCGGTGCGCGCGCTGATTGCGAAAGCTTCGAGGGCGGCGTGTTCGACCCTGGCAACGCCGTAAACGCGGTCGACCTGACAGGCGACGGTGCGCTGGACAGCCTGGTCGACGAAGGCGCCTTTTCCTGCACCAGCGCGGCATCGCTTTACTGTGGAAGCGGGGGCTGCATGCTGCACGCGGTCGTCGGTGACGGGGTGACAAGCTGGCAGGCGACAGGCTGGCAGGTGATCGACTGGGGCCAGGCCCGGATCCTGCTGATCGGGCGGGATGGCGGCTGGTGCGGCGGGATTGGCGCCGAGGCCTGTTTCGAGGCACTGAACTGGAGCGACGGGCGATTCCTGACCGTGATGTCGGCAGCGCCCGTCCCCGCCGCCGACGCCCCCGCCGACGACGCCACCAGGCCCTATTCCACCGACGATTTCGACGCCACGACCTATCTGCCCTGTTCGCTGAACGAACCGACCCAGGATCAGTCCTGCCCGGCCGGTGTCCTGCGCGGCGCGCCCGGTGTCGCAACCATCCGCATCACCGCGCCCGACGGGGCCGAACGGGTGCTGGAATTCGTCGATGGCGCGATCACGGCACCCGGTACGGACGACCTGACCTGGGCGAAGGACGGCGACAACTGGTACGTCGGGATCGGCGGGCGGGAATACTACATCGTTCCCGAAGCTGCGGTCTTCGGCGGCTGACCGGGCTACTGCACGGCCTTGCGGGCGCGCAGGGCCGCCTGGATCGTGCCGTCGTCCAGGTAGTCCAGCTCCCCGCCGATGGGGACGCCCTGCGCCAGCGAGGTGACCGTCACCCCGGTGCCTTCCAGCGCCTCGGCGATGTAGTGGGCGGTCGTCTGTCCGTCGACGGTGGCGTTCAGCGCCAGGATCACCTCGCGCACGCCTTCGTCGCGGGTGCGTGCGACAAGGTTGGGGATGCGCAGATCCTCGGGCCCGATCGCGTCGAGCGCCGAAAGGGTTCCGCCCAGAACGTGATAGCGGCCGCGAAATGCCTGACCGCGTTCCATCGCCCAAAGGTCGGCCACGTCCTCGACCACGCAGATTTCCCCGGTAGCGCGGCGCGGGTCACGGCAGATGTCGCACTGATCGGCGGTGCCGATGTTGCCGCAGGTCGCGCATTCCCGTGCGGTCGTCGCGACCTCGGCCATCGCCCGGGCCAGGGGCGCCATGACCTGCCCGCGTTTCTTGATCAGGTGCAGCACCGCGCGGCGCGCCGACCGGGGGCCAAGCCCGGGCAGCCGGGCCATCAGCTCGATCAGCGCCTCGATGTCGCGGGTGGCGTCGGTCACGTCAGAACGGCAGCTTCATGTCGGCGGGCAGGCCGAGGCTTTCGTAAAGCCGCTTCATCTCTTCCTGGCTGCGGTCGGCGGCCTTTTTCTGCGCGTCCTTTATGGCGGCGACGATCAGATCCTCCACCACTTCCTTTTGCGTCGGATCGAAGATGTTCGGGTTGATGTCGAGCGCCTTGAGTTCGCCCTTGGCGGTGCAGGTCGCGGTCACAAGGCCCGCGCCGGATTCGCCCACGACGTTCATTGCGCCAAGGCTGTCCTGAAGTTCCGCCATCCTGGTCTGTATGTCCTGCGCGGCCTTCATCATCTTGGCCATGTCGCCAAGCCCGCCCAAACCTTTCAGCATCGTCCACTCCTCAGTTTTCCTCGAACGGATCCCATTCGTCCTCGACCTCGGGCAGGGCGGCGCTTGCCGCCTCGGTCCGGGTTTCGCTTTGGGTCCTGATATCCTTGATCTGCGCACCGGGAAAGGCCGCGAAAACCGCCTGAACCACCGGATTCGCCTTCATCTCGTCCTCGGCGGCAAGCCGTTCCGCGTCGCGTTCCTCGGCGATGGTGCGTCCGCCGCCTGCGCCAACGACCGACACGCCCCAGCGCGCGCCGGTCCAGCTTTGCAGGCGCTGGGCAAGGGTCGCGGCAAGATCGCGCGGCGCGTCGGCCGTCGGCTCGAACTCGATCCGCCCAGGGGCGTAATGCACAAGCCGCAGGTGGCTTTCCACCTCGATCAGCAGCTTCACGTCGCGATTGGCGCGGATCAGCTCCACCACCGCCGCGAAGGTCGCATAGCGCGCCAGCGCCATTTCGGGCGCCTGGGCAAGGGCCGTCGCCGCGCCCGATGCCGTCGGGGCAGAGGTGACGGCGGCGCGCGGCGCGGAATGGGTCACGCCGCCCCCCGGCCCGCCCGGCACCGGGCCGCCGCCCAGCGGGGCCGCTATCGGCGCGGTCTTCATCCGGCGCAATAGCTGTTCTGGGTCGGGCAGGTCGGCCACATGGGTCAGTCGGATCATCGCCATTTCGGCGGCCATCATGGCGTTCGGCGCCGCCGCGACCTCCTCAAGCGCCTTCAGAAGCATCTGCCACATCCGGCTCAGCACCCGCATCGACAGGCGTTCCGCCATGGATAGGCCTCGGGCGCGTTCGTCGGGGGACACGGTCGGATCCTCGGCCGCCTCGGGCGTGACCTTGATGACGCTGACCCAATGGGTGATCTCGGCGAGGTCGCGCAGCACCGCCATCGGGTCGGCCCCGTCGGAATACTGGGCCGCGAGTTCACCAAGCGCCGCCGAAGCTTCCCCCTTCATGATCAGGTCGAAGAGATCGAGCACGCGGCCGCGATCGGCCAGCCCCAGCATGGCGCGGACCTGATCGGCGGTCGTCTCGCCCGCCCCGTGCGATATCGCCTGGTCAAGAAGCGAGGTCGCATCGCGCGCCGACCCTTCCGCCGCGCGGGTGATAAGCGCCAGCGCCTCGTCGGTGATCCGCGCCCCTTCAGCCCCGGCGATCTTCTGCAGAAGGCCGATCATCACCTCGGGCTCGATCCGGCGCAGGTCGAAGCGCTGGCAGCGCGACAGGACGGTGACGGGAACCTTGCGGATCTCGGTCGTGGCGAAGATGAACTTCACATGCGCGGGCGGTTCCTCAAGCGTCTTCAATAGCGCGTTGAAGGCGCTGTTCGACAGCATGTGGACTTCGTCGATGATGTAGATCTTGTAGCGCGCAGAGGCAGCGCGATAATGAACGGATTCAATGATTTCGCGGATATCGTTGACCCCGGTCCGGGATGCCGCGTCCATTTCCATCACGTCGACATGGCGACCCTCCATGATCGCCACGCAGTGTTCGCAGACACCGCAGGGATCGGTCGTCGGGCCGCCCGTGCCATCGGGGCCGACGCAGTTCATGCCCTTGGCGATGATCCGCGCCGTCGTCGTCTTTCCGGTGCCACGGATGCCGGTCATGATGAAGGCCTGCGCGATCCGACCGGCCGCGAAGGCGTTCTTCAGCGTGCGCACCATCGCATCCTGCCCGACCAGATCGGCAAAGGTCTCGGGCCGGTACTTGCGGGCAAGCACGCGGTAGGCAGAGGGGCTTGCGTCGGTCATGGCGCCTCGGGCATCGGGATTCGCGGGTCGTGGGACAGACTAGGCGCGGCGGGCGGGCGCGTCCACCCGGCAAGGGTGGGGTGAGAGGCTGGACATCGACCCAGACGGGGCTCGTTACGGCTGCTTCCTTCCGGACCTGACCGGGTTGGCGAGGCGCCTGCCCGCGCCAACCTCTCGGTGGCCGATATAGGGGGACGGGGGCGGATTCGCAAGTCTGCCGGGCGTCGGCCTTCGGTCGGCAAAACGTCGGGCACGGGCGCGCGGTGCGCAGGTGGGGCATTAACCGTGCCCTGCGAGGCTGTGGGCGCCAGAGAAGGAGCCGCCAGATGTCCGAACACCCCGCCAGCCCCGCGCCGCACCGGCTGCGCCAGACCCGAACGGCGCGAATGGCGCGTGCCCGTCTTGCCCGCCACCTGCAGGGCTTCGGAAGTGACCGGGACCTGTGGTGGCGGGTGCAGGATCTGGTGCCCGAAGCCTGGGCCACGGTCGAGGAGGACATCGACTGCGAGGAGGAGAAGGTGAAGGTCACGCTGCGTCTGGACGCCAGCGTGGCGAGGCTTTTCCGTGCGATGGGCAAGGGCTATCAAGCCAGGATCAACCTGATCCTGTCGAGCTACGCGCAGATGAGGATCGGCGAGATCGACCGCAAGGCAAGATCGCTGGAGTCGATCCTGGAGGAATACGGGATCCTTCAGTCCGAGGAGGCGCGACAAGCCTATCTATCGATCCGCGACACCGAGGGGCTTCTGGAACCGGAATCGCGCGCGACGCTAGACGCGGCATTCGGCGTGCGCGGCGACAGAAGGGGGTGACAGACCCGCCCGACCGGGACACAAGGACAGGGTATCGGCTGTTTGCGAAGGGGCGGCGATGGCAGGGGGCAAACCGGATCGGGGAACGCCGGGGGAGGTCTTCGGGGCTTTCCTGAAGCTTGGGCTGACCTCGTTCGGCGGGCCTATCGCGCACCTGGGCTATTTCCGGGACGAACTGGTGACGCGGCGGGCCTGGCTATCGGACCAGGCCTATGCCGATCTGGTGGCGCTTTGCCAGTTCCTGCCCGGCCCGGCCTCGTCCCAGACCGGTTTCGCGCTGGGGCTGATGCGTGCCGGATGGGCGGGGGCGCTGGCGGCGTTCGTCGCCTTCACGCTGCCCTCGGCGGCAATCATGCTGGCCTTCGCGCTGACGGCGGGGGCAATGTCCGGGCCGATCGGCGCCGGGGTGATGCACGGGTTGCGCCTTGTCGCCGTCGCCATCGTCGCGCAGGCAGTCTGGGGCATGGCGCGGAGCCTTTGCCCCGACCGCGAAAGGGCAGGCATCGCGGCCGGCGCGGTCGCGATCCTCGCCTTCGCGCCGGGCGGGGCCGGGATGGCACTGGCGATCGCGCTGGGCGCGCTGGCCGGGTCGGCGCTGCGGTCGGGGTCGGTCGAAGCTGCGGGCCTGCATGTCGCGGTGCCGGTCAGCCGGCGTCAGGGGATGCTGGCACTGGTGATCTTCCTGGGGCTTCTGGCGATCTTGCCGGTTGCGGGGGCGGGGTGGCACCCGCTGGCGGTGTTCGACAGCTTCTATCGCGCCGGATCCCTGGTCTTCGGCGGCGGGCATGTCGTGCTGCCGCTGCTGGAGGCGGGCGTGGTCGGGCCCGGCTGGGTATCGCCCGACCGATTCCTTGCCGGTTATGGCGCGGCACAGGCGGTTCCCGGGCCGCTTTTCACCTTCGCGGCCTATCTTGGCGCGGTCCTTGATCCCGGGCCTGGCGGGTTCGCGGGCGCGGTGCTGGCGCTGGCGGCGCTGTTCCTGCCGGGGTTCCTGATCCTGATCGCGGCGCTGCCGTTCTGGGACGGGATGCGTGCGATGCCGGCGGCGCGGTCGGCGATGGCGGGGGCCAATGCGGCGGTGGTCGGCATTCTGGGCGCGGCGCTTTATGCGCCGGTCTTCGTCGGTTCGGTCGGAAACATGCGCGACTTCGCGCTGGCGCTCGTCTGCCTTGTCGCGCTTCTGGCCTGGCGGGCGCCGCCCTGGCTGGTCGTGGTTCTGGGCGCCCTTGGCGGGGCGGCGCTGGCCGTGATCTGACCGGCTGCCCCGTTACTGAACCACCTCGCGGCACCACAGGCGGGTGAAGGCGCCGGTGCAGACCGTGCGCGTGCCGAAGCCGTCGGCGCGGATCTGGGTGTAAAGGACGCGGTCGTCGACCGTGACCTCAAGCCCCTCGCGCACCAGCTTGAAACAGCCCGAGGGGCGCAGCTTGCAGGCCACCAGCGCGATGGCGGCGATGGGGTCTTCCTGGCTGCCGACATCCTCGGTCGCGATCTGGTGTTCGAGGCGCGCGCGCAGCATGTCGTCAAAGGCGGCCACGCCGGGTTTGGTCAGCCAGGCGGCGCCCGCCGCCAGGACGATCAGAAGTATCACCCACTTGAACATGCCCGCCCCCCTGTTCCGTTGCCGGAGTTATGCCCGCGAGGGGCGGGCGTGTCGAGGCCTGGGCTAAAGCGTGATGCGGAAGCGGGCGAAGCCGTCCGGTCCGTCGCCCGCCGCTTCGATCGCGACCCCCTTCACATCTCCGATATAGCCCGCCGCGCGCGGCCCGGTGTCGAAGAGAACCGAGGTGCCGGGCATCGGCGCAAAGCGCCAGTTCGCGTCGGCGGAGGGGTTGATCGTGCCCTGTTCGTGAATGTAGCGCACGATGATGTCGCGGTTTGTGTCCGGCCCCTCGAACACGATGGTGTCGCCCTTGGCGCCGGGGAAGTCGCCGCCCCCGCCCGCGCGGTAGTTGTTGGTGGCGACGATGAACTCCGCCGCCGGATCGACCGGCTGGCCGCCAAGCGTCAGGTTCACGATGCGGTTGGCGCCGGGGTTCAGGTCTTCGCCCTTGGGTCCGTATCTTGAGGGCTGCGACAGGTCGATCTGGTAGCTGACGCCATCGATCACGTCGAAGTTGTAGGACGGGAAGTCGGGGTTGATGAGGACCTGATCGGCCCCGCCCGGGGTGATCTGGTTGAAGATCCCGGCGGACCGTTCGAGCCAGTCCTTCAGCTGGGCGCCCGTCACCTTCACCGCGCGGATCGTGTTGGGATAGAGGTAGAGGTCGGCCACGTTCTTGATCGCGACATCGCCTGCCGGCACGTCGGTGTAATAGTCCGGCCCGCCCCTGCCGCCCGCCTTGAAGGGGGCGGCGGCGGACAGGATCGGCAGCCCTTCGTAGGGCGTGCCCTTCATCATCTCGGCGATGTACCAGCCCTGCGCGATGGACACGATCTGCACAGAGGGGTCATCGGCCACCAGCGCGAAGTAGCTGTGGAGCGGCGCCGAGGTCTTGCCGACCGCGCGGCGGATGTAGTCGAGCGTTTCGTCATGTTCCTTGCTGACAGAGGCCAGAACGGTTTCCACGCTGTCGACAAGGGGGGTGATCGACCGGTCCTCGCCGCGCTGGTAGATCGGCCGCGCCTCGCTGGTGGAGCCGACGACGCGCCAGGCGTTGCCGTCGCGTTCCAGAAGAAGGTCGATAAGGCCCAGATGCGATCCCCAGAAGCCACCCATGACGCCGGGCTTGCCGGAGATCGTGCCGGCGGCCACGTCGACCTCGGCGAAACCGTCGAAGGTGGGGGAGGGGAAGACAAGGTGGCTGTGCCCGGTCAGGATGGCGTCGATGCCCGTAACGCGCGCCAGCGGCACGGCGGCGTTTTCCATCCCGTCCACATGCTCCGCCCCGGCGATGCCGGAATGGTTCAGCGCGACGATCAGGTCGCAGCCTTCCTCCAGCATCTGCGGCACCCAGGCTTCGGCGGTGGCGACGATGTCGCGCGCGTTCACGTTGCCCTCAAGGTGCTTGCGGTCCCAGTTCATGATCTGTGGCGGCGCGAAGCCAATCAGGCCGACGCGGATCGGATGGCTCTGGCCCGCGCCGTCCGTGACCATGCGGTCGAGGATGACATAGGGCCTCAGCAGCGTTTCATCCTCGCGCGGGGAGGCGCCGAGCTTCTTCACCACATTGGCCGAGACGACGGGGAAGTTCGCCCCCGCCACCGATTTCAGCAGGAAATCAAGGCCGTAGTTGAATTCGTGGTTGCCAAGGGTAGAGCCGTCGAAACCAAGCGTGTTCATCGCCTGGATGACGGGGTGCATGTCGCCGTCCTTCATTCCCCTCTCGTAGGCGATGTAGTCGCCCATCGGGTTGCCCTGAAGGAAGTCGCCGTTATCGATCAGCAGCGCGTTCGTCGCCTCGGCGCGGATCGCCTCGATGATGGCGGCGGTGCGGGCAAGGCCGACGGTGTCGACCGGTTTGTCCGAATAGTAGTCGTAGGGAAAGACATGAACGTGCAGGTCTGTCGTTTCCATGATGCGCAGATGGGCCTGATTGCTGGCGGCGCGGGCGGAAAAGGGATGAAGCGCGATCAAGGATGTTCCAGAAACAGCGCCCGCAAGAAAACCTCGGCGGGTCAATGGATACGAATTGTCTTGAGGCATGTCGGCTCTCCTATGTTTCAGGAAATGCCGAATGCTACCATACCCATGTGACACTAGATCATGAAATCGACCGTTCCAACCGGGGAGTGTTCCCGGCAGGCAAAAATATTACCCTGAGTAAAGTGGCGGTGGTCCGGTTCCCGTTGGCAATTGCAACCGACAGCCGCGCGTGCCAGTTCTTGCGCCGGAGGATCGGGCAGATGCGGCACGCGGAAACGGTGACTTTCGGGGGCTCCGGCATGGACCGGGCGGCGCACCTGCGGGGTGACGCCGCGCGGATCGGCGCGCTTTGGCGCGATCCGGGGGCGCGTGTGGTGCCGATCTGGCGTGGCAAGCCGTCGGTCGACGGATCGGCCGCGCTGGGCTGGGTCGCGACGGATCATCCGGCGCTGGTGTCTGCCGGGGAACCGGCGATCTTCATTGGCCTCGACGATGGCGGACCGCGCTTTGCGCTCGACCTGTCGGGATGGGCGCCCGCGGATGGCGGCGCATCTGACCCCGGCGCCTTCCTCGACGCGACCGAACAGCGCCATCCCGACCTGCCCGCGGATCACCGCTTTGTCGAGCTGCGGGGCGTGATGGCGGACCTTTCGCCGCGCGACGCGGAATGCGCCGCGACGGCGCGGGCGCTGATCGGCTGGCATGGAAGCCACCGGTTCTGTTCGGCCTGCGGGGCGCGCAGCGAAGTCGCGATGGCCGGGTGGCAGCGCATCTGCGGCGCCTGCGGGGCGCAGCATTTCCCGCGCACCGATCCCGTGGTCATCATGCTGGTCACGCGGGGCAACAACGTTCTTCTGGGGAGGTCGCCGGGCTGGCCCGAAGGGATGTTCTCCTGCCTGGCCGGGTTCATGGAACCGGGCGAGCCGATGGAAGCGGCGGTCCGGCGCGAGGTGTTGGAGGAAACCGGGATCAAGGTCGGCTCTGTCCGCTATCTGGCCAGCCAGCCCTGGCCCTATCCCGCCTCGCTGATGCTGGGCGCGGCCGCCGAGGCGCTGGACGAGGCGATCACCCTTGATCCGGCAGAGCTTGAGGCTGCCCGCTGGGTCAGCCGGGAAGACATGGCACGCGCCTTCGCCGGCGAACACCCCGAGATCCGCGCGCCGCGTCGAGGGGCGATCGCGGGGTTCCTGCTGCGGAACTGGCTTGCCGACCGGCTGGTTTGACGCGAAAAGACGGCAGGAGGATTGGATCATGAAATTTTCCGCGTCGCAGGAAATTGGCCTGCCCGCATCCATCGTTTTTTCCAAGCTCACCGATTTCGAGGCGTTCGAACGTCTGGCGATGCGGCGCGACGTGGTTGTGGTGCGCCGCGACAGGCTGCCCGCGCCGGGCGTCGGAGCGTCGTGGGACGTTGACTTCGACTATCGTGGCAAGCCGCGCAGTCTGATGGTCGAGGTTCAGGAACTGCGTCCGACGGATTTCCTGGGCGTCCTTGGCCGGATCGGCGGTTTCGAGGTGACGCTGGAAATGTCCCCCCAGGACATGGGTTCGGGGCGCAGCCGGCTTGGCGTGCAGATGGACGTGAAACCGCGAAGTCTTTCGGCACGCTTCCTGCTGAATTCGATCCGGTTCGGCAAGAAGGGGCTAGAACGGCGTTTCGCCCGGCGGATCGCGGATTTCTGTCGGGGGCTTGAGCGCTGGCACAAGACGGGCGTCAGCCCCTGGCAGTGATCGCGTGGCGCCCCGGATCTGCCGGGTAGACGCCAAGCAACGTCACGTCGGTCGAGAAATAGGCCAGCTCCTCCATCGCGAGGCGCACGTTTTCGTCGTCGGGGTGGCCCTCGATGTCGGCGTAGAACTGGGTCGCGGAAAAGCTGCCGTCCACCATGTAGCTTTCGAGCTTGGTCATGTTGACGCCGTTGGTGGCGAAACCGCCCATCGCCTTGTAAAGCGCGGCCGGGATGTTGCGGACCTGGAAGACGAAGGTGGTCATCATCCCGGAACTGCCGCGCCGCGTCAGGTCGGGTTCGCGCGACATCACGAGGAAACGGGTGGTGTTGTGCGACCGGTCCTCGATATGGCGGACAAGGATGTTCAACCCGTGGATCTCTGCGGCCAGGTCCGATGCCAGCGCGCCCTCGGTCCGGTTGCCCGATTTCGCGAGGTCGGCGGCGGCGCCCGCGCTGTCGGCTGCCGGAATACCCTGAATACCGTGCCTTTTCAGGAAATCCGCGCATTGCGGCAAGAGGACAAGATGGGCGCGAACCAGCTTCACGTCCTCAAGCGGGACACCGGGATTGGCCATCAGGCTGATGTGGACGCGCACGAAGGCCTCGTCGACGATGTGCAGGCCGCTTTCCGGCAGAAGCCGATGGATGTCGGCGACGCGGCCGTAGGTCGTGTTCTCGACCGGGAGCATGGCAAGGTCTGCCTTGCCCGACTTGACCGCACCGATCACGTCCTCGAAGGCGCGGCAGGGAAGGGGTTCCATGTCCGGCCGCGCATCCACGCATGCCTGATGGGAATAGGCTCCGGGTTCCCCCTGAAAGGCGATCCGACCGGTCATGCGGGTGGCTCCTTCGCGTGGCCCCGCGACCGGGGGCGATACGTCGCGCTAACTATACCTTGAAAGAGGACAGTGGAAGCGGATAGATACGCGCGAGAATAAGCCAGGGTAGAGGCGCGACATGTTCGACACGATGACTGTAACGAAGGCCGGCGGTGCGCTTTGCGGGGCCCTTCTGATCTTCCTTCTGGGCAAATGGGCGGCGGAATCGCTTTACCACACCGGGGCCGAGGGCGGCCACGGGGGCGAAGAGATGGCGCAGGCCTACACGATCGATACCGGCGCCTCCGAGGGCGGCGAGGAAGCCGTGGCCGAAGGGCCGACGTTCGAGGAGCTTTTCGCTTCGGCTGATGCCGCCGCGGGCGAAAAGGTCTTTGGCAAGTGCAAGGCCTGCCACAAGGTCGACGGCAGCAACGGCACCGGCCCGCATCTTGACGGCGTCGTTGGCCGCGCGGTCGGCACGGTCGCAGGCTTTGGCTATTCCGACGCCATGGCCGGCCACGGCGGCAACTGGGAACCGGCGGCGCTGGACGAATTCCTGGCCAACCCGAAAGGCGATGTTCCGGGCACCAAGATGTCCTTTGCCGGCCTGCCCAAGGCGCAGGACCGCGCGAACCTGATCGCCTATCTCCAGACGCTTGGCGGCTGAGATCGCAGGCGTCGCACGATTTCGGGGCCGTCCCAGCCGGGGCGGCCCTTTTGCTTGGCTTCACGGCCCTTCACACATTCGCAACTTGAAGCCTGCGGCCAGCCCTTCTAGCTTGTGGGGGCTGAAGTCCGACGAGGAGGTAGCCGGTATGAAGCCCATGATCGCTGTGGCGGGAAAGCGTTGGGGGCGGGCTGCGGGATTGGCGGCGGCGGCGATGCTGGCGATGGCGCCCACGCTTCGGGCGCAAGAGGGCGTCATCACCTCTCATGCGATCACCACCTTCGGGGACGATCCGAAATATCCGATTGATTACAAGCATCTTGACTATGTGAACCCGGATGCGCCGAAAGGCGGCGAGATTTCCGAAGCGACCTTCGGCACCTTCGACAGCTTCAACCCCTATACCCAGAAGGGCCGTGCGGCGGCTCTGTCGAGCATCGCCTACGAGGACATGATGGTGGGCACCGCCGACGAGATCGGCGCGATGTACTGCCTGATCTGCGAGACGATCGAATACCCGCAGGACAAGGCCTGGGTGATCTTCAACCTGCGCCCCGAGGCGCGGTTTTCCGATGGAAGTCCGCTGACCGCCGATGACGTGGAATTCACCTACAAGCTTTTCCGCGAGGAGGGGCTGATTTCGTTCCGCACCGTACTGCAGGAATTCGTCGAGACGGTCGAGGTTCTGGACCCGCACCGGATCAAGTACACGTTCAAGCCCGAAAGCGCGCCGCGCGAACGTATCCAGATGGCGGGCGGGTTGCCGGTGATGTCGAAAGCCTGGTTCGACAAGACCGGCGCCAAGCTTGATGAAAGCCGGATGGAGCCGGGCCTCGGGTCGGGCCCCTACGTCCTCGAAAGCTACGACGTGAACCAGCGCGTGATCTACAGGCGCAACCCCGATTACTGGGGCAAGGATCTGCCGATCAATCTTGGCCAGAACAATTTCGACCGCATCCGCATCGAGTATTTCGGGGATGCGACCGCCGCGCTCGAAGGGTTGAAGGCGGGGGCCTACACGTTCCGCAACGAAAACTCGTCGAAGAACTGGGCGACCGCCTATGACTTTCCGGCCGTGCAGAAAGGCTGGCTGGTCAAGCAGGAACTGAAGCACGGCAACATCGCCACCGGGCAGTCTTTTGTCATGAACCTGCGGCGCGAAAAGTTCCAGGACCCCCGCGTGCGCGAAGCGATCGGGCTGATGTTCAACTTCGAATGGTCCAACGAATCGCTGTTCTACGGCCTTTACAGGCGCATCAATTCCTTTTGGGAAAACAGCGATCTTGCGGCGACGGGCCTGCCCTCGGCCGAGGAACTTGTGCTTCTGGAGCCGTTGAAGGGCAAGCTGCCGGCCGGGGTTCTGGATCAGGAACCGGCGATGGCCCCGGTGTCGGGCGATCGCCAGCTTGACCGCAAGAACCTGCGCAAGGCGGCGGCCCTTCTGGAAGACGCAGGCTGGATCGTCGGCGACGACGGGATGCGCCGCAACGCCAGGGGGGAGCTTCTGTCGATAGAATTCCTGGAGGACGACCCGGCCTTTGACCGCGTGGTCAACCCCTTCATCGAAAACCTGCGGGCGCTGGGCGTGGACGCGAAGCTGAACCGCGTCGATCCGGCGCAATACACCAAGCGGGTACGCCCGGACACGGTCAATGCTGCCGCCTCGTTCGATTTCGACATCATCACCGACCAGTTCCCGACGGGATATGAGCCGGGGGCGGGGCTGAAGCAGTATTTCGGTACGGCGGGGCTGACCGACGTGTTCAACACCATGGGGCTTGGCGACCCGGCGGTAGACGCGTTGATCGAAAAGGTTGTCGCGGCGCAGAGCAAGGAAGAGATGCATGTGGCGGTCAAGGCGCTGGACCGCGTGTTGCGCGCCATCCACTTCTGGATCCCGCAGTGGTTCAAGGACAGCCACACGGTCGCCTATTACGATATGTACCAGCACCCCGATCCCCTGCCGCCCTATGCGTTGGGCGAGCTGAGCTTCTGGTGGTACGACGCCGACAAGGCCGCCGCGCTGAAGGCGGCCGGCGCGTTGAACTGACAGGGCGACCGCACCGATGGGCGCCTATATCCTGCGCAGGCTGCTGCTGGTGATTCCGACGCTGATCGGGATCATGATCGTCAATTTCACCCTGACCCAGTTCGTGCCCGGCGGCCCGATCGAACAGGTTCTGGCCCAGATCCAGGGCGAGGGCGACGTGCTGCGCGGCATCACCGGCGGCGGCGATGGTGGCCAGAGCGAGGAGATGGCCGGCGGCGGGGCCAATGACAAATACGTCGGCGCACGCGGTCTGCCGCCGGAATTCATCAAGGAACTCGAGGTCCAGTTCGGCTTCGACAAGCCGCCCCTGGAACGGTTCCTGACGATGATGTGGAACTACATGCGCTTCGACTTCGGGCAAAGCTACTTCCGGTCGATCTCGGTCGTCGATCTTGTGGTGGAAAAGATGCCGGTGTCGATCACACTGGGTCTGTGGTCCACGCTTCTGGCCTATGCGGTGTCGATCCCGCTGGGCATCCGCAAGGCGGTGAGGGATGGCACGCCCTTCGACACCTGGACATCGGGCGCGATCATCGTGGGCTATGCGATCCCCGGGTTCCTGTTCGCGGTGATGCTGATCGTGCTGTTCGCGGGCGGCAGCTACTGGCGGATCTTTCCGCTGCGCGGCCTGACCTCGGACAACTGGGAGGATCTGAGTCTGATCGGCAAGGTTCTGGACTATTTCTGGCACATCACGTTGCCGATCATCGCCTCGACCATTTCGGGCTTTGCGACGCTGACGCTCCTGACCAAGAACAGCTTTCTGGACGAGATCAACAAGCAGTATGTCCTGACCGCGCGGGCCAAGGGGTTGACGGAAAGCCGCGTCCTTTACGGCCATGTCTTCCGCAATGCGATGCTGATCGTGATCGCGGGCTTTCCGTCGCTGTTCCTGGCCGTGCTTTTTGGTGGCGGCCTTCTGATCGAGATCATCTTCTCGCTCGATGGGCTTGGGCGCATGGGGTATGAGGCTGCGTTGCAGCGCGACTATCCGGTGGTCTTCGGCACGCTTTATGCCTTTGGCCTGATGGGGCTGGTGATCGGGATCGTGTCGGACCTGATGTATGTCTTCGTCGACCCCCGCATCGACTTCGAGCGGAGGATGGGGTGATGCGTCTGTCGCCGCTGAACCAGCGCCGGTGGCGCAACTTCAAGGCCAACCGCCGCGCCTACTGGTCCTTGTGGATATTCGCGGCGCTTTTCGGCCTTTCGCTGTTCGCGGAGGTCCTGGCGAACGACAAGCCGATCGTTGTCAGCTATCGCGGCGACCTGCATTTTCCGATCTACCGGTTCTATCCTGAAACCGCGTTCGGCGGCGACTTCAAGACCGAGGCGATCTATCGCGACCCGGAAGTGCAGTGCCTGATCGCGACCGGCGGAATCGTCGATTGCTTCGACGACCCAGAAGGGGTGATGGAGGATGCGGCCGACGGCGAGTACGCGGGCGAGGATGTGGTGGCGGGATGGGCGATCTGGCCCCCGGTGCCCTACAGCTACAACACGATCAACAACGTCGGAACCGCGCCCTCGGCGCCCGACGCGGATCATCTTCTGGGCACCGACGACACGACGCGCGACGTGCTGGCGCGGATCATCTACGGCTTCCGCCTTTCGATCCTGTTCGCGCTGATCGTTTCGGTCGGGGCCAGCGTTCTGGGGATCATCGCCGGTGCGGTGCAGGGCTATTTCGGCGGGCGCACCGACCTTGTCTTCCAGCGGATCATCGAGATCTGGGGCGGCACGCCGTCGCTTTACATCATCATCATCCTTTTCGCGATCCTCGGTCGAAGTTTCTGGCTGCTGGTCGCAGTGTCGATCCTTTTTGGCTGGCCGGCGCTGGTGGGCGTGGTCAGGGCGGAGTTCCTGAGGGCGCGCAACTTCGAATATGTGCGCGCGGCGCGTGCGCTGGGCGTGCAGGACCGGGTCATCATGTTCCGCCATATACTGCCGAACGCGATGGTGGCGACGGTCACGCTGTTGCCTTTCATCGTGACGGGGGCGATCGGGGGGTTGGCGTCGCTTGACTTCCTGGGGTTCGGGCTGCCGTCCTCGGCGCCGTCGCTGGGCGAACTTAGCCTTCAGGCCAAGCAGAACCTGCAGGCACCCTGGCTTGGCTTCACCGCCTTCTTCACCTTTGCCATCATGCTGTCGCTTCTGGTCTTCGTCTTCGAAGGCGTCCGCGATGCCTTCGACCCGAGGAAGACCTTTCAATGACCGAGGTTCTGAAGGTCCGCGACCTGTCCGTGCGGTTCCGCCAGGACGGCAGGATGATCGAGGCGGTCAAGGGCGTGTCCTTTGCCATCGGCAAGGGCGAAACCGTTGCGCTGGTCGGGGAAAGCGGGTCGGGAAAGTCGGTCACGGCGCTGTCGACCGTGGCGCTTCTGGGTGCCAACGCAGAGATCGCGGGGTCGATCACCTATCTGGATCAGCAGATGGTCGGTGCGCCGGAGCCACTGTTGCGCAAGGTTCGGGGCAATGACATCAGCTTCATCTTCCAGGAGCCGATGACATCGCTCAATCCGCTGCACACGCTGGAAAAGCAGATCGGCGAAAGCCTTCTGCTGCACCAGGGGCTGAGCGGGACGGCGGCCCGCGACCGCATGGTCGAGCTTTTGCAGAACGTCGGCATCGACAATGCGGAACGCCGGCTGAAGGACTATCCGCACCAGTTGTCGGGTGGCCAGCGGCAACGCGTGATGATCGCCATGGCGCTGGCGAACGGACCGGAGCTTCTGATCGCGGACGAACCGACGACGGCGCTGGACGTCACGATCCAGGCGCAGATCCTTGATCTTCTCGCCGAACTGAAGCGCAAGGAAAGCCTGAGCCTTCTGTTCATCTCGCACGATCTGAACATCGTGCGGCGCATCGCCGACCGGGTCTGCGTGATGCAGGGCGGCGAGATCGTCGAACAGGGGCCGGTGGCCGAGATCTTCGCCAATCCGCAGCATCCCTATACCCGCAAGCTTCTGGCGGCCGAACCGACGGGGCGGCCCGACCCGGTGCCCGAAGGCGCCGAGGAGATCGTGAGGACCGAGGGCCTGCGGGTCTGGTTCCCGATCCAGCGCGGGTTCCTGCGCAAGACGGTGGGCCATATCAAGGCGGTGAACGCCGCCACGCTGTCGGTCCGGGCGGGGGAGACGCTGGGTATTGTCGGCGAAAGCGGGTCGGGCAAGACGACGCTGGCGCTGGCGATCATGCGGCTGATCCAGGCGGAGGGCCCGGTGATCTATCTTGGCCAGGACATCTCTCGCTGGAAGGCGGGCGATCTGCGACGGCTGCGGCGCGACATGCAGATCGTCTTTCAGGACCCGTTCGGAAGCCTGAGCCCGCGCATGACCGCCGAGGAGATCATCGCCGAGGGGCTGGGTGTCCACGGCGTGGAACCGGGCCGTAACCGGACCGAGATGGTCGCGGAGATCATGACCGAAGTGGGGCTCGATCCCGCCACGATGGGGCGCTATCCGCACGAGTTTTCCGGCGGCCAGCGGCAGCGGATCGCGATCGCGCGGGCGATGATCCTGCGTCCCCGGGTCGTGGTGCTGGACGAGCCGACTTCGGCGCTTGACATGACGGTGCAGGTGCAGATCGTCGATCTGTTGCGCGACCTGCAGCGGAAATACGGGCTGGCCTATCTGTTCATCAGCCACGACCTTAGGGTGGTGCGCGCCCTGTCGCACAAGATCATCGTCATGCGGCAGGGTGATATCGTCGAATCCGGCACGAGCGATAAGATCTTCGAAAGACCCCAGACGGATTATACGCGCGAACTGATGGCGGCCGCGTTCGGGGGCTGATCCCCTTGAGGATCCTTTTCATCCACCAGAACTTTCCGGGGCAGTTCCTGCATCTGGCCCCGGCGCTTGGCGCGCGCGGGCATGACGTGCTGGCGCTGACGGACGCGGGCAACGCCCGGCCCCGGGTCGTGCGCACGGTCTGCTATCCGGCGCCCGACGCGCCCGATGCGGCCGGGCCGGCGCGCAGCTACGCGCGGATGTGCGACCGGGGCCAGCGTGTCGCCCGCGCCTGTGCCGCGCTGGACGCGCAGGGCTACCGGCCCGACGTGATCTTCGCCCATGGCGGCTGGGGGGAACCCCTGTTCCTGCGCGATGTCTGGCCGGACGCGCGCATCCTGACCTATGCGGAGTTCCTTTATCGCTCGACCGGCCTCGACGCCGGGTTCGACGCGGAGTTCCAGGGCGCCGACCTGGGCGCGCGCATGGCGACGACGGCGCGCCGGGCGCATCTGCTGATGGCGCTTGCCGATGCGGATGCGGGGCTGGCGCCGACGCTGTTCCAGGCATCGACCTTTCCCGAACCCCTGCGGTCGAAGATCACGGTGATCCATGACGGGGTGGACACCGCCCGGCTCTGCCCCGATCCTTCCGCACGTTTCGATCTGCCAGACGGCCGCGTCCTGCGCGCAGGCGACGAGGTGCTGAGCTTCGTTGCCCGCAACCTGGAACCCTACCGGGGCTATCACATCTTCATGCGGGCGCTGCCGGCGGTGATGGCGGCACGTCCGGCGGCCCGGGTGGTGATCGTCGGGGCCGATGGGCGGGGCTATGGCGCAGCGCCGGCAAGCGGCACCTGGAAGGACCGGTTCCTGGACGAGGTCGCCGGGCGGCTGGATCTGTCCCGGGTGCATTTCACCGGCCGCGTCCCGCACGCCCGTTTCGCCGCGCTGATGCAGGTCACGCGGGTTCATGCCTACCTGAGCTATCCTTTCGTCCTGTCCTGGTCGCTGATCGAGGCGATGTCGGCCGGCGCGCTTGTCGTCGGTTCCGATACGCCGCCGGTCGCCGAGGCGATCCGCGACGGGGTGAACGGGCGGCTGGTGCCGTTCTTCGATGTGCCGGGCTGGTCGCGGGTGCTGACCGATGCGCTGGCCGATCCGGTCGCGCAGATGCCGCTCCGCCTTGCGGCGCGCGAAACGGCGCTGGCGCGCTACGATCTGCGGACGGTCTGCCTGCCGCGCCTGGTCGCCTTCGTCGAAAATGCAATCCGGCAGGCGAGGGCGGGTTAGACCCGTACACGCCTGCCGGTCGCGGCTGCGTCGTTCGTGATCATACGGCCGAGCTGTGCCCGGCTTTCGAAAGGTCGTAGGCGTCAAAGGCCCGCGCGATCATCCGGGTCAGCGGACGGCCACGTTCGGGGATGGCGAAGCCCTTGGGATCGACTTGGACCATGTCGCCGAATTCGCGCGCGGGCGCGGCATAGAGTTCGGCGAGATGCGCCTCGGTCGTGCCGAAATGGCTGCGAATCTCGTCGCTGTCGATGCGGAAATCGCACATCAGCGCCTCGATCAGGCGGGCGCGCAACAGGTCTTCGCGGTCGAAGGCATGGCCTTTCACCGTTGCGAACTGCCCGTCGCGGATCGCCTTGACATAGGCCGAGGTCGCTGGCGCGTTCTGCGCATAGCCCTGCGGCATGCGCGAGATCGCGGAGGCCCCGAGCCCGATCAGCGCTTCGGCGGTGTCGTCGGTGTAGCCCTGGAAGTTGCGCCGCAACCGCCCTTCGCGCGCGGCCACCGCAAGGCCGTCATCGGGCCGGGCGAAGTGGTCGATGCCGATCTCCTCATAGCCCGCGTCCAGGAACAGGACGCGCGCGGTTTCGAAGAGGTCGAGCCGTTCCTCGGGCTTGGGCATGGCGTCGGAAGGGATCATGACCTGACGGCGGGCCATCCAGGGGACGTGCGCGTAGCCATAAAGCGCGACCCGGTCGGGCGAGAGGGAAAGCAGCTTGGTCACGCTGTCGGTGATGCGTTCGTTCGACTGATGCGGCAGGCCGTAAAGGATGTCGGCGTTGAGCGAACGCACCCCGCGGGCGCGGATCATCTCTGCCGCCTTCTTCGTGACCTCGTAGCTCTGGTCCCGCCCGATGGTCTTCTGGATCAGCGGGTCGAAGTCCTGCACGCCGATCGATGCGCGGTTCATCCCGGCGGCGGCCAGTGCGTCAAGGCGGGCGTCGTCGATTTCGTTGGGGTCGATCTCGACCGAGAATTCGGCGTCCTCGCCAAGCGGCACGACCGAGAAGATATCACGCGCAAGCGATTCGATCTCGTCGGCGGGAAGAAGCGTCGGCGTGCCGCCACCCCAATGCAGCCGCGACAGCGTGATCCCGCGTGGCAGACGCGCCTTCAGAAGCGCGAGTTCAGCCTTCAGTACCTGGGCGTAGGCGCGGACGGGTTCTTCCGAACGGGTGCCCTGGGTGCGGCAGGCGCAGAACCAGCACAACCTGCGACAGAAGGGCACATGAAGGTAAAGCGAGATGCGCGATCCTTCGGCGATTGCGCCGATCCAGTTCGAAAAATCCTTCTCCGTCACCGCATTGGAAAAATGCGGTGCGGTCGGATAGCTGGTGTAGCGGGGCACGCGCGCATCGAAAAGACCGAGTCGCGCAAGGTCGGAATTCGGTTTCATGTCGGCAGGATTAGGCGCTATGATGCCGCCAATCCTTGACGTAGATCAAACGCGCGAACCGATGAGCATGCACGACGTTCCGACCGTCGCCCCCAATTGCGGCGACTGCCCGATCAGGCACCGCGCGGTCTGCGCCCGATGCGAGAGCGACGAGCTCGCCCGGCTGGATGCGATCAAGTATTACCGCAGCTTCGAGGCGGGCCAGACGGTGATCTGGGCGGGCGACCGGATGGATTTCGTGGCATCGGTCGTCACCGGCGTCGCGACCCTGACGCAGACGCTGGAAGACGGGCGGACACAGATGGTCGGCCTGCTGCTGCCATCGGATTTCGTCGGCCGGCCGGGCCGCACCAACGCGCCCTACAACGTGACCGCGACCACGGACCTACTGATGTGCTGCTTCCGCAAGAAGCCGTTCGAGGAACTGCTGTCGCGCACGCCTCATATCGCCCAGCGGCTGCTTGAGATGACGCTGGACGAACTGGACGCGGCGCGGGAATGGATGCTGCTTCTGGGCCGCAAGACCGCGCGCGAAAAGATCGCGAGCCTTCTGGCCATCGTCGCCCGGCGCGATGCCAGCCTGAACCTGCGCGCGCCCTCTGGGCGGATGGTCTTCGACCTGGCGCTGACACGCGAGGCGATGGCAGATTACCTTGGCCTGACGCTTGAGACCGTCAGCCGCCAGATGTCTGCGCTGAAGCGTGACGGGGTGATCGAGCTGGAAGGCAAGCGGCATGTCATCGTGCCCGACTACGACCTTCTTCTGGACGAGGCCGGGGACGATTCCGACGGCGGCTTCCTGGTCTGAGCCGCGTCAAAATAGCCACTGGCGCCGAATCGCGGCCGGGCGAAAGATCACGTCAGCTGAAGTCGGCAGGCAGTCAGCCTAATCGGTGTGTGCCATGTGTTCCTCTTGCCAAAGGAGGTCTCATGGAACGCAGGACAACTGATCGACCGGCCCGACGCGACCGCAAGGTGCGCCAGGATGCCATTTGCGCGAATGCTTTCCGCCAGGAGGCGCGGGTGCATGCCCGCGCGCGCATGGGCTTTCTGGACGAGGGCGACATCGCCTTTCTCAAGGCGCGGGTGCTGGACCTTCTGGGCGACTACGGCGTTGTCGTCGTTCACCCTCGCGCGAGGGAGGCGTTGCTGGCGGCGGGCGCGAAGACCGGCCATGGCACCGACCGGCTGCGGCTGCCGCGCGAAATGGTCGCCGAGGCGATGGCGGCCACGCCAAAATTCGCGCGCCTTGCGGGCAAGCGGCGTGCGCTGGACCTTGACCTGCCGCGCGGCGATCTTGGGTTCGTGATGCGCACCGGGACCGGCGCGCATGGCTATGTCGACCCGCGCGACACAAGATACCGGAACATGGACCTGGACGCGGTGAATGATATTGCCGCCGTTGCGAGTACCCTGGACGAAGTCGGTTTCATCGCGCATCCCTTCGTTCACGGCGTGCCCGAGAAGACGGCGGATATCCATAGCTTTGGCCGCCTGATCGCGCGAACGGACAAGCATGTCTGGATGCAGCCCTATCAGTGGCAGAACATCGAGTACCTGATGAAGATCGCGGCCATCGCAGCGGGCGGGGAAACCGAACTGCGCGCCAATCCGATCACCAGCGTCATCACCTGTTCCTTCACGCCGCTGGAATTCAAGTTCATGGACACGCAGGTGATCATCGAGGCGGGCAAGTACGGTGTTCCGCTTCATGCCTGTTCGTTGCCCTCGTCCGGGGGTACCGCACCCCTGTCGGTGCCATCCATGGCAATCATGGCGGCGGCCGAAATCGTCGGCATGACGGTGATGGCGCATTTACTGGCGCCGGGCATCCCGGTGGTCGCGACGCCCCTCATGTTCACGCTGGACATGCGGACGGGGTCTGCCCTGCAATCCTGCGTCGAAAGCCTCCAGGCGGCGAGCGTGTCGATCCAGCTTCTGAAACAGGGCTTCGGAATGCTGGCGCATACCTACGGTTCCGGCTCGGATACGCCGGACGTCGACCACCAGTCCATGGCCGAACGCGCAATGCTGTGCCAGACGGTCGCGCTGGCCGGGGCGGACATCCTGGGCGGTGTCGGGCAGCTGGAATGCGCGACGGTCTTCAGCCCGGTGCAGGCCGTCCTGGACAACGAGGTGGGCGCGATGACCCGGCGTTTCATCCGCAAGCCCGCGATCAGCGAAGACGCGTTGAACTGGGTAGAGATGATGCGGATTCGTGCGGGCGGGCATTTTCTGGACAGCGATCACACCGTCCGCAGCTGCCGGGAACAGCTTGTGCCGGAAGTATTCCTGCGCCAGGGCCGGGACGACTATGAAAAGTCCGGGCGACGGACCGCCTTCGACGCGGCGCGCGAGGCGGCTTTGGCCGCGATCAAGGCTGCCTCGGAAATGGGCGCCCTGAGCGAGGATCAGCTGCGCGAGATCGCGACCCTGACCGCTCATGCCGACGAACACATCGTTGCGGCCTATGCGGGCGCGGTAGAGGTGATCTGATCGCCCTGGGCAAGGGCGCGGGCCTGCCTGACCCGCGCCATCCGCGGTTTGGCGGTCAGTGCGCCATCAGCACCGGAATTTCCGCGATCTCCAGCATGTCGCGGGTGGCCCCGCCCAGGATCGCCTCGCGGAAACGGGAATGGCCATAGCCGCCCATGACGATCATGTCGGCGTCGATGTCGCGGGCATGGCGGCACAAAACCTCGGATACGCGGGGCAGGGTCCGGGCCAGCACCGACACCTCGGCCTTGACGCCGTGGCGGGCGAGGTATTGCGAAAGCAGGCCGCCCGGATCGGACCGTTCCGGGCCGTGGCTGGGCGGATCGATGACCGTGATGTTCACCGTCGAGGCCGCCTTGAGCATCGGAAGAGCCGCGCGAATGGCGATCAGAGATTCGTCGCTCTGGTTCCAGGCGATGACCACACGGGACGGCGGCGTCGGGTCGAAAGTGGCCGTCGGCAGGACGAGAACCGGGCTGCGTCCATCGAATAGCGCCGCTTCCAGAACCGCCTCGAGGTCATGATTGTCTTTTCCGCCATAGGGTTTGGGAAGGACGACAAGGTCGGAAAAGCGTGCCTGCACGGCAACCGGTTCGGTCAGCGTCGCGAGCTGCGTGACGACCGTTTCGACGGCCCAGCGGACTTCCTCGGCGCCAAGCCGCGCCCGCACCGCCGCTTCGGTTTCTGCCGCTTCGTTGCGGGCGAGTTCAAAGGTTTCCTGGTGAATGACCGCCGTGGCACCGGCATAATAGTAGCCGGTCTGTGTCCGGTCGATCCCAAGGCACAGAACATCGAGATGTGCATCTTCCCGCCTTGCCAGCGCGATTGCCGCATCCATCTGGGCGGCCGGAAGTTGCGGGTCCGTGACGATGGTAAGGATAGATTTATAGCCCATTTCCGGCCTCCCCGTGAGCAAGCATGGCGCGACCCTAGATCGACGATACGAGGGACGCCTTGATTCGGATCAAGTCGCCGCGGGCGGTCCCCCGGGCGCCCTGTCGCCTTTCCGCCGCTGGCCCGGAGCTTAGCGCGAAGGAGCCTCTCGTGTATACGTCGGCCGCTGCCTCAACATCTTGTCGCGTGACGACATTTGACGCAGATCAAGGTAAGCTTGTTCCCGCCGGTTCAAATGACCAGCGTCCGCAAACTGTCTGACCGCGCGAGTCGGACGGGCGAGGATGAACGAAGGGACATAGCATGTGGGATTACATCAAGCTCGCCGTGCTTGGCGCCATCGCGGTACTGGCCGCGATCGCGGCCAACTACGCGCGCGACCTTGCATACATGGTCAATGCGTTGACCGTGATGCTGGCTGCGGCCATCACATTCGTCTGGGTGCTGCGGCGTACGGATACGCCGAAAGTGCAGCCGGCCAACGAATATCTCGACGGCGTGGTGCGCGCCGGCGTCATTGCGACCGCCTTCTGGGGCGTCGTCGGATTTCTGGTTGGTGTGACCGTCGCCTTCCAGCTTGCATTTCCGGCGCTCAACTTTTCCGAGCTGGCTCATGGTTACCTGAACTTCGGCAAGCTCAGACCACTGCACACGTCGGCGGTGATCTTTGCCTTTGGCGGTAACGCGCTGCTCATGTCGTCGTTCTATGTCGTCCAGCGGACCTCGGCGGCACGTCTTTGGGGCGGCAACCTCGCCTGGTTCGTGTTCTGGGGCTATCAGCTGGTGATCGTGCTTGCCGCGACCGGCTACATCCTTGGCGCGACGCAGTCGAAGGAATACGCGGAGCCCGAATGGTATGTGGACTGGTGGCTGACCATCGTCTGGGTCGCCTATCTGGCGGTGTTCCTCGGCACGATCATCAAGCGCAAGGAACCCCACATCTATGTGGCCAACTGGTTCTACCTGTCCTTCATCGTGACCATCGCGATGCTGCATGTCGTCAACAACCTGGCAATTCCCGTCTCGGTCTTCGGGTCGAAATCGGTCCAGGTCTTCGCGGGCGTGCAGGATGCGATGACCCAGTGGTGGTATGGCCACAACGCGGTGGGCTTCTTCCTGACAGCGGGCTTCCTCGGGATGATGTACTACTTCGTCCCGAAACAGGCCGAACGTCCGGTCTTCAGCTACAAGCTTTCGATCATCCACTTCTGGGCGCTGATCTTCCTTTACATCTGGGCCGGTCCGCACCACCTGCACTATACCGCGCTGCCTGAATGGGCCTCGACGCTGGGCATGGTGTTCTCGATCATCCTGTGGATGCCGTCCTGGGGTGGCATGATCAACGGCCTGATGACGCTTTCGGGCGCCTGGGACAAGATCCGCACCGATCCGGTCATCCGGATGATGGTGATCTCGGTCGGCTTCTACGGCATGTCCACCTTCGAAGGTCCGATGATGTCGATCAAGGCGGTGAACTCGCTGAGCCACTACACCGACTGGACCATCGGTCACGTCCATTCCGGCGCGCTTGGCTGGAACGGCATGATCACCTTCGGCGCGCTCTACTTCCTTGTGCCGCGTCTTTGGAACCGTGCCGGCCTTTACAGCCTCAAGCTCGTTTCCTGGCACTTCTGGCTCGCCACCATCGGGATCGTGCTTTACGCCGCCGCGATGTGGGTCACGGGCATCATGGAAGGCCTGATGTGGCGTGAAGTCGATGCCAATGGCTTCCTCGTGAACGCCTTTGCCGACACTGTGGCCGCCAAGTTCCCGATGTACGTGGTGCGTGGCCTGGGTGGCGTCATGTACCTCACCGGTGCGATCATCATGGTCTACAACCTCTGGGCAACCGTTGCGAAGCAGCCGGCCACGGCCACTGCAAACGCCGCGGTCCCGGCCGAATAAGGGAGGCCCAGAACAATGGCTATTCTTGAGAAGCACAAGTTCCTGGAAACCAATGCCACGGCGCTGCTCGTGGGTGCGTTCCTGGTGGTCACCGTCGGCGGCATCGTGGAGATCGCGCCCCTCTTCTACCTCGAGAACACGATCGAGAAGGTTGAAGGGGTGCGTCCCTACACGCCGCTGGAACTGACGGGCCGCGACATCTACATCCGCGAAGGCTGCTATGTCTGCCATAGCCAGATGATCCGGCCGATGCGGGACGAGGTCGAACGCTATGGCCACTACTCGCTGGCGGCCGAATCGATGTACGACCACCCGTTCCAGTGGGGCTCAAAACGCACCGGGCCGGATCTGGCCCGTGTCGGCGGCCGCTATTCGAACGAATGGCATGTCGACCACCTGACCGACCCGCAGTCGGTCGTGCCTGAATCGGTGATGCCGAAATACGGCTTCCTGGCCAATCGCATGATCGAACCGACCTACATCGAGGATCGTCTGTCGACCGATGCGCTTGTGGGTGTGCCCTATACGTCTGAGATGATCGAATTGGCCAAGGCGGACTTTGCCGCGCAGGCCGATCCGAACAGCGATTACGAAGGCATGCAGGAACGCTATCCCGGCGCGAATGTCGCGAACTTCGACAACCGTGCTGGCATCAGCGAGATGGACGCCTTGATCGCCTATCTTCAGGTGCTGGGTACGATGGTCGACTTCTCGACCTTCGAGAACGACCCGAACCGATAGGAGGGGCGGATGGACACCTATTCGCTTTTCCGGGAAATCGCCGACAGCTGGGTGCTTCTTGCGCTTGTGCTGGTGTTCCTTGGCGTCGTGATCTGGGCCTTCCGGCCCGGATCGCGGAAAGTGCACGAGGATGTCGCGAACATTCCCTTCCGGCATGAGGACAGGCCCGCCCCCGCTGGTGCGACCGGCGATCGGGGTCAAGGAGGCGCAAGATGAGCAAGAAACCGACGACGACGAAGACCCAGGTCGAGACGACCGGCCACTCCTGGGACGGGATCGAGGAGTACAACAATCCGTTGCCGCGCTGGTGGCTCTGGACGTTCTACCTGACGATCATCTGGGGGCTGATCTACACGATCCTCTATCCGGCCTGGCCACTGGTTCACAGCGCCACTCAGGGCCTTTGGGGTGGAAATCCCCGTATCGCGGTCGAAGCCGAGATTCAGCGCTTCGATGATGCCAATGCTGCGATCGAGGCCAAGCTGGTCGACACCGACCTGACCGCGATCGCCGCGGACGGCGAACTGCTGGACTTCGCCACCAACGCTGGCGGCGCGGTCTTCAAGACCTGGTGCGCACAATGCCACGGTGCGGGCGCGGCCGGTGCCAAGGGCTACCCTAACCTCGTCGACAACGACTGGCTCTGGGGCGGCTCGATCGAGGATATCCACACCACGATCCAGCATGGCATCCGCAATGCCGAGGATGCCGACGCCCGCTATTCCGAGATGCCGAAGTTCGGCGCCGACGAATTGCTGGAGCCGGCGCAAATCGACCAGGTCGTCCAGTATGTGCGTCAGATTTCGGGTCAGGAACATGACGCGGGCCTGGCCAGCGAGGGTGCGGTGGTCTTTGCCGACAACTGTTCGGCCTGCCACATGGAAGACGGTACGGGCGACCGCGCACAGGGCGCGCCGAACCTGACCGACGCCATCTGGCTTTATGGCGGCGACGTTGCCGCCCTGACCGAAACGGTGACCAACGCGCGCTTTGGCGTGATGCCCGCCTGGTCAGACCGCCTGAGCGAAGCCGACATCCGTGCGGTCGCAACTTGGGTTCACAGCCGCGGCGGCGGCGAGTGACGGAATCCGGCGGGGCAGCAATGCCCCGGCGGTGAAAAGCATCGGCGCCCCGTCCTGTTCGCGCGTTTCCTGGGGGCGCCGATGCTCCAGAACACTAGGCGTGTCCTCGGGCACGCCTTTTTTTGCGTGTACCGACGCCCGTATCCCTCGTCCCGCCCGGTAAAGTCACCGGCTTTCGTGGGCGAACGATAGCCTGCGACCTTTTGGACTTCAATTCCGGGTGGGTCGCCCCTTACCATTGACCTACATCAAAGCCACGAGTCGGGCCGGTGCCCTAATAGTCCGACGCGAACGGACTAACACATTCAGGAATTTGAAGATGAGCACCAGCGAAACGCCACCGCCGCTCTATGCAGCGCGTGAACCCATTTTCCCCCGGCGGGTGAAGGGCAATTTCCGCACCCTGAAATGGGTGATCATGGTGGTGACGCTCGGGATCTACTATGTCACGCCCTGGCTTCGCTGGGACCGGGGGCCAAGCCTTCCCGATCAGGCAGTTCTGGTCGACATGGCGAATCGGCGCTTCTTCTTCTTCATGATCGAGATCTGGCCCGATGAATTCTACTTCATCGCAGGGCTTCTGATCATGGCGGGGCTCGGGCTTTTCCTGTTCACCTCTGCCCTGGGACGGGTGTGGTGCGGATATACCTGCCCGCAGACGGTCTGGACCGACCTATTCATACTGGTGGAACGCTGGGTCGAAGGCGACCGCAACGCGCGCGTCCGCCTTTGGAACCAGAAGTGGGATTTCAGGAAGTTCCGGCTGCGGATGACGAAGTGGGTCATCTGGCTGCTGATCGGCCTGGCAACCGGCGGGGCCTGGGTCTTCTACTTCACCGACGCGCCGTCGCTTGCGCGCGATCTGGTCACGCTCGATGCCCATCCCGTCGCCTATACGACCATGGGTATCCTGACCTTCACGACCTTCTTCTTCGGCGGCTTCGCCCGCGAACAGATCTGCATCTACGCCTGCCCGTGGCCTCGTATCCAGGCCGCCATGATGGACGAGGATACGCTGGTCGTCGCCTACCGTGAATGGCGGGGCGAACCGCGTGGCAAGCTGAAGAAGGGGGAACACGACCCGAGCCAGGGCGACTGCATCGACTGCATGGCCTGTGTCAACGTCTGCCCGATGGGGATCGATATCCGCAACGGGCAGCAGCTGGAATGCATCACCTGTGCGCTGTGCATCGACGCCTGCGACGAGGTCATGGACAGGATCGGCAAGCCGCGCGGCCTGATCGGGTACATGGCGCTCAAGGACGAGGCCGTCGAACGGGCGGGCGGGCATCCGAAACAGCTCTGGAAGCACATCCTGCGCCCGCGGACGATCCTATACACGACCATGTGGTCTGCCGTGGGTATCGCGCTGGTTGTCGCGCTGTTCCTGCGGTCGCCCATCGACTTCAATGTGACGCCGGAACGCAATCCGATCTTCGTTACGCTGTCGGACGGATCGATCCGCAACGCCTATGAGGTGCGGCTGCGCAACAAGCAGCCGGAGGACCGGCCATTCCTTCTGTCCATAACCTCGGATGCGCCGCTGTCGCTATCGCTGGAGGGGCGGGAAAGCTATGTTGTGACCGTGCCGGCGGACGAGACGCTGACCCAGCGGGTCTATGTGACCGCGCCTCCGGGCAGCCGCGCGGCGGTGGCAGACCGTACCGCGATCCGCCTGTGGATCGTCGACCAGGTGAACCAGGACCGCGTCTATGCCAACACGGTCTTCAACGGAAAGGCGGACTAGGATGACGCGGGAACTGACAGGTCGGAAGGTCTTTTTCTTCTTCGCTTCAGCCTTCGCTCTGATCATTGCCGTCAACATCTACATGGCGGTCAAGGCGGTCTCGACCTTTCCGGGGCTCGAGGTGCGCAATTCCTATGTCGCCTCGCAGAACTTCGACCGGGAACGGAAAGCGCAGGAGGCGCTGGGCTGGACGCTGCACGAAAGCTACGCGCCCGGCGAACTGCGCCTTGCCTTCCGCGACCGCGCGGGCGTTCCGGTCGTGCTGGGCGACATCTCGGCGGTGGTCGGGCGCACGACCGAGGCGGCCGAGGACATCACCCCCGTCTTCGTGCGCGAAGGCGCAGATTATATCGCGGCGATGGACCTTGGGCCGGGGCGCTGGATGGTGCTGCTGGAGGCGCGGGCCGAGGATGGAACCCGCTTCCACAAGCGTCTTGACCTGTTCGTGAAGGGCTAGATCCGCCGTGTCCGCGACATCCGTATCGGCCTGCCCCGCCTGTGTCGCCGCGCCTTCGGCCGAAGCGATCGCGGCGGCGCGGGCCGAAAAGGCGTCTGGCATCGTCCTGTCGTTGCCGACCGCGCATTGTGCGGTCTGCATATCGGATGTGGAACGCGAACTGATGCGGGTGCCGGGCGTTCGGTCCGCGCGGGTCAACCTGACCCTGAAACGGGTGAGCGTGGAGGCCGGGCCGGAGGCGGCGCCGGCCCTTCTGATCGAACGGCTGGGCCGCATCGGCTACGAGGCGCACGAGCTTGACCCCGGGCTTCTGTCGGTGACGGAAACCGACCGGCGTGGGCGCGATCTTCTGATGCGGCTGGGCGTGGCCGGGTTCGCGATGATGAACGTCATGCTCCTGTCGGTCGCCGTCTGGTCCGGCGCAGAGGCCGCGACGCGCGACCTTTTTCACTGGATCAGCGCGGCCATCGCCCTGCCGACGCTGGTCTTCGCCGGCCAGCCGTTCTTCACCTCGGCCTGGACCTCGCTGAAGGCGCGGCGACTGGGCATGGACGTCCCGATTTCGCTGGCGTTGATCCTGTCATCGGCCATCTCGCTTTACGAGACGATCGAGGGCGGCGAACACGCCTACTTCGATGCGGCGGTGTCGCTGTGTTTCTTCCTCTTGGCGGGGCGATATCTTGATTACCGGTCGCGCGCCGCCGCGCGTTCTGCGGCCGAGGAACTGGCCGCCCTTGAAGTGCCGCGCGCGGTGCGCATCGGCGCGGCCGGGGATGTGACCGTCCCGATCGCGGAGCTTGCGGCAGGCGACCTGGTGCGGGTGAAGCCGGGCGCACGGATGCCGGTCGACGGGATTGTCACCGAAGGCGCGTCCGAGATCGACCGGTCTCTCCTGACCGGTGAGACGCTTCCGGTGCGGGTGGACGGGGGTGCCGCGGTCAGCGCCGGTGAGGTCAACCTGACCGGCCCGCTGGTCGTGCGTGTGACAGCCGCGGGGCGCGATTCATCGCTGCACCGCATGGCCGATCTGGTTGCTGTCGCGGAAAGTGCGAAGAACCGCTATACCTCTCTGGCCGACCGTATGGCGCGGGCCTATTCGCCTTCGGTTCATCTTCTGGCGCTGGGTGCCTTCATCGGCTGGATGGTCCAGTCCGGCGGCGATGTGCGGCTGGCCGTCAACATCGCGTCGGCGGTCTTGATCATCACCTGCCCCTGCGCGCTGGCACTGGCGGTGCCGGCGGTGGTCACCGCGGCGTCGGGGCGGCTTTTCCGGCGTGGTCTTCTGATCAAGGACGGCACCGCGCTCGAGCGTCTGGCAGAGGTCGATACGGTCGTCTTCGACAAGACCGGGACGCTGACGATGGGCACGCCGCGCCCTGTGGCGCTTGACCGCCACGCCACGCCGGATCTGGCGATCGCCGCCGCACTGGCGGCCGGTTCGGCCCATCCCCTGTCCGCGTCGCTGGCCGCTGCCTTGCGGGAAATGGGTGTGACGCCGGCGCCGGTCGGGGATTTGCGCGAGGTGCCTGGCGAGGGCATGGAGGCGACCCATGCCGGACGCCGCGTGCGGCTTGGCCGTGCCGACTGGGCGGGTGCCGAGGCGCGGGATGCGACCGCGACCTATCTGGATACGGGCGACGGCAAGCCCGCGCGGGCCTTCATCTTTGCGGACAGGCTGCGCCCGGGCGCCGAGGCCGCCGTCGCCACGCTGAAGGCCGCGGGCAAGCACGTCGTTCTTCTGTCCGGCGATGCCGAGGCGCCGGTAGCCGACATGGCGCGCACGCTGGGGATCGAGGAATGGCGCGCAGCGGTCCGCCCGGAGGAAAAGGCGGCGCATGTCGCGTCTCTGACTGGTGCGGGCGCGCGCGTCCTGATGGTGGGGGACGGGTTGAACGACACGGCGGCGCTTGCGGGTGCCCATGTCTCGATCTCGCCGGCCTCGGCGCTGGACGCGGCACGGGTCGCATCGGACATCGTGCTGCTTGGCCAGGATCTGGCACCGATCGCAGAGGCGGCGAAGCTTGCCGTCACGGCGCGGCGGCGGATCAAGCAGAACTTTGGGCTGTCGCTGGCCTATAACACGATAGCGGTGCCGGTCGCCCTTTTGGGACTGGCGACGCCGCTGATCGCGGCGCTGGCGATGTCGGCCTCTTCGATCACCGTGTCGCTCAACGCGCTCAGGCTGAGGTGACGCGATGGAGATGCTCGTCTACCTGATCCCGGCCTCTTTGCTTCTGGGCGGGGCAGGCCTGGTCGCGTTTCTCTGGGCGCTCAGAAGCCGTCAGTTCGAAGACCCGGAAGGCGACGGCCAGCGTTTCCTGTCCGAAGACTGGGACGAACATCCGAAGCCTTGATGTCTTTCGTCCGTCCCCCCCGGTCAGGGGGCGATGACCGAACAGTCCGCGTTACGCGCCGACAGCCTGCGGCAGGCAAGCTCTGCGGTTTCCTCGGTCATGCCGACGAAGTTCGCGTCAAATCCGCCGCGCGACGGCACGACCTTGCGAAGCGCCTCGTCCAGCGTGTTCATCTCCATCAACGCGGTCTGCAGCAGGCGGCGTTCCGCCTCGTAGCGGCTGGCATAGTTGCCGACGTTGATCGCCCACTGGCGCCCGCCCGAGGTCGAGACGCGTGTCACGGTTTCCAGGGGCTCCACGATCGTCGCTGTCGGCACTTCCTCGACCGCGGCCAGGATCACCTGTTCGGGCTGCGCTTCCTGTGCGGGTTCCCCGGCTTCCGTCAGCACGACGGCGGGTTGACCTGCCTCCGCCGGTTCGGGTGTGATTTCGGGGGAGGCCTCGGCAACCAGGACGGGCTGCGTATCGGGCGCAATCGCGGGAACCGCCCCGGGCCGGGCGACGGGGCGGCGCACCGCGTCCGTCAGCGCGGCTTCGGCCAGAACCATCTCCTCCTTCGGGGCGGGTTCTTCCTGAGGTGCGGGTTCCTCCGCAGTGGCCACCAGGATCTCTGCCGGCGCTCCGGTTTCCGGTTGCGGCGCCACGAGGTCTTCGGCGACCAGGACGGGCCGGGCCACGGGTTGAGTTGCCTCTTCCGCCCGAGGGGCGGGAGCGGGCGTGGAAAGTGCGGCGATTGCCGCCTGCGCGACATCCGCCGCGTCGGACGGCGCGACGTCAGGCGAAGGCAAGACCGAGGGTGACGCGGCTCCGGTTTCGGAGGACTGGACGGCGGCCAGCACCGAATCGATGTTTTCCTGCATCGCCAGAAGCAGTTCCTCCGGCGGGGCTGCGGGCGCCGCGCCCGGAAGGGGGCGGGCGACCGGCTTGCGGGCGGTCTTGACCGCGCCAGACACCCTCAGGATCTTGCCTGCACCACCCGGTTCACCGAATTCGGGCGCGCTGCCGGTTCCGGTCCCGCCCTCGGCGACGGCATAGTTCGGCGACGCGGGCTTTTGCACCACGGCGCGGTTCGGTGCCTTGCCGAACCCGATGTCGAGAAGTTGGGCGACACGGTCGTTGCGCTGTGCGGTCGAAGTGCCGCCAAAGACGGTCGCGATGATGCGTTTGCCACCCCGTTCGGCTGACGCCACGAGGTTGAAGCCGGCCGCGACGGTGTAGCCGGTCTTGATCCCGTCGGCGCCCTTGTAGGCATCAAGGAAGCGCCGGTTGGTCGATGCGACCTTGGCGATGCCGGCATCCGCCGAACGGCGTGAGAACAGGTTATAGTACTGCGGGAAGTCGTAAAAAAGCTGCCGACCAAGGATCGTCATGTCATGCGCGGTCGAAAGATGCCCCTCGGTCGTCAGGCCGTTTGCGTTCCTGAACGTCGTCTTCGACATCCCAAGCGCGCGCGCGGTGCGGGTCATGCGCTTGGCGAAGGCCGGTTCCGACCCTTCGATTGCCTCGCCGATGGCGGTCGCGGCATCGTTGGCGGATTTGATGGCGGCGGCCCGGATCAGGTAGCGCAGCGCGATCTTCTGGCCGGGCTTCAGCCCCAGCCGCGAGGGCGGCTGCGAAGCGGCGTGCTTGGATACGGTCACCTTGGTATCAAGCGAGATTTCCCCCCGCTCGATTGCCTCGAACGCGATGTAAAGCGTCATCATCTTGGTCAGCGAGGCAGGATGAAGTCGCGTGTCGGAGTTCTTTTCGTGCAGAACCTCGCCGGTGCGCGCGTCGATCACATAGTCGGCGTAGGGTGCAGCGAACACCCCCGACGACATGGCCGCGAACGCAGCGACCACAACAAGTAGTCTGACTATGCTGAAGACCCACTGCCCCTTGGGGGTGGTTGCTTTACGTCCCATGTCCTGCCTCGGTGCCCCTGTTTTTGTGGGGCTTCTGCTTCGCCCTGACGATAGCACAGGCATTTCCGTCCGCAAAACCCCAAATCCGTGGGATTCTCGACAGTTGCACGAAGGCGTCAGCCTTGCAGGTCATCGACAAGCGCGGGAAGCGCGCCAAGGTCGGCGATCTCGCGAAACCGGGGGTGACCTTCGGGGGCTTCGGCATGTTCCAGCGCCCAGGTCAGGCCGTGCGGAACATAGACGCCCCAACCGCCCGCCGCGATCGCGGGGACCACGTCGGATTTCATCGAGTTCCCGACCATCATCGCGCGTTCGGCGCCCTCGCCGTGGCGGGCGAAGATCGCCATATAGACCGACGGGGTCTTCTGCGACACGATTTCGACCCCGTCGAACAGATCGCCCAACCCCGATTGCGCAAGCTTGCGTTCCTGGTCGAGCAGGTCGCCCTTCGTCACCAGCAGGATGCGCAAGCGTCCCGCCAGTGCGCAGACGGTTTCGCGCGCGTGGGGCAGCAGTTCGATCGGGTGGGCCAGCATGTCCTGGCCGGCCGCGATGATTTCCCGGATCACGCCCGCCGGCACGCGGTCGTCGGTAATTTCGATCGCGGTTTCGATCATCGACAGGGTAAAGCCCTTGATGCCGAAGCCGTAGCGCCCGACATTTCGGCGTTCGGCGGCCAACAGGCGTTCTTCCAGGTGATCGGGGTCGGCGAAACCGGACAGGAGCGCGGTGAACCTGTCCTGCGTCAGGCGGAAGAAGCGTTCGTTGTGCCAAAGCGTGTCGTCCGCATCGAAGGCCACTGTCGTGATCGGTCGCATTCGGTCATCCCCCCCGGGCTGTGATAGCGCGCGGCTGCGGTTCGGTGCAATCCAGGCGATTGCGGACTTTTTTCGAGACGCCTGAAGGATTATATTGCGACCTCGACGACGAACCCCCGAATCCCGCAGGAGCAGACCCGTGACCCTTCGTCCCTTCATCATGTCCGACCGAGAGGGCGGCCGGGATGGCGAGACCTCGGTCATCACCAAGACCAAGCCGAAGACGCAGCGGCCGCCGATGTACAAGGTGATGCTGCTGAACGACGACTACACCCCGATGGAGTTCGTCGTGCATGTGCTGGAGCGTTTCTTCGGAATGGGCCACGCCCATGCGTTCGAAATCATGCTGACGGTGCACAAGCGCGGTCTTGCCGTCGTCGGGGTGTTTTCCTTCGAAGTGGCGGAAACCAAGGTGGCGCAGGTCATGGACTTTGCGCGCCGCCACCAGCATCCGCTGCAATGCACGATGGAAAAGGAATAGGGCGCGCGCCCGGTCAGCATGAGCCAGTCACGGATTTCCCTGGCGCTGGAAGGCGCCGAGCTGCCCACGGAAGGCACGATCCTGGTGTTCGGGCCGCGCGGCGATGCCGACCTGTCGGCGCTTGCGCGCGAGCGCGTCCGCATCGTGCAGGACTTCCGCCCCGACCATGACGCCTGGCAGGCGCGCGGCTTTGCCGTGTCGGACAAGCCCGAAGGTCGGCACGCGGCCGCGATCCTGTTCCTGCCCCGGGCACGGGCCGCGGCGCGGGCGATGGTCGCCGCGGCGGCAGGGCATCTGGCGGCGGGTGCGCCGGTCTGGCTGGACGGGCAAAAGACCGACGGCATCGACAGCGCGCTGAAGGATGTTCGCGCGCGGGTCGAGGTTTCAGACGTCATCGCCAAGGCGCATGGCAAGATCTTCCGCTTTGCCGTGCCGTCAGACGGCCGGTTCGACGACTGGGCGGCACGGCCGACCGCGCCGGCGCCGGGCTTTGCCGCGATGCCCGGGGTCTTTTCGTCCGAGACGGTCGACAAGGGGTCTGCCGCGCTGGCCGCGGCGCTTCCCGGCGATCTGCACGGGGTGGTCGCCGACCTGGGCGCTGGCTGGGGCTGGCTTTCGGCCGAGATTCTGAAGCGCGACGGGGTGCGCGAACTTCACCTGATCGAGGCGGATCTGACCGCGCTGGACTGCGCGCGCCGCAATATCACCGATCCGCGGGCGCGCTTCCACTGGGCCGACGCTACGCGGTTCCGGCCCGAAAGACGCTTCGACGTCGTGGTGACCAACCCGCCGTTTCATACCGAACGGGCGGCGGACCCGGCGCTGGGCGTCGCCTTCATCCGGGCCGCGGCGGGCATGCTGACCCCGTCAGGGCAGCTTTGGCTGGTCGCCAACCGTCACCTGCCCTACGAAAAGGCGATGGAGACATTGTTTCGCGACGTCGCGGAAATCGGCGGCACGGCGGGGTTCAAGGTGCTTCGGGCGCTGCGGCCGGCCGCCGCGCCTCGCCCCGCGCGCTGAAATCCGATAGTCTCGCGCGAAGAATCAAGAACAGGGAAGCACATGACCCTTTCCATCGCCGGAAAGACCGCCATTGTCACCGGCTCTGCCAAGGGGATCGGCCTTGCCATCGCCCGGCATTTCGTGGACCTCGGGGCCAACGTCATGTTCGCCGACATCGACGAGGCGCGGCTTGAATCCGAACTGGGCGAGGCAGCCCAGGAAGACGGCCCGCTGCGCTATTTCGCAGGCGACCTGAGCCAGAAGCTGACAGCGGCCAACCTTCTGTCCGCGACGGTCGACGCCTTTGACCGGATCGACATCCTGGTCAACGCGAACCGCGACTTCGCGATCACCGATCCGCTCAACCCCGAAGATCCGGCGTTCGACATGCTGCTTCGGCAGAACATGCTCTGCGCGGTTCGGCTGACGCAAATGGTCGCACGGCGGATGATCACACAGGCGGAACGTGACGGGCAGGAGGACGGGCAGGTCGGGTCGATCGTCAACATCTCCACCCTCGCGTCGCGCCTGACCCAACCGGAACTGCTGGGCGTGTCTGTCGCCAGCGCGGCCATGGAACAGGCGACACGGTCGCTGGCCGTCGCGCTGGCACCCTACCGGATCCGCGTGAACGGGGTCGCCTTCGCCAGCGTGCTGAGCGCGAGCCTGCAGACCGCGCTGCGCGAAAACGGCGACTGGCGGGACCGGATCATCGCCGCAACCCCGCTCGGCAGGATCGCGGCCCCTTCCGAGATCGCGGAAGCCGCGCTTTACCTCGCGTCCGAGGCGTCTGGCTTCGTCACCGGGCAGATCCTGACGCTGGACGGCGGCCGCGGGCTGGTCGATCCGGCGGGCGTTGCGGCCTACTAGGCTACTCGGGATAAAGACGCCTGCATTCCTCGACCGCTGCCGTGGCCGCGCCGGCCAGGGCCGCCCTGCGCGACTTGAGCGCGGCAAGCTTGCGCGCCTCGGCGGCCGGGTCGATGGCAACGGGTTTGCGGACGATGTCGGTATAGGGTTCCCAGCAACGTGTGTAGCGTCGGGGCTGGCCCGGGACATAGGGACCGTCGTAGCAACGGACCCAGGCCCATCGGGTCACCTCGCGGCTTTCGTAGGAATAGCCCCGGGCGATGTCCGCCTCGGTCTCGGCGATCAGGGCATCAAGCGCGCGCACCTCGTGGGTGGCGTTGCGGATGCAGTTATCCTGGGCAGAACAGGCACCCAGTGCGAGGGCGGACAAGAGTGCGATCGTCGGAAGGCGCATGGCGGTTCCTTCATTCGGGGGCGCTGCAGGCCGGATGTGCCGCAAGAAGCGCCGCGCGCCGGTCGAGCAGCAGATCAAGCTTGCGTGCCTCTGCCTCGGGGTCAATGGCGACGGTCCGCGTCCGGCCCGCGCCATTCGTGCAGAAACTGACGCCGACATGACTTCGCGCTGAGCCGAGGCACAGGTTGAAGCCGGTCGGCGCGGGTGCTGTCTCGGTGCGGTAACCGGTTTCGACGGCCCTGCGGGTTTCGGCGATCAGGCGGTCGATCGTGCGCAGTTCGCGCGCGGCCGCCGGGTCGCAACCCGAAGGCGCCGGTGCGGTGCAGGCGGCCAGACAGAACGCGAGGGCGAGTTTCGTCAGATTGCCGGTCATTGGCGACTCATCCTTTCCCGCCACAAGGATAGCCCATCGGCGCATCGATCCAAGGGCGGATCGGGCCAGGGCTTCGGCAACTGGCAGCGGACACGCAAAGCTGCTAGGCAGGCCACGAACAGGAGGATGCCGACATGACCGATTTCGAAGATCGCAAATCCCGTGCATCGGCATGGTTCCGGTCGCTCAGGGACGACATCGTCGCGGCCTTCGAGGGGCTGGAGGATGCCCATTCCGGTGCCGCGCGTGACCCCGGCCGGTTCGAGGTGACCCAGACGCACCGCGGCGAGGGCGGCGGTGGCGGATTGATGAGCGTGATGCGCGGCGGTTCGGTATTCGAGAAGGTTGGGGTCAACGTCTCGACCGTGCATGGCGCGCTTGGGGAACGGGCGCAAAAGGCGATGGCTGCCCGCGGCGTCCCCGGAATGGCCGATGATCCGCGGTTCTGGGCATCAGGTATCAGCCTTGTCGCGCATATGCAAAACCCACACACGCCGGCTGTGCATATGAACACGCGCATGTTCTGGACGCCGCATGCCTGGTGGTTCGGCGGCGGCGCGGACCTGAACCCCTGCATCGAATATGACGAGGACACGCGCCATTTTCATGCCGCGCTTCGGGCCGCCTGCGACGCGCACGATCCCGCCTACTACGACCGCTTCAAGGCCTGGGCGGACGAATACTTCTTTGTCCCGCACAGGGGCCGCGCGCGGGGCGTTGGCGGCATCTTCTACGACGACCTGAACACCGGCGACTGGGAAGCCGATTTCGCTTTCACCCAGTCTGTCGGGCGCGCCTTCCTGCCGGCGTTCTGTCCGGTGACGGAACGCCGGATCGGGACCGCCGCGACCGAAGCGGACCGCGAGGCGCAGCTGGTCCATCGCGGCCTTTATGCCGAATACAATCTTGTCTACGACCGGGGCACGAAGTTCGGGCTTGAGACCGGGCATGACGCCAATGCCGTGCTGATGAGCCTTCCGCCCATCGCGAAGTGGCCCTAGGCCACCGGGACCGACGGGCGGGTCAGGCGGCCGGAACGATCAGCGCGTTGTTTAGGAAGTCATGCACCGTGCGGGCGCAATCGTCGGCGATGCGGGCTGGATCTTCAGCGGGAAACACGGTCGAGACGATCTCGGCGACCTCGGGGCCGGATGCGGGTTCTTCAAGCACCGCCCAGATGATCCGGGCGCCGGGGTTCAGGCGGAACAGCCCGCGCCCGTCGCCATCGGCGACATACTGCTGTCCGTCGATCGTCGTCTCTGTCAGGCCGTCCGCGCGGATGTAGCGTTGCCCGGGGTCGTAGGCGGGGCCTTCCGCGCCGTCTTCGGCCGGTTGCGCCGACCTGTCGAAGGACAGGTCCACCGTGGCCGGCGGGGTATCCCAAGACAGGAATTCACTTGCCAGAAGCTCTGCGGCCTCTTCGGCCGAATCGTAGACAAGCGATGCAAGACGCACCTGTGTCGCCAGCGAATCGAACGTTCGCAGGATGCGTGCGGTGTGATGGCTGCGGGCGAAATTTCGGTCCACCACGCTTTCAAAGGCCTCCCCGGCGGAAAGCGGCCGGATCATCGGAGTCTGCGCCTCTTTGCGTTCGAGACGGACGATGGCGCCGATCGGAAGGCGGGCGCCGTGTGCAGCAAGTCCGGGCACATCAAGATACTTGTACTGGGCGTTGCCCGGCGCGGCGTTCCGGGCGGCCCAGGTCTGGAAGGCAGGGGAAAACGAAGGCGGCACCGGCAGGCGGATTCGTGGCAGGACGCCGGTGGCGATCCCTTCGATCGTTCCGTCCGGCGCAATCGCGATCGGCAGCACGTCGTCGCCGAAGATCGTGCGGCCCTGATGGCCAAGGACCGCCGTCAGTGTGCTTTTCCCGGCCCTGTGATCGTTCGGAAAGATGACGAGCCGCCCTGCAAAGACGACCGCCGCACCGTGCAGGCAGAACAGCGTCTCGTCTGAACGCAATCGTTCCCAGGCGAGATCGGCAATGATTTCGCAGACGGCGTTGACGGCATTCCACTCGCTTGGGGCCTTGCCGTCAGTCTCGTAGGATACCCGGTATTTCCCGGACGCCGAAGGCGCAACGCGAATACAGGCGTCAGACGTGCCTTCCGCCATGCGAACCGGCCAGAACGGCATGACGCGACGCAAGATAGGCAACAGCTCCGGGCAGCCTTCCAGGACGACCGGCAGGTCGATATCCGTGAAGTACAACTGCTGGGTGGGGCCAGGGCTACCTGCGGATGAAGTGTCAGACATTCACGCCGACCAAGTTGGAGTTGCGGAGGACCATGCCAGATGCCCCTCCGCGGATCAAATCAGTTCGTGGTCGCCGAGCAACTCGCGTCCGTGCTGTCTGCGCAGCCCGCGCCGGAGCCATCCGACGATGAGCTTGACGGCGATGACGACCCGCTGCTGCCGCTGCTGCCACTGCTGCCACCGTCACCACCGCCGCTTCCGCCGCCATCACCGCCGCCGCTTCCGCCGCCACTGGCATGCGCCTGGGCGAGTGTCGTCACCGCGGGAATACTGTAGGCCGCAAGCGCCAATGCGCCGATCCGCACAAGTGCGCGGCGACGGGAGACAACGGCCCCCTCGGAATCTTTCTCTAGCTCGTTCATCGTGTCTTCTCCGTTGTTATTGTGTGTTGGTCAGGTGTTCGTCGGTCTGCGTGGAACGCAACCTATGGAGGGGCAGAATGAACGTCAAAGTCGAATAAAGTTGTGTCAAAATGTGGGCGAAACATTGCCATCCCAAGGCAAGGGTCCGCCGATTTTCTGAATGCGAGGGCCGGAATGAAAGCGGCCCCGGGGTACCCCGGGGCCGGTATCGCCGTTCAAATCAGTTTTCGCCGGCAGCCGGTGCTTCCGGCTCGGGCGCCGGCGCCTCGGGCTCGGGCTTCGGTCCGCAGCCGCCACCGCTCGGTCCCGACATTCCGGAACCGTGGCGGTGTTTTCCGCGCTTTTCCTTCCGGCCCGCGCGGGACGCGCCGGAGCTTTCGCCGGAAGAGGCGCCGCCCGCTGCAGCGTAGCCGAGCGAAGTCACCGCGGGGACGGTGTAGGCGCCCAGGGCAACCAGACCGATCCGCGAAAGCGCCCGGCGGCGCGACATGAATTGTTTTGATCTCTCAGTCATTTCAATTCCTTACGTTCAAGCATCGTGTCGATGCGATACCATTGAAAACGGGTGTTGTTCAGTTAACCCTTGCCGCAGATTAATCAGGAATTTGTCTAAACCATGACGAGAATGCAGAAATTTTATTCTACCTTGAGAATAGTCCAGCCCTTGTTCCACGCGGTCCGAAACATCCCAAATCAAAGCGCCGCCCGAAGCCCACTGGCGGTTGGCCAGTCGCTCCGGGCGGCGTTTTGCTCTTGTATCTTCTTTCGACGTTGCTACTCGGACCCTGCGGCGCAGCCCAACCCGTTCACGTCACCGCATCCGTCCGATGATCTGCCGGCGCGTCTGGGGCTGCTGGGGCCACTTTTGTCGCGATCCTGCCTTTGGTGGCGCGTCCTTTCCGGCGTCGAGGGTTCGGGCGCCGAGGACGAAGGCGCCGTATTGGGTTCGGAAACCGTCACCGCGTAGCTGAGTGCCGTGACCGCGGGGACCGAGTAGGCGCCAAGCGACAGAAGGCCGACCCGCATCAGCGCGCGACGGCGTGACATCTTGTTTTCGGAATTCTCAATCATCATAAAATCCTTCGTTCAATGACCGGCAGCCTTTCCGAAGCCGCGGAAAGGCCGGCAATCTCGCCACCCTTGCCGCGAAGGTCGAAGAACAAAGTGACTTAACGATGACGTGAATCTGCCTAAAAAGCGATTAACCTGCGCGAACGGCCTCGATCATGCGCGCGACGTTGTCGGGGCTCGCGTCCGGCGTGATTCCATGGCCGAGATTGAAGATGTGCGGCCCACCAGCGAACGCTCGGACAACCCGCCGCGTTTCGTCGACAAGCCGGTCGCCGCCGGACACAAGAAGCGACGGATCAAGGTTGCCCTGCACGCAACCGTCCTTCTGAACATGTTCGGCCGCCCATCCCGCCGACACGGAATTGTCGATCGCCACGCAATCGGCGCCTGTCGCGCGCGCGAAGCCGATGTAGCGGTCCCCGGCTTCGCGGGGGAAGGCGATGACGGGCAGGTCCGGGTGGCGTGCCTTGAGCGCGGCGATGATGCGGCGGGCGGGTTCCAGGGCGAAGTCGGTGAAATCCTGCCCCTTCAGGGAACCGGCCCAGCTGTCGAACAGCTTGATGACTTCGGCGCCCGCCGAAACCTGCGCAGAAAGGTATTCGACCGTCGCATCGGTCAGAAGGTCGATCAACGCCGAGAAGGTAGCGCGATCAGCGCCCTTGAGCGCGTGCGCTGGTCCCTGATCCGGGGTGCCGCGCCCGGCGATCATGTAGGTTGCTACCGTCCAGGGGGCGCCGGCGAAGCCGATCAGCGTGGTTTCGCGGGGCAGTTCGCGCGACAGGATCCGGACGGTTTCGTAGACCGGCGAAAGACGTTCATGAATGTCGTCCTTGCCGCCCAGCCGCCCCAGGTCGGCGGCGCTTGTCGTGGTCGATAGACGCGGGCCCTCGCCGGTCTCGAACCACAGGTCCGCCCCCAGCGCCTGAGGCAGAAGAAGGATGTCGGCGAACAGGATCGCCGCGTCGAAACCGTAGCGCCGGATCGGTTGGAGCGTGACCTCGGCCGCCAGGTCGGGTGTGTAGCACAGCGACAGGAAATCCCCCGCCTGCGCGCGGGTGGCGCGGTATTCGGGCAGGTACCGGCCCGCCTGGCGCATCATCCAGATCGGGGGGATGGCCTGGGTTTCGCCAGCCAGCGCACGCAGGATCGTCTTGGTCATCGGGTTCTCCTTCGCCTCCTTCATCGCTGCCTGCGACCGGATGTCAAGGCGAAGTCAGGACAAGCCCCATTGCACGGCCAATGTGTCGCGGCTATGCCGGTCGCATGACACAGCCCAACGCCAAATCCCCGCTGAAGATTGGAACCCGTGGATCGCCGCTTGCGCTCGCGCAGGCCTTCGAGACCCGCCGTCGACTGATGGAGGCTCATGGCCTGTCGGAAGATGCCTTCGAGATCGTGATCATCAAGACGACGGGCGACGACCGTGCGATGATCGCGGCCGACCGCCCCCTGAAGGAGGTCGGCGGCAAGGGTCTTTTCACCAAGGAAATCGAAGAGGCGCTGCTGGCGGGCCGCATCGACATCGCGGTTCATTCGATGAAGGACATGCCCGTCGCCCAGCCCGATGGGCTGGTGCTGGATTGCTATCTGCCGCGAGAGGACGTGTGCGATGCCTTCGTGTCGCGCGAACATGCGTCGATCGCCGACCTTCCCGAAGGCGCGCTTGTCGGGTCGTCGAGCCTTCGGCGGCGCGCCCAGCTTGCCAATCGTCGGCCCGATCTGAGGCTGGTGCAGTTCCGCGGCAATGTGCAGACCCGGTTGAAGAAACTGGAAGAAGGCGTGGCCGTCGCGACCTTCCTCGCGATGGCAGGGCTGAACAGGCTCGGCATGGCCTGGGTCGCGCGGACGGCCATCGCGCCCGAGGACATGCTCCCTGCGGTGGCACAGGGGGCGATTGGAATCGAACGGCGCCAGGACAATGCGGTCGCCGGGAATCTCCTGGACGCGATTCACCACAGGCCGACGGCTGAGCGCCTTGACGCGGAGCGGGCGTTCCTGGCCGCCCTTGACGGGTCATGCGAGACGCCGATTGCCGGGCTTGCAGTCCATGCTGGCGACGGGCTCTGGCTGCGCGGCGAGATCCTGCGCCCCGACGGTTCCGAGGCGATCGCAGGCGAACGCCGATGCGCGGTGTCCGACGGGGCCGAGGCGGGGCGCGACCTTGCGCGCGACCTTCTGGAGCAGGCCGGTGAAGGTTTCTTCGACTGGCGCCACGGCTGATCGCCCCCTGGCCCGCGTCAGGGGATGACCTTGCCGGGGTTCAGGATGCCCGCCGGATCGAAGGCCGACTTGACCGCCCGCATGAGGTCAAGCGCGACCGGATTCTTGCGCCGTCGCATGGAGCCGAGTTTCGAGAGTCCGACGCCATGTTCGGCCGAGAAGCTTCCGCCCAGGTCCTGAACCGCGTCCTCGACGACGCGGATCATCGCCTCTGACAGGGTGGGGTCGTCGCGGGTCGGGAAGACGGCGAAGTGGACATTGCCGTCGCCCAGATGCGCGACACAATGCGGAAACGCACCCGGGTCCAGCGCGGCAATCCCGGTTTCCGCGGCCGTGAGGAAGGCCGCGACCTTGTCGACGGGCACGCAGATGTCGGTATCGACCATTGGTCCGGAAAGGGGTGTTCCGATCTCTGCCGCCGCCTCGCGCCGTGCCCAAAGCGCGGCGCGCTGGGCCTCTGACGTCGCGATGACCGCGTCGCTGACCAGCCCTTCCTCGAGCATCTCGGCTAGCGTGTCCTCAAGCAGCGAGGCCAAGGGCAGCGCGCCGTCCGGTGCGGGATCGCAGTCGCGCGGCGCCGTTGCACCCAGTTCAACGAGGATGGTGACGTCGTGGATCCGGTCGAAGGCAAGGCCAAGGTCGGGGCGGCGCGCGACCAGCAGTTCCTGATAGCTGCGCGGCATGAATTCGAACGCCTCGACAAGGCCGCCGGTCTGGGCCTGAAGCCGGTTGAGAAGGACAAGCGCCGCGTCGAGCGAGGGCATCGCCAGCATCGCCGTCGCATGGGCGCGTGGCGCGGGAACCAGCTTCATCACCGCCGCGGTGATGACGCCAAGCGTGCCCTCCGCACCGATGAACAGATCCCTGAGGTCGTAGCCGGAATTGTCCTTGTGCAACTCGCTCATCAGATCGAGAACGCGCCCGTCGGCCAGCACGACCTCAAGCCCGAGGCAGAGCGCCCGGGTCGATCCGTAACGCAGCACGTTCGACCCGCCCGCATTCGTCGAAAGAACGCCCCCGATCATCGCCGAACCACGCGCGCCGAACCACAGGGGAAAGTAAAGCCCGTGGTCGGCTGCCGCATCGTGAAGCCGTGACAGGATCACGCCGGGCTCGACCACTGCAATGCGCGCCTGGGGTCGGATTTCGCGGATCCGGTTCATTCGTTCGAGCGACAGCATCAGCCGCCCCTCGGCCTCGGTCCCGCCGACAAGGCCGGTGCGCCCGCCCACGGGGACGACCGGTGTGCCGGTTTCCGATGCGATCCGCAGGATCGCCGAAACCTGGTCGCGGTCGGCGGGGCGCAGCACCGCGAGCGGTTGCCAGTGGTACTTGCCGATCCATTCGGCCGTGTAGGGCGCGCAATCCTGTCCGGTCAGGACATGGGCGGGGCCAAGCAGGGTGGTCAGGCGGTCTAGCAGGGTCATGGAACCTCCGAATTGACGCGCAGTCTCCATTTCCTGACGCGAATTGACCAGAGGTCTTTGCAGCGGGCGGTGACGATGGGCGCGGAGGTGCCCGAATGTCGAACGATCCCCTGTTGCAGCCCTACCGCCTGAAGCATTTGACCCTGCGAAACAGGATCATGTCGACCGCGCACGAACCCTCGTACGCCGAGGATGGCCTGCCGCTTGAACGCTACCGCCTTTACCACCGAGAGAAGGCGAAGGGCGGGATCGCACTGACCATGACGGCGGGATCGGCGCTGGTCAGCGCCGACAGCCCGGCGGCCTTCGGAAACCTGCACGCCTACAAGGACGAGATCGTCGCGCCACTCAGGGCGCTGGCAGACGATGTGCACGAACATGGGGCGGCAGTGATGATCCAGCTGACCCATCTGGGCCGCCGGACCGGATGGAACAAGGCTGACTGGCTGCCGGTTCTTTCTGCCTCTCCGGTGCGTGAAGCGGCGCACCGGGCCTTTCCGAAAGAAGCTGAGGATTGGGATATCGAAAGAATCGTCGCCGATTACGCCAGCGCGGCGGCGCGAATGCAGGCGGCGGGCCTGGACGGGATCGAATTCGAGTCCTACGGGCACCTGATGGACAGCTTCTGGTCGCCAGCCACCAATCAACGGGACGACGACTGGGGGGGATCGCTCGACAACCGGCTGCGTTTCACCTGGGCGGTGATTGACGCGGTTCGCGAGGCGGTCGGGCCGGACTTCATCGTCGGGATCCGTATGGTCGCGGACGAGGACTGGGACAAGGGCTTGAGCCGTGAAGAGGGCGTGGAGATCGCCCGGCGCATCGCGGGTTCGGGCAAGTTCGACTTCATCAACCTGATTCGCGGGCATCTGGAGACGGATGCCGCGCTGACCGGGGTGATCCCGATCCAGGGGATGCGCAGCGCGCCGCATCTCGATTTCGCGGGCGAGGTCCGGGCGGCGACCCGGTTCCCGGTCTTTCACGCGGCGCGCATCCCGGACGTGGCGACGGCGCGCCATGCCATCGCGGCGGGCAAGCTGGATATGGTGGGGATGACACGGGCGCATATCGCCGATCCGCATATCGTTGCCAAGGTGATGGCCGGGGTCGAGGACCGCATCCGACCCTGCGTCGGCGCAACCTATTGCCTTGACCGCATCTACGAGGGCGGTGAGGCGCTGTGCATCCACAATGCCGCGACCGGGCGCGAGGCGCGGATGCCGCACGACATTGCCAAAGCCCATTCGCCCAAGCGCGTCGTCGTCGTCGGGGCGGGGCCCGCGGGGCTTGAGGCCGCGCGCGTGGCGGGCGAACGGGGGCACCAGGTCACGGTGCTGGAGGCGTCGGACCGGGCGGGTGGGCAGGTGAACGTCCTTGCCGCCAATCCGCGCCGGAAGGAGATGATCGGCATCATCGACTGGCGGCTCGCCGAGCTGGAGCGTCTGGGGGTCGAGGTCCGCTACAACATCTACGCGGAGGCCGAGGACGTCCTGGCGCTGGAACCGGAGGTCGTGGTGATCGCGACCGGGGGGCTTCCGCAGGCGCCCGAGATGGACGGAGAAAACCTGACGACCTCAAGCTGGGACATCACCACCGGCGAGGTCAAGGCAGCGGGCCGTGTGCTGGTCTACGACGACGGCGGTGCCCATGCCGGCATGACGGCGGCAGAGGTCGCGGCGCGGGCCGGGGCCGAAGTGGAGCTTGTCACGCCCGAACGCTTCTTCGCTCCCGACATGGGCGGGATGAACCATGTGCCCTACATGCGCGCCTTCCACGAAACCGGAACGAAGGTGACGATCAACACGCGCCTGTTGGGCGTCCGGCGCGAAGGGAACGAACTTGTCGCGACCTTCGGGTCGGACTTCGCACCCGGCTGGTCGGAGGAACGGCGCGCTGACAGGGTCGTGGTCGAGCACGGGACAAGGCCGCTGGATGAGCTTTACTTCGCGCTGAAGCCGCAAAGCCGCAACCTTGGCGCGGTGGATTATACCGCGCTGCGCACGTCAGGGCCCTTGTTTCCCTCAAGAAACGGCGAGGGGCGTTTTGACCTTTACCGGATCGGCGACGCGGTGGCGGCGCGCAACATCCACGCGGGCATCTATGACGCGCTCCGGATGGGCATAAGGTGGTAGCCTGCCTGTCGCGGGTGGATGTCAGGGTGCCTTGCCGTTCGCCTCGTCGATCAGGGCCACGACCTCGGGGCCAAGCGCCTCGACGATGATCGCGACGCCGGCGCTGCTTGGGTGCAGCCCGTCAGGCTGCATGTAGTCGCGAAGCGCTGCTGCCTGGTCCGGCATCGACAGGATCGGGCCAAGGAAGGGCGTGCCAAGCCGCGCGCCGTGCCTGGCTGCAAGGTCCGGATAGATCGCGTCGAAGGACGCCTTGTAGTCCGGGCCGTAGTTTGCCGGTGCGATCATCGGCACAAGAAGCACGGGCAGGTCGCGTGCGTCCGCCTTGTCGAGGATCGCGTCAAGATTGGCGCGCGATTCCTCGGGCGGCAGGCCGCGAAGCAGGTCGTTCCCGCCCAGCGTTACGATCATCGCCCTCGCCTCGGGCACCAGCGCCCAGTCTGTGCGCGCCAGCCCGCCCGCCGTCGTGTCGCCGGAAACGCCTGCGTTGAGGACGGTCGCCTGGGCGCCGCGTGCGTCAAGCCAGCGCTGAAGCTGCGCGACGAAGCCGTCCTCGGGCGGCAGGCCGTACCCCGCCGTCAGGCTGTCGCCAAGCGCCACGATCGTGACCGGCGCCGCCACGGCAGGCGCCACGCCGAGAAAGATGACCGCAAGCGCAACGGCAAGGTTGCGCGCACGGGCCATCGCCCCATATCGGTAAAAGAAACGGGACAGGCGGAAACGGGCAGCGATGGACAAGGTTCTAAGCCTCGAAGCGGCAAGGCTGACGCTTGCAGGCAACGCCGGGCCTGTCGAGATCCTCAAGGGCATCACGCTGTCGGTCGCGCGGGGCGAAAGTCTCGGGCTGATCGGGCCTTCGGGGTCGGGCAAATCTTCGCTCCTCATGCTGATGGGCGGGCTTGAACGCGCCACATCGGGCCGGGTCGAGGCGCTGGGCCAGGATCTGACGACGATGGGCGAGGACGCATTGGCCCGGTTCCGCCGGGACAATATGGGTATCGTTTTCCAGAGCTTCCACCTTATTCCGACGATGACCGCGCTTGAGAATGTCGCGATCCCGCTGGAACTGGCTGGGGCCCGCGACGCCTTCGATCGCGCCCGGGCAGAACTGGATGCCATGGGTCTTGGCGGTCGCCTCGGGCATTACCCGGCAGAGCTTTCGGGGGGCGAACAGCAGCGCGTGGCGCTGGCGCGGGCCGCCGCGCCCCGGCCGAAGATCTTTCTGGCCGATGAACCGACCGGCAACCTCGACAGCCGCACGGGCGGCGCGATCATGGAACTTCTGTTCGGCCTGCGTGACCGGCACGGGGCAACGCTTGTGCTCGTCACCCACGCGCCGGAACTGGCCGAACGCTGCGACCGGATCGTGCGGCTGGCCGACGGCGCGCTGGCGGCGGAGGATGCCGTGTGACCCCGACCGCCACACCGCTTCGCGTGGCCCTGTCCATCGCGCGCCGCGACCTGCGCGGCGGCCTGCGCGGCTTTGCGGTCTTCGTCGTCTGTCTTGTCCTTGGCGTGGCGGCGATCGCGGCGGTCGGGACCGTGCGCAGCGCGGTGTCGGATTCGCTGGCGCGCGAAGGTGCCGCGCTTCTTGGCGGCGACGCGCAGATGTCGTTCACCTACCGCATGGCGACCCCGGAGGAACGGGCCTTCATGGCAGGCCATGCCGATGCGGTGTCCGAGATCATCGACTTCCGCTCGATGGCGGTCGTCGGCGAGGGCGATGCGGCCGAACGCGCGCTGACGCAAGTCAAGGCGGTCGACAATGCCTATCCGCTGATCGGGGCTGTGGAGCTTGACCCCGCGATGCCGCTGGACGAAGCGCTTGCCGTGGCCGACGGCGCCCCGGGTGCGGTGATGGACGCGGTTCTGGCCGACCGGCTTGGCCTTGCCGTGGGCGACCGGTTCCGATTGGGGTTGGCAGAGTTCCGGCTTGCGGCGCGGATCGAACGGGCGCCGGACGGGGCGATGCGCGGCTTTCTTCTTGGTCCGCAAACCATTGTGCGCAGCGCGGCGCTGGACGGCGCGGGGCTGCTTGAACCCGGCAGCGTCTATGACAGCCGCTACCGGTTGCGCCTGTCGGCCGGTGCCAACCTCGACCAGATCGAACAAACGGCAGAGCGGGCTTTTCGCGACAAGGGGATGCGCTGGCAGGATGCGCGGCGCGGGGCGCCGGGCGCTGAAAGGTTCGTCGATCGTATGGGATCCTTTCTGGTGCTGGTCGGTCTGGCGGGGCTTGCCGTGGGTGGCGTGGGCATCGCCTCGGCGGTGCGATCCTATCTTGACGGCAAGACGCGGACGATCGCGGCGCTGAAGGCCGTGGGGGCAGAAAGCCGGACGATCCTTCTGGTCTATGTCCTGCAGGTCGGTGGCGTTGCGCTGATCGCGATTGCGCTGGGTGTGGCGGCGGGTATCGCGCTGCCGGTCGTGGCGGCACCATTGGCGGCGGGGCTTCTGCCGATACCGGTCATGGTCGAACCCGCGTTCGGGCCCGCCTTCGAGGCGGCGATCTATGGCTTGCTGACGGTCGCGATCTTCACGCTCTGGCCGCTCCTGCGGGTGCGGGAGGTGCGCGCGGCCGCCCTGTTCCGCAATCTGGGGGGGGCGCGGCGGCGTTGGCCGGGGTGGGGGGCGGCGTTTCTTCTTGCAGGCCTCCTGATCCTGTTCGTCCTGATCGCGGTGGCCCTTGCGGCGGTGCCGCAACTGGCGCTGGGCACGCTAGGCGGCATCGCGGCCGCGCTGGCGTTGCTGGCGGGGGCGGCCTGGGTTCTCCGGCGCCTGGCGCGTGCGCTGTCGCATCGCGCCGCGGGGCGTCCGGGCCTGCGCCTGGCACTTGCCGCCGTGGCCGGGCCGCGGGAAGAGGCCAGCGCGGTCGTCCTGGCGCTTGGGCTGGGCCTTTCGGTCCTGGCCGCCGTTGGCCAGATCGACGCGAACCTGCGCGCGGCCATCGATCGCGACCTGCCCGAAGTCGCGCCCTCGTTCTTCTTCATCGACATCCAGCAGGACCAGATCGACGAATTCCGCGCCCGTCTTGCCGGGTCCGAAGGTGTTCACAAGGTCGATACCGCGCCGATGCTGCGCGGCGTGGTGACGCGGATCAACGGCCGGGACGCGCGCGAGGTCGCCGGTGATCACTGGGTGCTGCGCGGCGATCGCGGCCTGACCTATGCAGACCAACCGCCCGCCGAAACCAAGATCGTCGCGGGATCCTGGTGGCCCGAAGGCTACGCAGGCCCGCCTGAGATGAGCTTTGCGGCGGAAGAGGCAGCGGAACTGGGCCTCAAGCTTGGCGACAGCGTCACCGTGAACGTCCTCGGTCGGGAGATCGAGGCACGGATCACATCCCTGCGGGAGGTCGATTTTTCGACCGCGGGCATCGGCTTCGTGATGATGCTGAACCCTGCGGCGCTTGCCGGCGCACCGCACAGCTTCATCTCGACCGTCTACGCGGACCGCGCCGCCGAGGCGCGGGTTCTGCGCGATGCGGCGGGCGCCTGGCCGAACATCACCGCAATACCCGTCCGCGAGGTGGTCGATCGCGTGTCGGAGGTTCTGCGCGCCATCGCGCAGGCGACCGCGATCGCGGCGGGCATCACGCTCCTGACCGGCGCCGTCGTGCTGATCGGGGCCGCCGCGGCCGGGCAGCGCGCGCGCACCTACGAGGCAGCGATCCTCAAGACGCTTGGGGCGACGCGCGGGACGATCCTTGCAAGCTTCGCCCTGCGTTCGGCGCTGATGGGGGCGGCGGCGGGCGGGGTCGCGATCGGTTTTGGCGCGGCGGCGGGTTTTGCCGTCATGCATTTCGTGATGGATGTGTCCTATCGGTTCGAACCGGTCTCTGCGCTGGCGATCGTGGCGGGCGGGGTGGCCGCAACGCTTCTGGCGGGGTTGATCTTTGCCCTGCCGGCCCTTGGGGCGCGGCCCGCGCGGGTGCTGCGCGCGACCGAATAGCCCGTCACGCGCGGCGCAGGCGCAGCGCGTTTGTCACCACGAAGACAGAGGACAGCGCCATCGCCCCGGCTGCGAGCATCGGCGACAGGAGCGGCCCGCCAAGCGGGAACACGAGCCCCGCCGCGACCGGGATCAGGACCACGTTGTAGCCGAACGCCCAGAAAAGGTTCTGGCGGATGTTTCGCATCGTGGCGCGCGACAGGGTGATCGCGGTGGCCACCGCGCCCGGGTCGCCCCCCATCAGGACGACCTCGGCACTTTCGATGGCCACGTCGGTGCCGGTGCCCATGGCGATGCCGACATCGGCGGCGGCAAGCGCGGGCGCGTCGTTGATGCCATCGCCGACAAAGGCGACGGGACCGGACCCGGCGATATCGCGCAAGGCCGCGACCTTGCCTTCGGGAAGCACCTCGGCGCGCACCTCGTCGATCCCCAGCCGGCCGGCCACCGCCCGCGCCGTCGCCTGCGTGTCACCCGAAATCATCGCGGTCTTCAGCCCGGCGCGGTGTAGCGCCGCGATGGCTTCGGCGGCGCCAGGTTTGATCGGGTCCGCGACGGCAAGCAGCGCCGCCGCGCGCCCATCGATGGCGACAAGGATCGGCGTGCGGCCCTGTTCGGCCAGCGCGATGCCGCGTCCCGCAAGGCTTTCGCATTCGATCCCCGCCTCTCCGAGCGCGCGGGCATTGCCGATCAGGATGTCGTGCCCCGCAACACGGGCGGCAAGTCCGCGCCCCGGCCTGGCCTCGACGCCGCTTGCATCGATAAGCGCAAGGCCACGAGCCGTGGCGGCAGCAACGATCGCCCGCGCCAGCGGGTGTTCCGATCGCACCTCGGCGCTGGCCGCGAGGCGCAGGACGTCATCGGCGTTGACCCCTTCGGCGGGCTCGATCTCGGTCAGCTTGGGGTGGCCTTCGGTCAGCGTGCCGGTCTTGTCGAACGCGACGATCCCGACCTCCGACAGGCGCTGAAGCGCGTCGCCCCGACGGAACAATACGCCCCGTTCCGCCCCGCGCCCTGTGCCGACAAGGATCGACACCGGGGTCGCAAGTCCCATCGCGCAGGGGCAGGCGATGATGAGGACGGCGATGGCCGCGACAAGCGCGTGGCTCAGTGCCGGGGCGGGGCCGAGGGCCAGCCAGAGGACGAAGGTCAGCAGCGATGTCGCCATGACCGCCGGAACGAACCAGAAGGTGATGCGGTCGACCAGCGCCTGCACTGGCAGCTTGCCGGCCTGTGCCTCCTCGACCAGGCGGATGATCCGCGACAGGACGGTGTCGGCGCCGGTGGCCGTCACGCGGTAGGTCAGCGCCGCGGCGCCGTTCACCGTTCCCCCTGTGACGCCCGCGCCTTCGGCTTTCTCGACGGGTGCGGGTTCGCCGGTCAGCATGCTTTCGTCGATCCAGCCGTGACCTTCAACCACCACCCCGTCGACTGCGACCCGCTCGCCCGGGGCAAGCCGGACGACATCGCCGGGATGCAGCGCCTCGACCGCGACTTCGGCCACGTCGCCGTCGCGTTCGACCCGCGCCGTGTCCGGTCGCAGGCCCACCAGGCGGCGGATCGCCTCTCCGGCGCGGCCTTTGGCGCGGGCCTCAAGCATGCGCCCGACGAGGATCAGGGTGACGATGGTGGCGGCGGCTTCGAAATAGACGTCGCGCGCGGTCTCCGGCAGGAGCGAGGGCGCGAAGGTCGCGACTGAGGAGTAGGCAAAGGCCGCAAGGCTGCCAAGCGCGACAAGAGAGTTCATCTCGGGCGCGCCGCGCATGAGGGCCGGGACCCCGTGCGACAGGAACGGCCGGCCCGGCCCGAAAAGCACAAGGGCAGTCAGGACGAACTGGATCAGCCAGGATGTCTGAAGCCCCAGCGTGCCCATGATCCAGTGATGAAAGGTCGGGATCGCATGTGCGCCCATCGCCAGCACGACGACCGGAATGGAGAGGATCGCGGACACCACCGCGCGCCGTGCCAGCGCCCCGGTTTCCCCCGCCTGGCGGTCCTGCGGTTTCGTGGCGTGGTCCCGATGCGGGGTCGCCTCGTACCCGGCGCCGGTCACGCGGGCCGCAAGCGTGGCCGGATCCGTCAGGCCCTGGTAGTAGCGCACCCTGGCGGAGCGGGTCGCCAGGTTGACCTCGGCCAGGGTGACGCCGGGGGCGGCCTTCAACGTCCGTTCAACACGTCCGACGCAGGAAGCGCAGGTCATGCCCTCTACATCCAGCCGCGTCTCGATTTCCGACGGGGGATAGCCCGCGCGCCGCAGCGCCTCGGCCATGGCAGGGGCGTCCGCCGGGGTATCGAATTCCACCAGGGCCGTGGCGGCCACAAGGTTTGCCTGCGCGCCCGTGACGCCTGGAACCGCCTTCAACGTCCGTTCGACGCGCCCCACGCAGGCGGCGCAGGACATTCCTTCGATCGCGAACGTTGCTGTGGGCATGGTGGATCCTTTCGCCCCTAGATGTGTCGCTGCCTCGCGATTGTCAAACGCTTCGCCCGAAACGAAGCGGTCGGGGCGTTGCGCCCTTTCGCCATCCGCAAGGCCGGGGTATGACGGCGACATGGCGCTTGTGCTTTCCTCACTTACCGAGCTTGCCCGACACGGCTTCGACGCTGTGATCGACGTGCGTTCACCCTCGGAATACGCCGAGGATCATTTGCCGGGCGCGGTCAACCTGCCGGTGCTGAACGACGCAGAGCGCGCGCGTGTCGGCACCATCTACAAGCAGCAGTCGCCCTTCCTGGCGCGCAAGCTTGGCGCGGCGCTGGTTGCGCGAAACGCCGCAGCGCATCTTGAAGGGCCGCTGTCGATCATGGGCGGGGGCTGGCGGCCGCTGGTCTACTGCTGGCGTGGGGGGCAGCGATCGGGTTCCTTCGCGACGATCCTGACGCAAGTCGGCTGGCGCGTCGATCTTCTACACGGTGGCTACAAGTCCTGGCGCCGGCTTGTCGTCGAAGAACTGCAGGACCGCGATGTTCGCGCCCCCGTTGTCATGCTGGACGGCAACACCGGGTCCGCCAAGACCGAGATACTTGGGTTGCTGGCGCAGCGCGGCACGCAGGTGATCGACCTGGAAGCGTTGGCGAACCATCGCGGGTCTCTTTTCGGGCACCGTGCCGGCGGGCAGCCAACCCAGAAGGCCTTCGAGGGGCGGCTGGCGATGGCGCTTGCGTCGCTTGACCCCGGCAGGCCGGTGGTGGTGGAGGCCGAAAGCTCCAAGGTCGGCAACCTGGTGCTTCCCAAGCGGCTTTGGGCTGCGATGGGTGCCGCGCCGCGCATTCGCATTGCTGCGCCGGTCGAGGCGCGGGCCGCCTATCTTGCGCGCGCCTATGCCGACCTGACCGAGGACCGCGAGAGGCTGGATGAGACGATCGCGCTTCTGCGCCCCCTGCATGCGGCTGAAGTGATCGAGGCCTGGGGTGCGCTTGCTGCCGCGGGCGACTTCGCCGGGCTGGCGGAAGACCTGATGCGGCGCCACTACGACCCGCGCTACAATCGCCACCGCGACAGGTTCGACGCCGCGCCCGGCGAGGTGGTGGAAGCCCCCTCGCTTCTGCCAGAGGCGCTGGACGGTCTGGCCGACAAGGTTCTGGCGGCGGTCGGGCGCCACGCGGGCTGACCGGATGGCGTCGCACCAAACGTCTTGAGATCAGCCTTCGACGGTGATGAAGGGCTTGCCTTCCTCAAGTCCTCCGATGATCGCGGCGCCTTCGCCAAGGTCGGCGAGGCGGGCCAGCACATCGGCGGCCTGTCCTTCCGGTACGGCGGCCAGCAGCCCGCCCGCCGTCTGCGGATCGAACAGAAGGTCCGCGCGCGGGCTTTCGGTCAGGAGCATCCGCGACATCGACTGGCGGTTCGCCGGCAGGAGCGTCGACCCATGGCCGCTTGCCGACAGATCCTCCGCGCCGGGAAGGATCGGCATTGCTGCAAGGTCCAGCGTGGCGGCCAGACCCGATGCGTCAAGCATGCCCAGAAGATGCCCGGCCAGTCCGAACCCGGTCACGTCGGTCATCGCATGTGCCACGGGTGCAAGCACGGCCGCCGCAGCACCTTGCGGGCGCGACATGGATCGCAGCGCCTGCGCCACCGCCGCGCCGGGCGCCGCAAGCGCCATTTCAGCGGCAAGGATCACACCCGTCCCGACCGGTTTCGTCAGGATCAGCAGATCGCCGGGTCGCGCGCCGGATTGCGTGACGGGCGCACCGTCGCAAAGGCCCGTCACCGTGTAGCCAAGCGTCAGTTCGGCCCCAAGGCTCGTGTGTCCGCCGACCACATCGGCACCCTCGGCCGCAAAGACCTCTGCCGCGCCCGCCATGATCTCCCGGAGGGTTTCGCTTTGTAGTCGGGGCGCCATGCGGGGCAGGATCACCTGCACCAGCGCCGCCTGCGGCCGGGCGCCCATCGACCAGATGTCCCCCAGCGCGTGAACGGCGGTGATCCGGGCCAGAATCCAGGGGTCTTCGGTGAAGGCGCGGACATGGTCGGTGGTCAGGACCTGCGTGCCGGTGCCGTGGCGCAGCACCGCCGCGTCGTCGCCCGCGCCCCAGATCACATCGCCGCGCCGGGGTTGCGGCAGTTCGGCCAGCGCCGCCGCAAGGTCCGCGCGCCCGACCTTGGCGCCGCAGCCGCCGCACATCGGCTTGCCCCGTCCAAGCTCCTCTGCCACGCCCGCCGCCACAGGTTCGGGCAGTGCTGGACGCGGCATCGCGGGAAGCGGGTCGAACCTTGCCATGAACTTGCGGTCGATTCCGTCCTTCCACCGCCAGAGCCATTTGCCGTCAAGTGGCAGGCCCCATTTGTCGGCGACCGCCCGCCCCGCGCCGGCCGAGACAAGCTTCAGATAGTCGCGTTGCGGGTGATAGGGCCGCAAGCGTCCCTTGCCGGTCACCGCGGCGGCCAGGTTCGCCAGCAGGATCGGTGCCTCGCGCACGGCAAAGACGCCGGCCTTTGGGCGGGGCGCATGGGCCAGGTGGGCAATGTCGCCCGCTGCGAAGATCGCCGGATCGGTGACGGATCGCAGGTATTCATCCACGATGACGAAGCCGTCGTGCAGCGCAAGCCCGGTGTCGGCCAGCCAGCCCTGTGCCCGCGTCGCCGCCGCGCCGAGGATGAAGTCTGCGCCCACAAGACGGCCGTCGACAAGTCGCACGCCGCCCGCCTGGACGGCCGCCGCAGGGCAGCCCTCGATCAGCGTCACGCCTGCGCGCGCGATGTGGCGCAGAAGTGCCGCGCGTGCGCCGCGGCCGACGGCGGCAAGCGCCGATCCCCCCTCGATCAGGGTGATCCGGGCGTCCTGCCCGAGCCGCTGTGCCGCCGCCAGCGCAAGTTCGACGCCCGCTACGCCCGCACCGATCACTGCGACCGAAGCGTTTGCCGGCGGCGCGGCCGCGAAGGCGCCCCAGCGGTCGGCGAAGGCGTCAAGCGGCTTGGCCGGCACCGCGTGTTCGGCAAAGCCCGGCAGCGCCGGCATGTCCGAGGATATGCCGATGTCGACCGACAACAGATCGTATGCGAGGGAAGGGCGACCCTCGACCATGACGCGGCGGGCCTGCCGGTCGATGCCGGTGGCTCGGCCCAGGACAAGCCGCGCGCCTGCGAAACGGGCCAGTTTCACCAGGTCGATCTGCAGCGCCTCGCGCGGGTAGTGCCCGGCGACATGGCCGGGCAGCATGCCGGAATAGGCCGCGGTCGGGTCCGGGCTGACCAGCGTCAGGCGAACGCCGGGGATCGGTTTCATGCCCCACATCCGCAAGACAAGCGCATGCGCATGGCCGCCGCCGACAAAGACGATATCTCGGGTCAGGGGTATCGGTTGCTGCATCCTGCGATCCTCGTCCCGGTGCTATCCCGTCCCGGTCGAAAAGGCGACGGGAAATGTCGTCGTGCAGAACCTGCGATTTTCGGCTTGACGGCCCGTCCGGGCTCGCATACCTACGCGCACGCTCTGGCGGAGTAGCTCAGCTGGTTAGAGCAGAGGAATCATAATCCTTGTGTCGGGGGTTCAAATCCCTCCTCCGCTACCACCCATCTTCTTGATAACGTTGACGGGCCGGTCCGAGTTTTCGGAACGGCCGCCGTCGGTGGGGTGCGCGGTCGGGTAGCGTTGCCTTTCCGGTCACCCGGGCCGTCGATCGGCGTCTCCCCGCGTCGCGCCGCGAAAGTTGACGTTGCAGTCCTGGCAGGTCGCGCGGCAGCCCGCCTGCGGCCACCTTTTCCTTTCGGAAACCCGGGGGATCGCCGCCCAACGGCGATCCCCCGGGTTCGTTGGCCTCAGGCGGCGCGGCGGCGGCGCTGGCGGCGGCGGTTGCTGTTGGCGGCGGGCTTCTCACCGGCGACTGCACCGGGCTTGGGGCCGCGATGCTGTTTCGGCCCGGGCCTGCGCGCGGGCTTGTCGGTCCCGAAGACCGGGACGCGGCCGCTTGCGACCGGGATCTCGATCTTCATCAGCTTCTGGATGTCGCGCAGCTGATCGGCCTCGTCGGGCGTGCAGAACGCGATCGCCTCGCCCTCGCGGCCGGCGCGGGCGGTGCGGCCGATCCGGTGGACATAGTTGTCGGGCACTTCGGGCAGGTCGTAGTTGATGACATAGGCCACACCGGGAATATCGATGCCGCGCGCCGCCACATCGGTGGCGACAAGGATCGTCACGGTGCCGTCGCGGAAGGCCTTGATCGCGCGGTCGCGCTGGCCCTGGCTCTTGTTGCCGTGGATCGACGCGGCGTTGAACCCGTCCGCGACCAGATCCTTCATCAGCTTTTCGGCGCCGTGTTTGGTGCGCGAGAAGACAAGCGTCAACGCACCAAGGTCACGCGCCAGAATCTCGCGCAGCATGTCCGGCTTGCGGGCGCGGTCGATGAAATGCACCGACTGCGTGATCTTGTCCGCGGCCTTGCCCGGAGGCGAGACCTGAACGCGGCGCGGATCCTTCAGATAGGCGCGGCTCAGTTCCTCCATCTGCTTGGGCATCGTGGCGGAGAACAGCATCGTCTGGCGCGGCGTGCCAAGGCGCGGGGCGATCTTGCGCAGCGCGTGGATGAAGCCCAGGTCCAGCATCTGGTCGGCTTCGTCCAGAACAAGGTGGCGGACCGACGACAGGTTGACGGCCCCGCGATCCATCAGGTCGATCAGCCGTCCCGGCGTGGCGACGAGAATGTCGTTGCCGCGGCTGAGTAGCTCGATCTGCTTGTTGATCGATTGGCCGCCAACGACGGTCACGACGCGGACCTTGGTGCCGGCGGTCAGGATACGCAGGCTGTCGGCGATCTGGTTGACCAGTTCGCGTGTTGGCGCAAGGATCAGTGCCTTCACGGTCCTGGGCGCGGGCTTGCCGGGTTCTGCCAGGAGATGATCCACCAGCGGCAGGCCGAAGGCCAGCGTCTTGCCGGTGCCGGTCTGGGCAAGGCCCAGCACGTCATGACCCTGAAGCGCAAGCGGGATCGCCTGGTTCTGGATGGGGGTGGGTTGGGTAAGTCCCGCGCGCTTCAGCGCAGAAAGAAGTGTCGGCGCAAGGCCGAGCATGTCGAAGTCGAACAAGTAAGATCCTTTCGAACCGCACCTGCACGGCGCGGCATCTGTGAAGCCACGCGGACGCGTGGCGAACGAGGGTTGCGCCCTTGCCTCTGGACCGGCGCCGAATGCGCCTGTCCGGCCGGACGATCAGAACCCTGCGTGATGGGGAACCGGGATGTCGTGTCGCTGATGTGCCCGGTTGGCGGGCGCGGCTGTCTCACGCGGCAGCGCAGCAACCTGGCGCAGATGCCCTTTCACGCGCGTCATGTCAAGGGCTGGATGCGAACGGGTCAGTAATCTTCGGTCAGGTACCGGGCGATGGCGGCGGTCCGGGTCGACACGTCGAGCTTCTGGTAGATCGTCTTGAGGTAGTACTTGACCGTGTTCTCCGACAGGCCCAGACGGGCGGAGACCTGAAAATTCGTCAGCCCTTCCTTGAGCAGCGCCATGATCTCGTGTTCGCGCTTGGTCAGGCGGTCGGCGGGATCGGCAAGGATGCGCGCCATCAGCGCCGACGGAAGGGCGACGACGCCGTCGGCCTGCGCGGCCAGGATCTGCGGCAGCTTCTGGTGAAGATCGTCCAGGAGGCACACTGCGCCCGCGCCCGCGCGCAGGGCCTCGCGCGCGTAGTTCAATTCGCCGGGGGAGATCAGGACGACGGTTCGGGGCAAGGTTCCGCGCGCACGGCAGCGGCGCAGAAGCGCGACGATATCGCCATTGCCAAGCTGGACCCCGGAGATCAGCGTCACACCATCTGCTGCCGCGCCTACGAGCGCCTCGGCGCGCGAAAGATCCTGTGCCTGCCCCAGAACCCGGTAGCCGGGCAGTGAGGACACAAGAAGCTGAACGCTGTCGCAGACAAGTTTCCGCTGATCGGCGATGACGATGTTCAAGCGACCCTCCCCACCCCGCCTGACCGGGGCAGGGGAAGAAAACCACGACCGCGCCGCGCTGCCATCGTTGGAATGCGGCGGTTTTCAGGTGATTTCCGCCGTTTGCGGCGCGGAATCCGGCCCGACGGTCCATCATCGGAAACTTTTTCGGATTGTACACAAATGTATTCAAAATCAGGCGTTTACGGACGGTCAGATTTCGCATCTGCGGCATTACCGCTAACCCTACCGACCGGGTAGACGATCCTACCCGATCGGGCAAGCGATACACCTGCGCGGCTTGCGCTTCTATCCGGCTTGAGGGTCCGGGAGGTGCCGTTTCGCGCTGTCATGACGGCAATCTCACCTGAGCAGGACAGCCCCATGCACGGATACGCCCATCTTTTCGTCCCCGGCCCCACAAATGTGCCGGAACCCGTCCGGCAGGCCATGAACCTGCCGATGGAGGACATGCGTGCGCCCGACTTCGGCGGGTTCGTGAAGCCGCTTCTGGATGATCTGAAGCAGGTTTTCCGCACCCGCACCGGCCGGGTCTTCGTGTTCCCGTCTTCCGGGACCGGCGCCTGGGAGGCCGCATTCACCAACACGCTGAACGAGGGCGACAGGGTCCTGATGTCGCGGTTCGGCCAGTTTTCGACCCTTTGGGTCGAGATGGCTGAACGGCTGGGCTTGCGGCCCGAGGTTCTGGATGTCGAATGGGGCAAGGGCGTTCCGGTGACTGAGTATGCCCGTATCCTCGGGGCCGACCGCAGTCACGAGATCAAGGCCGTTTGCGTCACGCAAAACGAAACCGCGACCGGCGTGACCTCTGACGTTAAGGCGGTTCGCGAGGTTCTGGACGCGCTGGGCCACCCCGCGCTTCTCTTCGTGGACGGTGTTTCCTCGATCGCCTCCATCGCGTTCGAGATGGAGGACTGGGGTGTCGATCTGGCGGTCGCCGGTTCGCAAAAGGGCTTCATGCTGCCTGCGGGTCTGGGTCTCCTCGGCGTGTCCGCGAAGGCACTTGAGGTGTCGCAGGCGGCAGGGATGCGCCGCGCCTATTTCGAGTTCTCGGACATGATCCGGCTCAATGACACCGGCTATTTCCCCTATACCCCGGCGACCCAGCTGCTGCGCGGCCTGCGGGTCTCGGTGGACCTTCTGTTGAAGGAGGGGATGGAGAACGTCTGGGCGCGTCAGCATCACCTGGCCGGCGGTGTCCGCGCCGCGGTTCGCGCCTGGAGCGGCTGCGGGATCGTCGCAGCGCCCGAGTTTCTTTCCGACACGGTCACGACAATCCGCGTGCCCGAGGGCGTCGATGCGGTTGCGGTGATCCGCACCGCCTACGACCGCTACCGGACCTCTCTTGGTGCCGGGCTGGCGCAGCTTTCGGGCAAGGCGTTCCGTATCGGACACCTGGGATCGCTGAACGAAGTGATGCTGATCGGTGCGGTCGGCGCGGCCGAACTCGCGCTTCTGGACACCGGCGCGCGGATCGAGGCCGGGTCGGGCCTTGCCGCCGCCATAACCCATTATCGCAACGCCAAGACGGCGCAGCAGAAGGCAGCCTGACATGAGCTATACGCTTCACCCCCTCAAGAAACAGCGCCTGCAAAGGTCCGAACTGGCAGTTCCGGGGTCGAACCCCACGATGATCGAAAAGGCCGCGGCAAGTGCTGCCGACTACATCTTTCTTGATCTCGAAGATGCCGTCGCGCCGCCCGACAAGATCGCTGCACGCAAGAACATCATCGAGGCGCTGAACGAGATCGACTGGAAGGCTGCCGGAAAGACCATGTCGATCCGCATCAACGGTCTCGACACCCACTACATGTACCGCGATGTCGTCGAGATCGTGGAAGCGGCGGGCCAGCACATCGACACGATCCTGGTGCCGAAGGTCGGGGTGCCGGCAGATCTCTACACAGTCGAGACGATCGTCAGCCAGATCGAGACGGCCAAGGGCTTCACCCGCAAGATCGGGCTTGAGGCTTTGATCGAAACCGCGCTTGGCATGGCAAACGTCGAGGCGATCGCCGCGACGCCGGGCCGGCTTGAGGCGTTGCACTTCGGGGTCGCGGACTACGCCGCGTCGAACCGGGCGCGGACGGTCGTCATCGGCGGGCTGAACCCGGACTATCCGGGCGACCAGTGGCACTTTGCGCTGTCGCGCATGACCGTCGCCTGCCGCGCCTACGGTCTGCGGGCCATTGATGGGCCGTTTGGCGATTTCTCCGATCCCGATGCCTATGTCGCCTCGGCCAGACGCGCGGCGGCCCTCGGGATCGAGGGCAAGTGGGCCATCCATCCCAGCCAGATCGCGCTGGCCAACGACGTCTTTTCGCCCCCGGCGACCGAGGTAACGCGCGCCCGCAGGATCATCGAGGAACTGCAGAAGGCGGCCGCTGAAGGCAAGGGTGCCGCGGCGCTGGACGGCAAGATGATCGACGCGGCCAGCGAACGCATGGCGCGCAACGTGATCGTGGTGGCCGACGCCATCGCATCGGCTTCAGCCTGAGGAGGATGGCATGGACATTCACGAATACCAGGCAAAGGCGCTTTTGGCGAAGTGCGGGGTCGACATCCCGCGCGGCGCCATCGCCTACAGCCCCGAACAGGCCGCCTACCGCGCGCTGGAAATCGGCGGCGGAGCATGGGTTGTGAAGGCGCAGATTCATTCCGGCGCCCGCGGCAAGGCCGGCGGGGTGAAATTCTGTCGCACCGAGGCAGAGATCGTCACCGCTGCCGAATCCATGCTTGGCCGCAAGCTGGTCACCCATCAGACCGGGCCGTCAGGCAAACTGGTCGGCCGCCTCTACATCGAGGAGGCTTCGGACATCGCACAGGAAATCTACCTCGGTTTCGTGCTGGACCGGAAGGCCGAGCGGATCTGCGTCGTCGCCTCGGCCGAGGGCGGAATGGAGATCGAGGACATCTCTGCCGACCGGCCCGACAGCATCATCCGCGTCGTGGTCGATCCGGCGGTCGGCATGCAAAGCTTTCAAGCGCGAGAGATCGCGTTCTCGCTTGGTCTTGACGGGGCGCTGATCCAAAAGGCGGTCAAGACCATCATGGGCGCCTACCGTGCGTTCCGCGACTATGACGCGACGATGGTGGAGATCAACCCGCTGGTCGTGACCAACGGTGGCGATATCGTCGCGCTGGATGCCAAGATGTCCTTTGACGACAACGCCCTGTTCCGGCGCGCCGAAATCTCGGAGCTTCGTGACAAGAGCCAGGAAGACCCGCGCGAAACCTATGCGTCGGATCGCGGTCTGGCCTATATCGGGCTGGAAGGGCAGATCGGATGCATCGTGAACGGCGCGGGCCTGGCGATGGCGACGCTCGACATGATCAAGATGGCGGGCGGCGAGCCGGCGAACTTCCTTGATATCGGCGGCGGTGCGTCGCCCGAGCGTATCCTGAAATCCTTCCGCGCGGTCCTGAACGATCCGGGGGTGGAGGCGATCCTTGTCAATGTCTTCGCCGGCATCAACCGCTGCGACTGGGTGGCCGAGGGCGTTGTGCGCGCTGTCAGGGAACTTGACCTGAAAGTGCCGCTTGTCGTGCGCCTGTCCGGGACGAACGTCGAGTTGGGGCGCGAGATCCTGGCCGAAAGCGGCCTGAACATCACCACCGCCGAAACGCTTGCCGAGGCCGCTGAAAAGGCGGTCGCGGCCTGGCGCGGCCAGAAGAAGGCAGCCTGACCATGGCCATTCTCATCAAGAAGGACACGCCGGTCGTCGTTCTGGGCTACACCGGCCGTATCGGCAGCTTCCACGCTCAGGAAATGATGGACTACGGCACCAACGTCGTCGGGGGCGTGACACCGGGCAAGGGCGGGACCACGCATCTGGGCAAGCCCGTCTTCAACACGATCAAGGGCGCGGTGGCGGAAACCGGGGCCGAGGTCGCCATCGCCTTCGTGCCGCCGCCCTTCGCATCTGACGCGATCATGGAGGCGGCCGACGCGGGCATCGCAACGACCGTCTGCATCGCGGACGGTATTCCCGCGCAAGACATGATCCGGGTGAAGCGTTACATGCGCCGGTACAAGGCAGACCGGCGGATGCGGCTGATCGGGCCGAACTGTGCCGGGATCATCACGCCGGGCCAGGCCTTCGCCGGGCTGATGCCGCCGCATATCTACATGCCCGGCCGCGTCGGGATCGTCGGCCGCTCGGGCACGCTGGGGTATGAGGCCGCCAGCCAGATGAAGGCGCGCGGCATCGGCGTGTCGTCCTCGATCGGGATCGGGGGCGATCCGATCAACGGGTCGTCCTTCCGTGACATCCTGGAACTGTTCGAGGCCGATCCGGATACCGACGCCGTCGTCATGGTCGGCGAAATCGGCGGCCCGCAGGAGGCCGAGGCGGCCGAATACATCCGCGACCACATGACCAAGCCCGTCGCGGCCTATATCGCGGGGCTTTCCGCGCCGAAGGGGCGCAGGATGGGTCATGCGGGCGCGATCGTGTCGGCATTCGGCGAATCCGCGCAGGAAAAGGTGGAGATCCTGCGCGAGGCGGGTGTCGCCATCGTGCCGACGCCGTCGTCCTTCGGCGAAACGGTGGCCGACATGTTGGCGCGTCCCCTGAAGCGGGCGGGCTGAGATGTACGCGGCACATGCCTTTACTGCGGAACGGCCGCTGCGCGACCCGGTGCATGCGATCCGCTGGGCGCAGGCGCAGCAGCCCGGGTTTCTGAAGCCTGCGGGTTTCCTGACGCTGGTTGCCCTGGACGAGGCCGCGCTGCCCGCGCTTGCCGAGGCCCTTGATGTCTGCGAGGCGGACGCCGTGTTCGCACTGACCGATGCCCCGGTCCCGGCGGCGCGCCTGTCGGTCTGGGGCCCGGCGCCGACGATTCCGGTCCTTTCCGGCCCTGATGCGCCATCCGTTCTTGACCGGTCGCTTGGCCTGGCCTGGCCGGGCGACCAGATCGTCATCTTCGCGTCGGCCCAGGGTGCCGGCACACGCATCGCAGCGCTCAAGGCGGCGGCGGCGCCCGCCGAGGTCTTTGTGATAGTGGTCTGAGGTCAGCCGCCTTTTGGCGTGGGCGCGCGGAAGTGTTCGCGCAGGATCTGGAAGAGACGCCGCTGCAGCGGGCGGTGGCGCTGCCGCTGGTTCACGGCAAGAAAGACCGCTTGTGGTATGGGCTGAGCATCGATCACCTGGCGGCAGACCCCGTCTGAAATGAGGGTCGCCGCCGTGTCGCGCAGGACATAGGCGGTGCCGCCCATTGTCCGCATCAGGCTGACCATGGCGGCGTTCTGCCCAATCGACAGGGGTGCCGTCGCGAGCGTGGGATGCAGTGCTGCGTGGGCGTGGGGCATTGCGTCCGAAAAGTGGGGAAGGATGTAGGTCTCGCGCCGCACCTCCTCCAGCCGTTCGACCTCGGTCGAGACCATGTCATAGATGATCTCTCCCACAGGTTCGAAGTACAGGTCAGGGTGGAAGCGGGGTGAAAAAACGATCGCCAGATCCTCGACCCCGGTCGTCAGGTCGGCGCACATCTGAGCGGAATAGTCTGCTTCGAAGAAGAAGGAGGTATCCGGGAATGCGGCGCGAAAGGCCCCGATCAGATCCGAGAAATGGCTGCCGACCAGATCGTGCTGAATCCCGATCCGCACCGTCGCCGCGCGCCCGCCGCTCTGGCTGATCGCGTGGCGCGCCTCCGCCCAGCCAAGGCGAAGGCTGCGCGCGTGCGGTTCGAACCGCATCCCCTGCAGCGTCAATGCCGTGCCCGCGCGGGACCGGATGAAAAGCCGCTGGCCCAGCGCCCCTTCAAGCGCCTTGACGCGACCCGAGATTGTGGACTGGGTGACCCCGAGCCTTTCGGCTGTGCGGTTGAAGCTGCGGGTTTCGCACAGGTCCAGAAATGTCTCGATCAGTTCGATCTGCATCAGAGAGTCAGCCCGTCGGGCAGCGCGGACCCGATCAGCGGCTTGATCCGGTCCAGCGTATCAAGATCGCGCACCCATTCGTAGTAGACCCCCTTGACGGTCGTGATCGCGACAGCCGCGTCCCGCATCCTGTCCAGCCCCGCCTGATGGCAGTCCCCCGGCGCCCCCGTCGCGTCCGCAACGGCGCCGACGCGAAAGCCCGCGCCCAGAAGCCCAAGCGCGGACTGAGCGATACAGACATCCGTCTCCAGCCCGACAAGGATCGCCTGATCGCGACCGGTTGCCTGCATCGCCGCAAGGATGCCGGACTGGCCCGCAAGGCCGAAGACGCGCTTGTCATGGATCGTGGTGCCTTCCGGCAGGGCGGCAAGGACGGGCGCGACGGGCGGGCCGTTCCGTGCCAGATCCTCTGCCATGGCGACGACCGGCACGCCCAGTGCGACCGCTGCGCCGATCAACCATGTCACCCGCCCGACAAGCGGCGCGCGTGCGTCTGTCGGCAGTTTGTCAAGGAACACATCCTGGACGTCGATCACGGCAAGGACCGATCGGTCCCGCGAAAAGAGGAGATCTTGCATCAAGGGCTCCTTATCGGAATTTCCGATTAATAGCAGCGATTCAGGGGAATTGAAACTGCGATCTAGATCGCGATACTCGCGCCTAAACCTGCACGGGAGTGAAGCATGAGTGGCATACCCTCGACGGCGCGCGTGGTCATCATCGGCGGGGGTGTCGTCGGTGTCTCGTCGCTTTTCCATCTGGCCAAGGCAGGCTGGACCGACTGCGTCCTTCTGGAAAAGAACGAGCTGACGGCGGGATCGACCTGGCATGCCGCCGGCAACGTGCCGACCTTCTCGACATCGTGGTCGCTGATGAACATGCAGCGTTATTCGACAGAGCTCTATCGTGGGCTTGGCGCCGCGGTCGACTACCCGATGAACTATCACGTCACAGGCTCCATCCGCCTTGCCCATTCCAACGAGCGGATGCAGGAGTTCGAGCGCGCCAAGGGCATGGGCCGCTATCAGGGCATGGACCTTGAGGTGCTTGGCGTCGACGAGATCAAGGGCAAGTATCCCTTCCTGGAAACGCACGACCTGACAGGGGCGCTTTACGACCCGGCGGACGGCGATATCGACCCCGCACAGCTGACACAGGCACTTGCCAAGGGCGCGCGCGACATGGGCGCGACGATCCTGCGGTTCACGCCAGCGACGGGTGTTTCGCGCCAGAACGGCGAATGGATCGTTCACACCGACAAGGGCGACATTCGCTGCGAATATGTCGTGAACGCGGCCGGGTACTACGCACAGCGGGTCGGTGAATGGTTCAAGCCCTACGGCGGGCGTACCGTGCCGATGATGGTTATGAGCCACCAGTACCTGCTGTTCGAGGAAGTGGACGTGGTCAAGGAATGGTCGCAGGGCGTCGGCCACAAGTTGCCGCTGCTGCGCGACGTCGACACGTCCTATTACCTGCGGCAGGAGAAGAATGGCTTCAACCTTGGCCCGTACGAGCGCAATTGCAGGGCGCACTGGGCGACGCCGGGTGACCCGATGCCTGATGACTTCTCCTTCCAGCTCTATCCGGACGATCTTGATCGTCTTGAGTTCTACATCGAGGATGCCCTTGCCCGCGTTCCCGTCCTGGGTGAAGCCGGGGTCAGCAAGGTAATCAACGGGCCAATTCCCTATGCTCCCGACGGGAACCCGTTGATCGGGCCGATGCCCGGTGTGCCGAATGCGTTCGAAGCTTGCGTCTTCACGTTCGGCATCGCCCAGGGCGGCGGCGCGGGCAAGGTGCTGGCGGAATGGATCACGGAGGGGTGCACCGAATGGGACATGTGGTCCTGCGATCCCCGCCGCTTTACCGACTATACCGACCATGAGTACTGCGTGGAGAAGGGCAAGGAGGTCTACGGCCACGAATATGCGATGCACTTCCCCTGGCACCGCTGGCCGGCGGCGCCGGATCGCAAGCTATCCTCGGTGCATGACAAGGTGAAATCGCTTGGCGGCCAGTTCGGCGCCTACAACGGATGGGAACGGGCGAACTGGTTTGCGCAGCCGGGCGATGACCTGTCCGAAGAATCGACCCAGACCTGGAACCGCAGCGGTCCGTGGGAACCACGCATCCGCGAGGAATGCGAGGCGGTTCGTGATGGCGTGGGCGTCCTGAACCTGCCGGGCTTCTCGCGGTTCGACCTTTCGGGCCAGGGCGCGGCGGAGTGGCTGCGCGGCATGATCTCTGGGGTGCTGCCCAAGGTCGGCCGGATGAACCTTGGCTATTTCCCCGACAAGCGAGGTCGCATCCTGACCGAGATGTCGATCCTGCGCCACGGCGACGATGATTTCACGCTTATCACCGCGGCAACAGCGCAGTGGCACGACGGCGATCACCTGCGGCGCAATCTTCGCTCGGGGCTGACGCTGACGGACCGCACCGTCGAATACGATACGCTGATCGTCACCGGGCCGAAGTCGCGCGACCTGTTCGCCGCGATCGGCGCTGCGGACCTCTCGCTTCCCTGGCTGTCGATCCAGTCGGGCACGGTCGCCGGGCGGCCGGCCATGCTGGCCCGGGTGAGCTTTGCTGGCGAACTGGGTTGGGAGGTGCACGCCCGGGTTGCCGACATGCCCGTGATCTATGATGCGGTTCTTGGCGCGGGCGCGAAGCCATTCGGCATGTGGGCGCTGAACTCTCTTCGCCTGGAAAAGGGCTACCGTGCCTGGAAGGGGGATCTGTCGACCGACTACAGCTTGCTGGAAGGCGGGCTGGACCGGTTCATCAAGTTCGACAAGCCCCAGGACTTTCCCGGCAAGGCCGCCTTGCTGGCCGAAAGACAGCGTGGTCCGAAGAAGCGCTTCGTGACTCTCGTTGTCGATGCGGGTGCGGCCGATGCGCCCTACATGTCGACCCTGTGGCATGATGGCGAGGTCGTGGGCGAGACGACTTCGGGCGGGTGGGGATACCGTGTCGGCAAGTCGATCGCGCTCGGGATGCTACGCACCGACCTCGCAGTGGCGGGCACCAGGGTGGAGGTGGAAATCTACGGTGAACGCTACGCGGCCGTGGTTCAGGAGGATTGCCCGATCTGGGATCCCGAGAACGCACGGCTCAGGGCGTGAGCGATGTAGCCGGCTGAAGGATCATGCGCGAGGGCGGGTTGATGAGTGGTGTGATGCTGACCGGTCATGGCGGGCCTGAGAAGCTGGTCTGGTCTGATCGCATTGCTGTTCCCGAACCCGGCCCGGGCGAGGTGTTGGTGCAAGTCTTGGCCGCCGGGGTCAATGCGACGGACATCAACACCCGCAAGGGCTGGTATGCGACAAGGACCGAGCCCGACGCCGGTGGTTGGGCCGGGGCAATCCGTTTTCCGCGGATTCAGGGCAGCGACCTTTGCGGCAGGGTGGTTCGTCACGGGGCCGGCGTCAGTGAACCGCCAATCGGCGCCCGGGTGATCTGCCCGACCAACCAGAGCGAGCCGACGGCGGACAACCCCCTTGCCTTTCGTGCGATCGGCTCGGAGTACGATGGCGCATTTGCCGAATTCTGCGTGGTGCCGGCGCGGCATCTGTACGATGTCAGCGCTTCGGTCCTGAGCGACATAGAGATCGGTGCAATGCCTTGTGCATATGGAACTGCCTACAACCTGCTGACGCGCGCGCGCGTCAGGGGTGGCGACCGGGTGCTGGTTACGGGCGCATCCGGTGGCGTCGGTTATGCCGCAGTGCAGCTGGCCGTCTTGAAGGGAGCGATCGTGACGGCGCAATGTGCACCGTCCAAGGCGCGCGCAGTCCGCGACGCTGGGGCACGCATTCTGGATCGCGGTGCAGCCCCGTCGTCCAAGTCCTTCGACGTCGTGATCGATGTCGTCGGCGGCGAAGGCTGGAATGACAGGCTGTCGGCGCTGAAACCGGGGGGGCGCTATGCCACTTCCGGCGCGATCGCAGGACCGATGGTCGAAGGCGATCTCCGGACGATCTACCTGAACGACCTGACGCTTTTCGGCTGCACCCACCAGTCGCGCGAGATATTTGCGGGGCTCGTGACCATCATCAATACCGCCAGTGTTCGCCCCCTTGTGTCAAAGGTCTATTCGCTGCGCGACATTGCACGGGCGCAGCAAGACTTCGAGTCGAAGGCAAACGCCGGCAAGATCGTGCTCATACCCGGTGAAAGGAATGAAAATGGCTAACCTGCCCACACATGCCCGCGTCGTCATCATCGGCGGGGGTGTCATCGGCTGTTCGGTTGCCTACCACCTGACCAAGCTTGGCTGGAAGGACGTCGTACTTCTGGAACGCAGGCAGCTGACGTGCGGCACGACATGGCACGCTGCCGGGCTGATCGGTCAGTTGCGCGCCTCGGCGAACATGACCCGGCTCGCGAAGTATTCCGCCGATCTGTACCGCGGTCTAGAGGCGGAGACAGGGCTTGCGACGGGTGTCAAGACCGTCGGGTCCGTATCTGTCGCTCTGACCGATGCGAGAAAGGAAGAACTGTTCCGCTCGGCCTCCATGGCGCGGGCCTTCGGCGTACCGGTAGAGGAGATGTCCCCGCAGGAGGTCAAGGAACGCTATGCCCACCTGAACATCGAGGGCGTCAAGGCCGGGGTCTGGCTGCCGACCGACGGACAGGGTGACCCTGCCAATATTGCACTGGCCCTGGCCAAGGGCGCACGGCAGCGCGGCGCACTCGTGGCCGAGGGCGTCAAAGTCACCGGAATCGAGGTCTCGGCGCGGCGCGTCAGGTCCGTTGCCTGGCAACAGGGAGACGAGACAGGCACGATCTCAGCGGATCACGTCGTGAACTGCGCCGGTATGTGGGGCCACGAAGTCGGACGACTGGCAGGGGTCAACGTACCATTGCACGCCTGCGAACACTTCTACATCGTGACCGAGCCGATCCCTGGCCTCACACAGATGCCGGTTCTGCGCGTGCCCGATGAATGCGCGTACTACAAGGAGGACGCGGGCAAGTATCTGCTGGGCGCGTTCGAGCCGAACGCAAAGCCCTGGGGCATGAACGGCATACCCGAAGATTTCTGCTTTGACCAACTGCCCGAGGACTTCGATCATTTCGAGCCGATCCTTGAGCGGGCGGTGAACCGGCTTCCGATGCTGGCCGAGGCGGGAATTCACACCTTTTTCAACGGCCCGGAAAGCTTTACGCCGGACGATGCCTACAACCTGGGATTGTCGCTGGAAGTGGACAACTACTGGGTTGCCGCAGGTTTCAATTCCATCGGCATCCAGTCTGCGGGCGGCGCGGGTATGGCCTTGGCGGAGTGGATGGAGACGGGCGAGAAACCCTTCGATCTTGGCGACGTCGATGTCGGCCGAAACCAGCCGTTCCAGGGAAACAAGCACTATCTGTTCGAACGATCGAAAGAAACGCTTGGTCTGCTCTATGCGGACCACTACCCCTATCGCCAGAAGGCCACCGCGCGCGGCGTCCGCCGGACACCGTTTCATGCCCATCTGGACGCCCGGGGCGCCGTCTTTGGTGAAATCGGCGGATGGGAACGGGCGAACTGGTTTGCGAACGAAGGCCAGGCTCGCGAATACGAGTACAGCTGGGGGCCGCAGAACTGGTTCGCCAATCAGGCGGCCGAGCACAACGCGGTGAGGACCAATGTCGGCATGTACGACATGTCCTCCTTCGGCAAGATCCGGGTCGAGGGCCGGGATGCCGAGGCGTTTCTGAACCATATCTCGGGCGCCGACATGTCAGTTGCGCCGGGCAAGATCGTCTATACCCAGTTTCTCAACAGCAAGGGCGGGATCGAGGCCGACGTGACCGTCACCCGTCTTTCGCAGACCGAATACCTGGTCGTGACGCCCGCCATCACACGGCCCAAGGATCATGCCTGGATGCGCCGTCATGTCGGGAACTTCAACGTCGTTCTGACCGATGTGACGGCGGGCGAAGGCGTGTTGGCGGTGATGGGGCCGAATGCCCGCAAGCTGATGCAGGCCGTCAGCCCCAACGATTTCTCGAACGAGGTGAACCCCTTTGGCACCGCGCAGGAGATCGAGATCGGCATGGGCCTGGCCCGCGCGCATCGCGTGTCCTATGTCGGCGAGCTCGGGTGGGAGATCTATGTCTCGTCTGACATGTGCGGTCACGTTTTCGAAACGCTGTGGGAGGCCGGTCAGGGTGTCGGCCTGAAGCTTTGCGGCATGCACATGATGGACAGCTGCCGGATCGAAAAGGCATTCCGCCATTTCGGCCATGACATCACCTGTGAGGACCATGTGCTGGAGGCCGGTCTTGGCTTCGCCGTCAAGACCACGAAACCCCAGTTCATCGGCCGCGATGCCGTGCTGCGCAAGAAGGAAGCGGGGCTGGAAAAGCGCATGGTGCAGTTCCGGCTCTCCGAACCCGGCGTGATGGTCTATCACAACGAGCCGCTGATCCGAGACGGCAAGATCGTCAGCTATCTGTCGTCGGGGGCCTATGGCCATCATCTGGGGGCCGCGATCGGCATGGGCTATGTGCCCTGCAAGGGCGAAAGCGCCGCCGATGTCCTCTCGTCAAGCTATGAGGTCGAGGTGGCGGGCCGCCGGGTGCGTGCCGAGGCATCGCTGGCGCCGATGTATGACCCGAAGTCCGAACGGGTGCGCGCCTGAGACGAGGGCCGGGGGCGCCGCCCCCGGACCCCCGGAGTATTTGAACCAGAATGAGGGCGCAGTGCCTTCGGGAGAGACGAGATGTCGGATGATGCGCTGAATTGTGAGCCGCGGCGTGCGGCACGGGCGGGCGGCAGGGAAGCGCGCCGGGCGTTGCGCGCGGCGCCGCTTGCCGAAAACATGCGTCCGGTCCGCGCCGGGCTGGAGGGCGGTCAGTACCGCCCCCTGACCGACGCAGGGGTGGAGCGAATTCATCAGGCGGCGCTTGAGGCGCTGGAGGTGATCGGGCTCTCGCAGGCGCCGGAATCGGGCGTGAAGGCCATGACCGAGGCGGGCGCGATCCTTGGCGAGGATGGCCGCATCCGTTTCCCCCGCGCGCTTGTCGAAGACATGCTGGCGGTCGCGGCGCGTGACATTACCCTTTACGCGCGCGATCCGAAGCATGACCTGCATCTGTCGGGCACGAAGGTGCACTACGGCACGGCGGGCGCGGCGGTGCATATCGTCGATCCGGTGACGCTGGACTACCGCGAATCCACTGCGCAGGATCTCTATGACGCGGCGCGGCTTGTGGACAACCTCGACAATATCCATTTCTACCAGCGCACGATGGTTTGCCGCGATGTTCTCGACAATTTCGAGATGGACCTGAACACGCTTTACGCCTGTTGCGCGGGCACCACCAAGCACGTTGGGACATCGTTCAGCGATCCGTCTCATGTCGAAGGCTGCATGGAACTGGTTCACATGATCGCGGGCGGGGAGGACAAATGGCGTGAACGGCCGTTCATCTCCAACTCGAATTGCTTTGTCGTTCCGCCGATGAAGTTCGCCGAAGAAAGCTGCATCACGATGGAGAAGCTGATCCATGCGGGCATGCCGGTCCTTCTGTTGTCCGCCGGGCAGGCGGGCGCGACTGCGCCCGCACCGATCGCGCTGGCAATCGTGCAGGCGGTGGCCGAATGCCTGGCCGGCGTGGTCTATGTGAACGCGATCAAGCCGGGGCATCCGGCGATCTTTGGCACCTGGCCCTTTGTCAGCGATCTGCGTACCGGAGCAATGTCGGGCGGCAGTGCGGAACAGGCACTGCTGACCGCAGGATGCGCGCAGATGCACCGCTTCTACAATTTGCCGGGTGGTGCGGCCTCGGGCATTTCGGATTCGAAACTGCCGGACATGCAGGCGGGCTGGGAACAGGGCATCACCAACTCGCTTGCCGGCCTTGCGGGCCTGAACATGTGCTATGAGGCTGTGGGGATGCACGCCTCGCTCCTGGGTTTCTGCCTCGAAAGCCTGATCCTTGGCGACGACCTTCTTGGTCAGGCCATGCGGCTGGTGCGCGGAATCGACGTGACGGAGGATTCGACCTCCATCGATGCGATGCGGCAGGTCTGCATGGGCGGGCCCGGCCATTACCTTGGGTCCGACCAGACGCTGCAACTGATGCAGACGGAATACATCTATCCCACCGTCGCGAACCGGATGAGCCCGAAGGAATGGAACGAGGCCGGAAAGCCGCTGTTGCTGGACGCGGCCATCGCACGCAAGAACGAGATCCTGTCCAAGGCGGGCAACATGGTCAGCCCCGAGATCGACCGGGCGATCCGCGCCAAGTACAGCATCTACTTCAGGTAGTTGGATGAAGATCCTGGAACGTCTCGGCCAATTCTACATTGGCGGCGAATGGGTTGTGCCCGGTGCCGGGGCGACGCGGCTTGGGGTCGAGAACCCGGCGACAGAGGAAATACTGGGCGAGGTTGCCATCGGCTCGGTGGCGGATGCCGACCGGGCGATCATGGCGGCGCGGGCAGCTTTTTCGGCGTTTTCCGCCCTGCCCGGCGCCGACCGCATCGCGCTGTTGCGCCGGGTGCATGAGGTCTACCTCTCTCGCGCCGAAGACCTCGCGCAGGCGATGTCGGCCGAGATGGGCGCGCCCATCGCATTCGCGCGCGCGGCGCAGGTCTGGGCGGGCGACGTGCATCTGGCCGCGACCATCGCGGCGGCCGAACGGTTCCATTGGGAAGAGATGCGCGGCACGACGCTGATCCAGCGCGAGGCCATCGGCGTCGTGGCCCTGATCACGCCCTGGAACTGGCCAATGAACCAGATCGTCTGCAAGGTTGCGCCTGCGCTGGTTGCGGGCTGCACAATGGTTTTGAAACCGTCGGAAATCGCGCCTCTTTCGGGTCTTGTCTTTGCCGAGATCATGGCCGAGGCAGGCGTTCCGGCCGGGGTCTTCAATCTTGTCAATGGTGACGGGCCGGGCGTGGGGGCGCGGCTTTCGTCGCACCCGCAAGTCGACATGGTCTCCTTCACCGGATCGACCCGCGCGGGAATCATGGTCGCTCAGGCCGCGGCGCCCACGGTCAAGCGCGTGGCACAGGAACTGGGCGGCAAGTCGGCGAACATCATTCTGCCCTCTGCCGATCTGAAGGTTGCGGTCGAAGGTGGCGTTGACGGCTGCATGTCCAACACCGGCCAGAGCTGCGACGCGCCGACCCGGATGTTCGTGCCGCGTGGCGTGGAGAAAGAGGCGCTGGCCATCGCCAAGGTCAAGGCCGAGAGCCTGCGCGTCGGCGACCCGTCCGATCCGGAAACTGGGATCGGTCCGGTTGTCAGCCGGGCGCAGTATGAAAAGATCCAAGGCTTGATCCAGACGGGTATCGACGAGGGCGCGACACTGGTCGCCGGAGGGACGGGCCGTCCGGACGGCATGAACCGGGGTCACTTCGTGAAGCCGACGATCTTTGGCGGTGTCACCCCGGACATGACCATCGCGCGCGAGGAGATCTTTGGCCCGGTTCTGGCGATCCTGCCCTATGACAGCGTCGACGACGCCATCGCCATGGCCAATGACAGCGTTTACGGCCTTGGCGGCTATGTGCAGGGCGAGATCACCGAGGCCCGCGCCGTGGCGCGGCGCCTTCGCACCGGACAGGTGCAGATCAATTCCCCCGACTGGGACTGTTTCGCCCCCTTCGGCGGCTACAAGCAATCTGGCAATGGTCGTGAATATGCCGACTGGGGCATTCACGACTTCTGCGAGGTCAAGGGCATCATCGGATACGGCGCCTGAGGCGCTGACGGAGGAAACATCATGCATTACGGCTATATCGGCCTCGGCAATCTCGGGGCGGCTTGTGCGGGCTGCCTGCTGAAGGCGGGCTTCAAGGTCACGGTCACGGACCTGAAAAAGGAACTGGCCGACCCCCTGATCGCGGCGGGCGCGACCTGGGCGGACAGCGCCGAGGCGGTCGCGGCCTCGGTCGATCACGTCATCACCTGCCTGCCCTCACCGGCGGTCACTGAAAAGGTGCTGGCGCAGATCCTGCCCAAGATGAAGAAGGGGTCGACCTGGATCGAAATGTCGACGCTTGGCCGCGACGAGGTTCTGGAGTTTTCCAAGACGGCCGAAGAACACGGGATCCGCATGCTGGAACTGCCCGTCACCGGTGGCGTCCATCTGGCCTATCGCGGTGAGATCACCATGCTACCGGGTGGCGACAAGGAAGTGGTCGACCTTCATTGGAAAGCCTTCGAGGCGATGGGCAACCGGGTGTTTCACATGGGACCGCTCGGGTCGTCCTCGATCATCAAGGTCATCACCAACATGCTGGCCTTCATCCACTTGAAGGCCTGTGGCGAGGCGCTGATGCTGGCCAAACGCGGCGGGCTGGATCTGGGGCAGGCGTGGCATGCGATCCAGGCGTCATCGGGCAATTCCTTCGTGCATGAGACCGAGGGCGCGCTGATCCTGAACGGGTCCTACGACATCGCCTTCAACATCGACCTGGCGCTCAAGGACCTTGGCTTCGCGATGGGCTTCGGCCGCGAATTCGGCGTGCCGCTGGAACTGGCCGCGATGACCAACCAGACCTATGTCGCTGCCAAGGCTGCCTATGGCGGGGACGCCCAGTCGCCGATGATCGCCAAACTGCTGGAAGACCAGCTTGGCACCGATCTGCGCGCCCCGGGCTTCCCCGCGCGGCTGGAATGACCGCAAAACGACACTGACCGGTCGCGGAACGGGATGAAGATGCACCCCGCCTGAGGCATCAGGGCGGGGTGCTTTGCGCGAGGGGAGCATGGACGGGTTCGATTACATTATCGTTGGCGCAGGCTCGGCGGGCTGCGTTCTGGCAGAACGGCTGTCGGCCAGCGGGCGGCACCGGGTGCTGGTGCTGGAGGCGGGCGGATCTGACCGGCGTTTCTATGTCAACCTGCCGCTTGGCTACGGCAAGCTTTTCTTCGATCCGGCCGTGAACTGGATGTACAAGACCGAACCTGATCCCGGGCTTGCGGGCAATCGGGATTTCTGGCCGCGCGGCAAGATCCTTGGCGGCTCCAGTTCCATCAATGCGATGGTCTGGATCAGGGGGCATCGCAGCGACTACGATGACTGGGAGGCCGCTGCGGGTGCGGGCTGGGGCTGGGATGCCGCGCGCGAAGCCTATCGCGCGATCGAGGACAATCAGGCGGGCGGCAGCGATCTGCGTGGCGCGGGCGGGCCGCTCTTCATCTCGGCCAACCGCCGCGACCTGCACCCGCTTGTCGAAAGCTACATCCGGTCCGCCGAGGCCGCAGGGCTGCCCCGCAACGAAGATTTCAACGGCGACGAACAGGAAGGCGCAGGCATCTACCAGATGACCATCAAGAATGCGCGCCGCAACTCGACGGCGCGCGCTTTCTTGCGGCCCGCGATGAAGCGCAAGAACGTGACTGTCCTGACCCGCGCGCATGCCACGCGGGTTCTGCTGGAAGGGCGGCGGGCGGTCGGGGTGGAATATTACCGCGACGGCAAGCTTCACAAGGTGCGCGCGGGGCGCGAGGTGATCCTGTCGGGGGGCGCGATCAACTCGCCGCAGCTCTTGATGCTGTCGGGCATTGGCCCGGCCGGGCATCTGAAGGATCACGGGATCGAAGTGGTGGCCGACGTTCCGGCGGTCGGCCAGAACCTGAATGATCACCAGGGCATCAACTACACCTGGCGGATGAAAGTCCCGACCTACAACGACATCCTGCGCCCCTGGTGGGGCAAGGCGCTGGTCGGGATGAAGTATTTCCTGGCCGGGTCCGGTCCGCTGGCCAAGTCGATCAACCATGCTGGTGGGTTCTTCCGGACGTCACCCGATCTTCCGCGCCCGAACATGCAGCTTTACTTTCAGGCGTTTTCCACCCTGATCCCGCGCGAGGGGGAGCGGCCGCTTCTGACACCCGATCCGTTCTCGGGGTTGTCCATCGGCCTGTCGAACTGCCGACCGACCAGCCGGGGGCAGATTACCCTGAACTCGGGCGACCCCTTTGCCGCCCCGAAGATCGTCGCGAATGCCTTTTCGACGAACCACGATGTCGAGGAGATGTTGCTGGCGGTGAAGTTTCTTCGTCATCTTGCGGCGCAGGACCCGATCCGCAGTTTGATCGTCGAGGAGCTTAGGCCCGGCCCGGAGGTTCGCACCGACGATGACCTGATTGCCGATTTCCGCGCGCGCTCTGGCACGGTCTTCCATCCCTCCTGCACGGTCCGCATGGGGCGCGATGTGGCGACATCGGCGGTTGATCCCGACCTGAGGGTGCACGGGATCCAGGGGCTGCGCGTTTGTGACGCCTCGGTCTTTCCAACGCTGATCGGTGGCAATACCAATGCGCCGTCGATCCTGACGGGCTGGATCGGGGCTGGGCGTATCCTTCGGGATGCGGGCTGAAGGGGAGACGATGGCATATCTTCTGGGCGTCGATACCGGTGGCACATATACCGACGCGGTCGTTCTTCATGAAGCCGAAGACCGCGTCGTTGCTTCGGCAAAATCGCTGACCACCCGGCCTGATCTTTCGGTTGGCGTCGGACGTGCGATTGATGCTGCGATTGCGCAGGCCGATGTCTCGCCATCGGAAATCGGAATGGTTTCCTTGTCCACGACGCTTGCGACCAATGCCCTGGTCGAGGGGCAGGGGGGGCGTGTCGCGCTGATCTTCATCGGGTTCGAGGCGGCGGAACTTGCGCGCGCCGGACTTGAGGAGGCGATGAAGGGCGATCCGGTGGTGCGGATCGCAGGCGGCCACAACCACGCAGGCGCCGAGGCCGTTCCCCTGGATATGGTTGCGATCGAGGCGGCCGCGCTGCGCCTTGGGCCCGAAGTCACGGGCTTTGCCGTTGCGTCCGCATTCGCGACCCGCAACCCCGCGCACGAGATAGCGGCGCGGGACGCGATCCGGGCGCTTGCGCATCGCCCCGTCACCTGTTCACACGAACTCAGCGCCGGGCTGAACGGGCCGCGCCGGGCGCTGACCGCGGTTCTGAACGCGCGGCTGATCGGCATGATCGACGGACTTATCACGGCCTGCGAAGCGCATATGGAGACGCTTGGCATCGTTGCGCCGCTGATGGTGGTGCGCGGGGATGGCGCGCTGGTGTCGGCGGGTCTTGCGCGGGAACGGCCGATCGAGACGATCCTTTCCGGTCCCGCCGCGTCAATTGCCGGGGCAAGCTGGTTGTCGGGTGAGACCGAGGCGCTGGTGTCCGACATCGGCGGGACGACGACGGATGTCTGCCTCCTGAGGGAGGGCAAGCCCCAGATCGATCCGCTGGGCGCGCGCGTCGGACCCTACCGCACCATGGTCGAGGCGGTCGCGATGCGGACAACCGGCCTGGGCGGCGACAGCGAGGTGCACCTGATCGAGGGCCTCAACACAGGCCTTCGCCTGGGGCCGCGCCGTCTGATGCCGGTATCTCTTGCGGCACGCGACTGGCCCGATCTTGTCCATGGCGCGCTTGATGCCTGGCTGGGGATGGAGGCGGTCGGAGAACACGATGGGCGTTTCGCCATTCCGCTGTGGAAAGATGGCCCGCCCGCCGGCCTGGCCCCGCGCGAGGCCGCGGTCGCCGAACGGCTGCTGGGCGGACCGATGCGCATCGTCGATGCGGTGCGCACGCGCCTGGAACTGCCGGCGCTGATGAAGCTCGTGTCGCGCGGCGCGGTGATGATCTCGGGCGTGACGCCTTCGGATGCGGCGCATGTTCTGGGCCGCCTGGACAGTTGGGACAGCGAAGCGGCGCGCAAGGCGCTGGCGCTGTTCGCGCGGCGCCGCAACGGCAGGGGTGACCGGATCGCCTCCTCGCCCGATATCCTGGCAGAGCGCATCGTCGATCAACTGACCGAGCAGACGGTCGAATGCCTGCTTGAGGCAGCCTTTGCAGAAGATAGCTCAGCCTGGCCCGACATTGCGCCCGAGGCGCTAGCGAGGCACCCCCTTGCCCGGGCGGCCTTTGCCGGGCATCGCGGCGTGATCCGTCTGAGCGCAAGCCTTGGCGTGCCCGTCATCGGGCTCGGCGCTTCTGCACCGTCCTACTACGGGGCGGTCGGCGAACGTCTGGGTGCGCGGATGATCCTTCCCGAACACGCCGGCGTCGCCAACGCGATCGGCGCGGTCGTCGGTCAGATAGCGATGCACGCCGAGGGCATCGTCACAAGCCCGGGCCCCGGCGTCTTTTCGGCCCACCTTCCGGCCGGACCCGCGCGCTTTGCCGCCCAGGCAGAGGCGATCGCCGCGCTTGAACAGGCGCTTGCCGAAGAAGCCTCGAGCCGCGCCCGCGCGTCGGGGGTGGAGGAGCTTCGGCTGATCGTCGACCGAGATATCCAGGAAATCGAGGTCGAAGGGCAGGCGATGTTCATCGAAGCGCGCATCCGCGTCACCGCACAGGGCCGCCCGCGTATCGCATCGGTATAGGCCAGTGTGACAGGCTAAGATCGCCCAGGTTGCAAAGCGCCTGCGCGCCAGGGGGGCAGGACAAGTTGTCGTGCGCCACCTAAACGCCATGATCCTCTCATGAAGACCGCGCAATCTCGCGCCTCGACCGCCAATCCCGGGGGAAATGAGGCCCGTCAGCAGGCCTTTGGCGCAGGGCTGCCATGATTGGGCCACGATTTGCCCGAAATTAGGCCGAAATCCCACCGGTATAACTGAGGCGACTATCAACCACCGGTTGCGCCTGGGGAAAAACATGTTTCTGCGAGGTATTGATTGCGCTGTCAGGCGGTCCGTCGAGCGCTTCTTGTCGCGCGAGCGCGGCTCTCTGATCGTTCTGAGCCTGTTTCTTTTCCTTGCAATCCTTATGGTTGCAGGGCTTGCCGTTGACTTCGCCCATTTCGAGGAGCGACGAACCCGCATGCAGGCGACGCTCGACAGTGCCGTTCTGGCCGCGGCGGACATCAATCAGGCGCTGGAACCAGAGGATGTCGTCCAGGACTACTTCGATCGGGCAGGGCTGGATGATTCTCCGGTCGACGTCGAAATGAACGAAGGGATGAACTTTCGCAGCGTGAGCGCGGAGACACGCGTTTCTGTTCCGACGATGTTCGTGAAGCTCGTCGGCGTGAAACAGTTCTCCTCGCCCGCCGGAAGCACCGCAGAGGAAAACATCGGGAACGTAGAAATCTCGCTCGTGCTCGACGTGTCGGGTTCGATGGGAAACACCGGTCAGGGTAGCAGCGATTCGAAGATCGAGCTTCTTCAAGACGCGGCAAACGAGTTCATCGACACCATGTTCGATACGATCCAGGCACCGGGCCTGCCCGCTGGCAAGCTTTCGATGTCGCTTGTGCCGTATAACCAGCAGGTCGCGCTTGGCGCTGATCTGGGTGACGACTTCAACTTTACCAATGAACACAACCGGTCGCATTGTGCCGACTTTGCCGAGGCGGACTTCTCAGTCGCGGCGATCAGCCCTGCGCAGGTGTTGCAACGTGCCGCAGACGCGGATTCGCGATACAGCTATTCTCCGCCCTATTTCATCGAATGCCAGGAGAGTTCGGATCACGATGTCACAGCGGTCGGCAACAGCAAGACGCAGCTGAAGGCGCGCATCAACCAGTTGAAGGCTGGTGGTGATACGGCGATCGATATCGGGATGAAGTGGGGTGTCGCGCTGATTGACCCTGCCCTCCGCCCACTTGTCCAAACTCGTATCGCAGAGGGCAAGACGGACGAGGCGCTGGATGGCCGTCCATTCGATTACGGGCAGGAAGATGCGCTTAAAGTCGTCGTCGTCATGACCGATGGTAAGAATACGAATACCTATTCGGTGCGCGACGCGTACAAGTCCGGCCCGTCGAACCTCGTGAAGGGCAGCAACAACAAGTACTACTACTACTATCCCCAGCACTCTGGCACTTCCGACTTCTATGACACAAGTGCGAACAGATGGCGCAGTCTGTCATATATCGGGGGTAGCTATACCGTTCTTGACTACGCGGATGTCTGGACGCTGATGAGCGTGCCGTACTACAGCACCAACTACGTCAAGGAAGCGACGGGCAGTTCCAGCTTCGCCAGCAATGCCATTACCAAGACAAGCTATGGCGACAAGGACGACCAGCTTCTGGCGGTCTGTTCGGCCGCAAAGGCCCGTGGTGTCATCGTCTTTGCCATCGGCTTTGAGGCACCGAATGCGGGCCGGCAGGTCTTGAAGAACTGCGCGACCGCGGATGCCTACTACTACGATGCCGAGGGCACTTCGATCTCGGAGGCGTTCGCCAGTATCGCCAGCGCCATCAATGCGCTGAGGCTCACACAATGATCCGAAGTCTGAAGCGTTTTCTGCGTCAGGAGCGTGGCGCGGTGACCATCGAGTTCGTCCTTTGGTTTCCGTTGTTCTTCGGGATCTTCCTGTCCTCGGTTGAGTCCGGGATGCTGATGCTGCGCTATGTCATGCTGGAACGCGGGGTTGACGTGACGGTGCGCGACTTGCGCATCGGGACGCTCAAGTTTCCCAGTCATGATGACCTGAAGCGTGAAATCTGCCGCAATTCGTTGATCCTGCCCGACTGTGTGGAGGGGTTGACCGTCGAGTTGCAGCCTGTCTCGACGACGACCTGGCAGATGCCGCCGGCGCCAATCGCCTGCATCGACCGTTCGGAAGTGGTCCAGCCCGTGACAACGATCACGCACGGTGGTGCAAACGAACTGATGCTGATCCGTGTTTGTTCAAAGTTTGCACCGATTCTGCCAACCTCGGTCCTTGGCATGTCGCTTAAGAACGATGGCGCGGGAAACTATGCGCTTGTGGCCGCCTCGGCCTTCGTCAACGAACCGTGACGGGGGGGCGATGATGCTTGCCTGGCTTCGCAATTTCCATAGATCGCAACGCGGCGTGATCTCGGTGGAGGCGATCATGATCCTGCCGATCCTGATCTGGGCCTTTTTCGGAAGCTTCACGATCTTCGAGGCCTTCCGGCAGCGCAGCATCTCGCTGAAGGCGACCTACACGATCGCCGACATGCTGTCGCGTCAGATCGATGCCGTCGGTCCCGACGCAATCGACGGGCTGAACGATGTCTTCGAGTACCTGACATTTGCTCGCGATCCTTCGTGGATTCGAGTCACATCGGTCTACTGGGACAAGAACCAGAACAGGTTCCGGCAGAAATGGTCGCGCGCAACGCATGATCATGACGGCCTGACCGACACAACGCTGCAGGACATGGTGGATTATGTTCCGGCGATGGCGTCCGGCGATACGGTGTTGCTGGTCGAAAGCTACATGCCGTTCCGGCCCGTCTTCGACATGGGGTTGGCGTCCGGGGTCACCAGGCATGTGATCGTCACGCGGCCGCGATTTGCAAGCCAGGTCATCTACGATCCGTCAAGCTGATCCATCGGGCGCCTTGTGCCGCGTTGCGACGGTTCTCGCGAAAAGACCCTCCGCATGCGTCATCCTGTGGTCCAGCATCCGGCGCGTCAGGTCAAGCAGTAGCGCCGCAGCCGAGGGGTCGGCGGCCATGTCTTGTGCCTCTGGCCCGTTGCGACGATCGAAAAGCAGCGGTGGCAGCGCACCGTTGAAGTGGACGAGCGTATGGCTGCGCGTCCGCAGGATCGCCAGGTTGCAGCGTTCGGCCGGCAAGCCGAGGTCTTTCTGCCACTGCGTCGGCTCGACCGGATTGCCGAAGTCGAGTTCGGAAACTGTATGCCCGCGCCAGTCCGCAGGCGTCTTTCCGGAAAGGAGCGGCAGAAGGCTGACGCCGTTCATCGTCGATGGCGCCTTGCCGCCGATCCAGTCCAGGATCGTCGGCGTGACGTCGATCGATTCCGTGGGCAGGTCGGTGGACATGCCACGCGCCGCCAGATTGCGGGGATCTCGGACGATCAGGGGCACATGCCAGGCGGGATCAAGGTAGTGCATCTTCCCCCAGGCGTGATGATCGCCGAGCATCTCGCCATGATCCGCGGTAACGATGATCAAGGTCGTTTCGTACTTGCCGCTGTCCTTAAGCCAGGCAACGAGGCGGCCCAGGTGGTGATCCACCTCGGCCGCCAGGCCAAGATAGAGGGCCCGGAGGGTCCGGATGGTCTGGTCGGTGGGGTCCAGGTCGGGAAACCCCTCGACCATGTCCGCGGCTGAAAGGGATCCAAGGGCTGGCCCGACAAAGGGATGGATCATGCACGCCTTCTCCCGCTCCGCGGGACCGACGGGCAGTGGCAGCGATGCCGGATCGACCAGCCGGTTCCAGGGGGAAGGCGCGACGAAGGGCGGATGCGGCCGCAGGTAGGTCACATGCGCGAACCACCCGGACCCCCGCGCCCGCAAGTGAGAGATCACCTGATCGGTCAGGAAGGCGGTGTCGCTGTCCTCTGCTCGGTAGAATGCCGGGTCGTCCAGTCGCGGGCCCGCCGGGCGGAAGATGTCGGGATAGTCGGGGACGTCGTATCCGCGATTCATCAGATGCGCGCGCCAGGGGATGCTTTCCTCCATCCGCATCTCGACGATCTCGTTGAAGCCCGGGATGACCTCTTCGTATGATCGCAGCGCAGGATCGTTCGGGTGGTGCGTGCGCGGATCCTTCGCGATGTCGGTGTAGCCGAACAGAAGCGGCTCATAGCCGGCCTTGCGCGCCTCGGTTGCGAGGTTCGGCTTGTCATGCGGCAAGGGGGTGCCGTTGCGGACCGACCGGTGGTTCATCGCATATTGCCCGGTCAGAAGGGACGCCCGTGCCGGACCGCAGGGGTTCGCGACCGAATAGTGGTTGCGAAAGGTCATGCCATCTGCGGCAAGCGCATGAATGTTGGGCATCACGGCATGACCGGCCAGCGCGCCCCAAAGACAGTCGGCCCGCAACTGATCGATCACCACGAACAGGACATTTTCCGCCTGAGCCATCGCGCGTCCCCCGCGTTTTAATATGTGGCCTGATGTGTGCAAATGTGTGTATGAGGTTTTCGGAGGGGAATCCATGCCGAAAAGCAAGCCGGTCAAGGCCACGCACCGCGAACACGAACTACTGGAAGTGCTGCGCCGCTATGGGGGTTCGGCGCGCAATGCCGAAATCGCCCGCGCATTGGAGGTTTCGGAAGAAACCGTCCGGCGGCTTGCAAAGCAGCTGGAACGTGACGGCCGGGTCGAGCGGATGCATGGTGGAACGCTACTGGTCGGTGCGGAGCCCGGGTTCTACCAGCGCATCGCGCAGAACGCCGACGGCAAGGGCCGCATCGCAGCGTTAATCGCGGATGAAGTGCAGGACGGCATGTGCCTGTTTCTGGATGTCGGTTCGACGACAAGCTTCGTCGCCGAGGCGCTTCGCCCGCGCCATCGCCTGATCGCGGTCACGAATTCGATCCGGGCCGCGGAGGTTCTGGCAAACCACAACGACAACCGGGTGTTTCTGACCGGGGGCGAACTGGGGGGAGAGGAACGTGGCGCCTATGGCCCGATGGCCGAGGCGGCGCTGCGCGGCTTCGCCTTCGACCTGGCGATCCTGTCGGCAAACGGGCTGACCGAGAAGTCCGGCTTCACCGTCTTCAACCCGGCGGAGGCCAGTATTGCGCGGACGGCGGCATCGCGCGCGCGCAAGTGCATTGTCGGTGTCGATCACGAGAAATTCGGCCGGCAGGCGCCCATCGCGACCGTCGCCCTCGAAGATGTCGATGTCATGGTGACGGACCGCCCGCCACCCGAGGCGATCGCCCGGGCCATGGCCCTTGCCGAAGTCGTGACGCTTGTTGCCAGGAAAAAGGATTGATGGATGTCCACACCCGCCCGCCTTGCCGACGCAATCGCCATCGCAGAGGCCGCGCGTCCGGTCGCCCTTGCCCACTTCAGGACCCACCTTGGGGTCGAGTTCAAGTCGGATGAAAGCCCGGTGACGATCGCCGATCGCGGCGTCGAGGCAGAGGTGCGGCGGATGATCGCTGACCGCTTCCCCGATCATGGCATCTTCGGCGAGGAACATGGGATCGAAGGAGAAGACAGCGATGACCTGTGGATCGTCGATCCGATCGACGGCACGCGCAGCTTCATCACCGGCCATCCCCTGTTCGGCTTTCTTCTGGCAAAGCTTCACCGCGGTCGAGCCGAGCTTGCGGTGGTGTCGATCCCCCCGACCGGAGAGGTGTTTTCAGCCGAGGCAGGGCAGGGCGCGTTCCTTAACGGATCGGCGATCCACGCTTCCGGCCGGACAGACGCGGAAGGCGCGGCGGTTTATGTGAACGAGGGTGAGAAGATCTGGCGGGCGCATCCCGACGTGTTCGCCCGGTTGATGGCCTTCGGAAAGACCCGCCGGTTATCATGCGACTGCTATCCCTACGGGCTTCTGGCCATGGGGCATGTGGATGTCGTCGTGGACTACGACTTGCAACCCTATGACTACCATCCGGTCGCACTTCTTGTGGCCGAGGCGGGCGGTGTCATCACCGATTGGGAAGGCAGCCCGCTTGGCATGGGCTATGGCGTCCCGGTTGTCGCGGCCGCCACGCCGGAGCTTCATGCAAAGGCGCTGGCGGTGATCAGGGGTCAGTGATCCGGCGGAATGGCGAGTGACCGGGGCGGGATCGCCGGCTGACGTTTCGCTTCCTCGATCAGCCAGTCGCGGATCGCCTTGATGCGATCTGATTTCAGCGCGCCGGTCGGGCAAACGAGCCAGTAGGAGAACTGGGAGACGACCACCTGCGGAAACGGACGCACCAGCGTTCCGTCGCAGAGCGCGTCGATCACAAGCGGTTCGCGCCCCAGTGCGACCCCCAGACCCCGGACCGCCGCCTGAACGACCATGTTCGACTGGCCGAACCGTCGTGTGCGCGCCGGCCGCGGAAGCGCCACCCCCGCCTCTTTCGCCCAGTAGTGCCAGGTCGGGGGGGAACCGCCTATGTCGGCGACATCGTCGACAAGCAGTGTGTGGCGTGCCAGGTCTGCGACTTCGCGCAGGGGCGGCGATCTTTCCAGAAGTGCGGGCGAACATACCGGAAAGATCCGTTCGCTCAGCAGCGGTTCGACATGCAGCCCCGCATAGCCGCCCAGCCCGTAGCGGATGGCAAGGTCGGCTTCGTCATCGGTGAAGTTCGTCAGGCTGGCCGAGGTGATGATCGAAACGGGGAACTCAGGGTGACGCTGGTCGAAGTTGATCAGCCTGGGGAACAGCCAGTTGTAGGCAAAACCCGGCAGGCAGGACAGCCCGATGGTCAGGTTCTGGGCGCCGTCATCGCGCAGTTCGTGGCACAGGGAGGCGACCTGCCCGAAGCCCTCGGCGACCGCGGCTGCCAGCCGGACGCCTTCGTCGGTGGGCACAGCACGTCCACCGCCTCGATTCATCAGTCTGCGGCCCAGCCATTCCTCAAGCGATTTGACGTGCTGGCTGACTGCGCTTTGGGTTACGCCCAGTTCCTCTGCCGCGCGGCCGAACCCGCGAAGACGGACGACCGATTCGAAGGTCCTCAGCGCAGTGTAAGGCAGGTTTGCGATCATATTAGTTTTTCTAATATCCACATTGCTTTCCCGCAATCCCTGATCCAGGCGCGACCGCTGGAACGGGCTTGCCACATGCCCCCCGGGCGTTGAAAAGTGCAGCCAGCACATGGGGTAGGTCATGCAGCGACAAGCGCGCGTAGTTGTCATCGGAGGCGGCATCGTCGGATGTTCAGTGGTGTATCATCTGGCCCGCGCGGGGTGGACAGATGTGACGCTGCTTGAGCGGCAGGAGCTGACCTCCGGGTCAAGCTGGCACGCGGCGGGCAGCCTATTCACCCTGACCCAGCCGAACCTTGCGGCGCAATTGCAGCTTTATTCGTTCCGCAGCTACCGGGAGATAGAGCAAGAAAGCGGGCAACCCGTGGGCTTTCACCTGACCGGCGGGATCAGCATTTGCCGCAGCGAGGAAGAGGTCCTGGCCCATACTGCGCTGCAAAGCGCGTGTCGACGGCTGGGCATCGAAAGCCATTTCCTGTCGCCGGAAGAAGCCGTGCGGCGCTGTCCGATCCTGTCGCCGGGCCGCATGGCCGCCGCGCTTTGGGAAGACGAAGGCGGGCATGTCGATCCGGCGTCGGCCACGCAGGCCTTCGCGACCGCCGCACGGAAGCTGGGGGCCAGGATCGAACGGCACTGCCCGGTCCGTGACACGCGACCCCGCGCGGACGGAAGCTGGGACGTGGTGACGGAACGCGGAACGATTCATGCCGAATACATCGTGAATGCCGCGGGCCTTTGGGGCCGCGAGGTCGGGCGCATGGCCGGGATCGACCTTCCGCTGATGCCGGTCGAACACCATTACCTCGTGACCGAGGCGATACCGGAAATCGCGGACCTTGGCTTCGAACTGCCGCAAATCAATGACAACGAAATCGGCTGCTACGCGCGCCAAGAGGGCCAGGGGCTTCTGTTCGGTGCCTATGAAGGCCGCTGCACCCATTGGTCGAAGGATGCGACGCCCGCCGATTTCGGTCACGAACTGCTGCCGGACGACCTGTCGCGGATGGAATGGAACTTCGAACAGGCGGTCGGAATGATGCCCTGCCTTGCGAAGGCGGGCATCAAGCGGGTCATCAACGGGCCGATGATCTTTTCGCCCGATCTCGCGCCGCTTCTGGGGCCGCATCCCGCGCTCAGGAATTATTACTGCGCGAACGGTGTGATGACCGGATTCAACCAGGGGCCCGGGGTCGGGAAGGTGTTGGCAGACTGGATCGTCGAGGGCGACCCCGGGCTGGATGCCTTTGCCTGGGATGTCGCGCGTTTCGGCGACTGGGCGCCTGGCGCCTTCACCGAGGCACGGACCCGCTACTTCTACGAACATCGCTGCGAACGCGGCTATCCCGCGCAGGAGATCGAGGCAGGTCGCCCCGTCTCCCCGATGCCGATTCAGGAAAAGCTGGCGGGGGCCGGTGCGGTCTTCGGTTTTTCCTTCGGAAACGAACACGTCAACTGGTTCGCGCCGCTGCCCGGCCAGTGCGATACGCTGAGCTACCGGCAGCCGAACTGGTGGCAGCCCGTCGCGGACGAGGGACGGCGCATCCGTGAGACGGCGGGGCTGATGGAGTTCTCCGCGCTTGCAAAGTTTTCGGTCGAAGGGCCGGGGTCGGCGGCATGGCTGGACCGGCTTCTTGCGGGGCGCCTGCCCGAACCCGGACGCCTGTCGCTTTGTCCGATGCTGACGCCGCGTGGCCGGGTCGCGGGCGATCTTTCGGTCGCGTGCCTTGCGCCGGAAAGCTATCTGGTCTTCGGATCGGATGCGATGCAGCTTGCCTACCAGCGCCACTTCCGCGCCGCCGCGCCGCCCGAGGGCGTGCGCATCGCCAATCTTTCCTCCGCGCTCGCCGGGTTGCACCTGTGCGGGCCCAATGCGCGCGACATCCTTGCGCAAGTGGCGGCGGGCGACGTGGACAATGCGCGCTTTCCCTTCCTGTCGGCGGCGCGCATGCCGGTGGCCGGGGTTCCCGACGTCATCGTGCTGCGCGTCTCCTTCACCGGCGAATGCGGATACGAGCTTTACATGCCGCGGGATCGTGAAGCCCGGGTCTTCGACGCGCTGCAGGCGGCCGGCGCGGGGCACGGACTTGGCCTTGTCGGCAGCCGCAGCCTGATGATGACCCGGCTCGAGAAGTCCTTTCCCGCCTGGGGGCTCGAGCTTTCTGCCGATCATACGCCGGTTGAGAGTGGTCTGATGCGACATGTCGCGATGGGCAAGGGCGATTTTTTCGGCCGCGACGCATTGGCCGCCCGCCCCCTTGTGAGGGAACGGATCGCGACCTTCACGGTCGACGCCGGGGCGGATGCCGTCTGGGGCGGCGAGGCGATCTTTCTGGACGGGGAACCGGTGGGCTATGTCACTTCCGGCGGATGGGGCCCGGCGGTCGGGCGGCACATCGCGATGGGCTATGTCCTGCCCGATGCCTGGCAGCCCGGCGCCGCGCACGAGGTCGAGGTGCTGGGCCGCCGCCGCGCGGCGGTGTTGGCGCCCCGCCCGCTATATGACCCCGAAGGAACGCGGATGCGCGGCTAGGACCGGCGCCCGAAGCGGCGGTGAAGTGCCGCGGCAAGCCGCGCCATCTCTTCCTGGCTGTTGTATCCCTGTACGGAGACGCGAACGAACGTGTGACCGTTCCAGTCGATCACCGGCACCTCGATCGCGTCTTCGTTCAGAAGCGCGTCATGCAGGGCCGCCGCGTCCGAGCGCGGAATCGGGATCGCCACCATCTGCGAAAGGAAGGCGTCCGAGGCAAGAAGGGCTTCCCCGAACTCGTCCGCGATGGCGCGGGCGGTGGCTTGGGCAAGCGCCCGGCAGTCGCGCGTGACGCTGTCCCAGCCCTGATCGCGTCGGAAGGAGAGGGCATCCGTGACCGAGAACCAGGCAGAGGGGTCGCGCGTTCCCCGAAACTGAAAGGCATCCAGGAAGGCGCTGTCACCCAGCGGCCCGGTGTCGTCCGGCGCAACGCCGGGCTGCCAGCCGTGACTGATGATCCCCGGCGCCAGAAGGCGCTTTGCCCCGCCCTGAACGTGCAGGAACCCCGCGCCCTTGGGCGCCATCAACCACTTGTGGCAGTTGCCGGCATAGAAGTCGGCGCCAAGCGCCCCCAGCGACAGGGGAACAAGGCCGGGGGCGTGCGCCCCGTCGATGACGGTGATGATCCCCTTCTCCCGCGCTGCGGCGACCGCCCCTGCCACCGGCAGGACCAGCGCGGTCGGGGATGTGACATGGCTCAGGAACAGAACACGCGTGCGCACGGTCAAGCCGGCGAGGATCGCATCGGTAAACTCCGCCTCAGACACCAAAGGCAGGGGCACCTTGACCCGCCGGAGCTGCGCACCCGTCCTGCGGCAGACGAAGTCCCAGGTCTTGTCGAGCGCCGCGTATTCGTGATCGGTCGCCAGAACCTCGTCCCCCGGCCCAAGCGGCAGGGACCGCGCGACAAGGTTCAACCCTTCGGTCGCGTTGGTCGCCCAGAAAAGATCGCCCGGCTGCGCGCCAAGTTCGTCCGCAAGCGCCGCGCGAACCTCGGCAAAACGGGCGCGCAGGTGGCGCGGGTCCATGAAGGCGACCGGCTGGCGCTCCAGCGCGTCCTGCCACCGGCGTTGCGCCGCGATGACGGGGCGGGGACAGGCCCCGTAGGATCCGTGGTTGAGGAAGGCAACGGAAGGGTCGATGGCAAACAAGTGCTTAAGTCCGCGCGCCACGATCGCCTCCGTTTTCAAAGAAGACTATCACCGGCGCGCGGCAAGTGAAGCGGCTTCAGCCCCAGTCCAGAACGACCTTTCCGCTCTTGCCCGAACGCATCACCTCGAACCCGTCGCGGAAGTCGTCCACCTTGAAGCGATGGGTGATGACGCGGCGCACATCCAGGCCGTTTTCAAGCATCGCGATCATCTTGTACCAGGTCTCGAATATCTCGCGCCCGTAGACGCCCTTGATGGTGATCGCCTTGAAGACAATGCGTGACCAGTCGACCGGCGACTTGCCCGGCGGGATGCCGAGCATCGCGATCCGTCCACCCATCACCATGTTCTCCACCATCTGGTCAAGCGCGACCTGGCTGCCCGACATCTCCATCCCGACGTCGAAGCCTTCTTTCATCCGAAGGGCGCCTTCAACCTCGCGCAGATCCTGTTTCGCGACATTGACGGGCACGACGTCCGTGACCCGCGCGGCCAGATCCAGACGGTCCTGGTTGATATCGGTGATGACGACATGCCGGGCACCGACGTGGCGTGCGACGGCGGCCGCCATGATGCCGATGGGGCCTGCGCCGGTGATCAGCACGTCCTCCCCCACGAGGTCGAACGAGAGCGCGGTATGCACGGCGTTGCCAAGCGGGTCGAGGATCGCCCCGATCTCGTCGTCGATCTCGTCGGGCAGGGGCACCACGTTGAAGGCGGGCAGGCGCAGGTATTCGGCGAAGGCCCCCTGTTCGTTCACGCCGATGCCGCGCGTGGCGGGGTCGAGGTGGAACTTGCCTGCCCGGCTCTGCCGAGACTGCTTGCCGATCAGGTGACCTTCGCCGGAACAGCGTTGGCCGATCGCCAACCCCTCCACGTTCCGGCCGATCTCAACGATCTCTCCTGCGAATTCATGGCCCGTGACCAGACCCACCGGCACCGTCTTCGCCGCCCAGTCGTCCCAGTTCCAGATGTGAATGTCGGTGCCGCAGATTCCGGTCTTGCGGATGCGGATCAGCACGTCGTCTGGTCCGACCTCGGGCACCGGGCGATGCTCAAGCCAAAGCCCGACCTCGGGTTTCGATTTCGCCAGTGTCTTCATGTCGTTTCGCATCAGATCGCCCCCACCGATTTGCCCGCGCCCCGGAAGGCGTCGAGCGCGAAATCCAGATCGTTCCGCGTCAGTCTGGCGTTCATCTGTGTGCGGATGCGCGCCTGTCCCTTCGGTACGACCGGGAAGAAGAAGCCCGAGACATAGACGCCACGGTCGTAAAGCGCCGAGGCCATCGCCTGCGCGAGCTTCGCGTCGCCCAGCATCACCGGAATGATCGGATGCTCGCCGGGTAGCAGGGTGAACCCCGCATCGGCCAGGCCCGCACGCCAATAGGCGGCATTGTCGAAAAGCGCGCCGCGCAGGTCATCGGCGGCCTCGACCAGGTCGATCGCGGCGATGCCGGCGGCGACCACGGCGGGCGGCAATGCGTTCGAGAACAGATAGGGCCGCGCCCGCTGCCGCAGAAGGTCGATCACCGGTTGCGGGCCCGCGATGTATCCGCCCAGCGCGCCGCCGAGCGCCTTGCCCAGAGTTCCCGTCAGGATGTCGACATCGACCCCGGCATGGGCAGGCGTCCCGCGCCCCTTCGGGCCCATGAATCCCGTGGCATGACAGTCGTCGACCATGACCAGCGCGCCATAGCGTTGCGCCAGCTCCGTGATCCCGGGCAGGTTCGCAAGATAGCCGTCCATCGAAAAGACGCCGTCAGTCGCGATCATCACGAAACGCGCGCCATCCGCCTTCGCGGCCTGCAATTGCGCCTCGAGATCGGCCATGTCGGAATTGGCGTAGCGATAGCGCCGCGCCTTGCAAAGCCGGATGCCGTCGATGATCGATGCGTGGTTCAGCGCGTCCGAAACGATCGCGTCCTCCGGCCCCAGAAGCGGCTCGAACAGACCGCCGTTCGCGTCGAAACAGGCCGCGAACAGGATCGCGTCCTCCTTCTTCAGGAAGCGGGCAATGCGGGCCTCCAGGTCCCGATGCAGATCCTGGGTGCCGCAGATGAACCGGACCGAGGCCATGCCGTAGCCGTGATCCGCCATGGCGGCCTTCGCCGCCCCGATCAGCGCCGGATGATCGGCAAGGCCAAGGTAGTTGTTGGCGCAAAGGTTCAGCATGTCGCGCCCCGCGACCGTCACATGGGCGCCCTGGGCCGAGGTGATCAGCCGTTCACGCTTCATCAGCCCGTCGGCCTCGATCCTGCCGAGCGTCTCGGTGACATGGCGCATGAATGCTTGCGTGCCGGGCATGTAGACCTCCATTCCTGCATGGCGGAATAATATCCGTGATTACGGAAAAGTCAATATGACGGACAAGTATCCATCATAACGGACTCTCTTTCAGTCTGGCCGAAATACTCCCGGGGGGTGCGGGGGGCAGGCGGCCCCCCGCATCTTCAGCTGTTCTGGACGATCAGGATCGCCCGTGCCGCGCCGCCTTCGGCCGCGATGCGGTGGGGGCGGTCCGCGAAATAGCGGGCGGTGTCGCCGGTCTTGAGATCCTGCCGGTCCTCGCCCGAGGCGACGCCCAGCGCGCCTTCCAGCACCGTGAGGCTTTCGCGGCAGCCGGGGCCGTGCGGGTCGCTGTCAAGGACGCCGCCGGCATCAAAGCTCAGGTCGTAGACCTCTGTCTCGCCAACCGCCTCGGCGGGCGACAGGATACGGATGCGCACACCTTTCCCGCGCCCGGCGATCACCGGCGCGGCCTCGGCGCGGATCACCTCGATCCCCGGTGCGGTGCGGCCTTCGAGAAGACCGGCAAAATCCACCTGGAGCGCCTGCGTCAGGTTCCACAGGGTCGCGACCGTCGGGCTCGATTCCCCGCGCTCGATCTGGCTCACCATCGAACGGCTGACGCCCGAAAGCTTCGCGACGGCGTCAAGGCTCAGCCCCTTGGCGCGGCGTGCCTGCTTGAGCGAGGCGGCAAGGCGATCGTGGATGTCTGTGCGGGTGTTCATGCGCTGAAGGTGAGGGTGCTTGCGGAAAAGGTCAACGGGGCAGCATGTCCTCGCCTTCCGGGTCGGCGGCCTCGGCGACCAGCCAGGCCCGGAAGGCCTGCAGGGGCGGATACGATTCGCCGACGCGCGGCCAGACAAGATAATAGCTGCCGTCGCCGGCGACCGGCGCCCCCCAGGCCGCGACAAGCCGCCCGTCCGCCAGTTCCGGCTTGGCCAGAAACTCCGGCAGCAAGGCCACGCCAAGGCCGTGGATCGTGGCCTGGATCATCGGTGCGAACTGATCGAACAGCATCCCCTGCGGCGGTGTCCCGCCGACGCCGTGGGCGCCAAGCCAGCGGGCCCAGGCGTTGGGGCGCGTTTCAAGCTGCAGAAGCGGCAGGCGCAACAGGTCTGCGGCCGAGGACACCGGGTTGCGGGCCAGAAAGTCGGGTGCACAGGTCGCGACAAGCCGTTCGTCGAAAAGCTTTGCGGCGCCCGCGCCGTGCCAGTTTTCAGTGCCGAAATGAATTGCCGCGTCAAAGCCCTCCTCCTCGAAATCGAAGGGGCGCAGGCGCGTGCCGAGGTTGATGGTGATGCCGGGGTGGGCGGACAGGAATCGCGGCAGGCGCGGCGCCAGCCAGCGCGTGCCGAAGGTCGGCAGGATCGCCAGCGCCAGCGTCCCCCCGCCGGTGTCCGACCGCAGCCGCATCGACCCCCGCGAAACGAGGTCCAGCGCCTTGCCCACGTCACGCGCATAGGCCAGCGCCCGGTCCGTCGGTTGCAGCCTGCGCCCCTCGCGCAGGAAAAGCTGGACGCCAAGCTGTGCCTCCAGATTCTGGATCAACCGGCTTACGGCGCCCTGCGTCAGATCAAGGTCGCGCGCCGCCGCAAGGGTGGAACCGGTGCGGCAGACGGCCTCGAACGCCGTCAGCAGGCTGATCGAAGGCAGAAGTCGGCGGGGAAGGGCCATATATGCACTCCATGCATAGTATCTCGCCGCAATAGCAGTATTCCGGTGCCCGAAAAAGGCGCATAAAGCATATGCTGATTGCAGGGGGCCTAACATGCCGCAAGACCCGTTCCGCCGCGCCGCACGCATTGCGGATGTGGAATTGTCGGAGATCATCCAGATATCGGAAGCCGCGGCGGCCCTGAAGCGTGCCGGGCGCGACGTCATCTCGCTCGGCACCGGAGAGCCCGACTTTCCGACGCCCGTGCATGTCGTCGCTGCGGCGCACGCGGCCGCGCAACGGGGCGAGACGACCTATACCCCGACCGCAGGCACCCCGGCCTTGCGCGCGGCTGTCGCGGCCGCTTGCGAACGCGAAAACGGATACCGCCCCGACCCGGCCGAGGTCATCGTTGCCGCCGGGGCGAAGCAGGTGATCTTCGACGCGTTCTTCGCCACGCTCGACGCCGGCGACGAGGTCATCCTGGCGGCGCCCTACTGGACGAGCTACCCCGACATGATCGCCGTCTGCGGCGGCACCCCGGTTGTCGTCGCGGCCGGGGCGGCAGCCGGCTTCAAGCTGACGGCAGCCGCGCTTCGGTCGGCGATCACCGAGCGGACCCGCTGGGTTCTCCTGAATTCGCCCGGCAATCCATCGGGCGCAGTCTATTCGGCCGACGAACTCGCGTCGCTCGCCGATGTCTTGCGCGACGCCCCCCATGTCGGCATCGTCGCCGACGAGATCTACCAGCACATCTGCTATGTCCCCTTCACCTCCTTCCGCATCGCCGCGCCCGATCTTGCGGATCGCATGCTGATCGTGAACGGGGTTTCCAAATCCTACGCGATGACCGGCTGGCGGATCGGCTGGGGTATCGGGCCGCGCCGCCTGATCGACGCGATGGTGGCGGTTCAGGGGCAGATCACCTCCGGCGCCTCCTCGGTCAGCCAGGCGGCCGCGCTGGCGGCGGTCTCGGGCGACCAGCAGTTGCTGGCCGAACGCAACGACGACTTCCGCGAGCGCCGCGACATGGTTCGGGCGGCGCTGAATGCAACCGGGATGATCCGCTGCGGATCGGCGGACGGCGCGTTCTACCTGTTTCCCGATTGCACTGCCGCCTTCGGCAAGGTTGCGCCCGACGGCACCCGGATCGAACGGGATGCCGATTTCACCGCCGCGCTCCTGCAGGCCGAAGGCGTCGCCCTCGTGCCGGGACGCGCCTTCGGGCTTCCCGGCCACTTCCGCCTGTCCTACGCCTATTCGCGCGCCTCGCTGACCGAGGCCTGTGCCCGAATCGCCCGTTTCTGCCAATCGCTTGCCTGAGGAGACCGCACATGGCGCTGAAACCGAAAGACGCCCCTGACCTGTCCCGCTTCGACTGGGAAGATGCCTTCCGCATGGAGGACCAGCTGTCCGAGGACGAGCGCATGATGCGTGATAGTGCCCGCGCCTATGCGCAGGAAAAACTTATGCCAAGGGTCACTGCCGCGTTCCGTGACGAAAACACCGACCCGGCGATCTTCCGCGAGATGGGCGAAATGGGGCTTCTCGGCGTCACGGTGCCCGAGGAATACGGCGGGCTTGGCGCTTCCTATGTCGCCTATGGCCTTGTCGCGCGCGAGGTGGAGCGGGTCGACAGCGGCTATCGGTCGATGATGTCGGTTCAGTCGTCGCTGGTGATGTATCCGATCTATGCCTACGGATCCGAGGAGCAGCGCAGGAAATACCTGCCGAAACTGGCCTCCGGCGAATTCATCGGCTGCTTTGGCCTGACCGAGCCCGACGCCGGGTCCGATCCGGCGGGCATGAAGACGCGGGCAACGAAGACCGCGAACGGATATGTGCTGAACGGGTCCAAGATGTGGATCTCAAACGCGCCGATCGCGGATGTGTTCGTGGTCTGGGCGAAGTCCGACGCGCATGGCGGCAAGATCCGGGGCTTCGTCCTGGACAAGGGGACAAAGGGGCTTTCGGCGCCGAAGATCGGCGGCAAGCTTTCCTTGCGCGCCTCGATCACCGGCGAGATCGTGATGGACAATGTCGAGGTGGGCGAAGACGCGCTACTGCCCAATGTCGAGGGGCTGAAAGGCCCGTTCGGCTGTCTCAACCGCGCCCGCTACGGGATCAGCTGGGGCGTCATGGGCGCGGCCGAGGCCTGTTTCCATGCGGCGCGCCAGTACGGGCTTGACCGCAAGCAGTTCAACAAGCCCTTGGCGCAAACGCAGCTTTTCCAGCTCAAGCTCGCCAACATGCTGACCGAGATCAGCCTGGGCCTGCAGGGGTCGCTTCGCGTCGGGCGTCTGATGGACGAGGCCAACGCCGCGCCCGAGATGATTTCGATCGTCAAGCGCAACAACTGCGGCAAGGCGCTGGATATCGCCCGCTGGGCCCGCGACATGCATGGCGGCAATGGTATCCAGGAGGATTTCCACGTCATCCGCCATATGGTGAACCTGGAGACGGTGAACACCTACGAGGGCACGCATGACGTCCATGCGCTGATCCTTGGCCGCGCGGTCACCGGACTGCAGGCGTTCTTCTGATTTCTTCTTTTCGGGAAACATCCCCGCCGTAGGCTCCGGCGGGGATGTTTGAAGAAGGAAGAAGGGTTTGCGGGGACAGGGTCGATGGATCGCGCCGATATCGTTCACGAGAATTTCCTGCGCCGGGTTTCGGCGGGCGACCTGCCCGCCGGCACGCCGCCGGCAGGGCCGCTTTCGCCCGAGGGGGCGGTCGCGGCCTACCGCGCCGGGTGCCTGACGCGTGCGCTCGACCGGCAAAGTCGGGCGATGCAGAAAGCGGGCCAGGGGTTCTACACCATCGGTTCGTCGGGCCACGAGGGGCTGGCGGCGGTGGCGCTGGCGCTTCGGCCGACCGACATGGCGTTCCTGCACTACCGCGATGCCGCGTTCCAGATCGCGCGGGCGGGGCAGGTGCCGGGCCAGTCGATCGCCTGGGACATGCTCCTGAGCTTCGCGGCGTCGAGCGAGGATCCGATTTCGGGCGGGCGGCACAAGGTTCTGGGTTCGAAGACGCTGAACATCCCGCCGCAGACTTCCACCATCGCCTCGCATCTGCCCAAGGCAGTGGGCGCGGCCTATGCGGTGGGCGCGGCGCGGCGGCACCGGCCGGAACACCGGGAACTGCCCGACGACGCAATCGTTTATTGTTCCTTCGGTGACGCCTCCGCCAACCATTCGACGGCGCAGGGCGCCTTCAACACCGCGCAATGGACATCCTACCAGTCGATTCCGCTGCCGCTTCTGTTCGTCTGCGAAGACAACGGGATCGGGATTTCGACCAAGACACCGAAGGGCTGGATCGCGGCGACGTTCCAGAACCGTCCGGGGCTGAAGTATTTTCATTGCAACGGCCTCGACATCTACGAGACCTTCCGCGTTGCGACGGAAGCCGCGGCCTATGTTCGCAGCCGCCGCAAGCCGGCCTTCCTGCATGTCGGCACCATTCGCCTTTATGGGCACGCCGGCGCGGATGTGCCGACGACCTACCTGCCGCGCGAGGAGGTCGAGGCCGAGGAAGCGAACGACCCCCTGCTGCATTCCGTGCGGCTCTTGTCCGAGGCCGGCGCGATGACGCCCGCGGTTGCGCTGTCGGTCTATGAGGAAACCAACGAGCGTGTGCGTCGCATCGCCGCCGAGGCGGTGACGCGGCCGCGCCTGCGCAGTGCGCAGGAGGTGATGGCAAGCCTGATCCCGCCGCGGCGCGCCTGCAAGCCGACGAACGGGCCCGGCGCGGAGGCGCGCGCCAAGGCCTTCGGAGGCGACACGAAAGCCATGGACGAGCCGCAGATCATGTCGCGGCTGATCAACTGGGCGCTGACCGACCTGATGCTTGAGCATCCAGAGATCGTCATGATGGGCGAGGATGTGGGGCGCAAGGGTGGCGTCTACGGGGTCACGCAGAAGCTGATCCACCGCTTCGGGCCGGACCGGATGATCGACACCCTTCTGGACGAACAGTCGATCCTCGGTCTTGCCATCGGCATGGCGCAGAACGGTTTCGTACCGATGCCGGAGATCCAGTTCCTGGCCTATCTCCACAATGCCGAGGACCAGATCCGGGGCGAGGCGGCGACGCTGCCCTTCTTCTCGAACGGCCAGTACACGAACCCGATGGTGCTGCGCATCGCGGGGCTTGGCTATCAGAAGGGGTTCGGCGGGCATTTCCACAACGACAATTCGGTCGCCGTGATCCGTGACATCCCCGGGGTGATCCTTGCCTGCCCGTCGAATGGTGCGGACGCCGCACGGATGCTGCGCGAATGCGTGCGGCTTGCGCGGGAAGAACAGCGAGTGGTGGTCTTTCTGGAGCCCATCGCGCTATACCCGATGCGCGACCTGCACGGCGAAAAGGACGGCGGCTGGATGTGTCGCTATCCCGACCGGTCGGAGACCATCGCGCTGGGCGAGGTCGGTGTGCATGGCGGGGGCGAAGATATTGCCATCGTCACCTTCGGCAATGGTTATTACCTGTCGCGACAGGCCGAAAGGCGGCTGGACGAAGCGGGCGTGCGCGCTCGGGTGATCGACCTGCGCTGGCTGTCGCCCTTGCCGGTCGAGGCGCTGCTGGAAGCGGTGCGGGGCGCGAAGCGCGTCCTGATCGTGGATGAAACCCGCCGGACGGGCGGCATCGCCGAGGCGTTGATGGCGATCTTCGATGAACGCACGGACCTTCCAAAGGCGCGGCTGACGGCAGAGGACAGCTTTATCGCCACCGGGCCGGCCTATGCCGCGACGATGCCTTCGGCGGACAGCATCTTCGATGCGGCGATGGCGCTTGTGGGGGATGGGAAATGAAGACGGCGGTCGTCATCTGCCCTGGACGGGGCACCTATACGAAGACCGAGCTTGGCTATCTTGGCCGCAACTTCGGGGACCGCGCCCTTCTCGCGGCGTTCGATGCCACGCGCGGCGCGCTTGGCCAGGAGACGCTTTCGGCGCTTGACGGTGCGGCGGGCTATTCGGTCGCGAAGCACACGCGGGGCGACAATGCCTCGGCCTTGATCTACGCCGCGACGCTGGGCGATTTTCGTGCCCTCGACGGCGAGGCGATCCGGGTCGTGGCGGTCACCGGCAATTCCATGGGCTGGTATTCGGCCCTGGCTTGCGGTGGCGCGCTGAGCGCCGAGGCGGGTTTCGAGGTCGTCAACACCATGGGCACACTCATGCAGGAGGCGCTGATCGGCGGACAGCTGATCTATCCTTTCGTCAACGAAGACTGGGTCGCGGATCCGGCGCGCAAGGCGGACCTGTTGGCAACGGTCGCCGGGATCGGTGCGCGCGCGGGCCATGTGCTGACGCTTTCGATCGATCTTGGCGGGATGCTTGTGCTGGCCGGCAACGAAGAGGGACTGAAAGCCTTCGAGGCCGCGGTGCCACCGGTCCAGGGGCGATTTCCCATGCGTCTGGCCAACCACGCCGCGTTCCACTCGTCGCTTCAGGCGCCGGTGGCCGAACGTGGCCGCGCGCGGCTTTCGCCGTCGCTCTTCGGCCAGCCGAAGCTGCCGATGATCGACGGGCGCGGCGCGATCTGGTGGCCGGGCGCGACCGACACCCATGCGCTTTGGGACTACACCCTCGGCCATCAGGTGACCGAGACTTACGACTTCACCCGGGCAATCGGGATCGCCGCGCGGGAATTCGCGCCCGACCTGTTCATCGTGACCGGGCCGGGCACGACGCTGGGCGGGGCGGTGGCGCAGTCGTTGATCCTGTCGCACTGGCGCGGCATGCATTCGAAAATCGATTTCCAGACACGGCAACAGGCGGCGCCGGTCCTGATCTCCATGGGAATGGTCGATCAGCGGGCGACCGTCACGAAGGGAGACTGAGATGAACCACGACGAAATCCTCAGGGCCGCGGGCCTGACGCAGGGCGAACTGACCGGTGGCACGCTGTCCGTGCATTCCCCCATCGACGGGGCCGAAGTCGCGCGGATCCGCGAAACCGACGCGGCGCAGATGCCCGCCGTCATCGCCAAGGCGCAGGATGCGTTCAGGGCGTGGCGGCAGGTGCCCGCACCGCGCCGGGGTGAACTTGTGCGCCTTCTGGGCGAAGAACTGCGCGCGGCAAAGGACGAACTTGGCGCGCTGGTGACGCTTGAGGCGGGCAAGATCACGTCGGAAGGTCTGGGCGAAGTACAGGAGATGATCGACATCTGCGACTTTGCCGTGGGCCTCAGCCGCCAGATCTACG
>ERZ795053.57-NODE-57-length-118712-cov-7.991673_pt1 | contig 118712 bp, 117 predicted proteins | sample MGYA00375137_ERZ795053 | MGnify/ENA primary metagenome ERZ795053 (study PRJEB30182, sample SAMN05720284) | activated sludge metagenome | isolation source: Anaerobic digester | place: Hong Kong | collected 2014-12-17 ... | reverse complement strand
CCCGTAGCAGGCGGAGAAACGAACGCTTTCAGGCGAGTTGCCTTTCGGGAAAGACTTAACTCCGGGCCCGTCAGGGTTCCCTGTTCCCAGTTGGCCTTACAGGCTCACGACACCTCTTCTTGTCACTCAAGACGGAAAATGACGGGTACGATTAGTTTTTCCGGCGATCCGGGAGCGAACCGCCACCTTCGGACCGCGAAGACCGCGGCCTCGTCGAGAGCAGAAAACCCGCTCGTGCCGACAACCTCCACCGAGGCCGTACTTCCGTCTCTGGCAACCCCGACAAGAAGCCTGACCTCCCCTTCCTCGCCCCTGCGCCTGCTCGCAAGAGGGTATACAGGCGTTACACGCCTGATCGTGTCGGCCTCGGTCACAACAGGGGTGGCGGACCCTCCCGAAGGCTTGACCCCATCCCCGGGGGCCACGATTTTCGGTTCCGGTTCTTCATCATCTAATGGTTCACCGGCCACGACAGGATCCGACCTCGAAAACGCGGCCTCTGGTTGCAGTTGTTTTTCGATAGCTCCGGTCTTAACAGGAACCTTTTTCGGGAGAGGAGCAGTTTCACTCCCGGGAGATCCTGTTTCACCGGAAGGCTTTGAAAAGGTCTCGATTTCAACGGATATGACCCGCGGATCCACCAGTTCTGTTGATCCGTAATTGAACGGTATTAGTATTACGACAAGATGGATCATGACACTCAGAACGAAAAAAGGGATCCACCTGGCCACGGTTATTCCGTCGCCTCCACCAAAAGCGATGCCGAATCCACCCCTTGCCCTCTAAGTTGGTCCAGCAGGGACACCACCACGCCGTATTCCACGCCACGGTCGGCGGCGATAACAATTTTTCTGCCTTCCTGCCACGCTTCAAACGCTCTTTTCACAGCAAGATCAATGGACAGGATCTTACCCTCAGCATAAACGCCGCCTTCGGCGTCAATGGTCAGGGTGAAGGTTCTTTCCCGCGAAGGATCCCCCTGGGCCTCTGGTAGATTCACAGGGATGGACGACTCGGTAAAGACCGCTGTAAGGACAAAGAAGATTATCAACATGAACAGGACATCGATCAGCGGGGTCAGTTCTACATCGGGATGCGCCCTCGGTCTTCTCATCCTGTTCATTGTACTAAACCCTCAAACTGCATTATCGATCCCAGCAGGAGCATCGCCGCCTCGGCTACCCTCGGACCGGGGTGGAAAAGAAGATCCGCCGAAACCGATACGATCCTGCCTTCCTCCACGGCCCTTATGGGAAGTCCCTTAAGTGCGTTCTCCAGGACATCAGGGGAAAGAGACATGCCCCTTTCGGTACGGGGAACAAGAATGATATCCGGGTCACGGATGATAACTCCCTCCGGGTCTAGCTGGGGGAAGGTGTAGTTTATGTCCCCGGCAGCATTGGGAATGCCTATCCTTGTGAGGATGTCGTCTATAAAGTTGACCCCTCCCGCGACCGTCAGCGGGTCGTGCCAGACCACTACCAGAAGCGATGGCGGGCCCCCGGGAAAGGATCTCTTGACATCTTCCGCGACGAGATCGATCTTTTCCATGATGTCACGCCAGAGATCTTCCGCCATGGCTCTTTTCCCGATCTTTTCTCCTATGGAATGTAGCGAATCACCTACCCCCTCCAGCCCTCTGTGGACGGTCAGGGGTAGGGTTTTTACTCCCATGGACTCAAGCCTTTCAAGGAGTCGCCCATGAAAAGTGGAAATACCAATGACCAGGTCAGGAGAGAGAGAGAGGATCTTCTCCAGCGATGGGTCGAAATACCCTCCCACTGACGGAAGTTCCTTTACCTCTTCGGGAAAAACGTCATGATCGGTGACACCTGCAACCAGGTCCCCGGACCCCAAAGAAAAAAGACACTCCGTGACAGAGGGGGCAAGAGATACGATGCGCCCGGAGAAAGCCGCGGAAGATCTCACAGGGGCAACGGCAAGAAAACACAAAAATAGCCCGAGAACCAGGATATTGTTATTCCATACCGGTTTTTTCATTGGTCCCGTTCCTCAGGATCTTTTCCCTGACCATGAAATCAACACCACGCCAGAGCATCTCCTCCGCCCTTTCTACCCGGTTGGAGAGAAAGGCATGACACAAAATAAGCGGAACGGCCGCTCCAAGTCCCGCAACGGTTGTCAACAGTGCCTTCCATATCCCACCGGCCATGACGGTCATACTGGATCCGCTCATTCCGGGAAGATTCTGAAAAACATCTATCATTCCAAGGACAGTCCCCAGGAGCCCCAGAAGGGGAAGCACCCTTGCGAGGGTCGCCAGAAAACCCAGACCTCTCTCCCACCTGAAGACCTCCCTTCGAACTTCCTGTTCGAGAAGGACCTGAAGAGCACCTGGGTCGGTCTCCCAGTGATCCACACCAACCCGCAACAGCCGGTGAAGGGAACTTTCCTTTTCCCTGACCAGTTTCGATGCTTCTTCCTTCCTGCCGTGATAAATGTGCCCACCCAGGGCCAGTTCAACAGCAGAGGCATCGGTATTTGCCTTCATCGTGAACCACAGCCTCTCAATAGCCATGGCTCCCCCGGCAACAGAAAGGAAAAGAATGACCCACATCACGGGTCCGCCCAGATTCATCAGTTCCATCGGAAAACCTCCGTTATTTAATGCCCTTCATTCCCAAAACGGTATCGACCAGGTCTTCATGGTTCAGCCCCATAGAGGTGAACACATCTGCCGAGGTGCCGGATTCCCCGTATTCGGTAACACCCAGGGTCCGGAGTTCGCAACAGCAACCTGTCTCCACAAACTTCGAGGCCACCAGGGACCCCAGCCCGGAACCCACATGGTGATCCTCAAAAGTGACCACCTTTCCGGTGCCAGCTGCCTCTGAAAGAGCATCCCGGTCGAGGTGAAGGGGACAGCCGACATGGTAGACCGACACGTTTACGCCTCTGCTCTTCAGTATCTCCCAGGCTCTCAAGGCGCGGGAAACCATGTGGCCAACGGCCAGAATAGCGGCATCGGAACCTCTTCTTATTACATCGACAGCACCATACCTGAAAACATAATCTCCACCAAAGAAGGGCTTGCCATTTTCGTCCAGAATGATGGGGATCTTGCTTCGACCCATCGCAAGACAAATGTTGCCAGGCTCTCCCAGAGCCCACCTGGTCATCCGGTCGGCCTGGTTAGGGTCGGCGGGGACAAGGAGTCTCCATCCGAATGTGTTACGCAGGAGCCCCATATAGTCGATACTCTGGTGGGTTTTACCGTCCTCGCCAACATCCAGTCCCACGTGGGTCAGAACCAGTTTCAGACTGGTCCCGTTTATGTCGTTAAGCCTCTGCTGGTTGTAAACCTCCGCAAGGCCAAATACACCAAAATCGGCCCACAGGCCAACAACCCCCGCCGTGGATGCGGCGCCTGCGACGGTAGCCGTGGCATGCTCCTGGATCCCGGTTTCCACAAACCAGTCGGGGCATTTCCCCGCAAATCCGTCCACCTTGACCGATCCGGCCAGATCGCAGTCAAAAACAAGAATCGGGGTTCGTCCCTCAACACCGTAATTTCTGATACCCACGTCGGCAAGAGCATTGCCGAAGGCGGATCTGTTGTCAGTCATCTTCGATGGATCGCAATTCGCGGGAGTGCCTGTATCCAGCAAGGGAGGACACGTCACAATATTCCTTCCCTTCAGGACCGGTCCAGTAGTTCTTTTCGCGAGGGCTTTATCCAGCATGTCGGCCGGGGCCTCAAGTTCTTCCATGGCCCTCCGGTAAAGGTCACCCGCAGCGGCCTTTCCGTGGTAATCCGGAATACCCTCCATAAAGGAGACTCCTTTCCCCATAAGGGTCCGGCAAATAATGACGGACGGAAGCCGGGTTCTTTCTGCCTCCAGCATTGAAGCATACAAAGCCGCGGGGTCGTGTCCATCGCATTCGATCACATGCCAGCCGTCAATCTCCCAGAGACCTCTGATATCGGCCTTCATGATATCTTCGGTTCGACCTGATATCTGCATCTCGTTGAGATCAATCAGGACGGTTATCCTGTCAAGGCCATGATGGGAGGCTATCCTTCTGGCTTCTGCAACTTGCCCCTTGACCTGTTCACCGTCCCCCATAAGCACGTAGACATTGTCTACCCTTCCCCTGGCCCTTGCGGCGAGAGCAAAACCAACCCCGGCTGCGAGCCCCTGGCCGAGGTTGCCGCTTCCCCAGTCTATCCCGGGAACCTCTCGCTCCACATGCCCCTGAAAAGGGCTCCCTGCCTGTCGAAAATGGGCCATGGCTTCGCCCGGGTCAAAAAAACCGTAAAGGGCTAAAGCAGCGTAAGCTCCAGGGGAGGTATGGCCGTGGCTTATGACGACATGGTCCCTGTCGGGATTATCACAGTTTTCGGGTGTAATGTTTGCCGCTCCGTATACCATGAGATATATCTCCATGCTCGAAAGGGACCCGGCCGGATGCCCACTCCCTGCTGCCGTGGTCATTGTCACAGCCCACGAGCGGCACTCCCTCGCTGCGCTTTCAATCATCGAGACAGACCTGTCGTTCAACCTGTCGGAGGGGAACCCCCTCAGGACCGACTTAAGATCATTCATGCTGAACTCCTCCATTCACATCCCGGCTTGGCGACAGGATCTTTACATTTTAGCGTTTATAACCCCTTCCTGCACACAAAAAAACGGCGGCACGAGCCGCCGTCAATGTTTCAGAAAAATCTATACGTAGACCCTCGGGACCCTTTTGGTAAAGAGACTGGGAATCTCGTAATTTATTGTCCCGAGGTGAGCGGCGGTCTCCTCCGGAGTGATGCGTTCCTTTCCCTGATCACCGACTATTACGACTTCGTCCCCTGTTACGACTCCCGGGATATGAGTCACATCGACCATGGTCTGATCCATGCAAATGCTTCCAATTAGCGGAGCCCTCATTCCCCTGACAAGAACTGAGGCTTTCATGGAGAGGGGGCGAGCGAATCCATCTGCGTAGCCAATGGGGAGGATAGCCACCCTTTCCGTCCCCCTGGTCATATATTTCAGGCCATAGCCGACACCGCTGCAGGGAGAAAGTTCACGAACCACGGCTACGGAAGTTTTGACCTCGAATACCGGTTTAAGTTCCACGCTCCTTTTGCAGAAAGGAGATGGCCACATCCCGTAAAGGATAAGCCCGGGACGAACAGCGTCGAGATGCATCTCGGGAAAATTGACGGTCCCCGCGCTATTGCAGACATGCCTGATCCGAAATCTTGCGTTGAGGGGTCTGAGAAGATCAAGGGTCTCTCCGAAACGGGAGAACTGGATACTGGTGTACTCAGCGTTTCTTTCATCGGCACACGCAAAGTGGGTGAAAATTCCTTCCAGCTCCAGACCGGGAAGAACGGTAATTTTTTCGACTGCCGAAGGGGCCTCGGAAGGGAGAAAACCTATCCGCCCCATACCGGTATCGATCTTTAAATGCAGCCTCGCGGTTTTACCCCTCGCAGAAGCCGCGCGACTCATAGCCTCGGCAAAAGCGACATCGGTGCAGGCGGCCGTGATATCCCCTGCCACTAGCTCTTCAGCAGACTCCCTCGGTGAGGGGCCCAGGACGAGTATCGGTTCCGTTATGCCTCCATCCCTTAACTCTACTGCCTCATCGGGTGTTGCGACGGCGAATCGCTGGCAACCACATTCCCTGAACGTTTTGGCGGCGGCCATGGCTCCGACACCATATCCATCTGCCTTGACTACGGCGATCATATTACAACCGGGATCAAGGAATGATGATATGGACCTGCAGTTAAAGGCAAGGTTTGCAAGGTTGACTTCCATACGGGTTGGACGCAGTGCCAATTTGTCGTCCTCCTTTTCAATGAGGGAGGGAGCGGAAAGACTCCGCTCCCTCCCAGTAAAAAAGAATGGTGATCAGATCCCGCAGGGACGGGACTACTTGATCGTTCCTTTCTTTCTCTTTTCGTCGAAATCCTTGACTATCTTGCGCATCTCGTTGGAGAGCCAGAGAAGCGCAATGAGGTTAGGCGCCGCCATGAGACCATTCATCGTGTCGGAGAGGTCCCAGATGTTGGCGAGGAACTGGCCACCGCCACCCCAGGCGCCGACGACACAGACAGCAATCCAGAGCACCTTGTAGATCGGGGCAATCTTGAGACCAAAGATGTAGACCGCACCCGTCTCACCGTACCAGTACCAGCCAAGTATCGTCGAGAAGGCGAACATGGCAAGCCCCGCCGAGAGGATCATAACTCCCGGAGTGCCCAGGACGGTCTGGAAGGCCGTAAGGGTCAGCTGGGCTCCGGTAAGATCCGGCCTGGCGGTGAGGGTACCGGTGGTAAGGATACCGATGCAGGTGATGGAGCAGATCACAATGGTATCCATGAAGACCTCAAAGAGGCCGTAGACACCCTGGCGTCCGGGGTGATCTGTGACAGCGGTCGCATGGACCATCGGGGCAGAACCGAGACCGGCTTCGTTGGAGAAGACGCCACGTGCCACACCTCTTGTGAGGGCTGCCTTGATCGACCAGCCAGCAATTGCTCCGGGCATCGCCATCGGGTCATTGAAGGCATAGTAGACGGCGTTGCTTATAGCCTGCGGGATAAGGTCGGCATGAACGACTATTACCGCAATACCGCCGATGACATAGAAGACGGCCATGAAGGGAACCAGATAGGTGGTAACATCAGAGATCCTCTTCAGCCCGCCTATGATGACGAGAGCAACAAGGACGGCTATAACAATACCGGATACGTAAGAAGGAACTCCGAAACCGAGCTCCAGTGCCTGGGCGGTGGAGTTGGCCTGGATGGCATTACCGATCCCGAAGGCCGCGAAAGTCGTGAAGAAGGCAAAGAGCCAGGCAAGCCATTTCTGCCCGAGAGCCTTCTCCATGACGTACATGGTGCCGCCGCGCCAGTTTCCGGCAGCATCCTTCTCGCGGAACTTGACAGCCAGCGAGACCTCGGTCATCTTCGTGGTCATGCCGAAGATAGCAGTGACCCACATCCAGAACAGGGCTCCTGGGCCGCCAAGGTGAAGGGCCGTGGCCGCTCCGGCGATGTTTCCGGAACCTATTGTCGAAGCAAGCGCAACTGCAAGGGCTCCGAATGAGGAGATGGTCCCTTCCCCCTCAGCCTTCTTGCCTATCTTACCGAGGACTTCCTTGAACATGAACCCGAAGTATCTGACCTGGGGGAAACCGAGAATGACAGAAAGATAGATGCCGGTTCCGACTAGCAGTGCAAGCATCGGAGGACCCCAGACTATTCCGTTGACTACACCGTTAAGCCTCATAAAGGCTTCCATAACAACAAATCCCTCCTTCTTTTCTCTTCATTCTTGTTGCGGTATGACTCGTTTCACCAACCGGTTGCTGGACTCTCTCGACCTGAGACCACCCCCAGACAATGGCAAAGGGTCAATTATTAAATATACCGATAAGATTATAGCACAAATTGCACTTCATTGACCCTTGCCTTTTCCCTCCTTCTCTATAGGAAACCTTCTTTTCGAAGGATCTCCCCGGCTTCTTCGAGAGATCTTCCCGGTACTTTGACTACCGGACCGGTGCAGCCCATGGCAGATTCGGCATATATTCCGTTTTTCCAGAGAGCAACCACCGCATCCTCGATCGAAAGTACATCGATACCGTGAAGTTCCTCTTCTGTGGGTTCTTTTGGAGGAGGCGGAACTTTTTCTTCTGCCTGTCTGGTGGGTCTAAGTTCCGACAGTATCTCCTCAAGACCCGCCTTTTCGGCCAGAGCGATGTGCTCCTCAACCAGTTTCGGGAGGGAACCCTCTGCCACCATGGCCGAATACTGCAGGGCATTGGCGATAACCGGAGCACCGGAAGCCCTTGAGATTATCGAGACTATAACGGGCCAGCCTTTACCCACCGATGGACCATACCCCCAACCTGTCGATTCGTAGCCGCCTCCGGTGGTGAATGCCGAAAACATCTTCATCAGAACGTTCCCCGTCAGGGTATCGGTAACACAGACATCCACAGCCCCGGCCAGGATATCATTCCCCCTGAGGATGGCCCCACCGTCCTTTCGGACACTGCTCCCGAAAGTGACCGGAAACCCGTTGTCCCTCAGCCTTCCAAGAGCCCTGAAAGCCAGTTGCGCTCCATCTATGTTCAATATCCCCACTGAAGGTTCTGCGATTCCGGAGGCCTTCGCGACAGCAACACCGTATATCGCGTTTTTGACCATACCCTCGATGCGTTCCGTAGAACTGGTCCCGGTCGTGGAGGCAACGAACATGGGTTTCCCCCTTGCGGGGGTCATCACTCTCCCGATAGTGGTTACTCCAAGGGGAAAAGGGTAATGAAGGGCGACTGCCGCGCTGATGGCCCCCTTTTGGAGGGCCGTCTCCATGGCCCGGGAGATATCCTCCTCGCAATCGGCTGTCTCTATCCAATCGAGCATATCCCAGCCTTCGAGTCTGGGTCCGATCATTACCACGCGGAGACCAGGCCTGGATCCCTGCGCGATCAGGGCCCCTCTGGCCAGTTCTTCGGGACCAAGTTCACTCCCAGAGCCCATCAGACCCACACGTACGAGTGGGCCGCCACTCCTCGCGGATTCTACTATTTCCTTCAGGACCTCCCCGACGATCTTTCTGGTTTCTCCGCCCGTGGTCATGGCGAGTTCACCCCGTCAGACCTTTCGAAAGATCCTGGAGCGCATCAAGAAGCATTTCGCGGAGATCTTCCCTGGTCATAGCTCCCGGTTTCTCTCCCTTGCCGGGCTCGATCAGGAAGGAGGCTCCATCAGAAAGATTAGTCAGCCTTGCAAGGAAGAGGCTCCCTTTGCCAATGATCATTACCCTTGATAATTTCCCCTCTTTTATCGCTTCGCAGGCATGCCCAATGAAGGGAACCCCGGACGGAATATGTCCCTGGGTATGGGCAAAACCCGGGATGCCTTTCTGCTCCACAAAGGAAGCCATTTCTTCTTTTTTCAGTTGCCCCTTCATCACTCCAAGGGCGGCTATCATCTTGAAGTTCGCCGCCGGGACATCCCCTGCTCCAGCCGGAACTGTTATCTCCGGTATCTGCAGTTCTGCAGCGAACTTGTCCACATCCGCAAAGGAGAGCCCTATCTTCTGAAGCGGTTCGAGAACCAGGGCAGACGTTATAGCCTGCGGAGACGCTCCGGCACCGACGGAGTGTTTCCCAAGGGCATCAAGCCTCATCACCGGGCACGTACCGTCATCGGGCTCCAGCAGCACGGCGAAGTTGCCCAGGCAATCTTCCAGTGCCGGCATTCCTTTTTTCACATGATCACGGCTATTCATAAAAAGTTTTGGCACGGCTCCCCCTGCAAGAACAACCACGTTGGGCCTGGCCCCGCTGGCAACCTGGGTTGCGCCGGCAATGACAGCGTTCACCGGGCCAGCGCAGAAACTGCGAACATCAAAACCAGAAGCGTTTACGCATCCAGCTATCTCGGCCACGGCCTTGGCAAAATTGCCTCCCCCGCGCTGGTTCATGTCCCCGGCCGCTTCCTCGGAGCATTCGATAACATAATCAATGTCACCGGGAACCTTGCCCGTATTATTCAAAAGATGCAGCAACGCCAGCACCGATCCAGCCTTGCTGGCAATATTTTCAAGAAGAACGTGAGCGGAAAGGGATTCGTCTGTATCGTGACCCTTTCTGCAGCAGCCAACCGCCTTTCCTTTCCACCATAGAGGCAGGCCCCCGTGTTTGGATATTTCTTCCTCCACCTCCGCTGCAGAATGCCCCTTTTCCAGCCTTGCCATGAGTTTTTCGCTGAAAAGCGGATGGACAGAAAGGGCTTTTGCAACATCTGAGGCAAAGGATTCCTCCAGCCAGATAAGGTCGAAAACATCACAGATATCCATCAGGCCGATGAATTCATTCTCCGGCATGATCTCCCCGAATCTGCCGAAACGGGATCCTTTTTCGAGCCTGTTCTCAAACATCGGGGCAAGGCGCGCGGATAGTTCGTCCAGATCCATACCACCGATGAAAGCCTGGTTCGGGGGATAGCAGCACGCTTCCTCAAAGGACTGAATGCTACCCGCCAGCTTTTTTATGAACTCCGTCTCTCCGTGTGAAACCTTCTCCATGTATGGAGTATTTCCATAATAGAGGCCTATCTCCGGGGTGTGGTTGAGACAATAGGAATAACCCCTGATCGCTACGTGAGCCATTGGCAGATCCCCCCTATGATTCTGTTGCAGTGGCCCGGAAGATATATCTCCGGGCCACTGCATGAATAACTAGTCGTTGAAAACGGTCTGGTCCTCTACCGGGGTCTGAAGAGCCCGCAGAGCTTTCTCGACAATAGCCCGCCTGATCTTCTTCTCCTCTTCCGGGGACTTTGACGGGTCGCCCAGGGGATGAGGTATCGCGACGGCCGGAATTATCCGGTTGGCTCCTACCGTGAGAGAAATCGGGACTATGGTGCAGACATGGGCGACGGGAAAACCCGCCCTTTCTATTTCCTTTACGATCGTTGCGCCGCAACGAGTGCAGGTGCCTCAGGTGGATGTGACTATTACGGCATCAACGTTGTCATCTTTCAGTTTCTGTGCGATTTCAGCTCCAAAACGCCTTGCGTTTCCGACTGAGGTGCCATTGCCGACGGTTGTGTAGAACTTTTCGTGGAATTTGGCGAAGACTCCCTCTTTTTCGAGATCCCGCATGACATCGAGAGGAAGGACCCTGTTCGGGTTGTCGTTGGCATATGTCGGGTCGTAACCCCCGTGGGCCGTCTGGTGGGTGGTGGCGTCGATCTTCATCACCCCGGCAAGGCTGTATTCACCGTATTTTGAAGCGCTCGATGCCTCGATATGATCCGGATTGCCCTTGGGGACTATTCCGCCCGACGTGACAAGGGCTACTTTGGCTTTTTTCATATCCGTTATCGGAGGATTTGGAGCCACCCTGTCAAAAGTAGGCATCGGGTACTCTGTTACAAAAGGTTTTCCGGCAAGTTTATTCACGAACATGTCGACGGCTCTCTCGGCTCCGGTCTTGTCCATGAAAAAGTTGACCCTTACGCCTCTTTCGAGATATCCCTCATCCTCGGGCTTGCCCAGGGTTTCGCCCTTGAGAAGTTTGAGAGCGATAGCGGCCATGGCGGGTATGGCTTCCTTCATCCCCCTGGCGCTATCCGGAGTACTGACGATGTAGGTGGATTTGCGGAACATGTCCACTCCGGGGTTCTCGTGGTACATACCTGAAACGGTAGGAATTCCCAGGTTTTTCCTTACGGCCTCGCAGACGGATCCGCAGGCGGTGCCATATCTTCCCGCATTAAACGCGGGCCCTGTAACTACCGCATCAGGAGAGAAGGTTTTTATGAGGTCCATGACCTCTTTCTCCGCCTTCTCGAGGTTGTCCGCAAAATAGGTGTCACCGCATATGACCGTCCCGACGACTTCCGCCTCGGAACCAAAAGCTGCGGCAAGGGCCTGTCCCGGACCCACAAAACCCTTTCTTGCCTCCGGTTTGTGACCTGCCATATCCTCCCCGCCGATCCCGGCGAAGAACTGGTTGATATAGTGGACTACCTTGTACGCCATTAATTCGTTCCCCCCTTTCCCGGGGTAACCCACTAGAGGGTATATTTCCCGTATTGTTCGCGTACGCCTTTGACGGCGTTGGCGAGAGCTTCTGTATCCAGTACCATTTCCATCATGCTGATCTGCTCTTCCCAGAGGGAAGGCTCGGCTTCATCGCGAATATCCTTCTCGAAAACATGGTAAACAGCGAGCCCCAACGGGGCTCCTGCCAGGGGACCTGCAAAAGTCGGATCGCCATTGGTTACCGTTTCCGCGTAAATTTCGGCACCTTCGGCATCGGAGGATCCAAGTATGACTACCAGATTCTCCGCCCCGTACTTGTCAGCCGCGTCTTTGACGCGCTGCTGGTTCTGCAGATCCATGGCTCCTGCGGCGGTTCAGACAAAACACTCCGTTACGGAAAATACAAAATCCGCGCCGCAATTCTTGAGGCTCTCCTCCATGGCGGGGGCGGCTACACCGTCCCTTTCGCCGAGAAGGAGGACCTTTTTTCCGGCAAGTTTGCCCACTGCAAGCACCTCCTTCATTTAAAAAATCAGATGGTATAGGCACCGATGCGACTGAAGCCAAGTTCGCTTGTAGCTCCGGTGATTGCCTGTATCTCTACCTCGATAGAGCCATCGGCCCTCAATGAGCCGTCGAAACCGCCCGCGATTATGTTGGATGTGTCCGGAAGACCTATTACCTTGTCCATCCTGGGCAGCACTATCGTTTCGTTTGCGTTAGCCGCGGTCACAACGGCGTCGGCCTCGGGGCACGCGTCTGCAAGGGACTGGCTGGCGCCATCCCTTCCCGCGTACTCATCAGTAACGAGAACCGTCTTTATGCCCGCCTGTTCGGCCTTGCGGCAATTCATTATCAGGTCGGTATCGGGATTGCCAAACCCTTCCTCGCTGATTATTACGCCGTCAACCCCCAGCATCTTCGCAAGTTTGACCGCATAGGAAGAGCTGCGCTTCTTGTCGGCAAGGGTTGTGTTCTCGTTGGTTATGATGCATCCGACGAAGTTGAAGTCCTTCCCGTGTCTTTTGTACATGTGATCGATGATCGGGTTGTTCTGGTGGGAGTAGGTACTGTTCTTGTCGCAGGCCGATACGCAGTTGCCCGACACTATTGCTCCGTCCATCACCTCGTTGGGATGGATCAAGGTCGGGATTATCTTCTTGGCATCGACACCATAGACATAGGTATCATGGAGGAGCCCCTGGGACTGAAGCATGTAGAGATACGCAACCTTGGGCAGTCCTTCATGGGACTTCATTGCCTTTGCAAGATCCGGAATAGCGAAGGTCTCGACCTCGCCACTGGCCGAACCCTTGACCTTTGAAGCCAGGTAATGGGCCGTCTTGAGACCCGCAAGTCTGCACGCGGATTCGTAATCATGTTTCTCAAGCCCTTCTGTGGGCTCGACGACCAGGACGATATTGAAGGTATGCGAGAACGGGGTATACTCGGCCCCGGGTCCCGACATGTCAATGATACCCTCCTGGAACCCTACTATCTTTCCACATGTCACCACGGCTGCACCGCTCAGGACAAGGGTCGTCCCTTCTCCGACGGTATCGACATCGCCGATGAAACCCGGGAAAACTTCACCCGGTCCTTCCACCTTGCATCTTGGTTCAACAACATCCTTGACCGGAATGATCCTGATGCTTTCCCCCGGACGCGCAAGTTCAACCTTGACGCTCGTAAACCTCTGATCCTTCAGCAGCATATCGATGATCTCCTGCCTGTTGATCGTCAGGGTTCCAGCGTTGAAGGAGGTCTTGTCCCCTTCCGAAAGGGCCTTGACAAGGACTTTCTGGATCTTGAGTTCCAATTCGGTTTCCCCCCTTTCGAACTTTGGCCGGCGATCAGTTCATCTTTTCTACCCTTGCCCTGATCGCTTCAGGAACTGCTTCCGCTCCGCTCAATCTGTCGACTATCTCGCCCCCCTTGTAGAACAGGAAGGTGGGCACACCCATCACCCTGAGAGATATGACAAGTTTGCGGTTTTCTGCGACGTTGAGTTTGCAAAACTTGACCTTGTCGCCAAACTCGTGGGACAGTTCTTCGACCTGCGGCATAAGGGCCAGACAGGGTCCGCATTTTGGTCCCCAGAGATCGACAAGCACCGGCATGTCGCTTTTGAGAACCTCCTCCTCAAAATTATCTTTCGTTACCTCTATCACTCGGTTCACCTCCCTTCGGTTCATGCTTCAAGAACATCTTCTCTCCACCCAAAAAGGAGCAATGATCACTCTATCGGGAAGCGGGCTTCCATATACCATATTTTTCGAGGCTTTCACGCAAAAGGCAGGCATCAAGCTCGGCATAATCTTCAAGGATTGCGGAGGAATGACGGGCAGGTGGCCGCCCGCCTTCTTCGGGAGGAGAAAAAAGCAGTATCGCTTTTTCGAGCACGCAAAGCATCTCGGGATCAGGTCCGGACCTTTCTTCAGGATCCGGCCGACCGATCAGAAGGGACCTGTAAGGCTGCTGAAAGGGCTGTATGTTTCCGTAAAGGGGGTGGGTAAGAAGATGCCAACCGGCATGGATCCTGTCTCTGGCCAGTTTTAGCACACGCAAAGGCCCACCTTCAACGAAGGCGGTATTTGGGGAGCAGTTTCAGAGTACGGCGTTATTTGTAAGGCACTCGATTTTCTGGAACACCGAAAAACCCCCTATTTTGCAAATAGGTGGGTTCTCTGTCCAGCAGACCCGGGAACTTGCCCGGAGCCTCCAGCGCCTCTACGCGCCTGTCCAGAGACTTGTCCAGCTGCGATCCTTTCGCCTGAGAGTTTCGCCCCTTTAGGAGCTTGCCCCTTCGGCTCCCCCCGCCCTGGGACAGACCTGCGGGGAGCATCTCTCACAGCCTTCATCCAGTAACTCTTTGGTTATTTTCTCATGATAGCGAACAAAGGTCAACGCTTATAAAAAAAGCGGGGGCCATGGCCCCCGCTTCTGGTCCTGTATTTACCCTACCACTTGAGGCCCGTGATAAAGATGTAGGCAATGGCAAGGGGCGCAACGACACGGCAGACCCAGAGCCATGGGACGTAAAGTCCAAACGGGGCGGCTCCGCCGTTCTCGACCTCCTGCTTGGCTCCATCGGTCCAGATCCAGCCCACGAAAAGGGCAATAAAGAATCCGCCGAGGGGAAGCAACACGTTGGATGCGAGGAAGTCCGCTGAATCAAGGAAATCCCTTCCGGCGAGTTTGGGGATGACTCCGGAGATACCAAGCGTCGAAGGAATACCCAGAAGGAAGATGACCCCGCCCATGACCCACGCGGCCTTGGAGCGTGTCCACTTCATCTCGTCGATAAAGTAGGCGGCAACAACCTCAAGCAGGGATATTGCCGATGTGAGAGCAGCAACAAAAAGGAGAAGGAAGAACATGGCTGACCAGACCGCTCCACCAGGCATCTGGGCAAATACGTTGGGAAGAGTGATGAACGTGAGGCCCGGGCCTGCTCCGGCATCAAGACCAAAGGCAAACACCGCGGGGAAAATGACAAGCCCGGCAAGGAACGCCACGAGGGAATCGAGGAAGCAGACCTGGATCGCCGCGCCGGGAAGCATCTCCTTCTTGCCGAGGTAACTTCCATAGGTGATCATGCAGCCCATGCCAAGGGAGAGTGAGAAGAAGGCCTGGCCCAGGGCACTGCCCATGGCTCCGGCTGTCAGTTTGCTGAAGTCGGGCTTGAGGTAGAAACTGACGCCCTCGCCAGCTCCCGGAAGCGTGACCGAACGGACGATCAGGACAAGGAGCAGCAGGAAGAGTGCAGGCATGAGGACTTTGCAGTACTTCTCGATACCTCCGCCGATGCCCTTGTAGACAATGTAGATGGTGATGACCATGAACAGGGCCTGCCAGGCTACGGCCTGGGCGGTGTTGGTGATGAAGCCTCCAAAAACGTCACCGGCTGCACCTTCAGCAGCGGCACCCATAAGGCCCGTGAAGGATTTGAGGATGTATGCCATCGTCCATCCGGCGATGACGCCGTAGTAGGACAGGATGATGAAGCCGGCGATGACACCCATCCATCCGACCAGTGGCCAAATCCCGCCCTTGATCTTCCTGAAGGAGCCTACGGCGTTGAGCTGGGCGTTACGACCGATAGCTATCTCCGCAAGCATTACGGAGAATCCGATCACGAAGACCAGCGCCAGGTAAAGAAGCACAAATGCCGCTCCGCCATTCTGTCCAGTAATGTAAGGAAAACGCCAGATGTTACCGAGCCCTACGGCCGACCCTGCGGCCGCGAGGACAAAACCGAGTTTCGAACCCCACTGTTCGCGTTCTGTTCCGTTGCTCATGATATCCCTCCTCTTGATACGGGTCTGAGAATGAACAGGAAAACTGTTGCCGTTTCTTTGCTGGCTAAAATAATCCCCGGATCACCCCCCTTGTGTTCTTCATCATTTTCTTGTCATTATAAGGCCGTCCCCTTTTTTTGGCAATTGTTCTACCAGGAAAAGTCAGGCGCTCATAACTGCCAGCAGAAACAGCATACAAATTTTGGGCATTATATTACAAGCCGTGAAAGAGTCAACAGGCAAGTCAATTCTGAAAAGCCCTACTTTGTTAAAGGGGCAAAAAATTCAGTTCCATCGCCTGTATACTCCGGGCCTTCTGGAATCGATCACCTTGTGTTCCCGGCGGGCTGAAATTGTCTTTCCGAGATCAAGGTTGACCATCTGGAACCTTGGAGAATCATCAAGGTGAAGAAGGACATCCCCGTAAGGATCTATGACCATACTATGACCCCCGAAAGAGCTTTCCTTCCCCCTGTCGCATCTGTTCACTCCAACCACAAATACCTGGTTCTCTATAGCCCTTGAAAGAAGTATTGCCCTCCATAACCTGATGTACTCACTCTTCCACGCTCCCGGGACGAAAAGTATCCTGGCACCCTTTCGCGATAGTGCAGATGCCACCTCCGGGAACTCGGCATCAAAACAGATCATTACTCCGCAGGGGATCCCATCCAGATCAAAAAACCCGAGTTTTGATCCGGGTGAGAGAATGTTAGGCTCCCTCAGGCCTGGATAAAGGTGAATCTTGTCGTATCTGAAAAAGATATTACCTTCAGGAGAAAAAACCAGGCATCTGTTCCTTGGCCCCAGGGGAGTTCTCATGGCCATACTTCCCGCAATTATCCATGTTCCTGTCCTGAACGCCGCGCCCGCTATCTCCTCTACAATACCGGATTTTTCGTCTACCAGAACATGCGGACCAAGGAGAGGGAATGCCGCGTTCCAGAGTTCGGGCAGAACTATCACATCGCATCCGCCCCTCGCCGCATCCCGTATCTCTCCCCCGACATATCTGCTGTTTTTTGCGGCATCTTCTCTTACAACACTGAGTTGGAGAACTCCGACCCTGATACGATCCATCGACCATTACCCCCATGACAAGATTAGCCACAACCCGATGCCAGGGCAAGGAGTTTTTAATTGCTGGCTTGCTCATACACACGTAGGAGATAAAATGATTGCCGTTGTCCATACTGTTTTTCGGGAGTTGTAGCCATGTGTCTTGCTATACCACACAGGATCAGGAGCCTGATCGATGAAACCAGGGCCCTTGCATCGGCGGGGGCTGTAGAGACCGAGATAAGGACAGATTTCGTCCCGGGTGTAGAGGTAGGAGATGTGGTACTGGTCCATGCCGGTTTTGCTATTGAACACCTCCTCGAGGAGAATGGCCGCGAAGTGGAGGCACTCTGGGAGGAAGTGCGCCGCCTTGCCAACGAATGAGATGAGTGAAACCAGGGATAAGGTCTCACTCCTAACGAAGGCACTGGATATTCTTGCCGACCGTCCCTTAAGGGTAATGGAGGTCTGCGGGACCCACACTGTCTCTATATTCCGGCAGGGGCTGAGATCTCTTTTCCCACCCAACCTTGAACTGGTCTCGGGACCGGGGTGCCCTGTCTGCGTCACAGACCAGGGAGAGATAGATGCAGCCATATCTCTCGCCTCACTTGATGGAGTCATAACTGCCACCTACGGGGATATGCTGCGAGTACCAGGAAGCGGAGGATCCCTTCTCGACGCAAGATCTCGAGGAAAAGACGTAAGGATCATAACCTCGGCAGCCCAGGCGCTTGATATTGCCAGAATGACCCCGGAGAAACTGGTGGTTCTGGTAGCGGTCGGGTTCGAGACCACTGCTCCTGCAACGGCCTCGGTGGTGCTGGATGCCCAAAAAAATGACATACGGAACTTCGCCGTTCTCAACCTTCACAAGGCCGTTCCCCCTGTCCTCGAGGCACTTGCCTCGGACAGCCGTATCAGGCTCGAGGCCCTGCTGCTGCCGGGGCATGTCAGCGTGGTAATTGGTCTTCATCCTTACCAGTTCCTTCCCGCAAAATACGGTATAGCCTGCTCGGTAGCGGGTTTTGGGGCTGAGGATATCATGCTTGGACTCGTGGAGATAGCCAGGCAGGTAAGAGAAGACAGGCCTCGTGTGGCGCAAATGTACGGACAGGCTGCAAGAAATTATGGAAACCCTGTTGCGCAGAAACTCCTCGAGAAAGTTTTCTGCCTCCGGGACACATCATGGAGAGGCCTGGGGGAAATACCTCTTTCCGGTTACGCTTTCAGGGAAGATTTTTCCAGCCTTGACGCGCTAAATCGGCTTGGATTGAAGATATCCAGGACTCCACCCCCGCAGGGCTGCTCCTGCGGGGAGGTCCTGATGGGGCTGATTGGACCGAATGAATGCCCCCTTTTCGGAAGGACCTGCACTCCCTCGCATCCCGTGGGACCGTGCATGGTTTCGGGAGAGGGCAGTTGTTCAGCCCATTACAGGTTTTTTACCGGAGGAGATGACCCATGGAAACGATCAGCATAGGACACGGTGCGGGAGGGCGTCTGACGGAAGACCTGGTTTCAACCATTCTCGGGAATTTTCCAGGCCGACCCGTCGCCGACAGAGAGGATTGCGCCCTTCTGCCCGGAGGCCTCGCGATGACAATTGACGGATACACAGTAACCCCTCCCGATTTTGCGGGCGGCAACATAGGAAGTCTCTGCATATGCGGCAGCGCCAACGATCTGGCCGTAAGAGGGGCAAAACCTCTTTATATTGCTCTCGCGGTCATAGCCGAGGAGGGCTTCCCTCTTTCAAGCCTTTCCCGCTACATGGAAAGCGCCGGGGAGATCTGTGAAATGATCGGCATAGAACTTGTCACAGGGGACACCAAGGTCGTTCCGAAAGGCCAGGCGGACGGCCTGTTCCTTACCACATGTGCGGTAGGGAAGACTCGTTCCTCTTCAAAACTCGGTACGGCGAACATATCTCCGGGGGATTCGATAATCATTACCTCCCCCCCTGGGATGCATGGAGCCACCATCGCGGCCGTAAGATACGGCCTGAACGTCCATGGGCTGTTCTCGGACTGCGCCGCCCTTTGGCCAATGATCGAGGAAATGCTCCCCATAGAGGGGATCAGGTGCATGAGGGACTGTACTCGCGGGGGCCTGGGGACGGTCATGTGCGAATGGGCCGAATCCGCAGGGGTCGGTATCGAAATAGACGAGACTCTCATTCCCTGGGACGAGGCATCCCTGTCGGTGTGCGATCTCCTGGGTCTTGACCCTCTGCACATGGCTGGAGAGGGGTGCGCAGCGCTGGTCGTCTCCGCGGAGAAAACCGAAGAAGTCCTGGCAGCTGCCAGAAATAACCCGCTGGGGAAAAGAGCATCCCTGATTGGATCTGTCACGGAAGCGCATCCAGGATACGTCGGGATCCACACTTTATCCGGCGGGACCAGGCTGGTGGATAAACCTGTGGGGGAGGAACTGCCCCGGATCTGTTAGATGGACCCTTTCGGGAGATTCTCCGGGTGACAGGATAAAAAAAGAGCGGCACCCCGTTGAAGGGGGCCGCTCGTTTTTGGGGGAGATGTTCCGTTCAAAAAGTTTCTTTTCAGGAATCCAGTGACAACCTTTTGATAGAGATACTTTTCCCGGTTTTTTCGTCGATATCTATGACCACTGCATCCATTCTTGAATCTTTCCCGCATACTACGAATTTCGATGGCATTCCGGTCAGGAACCTCGAAATGATGGATTCGCTCTCCATTCCGATTATTCCTCCGTGACCACCGGTCATCCCTACATCCGAGATGAACGCTGTCCCGCCCTCCAGTATTTCCTCATCGGCGGTCTGCACATGGGTATGGGTCCCCACGACCGCAGAGACTCTCCCATCCAGATAGAGAGCCAGGGCTCTCTTTTCTGACGTGGCCTCTGCATGAACATCAACAAGTACGGGAATCCCGGCCTCAAGGGACGTCAGTTCCTCGTCGGCCCTCCTGAAAGGGCAATCCAGGGCCTGCATGAAGATACGGCCCTGCAGGTTGAGAACTGCCAGTTTCAGGCCTTTTTTCTCAAACGTGGCCATTCCCCTTCCCCTTGCCTCTGGAGGGTAATTTGCGGGTCTTAAAAGCCGGCTCTCCTCGTCAAGGAGAGGCAGGGCATCCCTGTTGTCCCAGATATGGTTCCCGCTTGTAAGGATGTCCGCCCCGATATCGAAAAGTTCCTGCATTATCTTTGCTGTAAGTCCAAACCCGCCGGCCGCGTTTTCCGCATTGACGACCACAAAATCGAAGGGGCCATCGCTTTGTCTGGCTCCGGGAAGAACCGATGAAAAAACCTTTCTTCCCGGTTTCCCGACAATATCACCCACAAAGAGTATTCTCATGAACTTTTTTCCTATTTGGCAAATTCCACTGATCGTGTTTCCCTGATCACAATAACCTTGATCTGACCTGGATATTTCATCTCTCCCTCGATCTTCCTTGCCATATCGTAGGCCAGTTTATGGATAGCGCCATCATCCAGGCTGTTTGGCGCAACCATGACCCGAACCTCACGTCCTGCCTGTATGGCATAGGCCTTGGTCACTCCCTTGAAGGTCTTGGCAAGACTTTCAAGTTTTTCCAGCCTCTTGATGTAGGATTCGAGGCTCTCGCGCCTTGCCCCCGGCCTGGAAGCACTGATAGCGTCGGCAGACGAGACAAGAACGTCATACACAGAAGTCATCTCCACATCTTCATGGTGAGCCGCGATCGAGTTGACGACCTCCGGGATCTCCCCGAAACGTTTGGCAATGTCCCTGCCAATAAGTGCATGGGGACCCTCTACCTGGTGATCCACAGCCTTGCCTATGTCGTGAAGGAGACCGGCTCTTCTGGCCATCTGTTCGTCCAGGCCAAGTTCAGCGGCCATTATCCCGGCAAGATGCGAAACCTCAAGGCTATGGGACAGAGCGTTCTGTCCATAACTTGATCTGTAACGGAGTTGCCCAATTATTTTCACGAGTTCCGGGTGCATGGACTTGATGCCCGTCTCAAGAAGGGCTTCTTCGCCTGATTCCAGTATCTTCTCCTCTACATCTTTCTGAGCCTTTTCCACGATCTCCTCGATCCTTGCGGGGTGTATCCTTCCATCCAGAACAAGGCGCTCAAGTGAAAGGCGTGCAACTTCCCTGCGGACCGGATCAAAACTGCTCAGCGTTACAGCCTCAGGTGTGTCATCAACGATCAGGTCGACTCCCGTGAATGTCTCGAAAGCCCTGATGTTCCTGCCTTCCCTGCCGATTATGCGCCCCTTCATTTCATCTGAGGGCAGCGAGACCACGCTTACAGACATTTCGGAAGTATGGTCTACGGCACATCTCTGTATCGCGCTTACCACGATCTCCCTGGATTTTCTTTCCGATTCCCTTTTTGCCTTTTCCTCAAGTTCTTTCAGCCTTAAACCTATCGTGTGGGCCGCTTCCTGTTCCACTTCCTGCAGAAGGACATCCTTTGCCTGTTCCCTGGACATCCTCGCTATCTCCTCGAGCCTTTCGACCTGTTTCTGCCGGATGGATTGGATCTCCTCCAGCCTCGCGGAAAGATCCTCCTGGCGTTTACGGAAGTCTTCCTCCCTCTGGCTTATGGCATCCATCTTGGCATCGAGGTTTTCCTCTTTCTGTTCGAGTCTCCGCTCCGCGCGCTGAAGTTCCGCGCGGCGATCCTTGATCTCACGTTCTGCGTCCTGCCTGAGGCGATGAATTTCCTCACGCGCTTCTGTGAGCATCTCTCTTTTTCGCCTGTCGGCCTCCTGAAAAGCATCCTTTAGAAGTTGATCCGATTGCTCCCTCGTTCCCTTGAGCTTCTTGTCGCTCATAAACTTGTAGGCAAGGAAGCCGATCGGAATGCCGACGGCAAAAGCTGCTGCTAGCATTACGGGCAACATGTGAACACCACTCCTTATTCCGTTGTCAAGTTTCGTGACCTGTCGATTTATTCGGCAGTCGCTATTTTCGAAAAAGATATACGAAAGTATTCTACAGACTAGGAGGAAGTATCACAAGCCCGTTCTATGGCTGAAGTGATAACCCTTGCGGAGAAACCTCTTCTGGAAAGTCGTGCCGCGATTTTTCTGGGTTCGGTGAAATCCGCCCACTCCCTTGCAAGCAGAACGGCCCGCGAGATCTCATCATCCTCGTCCATTAAGATGGTCGATTCAATAACAGCCCTCTCCACTCCCCTTTTTGACAGCTCCATCTTCAATCTTGAAAATCCAAATTCGGGATGAGTGGAGACGAAGAGCTCGCAATAACGGACATCATTCACAAGGCCGCAACTTTCCAGTTCGGAGCATATTTCTTTGGCCTGTAACTCTGGAGCTCCCCTGGCAAGCAGCTTCCTCCTTACCTGGGCACACGTATATTCCGACCGGGAAGTCAGCCTAACGGCATAACTCATCAGTTTGTCATCTTTTTCCATATCCATGAGAGATCACGCCGTTTCCACCAGTTTGAGCTTGCGACCCAGTTTTCTGAAGACTTCCTTCCGGAGTACCGGGTATCCATCAAGCAGGGGGTCTTTGGAGACCAGATTGATGGCATCCTCCCTGCAGACATCCAGAAGGACCCTGTCCCTGGAGAGGTCAGCAACCTTGAAATCGGTCACTCCATGCTGTCTGATGCCGCAAAGTTCACCCGGGCCTCTGAGAGACAGATCCGCTTCTGCTATCCGGAAGCCATCTGCAGTCGAACACATGGCCTTCAGCCTTGCTATCCCTTCCGGTGTTTTAGGGTTGCCCACCAGGAAGCAGTAACTGCGTCTGGAGGAACGGCCTACCCGCCCCCGCAGCTGGTGTAACTGGGATAAACCGAACCGGTGAGCGTCTTCGATGATCATCACCGTAGCTTCGGGCACATCAAGACCAACCTCTACTACGGTAGTTGAAACCAGAACGGACAGTTTCCCCGTAGAAAAAAGATCCATGATCCTTTCTCTTTCACCAGAAGGTACCTGTCCATGCAGGATCCCCACCCTCTCCTGACCGAATATCTCCGAAAGGATCCTGTGCCTCCCGATGACCGGCGTTAGTGGCAGAGAACCGTTCTCCTCTATCACCGGGCATACCCAGTAGATGGCTCCTCCCCCTGATATCTCCTCTTCCATGAAACGGATCAGGCGAGGGTCCCCGGCGTTTGATATCTGCTTTGTCACCGGAGGGGTCCTTCCGGGAGGAAGTTCCTCTATGGTCGAAAATGAAAGATCTCCATATACGGACAACGTCAGGGTTCTTGGTATGGGAGTCGCCGTCATTACCAGTACATGCGGGCACTGGCCCTTTTCCGCCAGGGCACTCCTCTGCAGAACACCGAACCGGTGCTGTTCATCTACGACAACGGCTCCCAGTCTTCCGAAACGGACTCCCTTCTGGATAAGGGCATGGGTCCCAACTGCTATGCCCGGTCTGCCTGACATCACATGGGCAAGGGCTTCCGTCTTTTGCGAGCTGGTCATGGAACCCGAAAGGTACAAAACCTCGACACCGGTACCAGAAAGCCAATTTGATATCTTCCGGTGATGCTGTCTGGCAAGTACTTCGGTAGGAGCCATTATCGCCCCCTGGAAGCCGCTGTCGACAGCGGCCAGAAGGAACATAAGAGCAACCACGGTTTTCCCGGATCCCACATCCCCCTGAAGAAGCCTGTTCATGGGCGCATTGCGCCTGCTGTCGCGGGTTATCTCTCCAAGGACCTTTTCCTGCTCCGACGTAAGTTCAAAGGGCAATATCTCTTTTCGGAATTTTTGGAGTATCGGCCCGTCCCAGGACAGGGGATACCCGCCAGTCTCTTCCTCGTAGCTTCTTTTCCTGAGCGCGAGAGCTGTCTGGAGAAGGAACAGTTCGTCGAAGGCCAGCCTCTTTCTGGCTGCGGACCATGACTCCCTTCCTTCGGGGAAGTGCATCGAACGGACGGCTTCTTCGATGGAAACAAGCCTGTTCTTCTCGCGAATTTCAGGAGGTAAAGGATCGGGGAGGTTTGCGGCGAAGGTCTCCACTGCATTAAAAACAAGCGATCTGACCCATCTGTGGAAAAGCCCCTCGGTTCCGGGGTACACAGGTACTATTCCCGCAAAAAGGCCCGGAGTATCTGCATCCTTATCTTCCAGTATCTCGAACTCGGGGTTCACGATCTGGACCACCCCGCCCCTGGACTCCACCCTCCCGTAAAAGGAGGCCCTCGTTCCGGGGATCAGGACCCTTTCAAGCCCCTTCCTGTTGAACCATACCGCCTGGGCCATGCTGCTCCCGTCGCTCAGCAGGGCATTCACTATGGAAAGGTTCTTTTTTCTGGTCGGCCTTCTCTCTATGGATACCACCGACGCTATAGCGTGGGAGACGGATCCGACCTCAAGGCGCGAAAGATCGATGATGCTTCGCCTGTCCTCGTAACGCCTGGGGAAAAAATACAGAAGGTCCTCAACCGTATCTACCCCCAGCCTGCCCAGACGTGAAGCCCTGGCGGGTCCGACACCCTTAAGGAACCTTACATGAGAATCCCATGCGAGGGATTCCGTCATGAACGCTCCTCTCCATACCTGGCAGTTTCCAGACCGGAAACATCACCAGAACCGCCGGGCTCGGCGACTGTTTCCTGTCCTTCCTCACAATCGCTTTTGCTGGAGTGCTCGCCGTATCTTTCTCTTTCCCTGGATCTTTCCGGGGCACGTTCCTGTTCACGATCCTCGGGAGGAGCCTCAAGGACATTCAGCATAGATCCAAATTTGGCTAAAAGTCCCTTGAACTCAGCCACGAACTGGTAACGGATCTGTCTGAGTCTCTCGATCTCCCTCTTGTGCTCATCGACCCTGTCCTTGGCACCTATCACTATCTTGTGGGCCTGCGCCTCGGCCTCGGCTATTATCACTTCCGCCCGGCTTTCGGCGCTGTTGACCCGCTCTTCCGCGCTCTTCTGGGCGAGAACAAGGGCGTCCTGGAGGGAACGTTTAAGTTCCACATACTCCTTCATCTGGTCATCGAAACGGGATACCTGGACTTCCAGGTTCTTGATTTTCTCTGAATAAATCTGCAAGCTTCCCGCTACCTTTTCCAGGAACTCCTCGACTTCGTCCGGATCGTAGCCCCTCATTGACTTTCTGAAGTTGATGTTCTCGATATCGATAACCGTAAGAAGATCGGACACTGTCAAAAATCCTCCTTTCAAAAATGCCTTTTTCGCTACCTTTGCCTCTCTCCAAATATCGCGCTTCCTATCCTTACCATGGTACTGCCTTCCATCACAGCGTACTCGAAGTCCCCGCTCATCCCCATGGACAGTTCCGGGAAGGGGATTCCGAAGCGGGATACCATTTCTTCGCGCAGCTGTCTGAGCCGGGCAAAGAGAGTACGGGTCATTTTTTCATCAATTCCCAGGGGCAGTACGGTCATGAATCCACACAGGCTCAGGGAATGACAATCAGAAAGGATTTCCTCGACCAGGAAAGGAAGGTCCCCGGGAAGCACACCGTTCTTGTTTGGATCAAAACCAACATTAACCTCGACGAGGATCCGGACAATATTGCCCTCAGGTTGGAGAATGGCTTCCAGAGTATTCGCCAACTGGATTGAATCCACGCTGTGAATATAGTCAAAGATAGCCGCAGCCTTCCTGGCCTTGTTCTTCTGCAGATGACCCACCAGATGCCACGAAATATCCAGTTCGGGCGGCCATTCCTCATGTTTTGAAAGTGCCTCCTGGACACGGTTCTCGGCAAGGGCCTCTACCCCGCAACTTGCCGCCTCGATCATCTCCCGGACCGAACGGGTTTTTGTGACAGCCACCAGGCTGACGTCGTCCCCGTTTCGGCCTGCTGCCAATGCAGCCTTCAGGATCCTCTCGCGGATGTTCTGGATATTGCACGAGATAGCGCTCACCATATTCTGATCTCTCCCTCCTCGGCCTCTGAGCCGGACACGACAACAAGATCGCCGGGCGAGAGTCCTGACTCAACAAGAAAACGCTTTCCCGACACCGGTATTCCCTCGACCTTTACCGCTCTTGACCTGTCCCCCGTAACCAGGAAAACAACCTTTTGACCACCCCTTAGAGTTACGGAACTCTCCGGGATCATCACACCGCTGCTCTGGCCCGTGTGATGCAAAAATGACATTGTCCTGGAAAGAAGTATCTCCCCGGGGAAAAAAGGCAAAGTCAGGTAAACCTTGAGGGCCGGACCAAGATCCCTTGCAGCCCTTATCTCTGCCCTGAAGGGCAAGTCGGCGGGATCTCTTTTTATCTCCAGATATTCCATGGCCGAAAAGTTTTCGGCCACGGTCGCGCTGTCGATATAGGCGACGCATCTCAACTGTCGAGGCTGGGGAACAAACTTGCCGATCGGTTCTCCCTGAAGGACCGCCACACCTTCGGCGATGAAAACCGGTTTCTGGATCGAAGGGATCCTGTTGCTGCCCGGCCACAGATCCCCGTATGACCATTTCCCCTCCTGTCCGTCAAGGGCCGCCATAAAATAACCGGGCCCGGGCATTCTGATCTGTTTTTTACCGGAAGAACCGGATATTACCGCTATGGTTTCCCCCTTCGGGCAATACAAGGGCCCCCTCCCGACGGGAAAGGATATCTTTCCCGTGGAAGGGGAGACTATTATCGATTCCTCCCACAGAAGGGCAACGTCCACAGGAACATCAATAGACAGAACCGCGGGCTCGGCTGTGGCCAGTTCGGGCCTCAGGCGAAAATACCTGTCCCACCATGCCTTGTAGACAAGCAGGGCACCAAGAATTATGCATGCCGCAAAAAAATAGTAAAAAGTCCTGACTAACTTTGTTTGCTTCATACCAGAATCATAACACTCCCCGGTCTTGGGCAAGAGGCACATCACAAAAACCCGGACATACGACCCGGAGTATTTTGGACATATCCTCCAGTACAGCGAAGGCCCCCTCTTCCAGAAGAACTGATGCCGACCTTCCTCCGGTTGTTATTCCGATAAACCTGACACCGGCGTTACGAGCCGCGATAGCATCGATCTCTGAATCTCCTACAAAAAACGCGCGCTCTCGCGACACGTCAAGTCTATCCAGCACCAGATTAATTGCCTCCGGGTCAGGTTTTGGGGCACTTACATCTTCCATGCCTACAGCCATGGAGAAAAAATCCTCAAGCCCCGCTCCTGCCAGTGCAGGCAAAAGCCTGCGGCGGTTGGAAACTACCGCCATGACGACATCATTAGCTCGCAGTTTTTCCAGTGTTTCTCTTACTCCGGCAAAGGGAGCAAGTCTCTCGTACTCGAAAGGCACGAGGTAATCCCTGTAGTGATTCGTCCATGAAGGATCGAATGCGCCCCAGAGCATCTCCATGGCTTCTTCCATGGGGTACCCTATTGTCTTCAGGACCTCCGGTCTTTCTACCTTTTCAAGGCCGAACCTCTCGGCTACCATGTTCAGACAGAAAGTAACTCCGTGGCTGCTGTCGATAAGGGTCATGTCGAAATCAAAAAGAACGGCTTTTTTCATCGGGTTCAACCTTCCTTTTCTCCGGCAGAGCAGTTCAGGCAGTTCAACAGAGATACCCCTCTTTGAAGCCGGGTAACGTTCTCTGCCACGTACGAGGCGACTCCCGGTATCGCCTCATCCGTAACTCCTCCAATGTGGGGCGTGATGGTTACAAGAGGGTTATTAAGGAGAGGGTCATCGGGATCTGCGGGCTCGTTCCAGAAAACATCCAGGCCCGCACCGGCAATGTCCCCCTTCCGAAGAGCGGTTTCGAGAGCCTCCCTTGCGACCAGTTCAGCCCGTGCGACATTGATCAGATATGCGTCGTTATCCATGGCTCTCAGAAACCCTCCGTCAACTATCTCCCTCGTTTCATCGCTGAGTTCCATGGCCAGTATCACGAAACGGCATCCCGGCAAGGCGTAAGCCACCTCACCAGGTTTGTAAAGCCTGTCGATCCCCCATCGTTCCAGGTCTTCCCTGTGACTCCTGTTGACTCCGGTGATCTTCATACCCATACAGGAAAGCCGCCCGGCAATACTTTTCCCGACATCTCCCAGCCCGACCACACAGGCTCTTTTTTTCCAAAGAGATACTCCCTGGGGCGAGAAAAGCCTTCGATTCGCCAGGCTCTCCCGTGATCGGTCGAACCGTCTGGAAAGGAGCAGCATATGCATCAGGGCTATTTCGGCAACCCCTTCCGCGTTCCCGGTGCCCATGGAGGGAACATTGCATACCCGGATCCCCCTTGCGGAACATGCATCGAGGTCTATTTTTTCGACACCCACCCCCCACTGGTGCACCAGGCGCAACGAAGGAGACCTCTCCAGAAGATCATCTCTCACAACAAGGGGCCCCGTTACAAGAACCTCGGCGCCAGCGATCTTTTCCGGCAGATCTGCAAGGTCGGAAATTATCACCTCGTGCCCCGCAAACATCCTGCCGATGACGGACTCAAGTTTCTGGAAGGTAACGGGGGAAAACACTATTCTCATCCAGATCATCCCTCCCCGAAAATAAACATGGTCAGCCAGCTCTTATTCGTTTTCGTCCGGTGCAACTTCTCCCAGTCCCAGTGATTCCTGTCCGGGGGGAACAATCGCCCCGAACCCCATGATCTTTCTCATCTGGAGCGCATTTCTGACGGCATTATCGCGAAAACAGTTGTTGAACATCAGGAAGACCCTGCCCGTATCGTCAGGCAATCGCTCCGAAGCCTCCCGGAATGCCTCAAGCTCGCCGGTATCGTAAAGGTAATTGAACCTTTCCGCTACGGAAGCATTCCTTTTGCTCCAGGCGGGAGCGTTTCTTCCGTGAAATCTCAGGACAGTACCCCAGGTAGCCGTGATAGACCAATCGAAAGGGACGGTCCAGTCAAGCTTCGGTTCATCAACGGCCGCCAGGGCCATGTTCTCCTCCCTCAGGACCTCAAGAAGCCTTTCCCTGTTTTCATTTTCGACCCACGACCTGTGCCTGACCTCCAGTGCCACGCGCATGGGAGCCGCAAGATCACCTATTCTTCTGAACCATCGGAGATTCTTTTCCGAAAAGGTAACCCATGGGGGGAACTGGAAAAGAATATACCCGAGACGTTCCATACGGTGAAGGACCAGAACCCTGGAAACAAAGGCATTCCAAAGCCCGACCCTTTGATCTCTGGTAATATCGCCGATCCTGATCTTCGATCCCTGTGACGCATTCTTCGGTCTGATCTGGGCTGGCAGGGACGAAACCGGAAGAGTATGAAATGTAAAAAGACCGAAGGCTTTCACATTGAACAGGAAACCCGGGGACGTCCTGGAGGCCCAATGATAAAAGGAGCTCTCGTCGGGAATAGCATAAAACGTGCTGTCGACCTCCACGGTATCGAAAAATCCCGAGTAGTGTCTCAGCCTTGACTGGGCATCCCTTGCAGAGTCAGGATACCATCCGCTCGAAAGAAGAGACCTGTCTGTCCAGGAGCATGTGCCGATCCGGAATTCCTTCATGCCAGAGCCTCCGGGGACCCGAGAAACATCCCATACTGATTCTAATCTATAATATGATGTAGGGAGAAGAAGTCCCCATATATCATTTTACTCTGGAAGGGGTGTGCCCGAATGAAACTGGAAGGCATCTACGCGCCTGTTCCGACACCATTCGACCGATCCGGCAACGTAGACCATAAAAACCTGGAGTTTAACTTTCGCAAATGGATGAACCTTCCTCTTGACGGGATTGTGGTGAGCGGATCCAATGGGGAATGCCCCCTTCTCTCTTTCCGCGAAAGAGTCGATCTTTTCGGTGCTTCCGCAGCACTGGCCAAAGGGAAGATCAAGGTAATAGCAGGTGTCCACTGCCCATCCACCAGGGAAACCGCGGAACTTGCCATCGAGGCTTCCCGTGCGGGAGTAGACGCCCTTCTCCTGCTTCCCCCACATTATTACAAGGGGCAGAACTCTACGGAAAGCCTCGAGAAATTCTTTTTTGAAATCGCGGATTCTTCACCCGCTCCTCTTGTCCTCTACAACATGCCTTCAAATACCGGGGTCAACCTCGGAGCTTCACTTGTGGCAAAAATTGCGACTCACGGTAACATAATAGGTATCAAGGACAGTTCCGCCGATATTGTCCAGATAGCAACCATCTGCAGGGACGCGCCGGAAGGATTCGGTGTCTTTGCGGGTTCGGGCAGTTATTTTCTTCCATCCCTGGCAGTAGGATGTTCCGGCGGGACCATGGGAGTCGCCAATCTTTTCGCCGGCCCATGCAGGGATATTTTCGCTTCCTTCAAAAAGGGCAATCTCGACAGGGCCAGAAGGATACAACTGTCAATGATCGGGATCAATCAGGCTGTGACGGCGAGATTCGGGGTTCCGGGCCTCAAGTCGGCAATGGACCACGCCGGGCTGTACGGCGGGCCGGTAAGGCCGCCCCTTCTCGATGCGGATGAAACTACCAAAAGGGAAATAGCCGGGATATTCGACAAATTTCGGCAATTTTATGAGGAGGAATACGCATGAAACGCATTCTTGCACTCTTGGGAAGCCCCAGGCCTGGAGGAAACAGCGAGACCCTCACGCAAGCGGTCCTTCGTGGAGCCGGGTCTAAGGGGAACGAAATATCGGAGATCAGACTTAACGGAATGACTCTCGGGGGATGCATCGACTGCAGAAAATGCTGGTCCAGGGGCAATCCCTGCATCATCGTCGACGACATGAACGGTATTCACGACAGGATCAGGCAGGCAGACGTCATCGTTTTCTCAACTCCTCTTTACTGGTATACGTGGAGCAGCCAGATAAAACCTGTCTGGGACCGATTCCTTCCCTTTCTTCATGAAAACGCTGCCTGGGACCTGAGGGGCAAAGAGGCGCTGCTCGTAGCCACGGCTGGCGACGACAGGACCGATGCCTTCGAAGGCCTGCTTTTCTCCTTCAGAACCTCATGTGATCTTCTGGGCATTCAACGGACAGAACCACTGCTTGCCTGCGGGGTCCACGAGAAGGGCGATATCCTGAAAGGAGACTGGGTGAAAAAAGCCGAAGAAAGGGGCCGCGCTCTTTAGCTCCCGGTTGAAAGCGGCGGGCCTGGTTCATGCCCGCCGCGACTTTTTTGTTATCTTCTGACGCTCACAAGGGTCTCCTCTGAGGGACCGGTAATGACCCTCATGTAGCCGCAAAGATCCTCGTCAAGCTGGGTATCGCCCGTATCAACGAAAATGGACCTTCCCGGAAGGGAACGGAGCTTGGAAGGAGCCGCAACAACTGTAATGTTTTTCTTGCCAACCATCCTTATTACCCCCGGGCCGATCTGCTGATTCCCTCTCCCGAAGATAAAACCCTGTCCACCTATTACTGTGATGATGATACGTGTATTGCCGGGCTCGATCATTTCCAGGATCTCGCTTTCTGAAAGATCCTTCCCCAGAATCTTTCCATCCCTGACAGCATCAACGCCAAGGAGGGAGAATGGACAGCCCATGATCCCCATAAGGGAGGCAGTGGTCGATCCGGGACCTACCAGGTACAGAACCCCGGGAAGCATCCGCGAAACTGCCTCCCTTGCCGCGCCGTCAACTTCCACCGCCTCGCTCCTTGGGCTTCCAGATTTCCCCCCCTGCAGATGGCTCTTCTCGTAGGGAACCATGAGATATCCAAACAGGGACGTACTGACACGACCCTGCCTGAAGGATTCTTCGTCGATATCCATAACCTCCAGTTCCCTAAGCCCTGTCGGGGGACCAAACAGGAAAAGCCTGGCCAGTTCTCCGGCTGCTGAAGGATTCCTTGCAAAAACAGGGGAGTGTATCTTGACACCGGCCGGTATTCCTATCACCGGTATACCTGTTCCTACTGCCGATACTATATCCCGCGCCGTCCCGTCACCCCCGGCGAACAGAATAATATCAACACCGCCGGACATCAAAAGCCCTGCCGCCTTGACTGTGTCTTCTGATGACGTCCTTTCAAGGCGGCTTGTCCCCCTCAAAACTGAATGCCTGAAACCCGCCCTATTTGATACGGTGGCCCCCATCTCGCCCGGAAATGTCACTATCTCCAATTGCTTCCGGTAATCACAAAGCCTTTCAAGAGCTTCCATGGCTCTCCGGTTCGCCCCGGGTTTGGCCCCTAGCGCAATGGCTCTTTCGAGAATATCCAATCCATCGGTCCCCTTCAGCCCGACGGATCCCCCCATCCCTGCAACGGGATTGACTATCAGGCCAAGGCGTCTGATATTTTCTGCCACGGCCTCACTCATTTCCGCCTGAAATAACCTTCGTACTTTTTGTTGTATTCCCTCCACGTCAGAGCCCACTTGTCAGGGTCATCAAGATAATCGTGGTCTATATGGTGGATGGTACTGTTATGGGGAGCATGAGCAATTACCTCGGGCTCTTCGTAGCACTCCCTGGAAATCCTGGCCATTATCTCCAGGTATTCATCCATATCGCTCTTCGAGTAGGATTCGCTTGGCTCGATGGTGAAAGGCTCCGGAACTATCCAGGGCTCGTGACTCCCCCAGTAGTGAGTACCGAAATCAGCGATCCGCCTCTGCACATCGTTGGTTCCGAAACCCGTCTCCTCCTTCATTTTTCCCCAGCTGTAGCGAGCCTGTTCCACCCTTGAAGGATGATTCGGGTAACTCAGGGAACATCCTCTTATGTCGAGCATTTTTTTCATGAAGTAATTATTGTTCAGCACAGCGGTCCTCGAGGCTTCTTCAAGACCTTCTGCACCCAGACTCATTATCCAGGCATAGGCCCTGACAACAACGGGAGCTACTCCGAAGAAATCCTTAATTTTCCCGCAACTTTTCGGAAGATTCCAGTCCAGGTAAAAGAGCCCCCTGTTCTCGTCTTTTTTGACCACCGGCACAGGCAGATGGCAAGCAAGTTTTTCGTCTACCATTATCAGGCCCGTTGCGGGGCCACCGCACCCATGAGGAGAGGAGAAAGTCTTGTGAAGGTTGAAAAAAGACATGTCAAAACCGGCTTCCCTTGCCCTCGCTATCCCAAGGAGGCCGTTCGCATTTGCCTGGTCATAGCAGCAAAGGGCTCCGTGTTGATGGGCCAGATCTGTGAACTCCCTGATCCTGGCGTTGAAGATGCCCGTATCCTCGGGGTTGGTGAAAAAGATCGCCGCAGTTCTATTGGAGACAACGCTCCTGAAAGCCTCCAGGTCAGGCAGGCCTTCCTCGTCTGGGGGAAGGACGATCACCTTGTAACCCTTCACCTTTGGCACGGCAGCATCGGCCGGATGAGAGAAGAGAGTCGTGATAACCTCGTCCCTGGTTTCGTTCGCTCCCCTGTCACGATGCCACGCCCTGACTATCGAAGCCAGCGCGAGGGCCCCATGAGCGCCACCCCCCGGCTGGACACTGCAGAAATCAAGCCCGGAGATCTCCCTGAAGATCTCCTCCATCCGGTAGAAAATCTCGAGAATCCCCTGCACTGTAGACACATCCTGATAAGGGTGAAGGTCCGTTATCTTTGGGGATCGGGCAAAAGTTTCGTTGATCTTCGGGCTGTGCTTCATTGTGCAGGTTCCCTGGCCAATATCGATATTAGAGTCGGCACCCAGGTTCTCCTGGGAAAGGCGGTTGAAATGTCTTACCACCTGGGGTTGTGCCATTTCCGGAAGATCCGGAAGATCGCTTCGCCTTATTGCGGAGGGTATCAGGGACATCCCGTCACCAGCCATCGCGGTGATCTTCTCCTCGGCCTCAGGAACGAGGATCCCCCTCTGTCCCGGCTCGCTCAACTGGTAGATTATGGGCTCATTCCACCTCATATGGTGAAAGGGCCTGAGATTCTCAGTCATTGTCCGTCATTCCTTTCTCGCAGGCATTTTCTGTCAGGCAATTATCTCAGCCAGGGCAGATGCAAGCCTGTCAATATCATCCACGGTTATCTTCTCGGTCACGCAGTACAGAGCACAAGGGCCAAGCTCCGGAAAATCAGAAGAAAGATCCTTTCCCCCAAATATCCTTTTTTCAAGCAATTTCCCGTTGATCTCGGCCACAGTCTTGCCGGTGCCAGCAAAATCGACAACAAACTCCTTGAAACAAACAGCGGAAGGCCTGGCAGTAGACACTCCTGGAAGATCTCCGAGCACCTTCCTTGCATAAAGTGATCGCCTGGTTATCACCTTCCCCAGGTCCGCCATTCCTTGAGGCCCCATAGACGCAAGGTATACCGCGGCGGCAATTCCCCAGAGGGCGGCATGGGTTCCAACGAATTCCTTTGCAGTCTCCCTGTTCGCGAAGGAAGTCCTCTCCCAGGCTACGTCTCCAAAGCCCCATTCCCCCTTGCTGGTAGGCGCGATCCCGAAAAGCCGCGAGGGATATTCTTCAACAAACCTTCTGTCGGAACTGGTGCATATAAATCCACCCACTCCTCCCCCGAAGTTCATATGGATCCCGAGGGACTGGATATCACCGCAGGCAATATCGGCTCCGTATCTCGAAGGTGGCTGAAGAATTCCCAACGAAGAGGGGTCGGGTGAGACGATAAAGATCGCGCCCGCGTCGTGGGTCATGGCGCCTATTTCCGCTCCCCTGTGTTCTATACCACCCAGGTATGAGGGATTCTCAATATATACTGCCGCGACGTCGGGCCCAAGTTTACGCCCCAGATCCTGCAGGTCGACAAGGCCCGTATCGGGCGACCATGAGATCAACTCTGGAGAAAGGGCCTCATCGATATAGGTCTTCACTATCCTCATCCTGTCGGGGTTCATGTTCCCCGCGAGGAGAACCTTTTTCCTGCCGGTGATCCTTGACGCCATTCTCAGAGAGGTACCCGCGGCCTGGGAGCCGTCGTAGGTAGGCACGTTGCACACATCAAAATCCATGAGTCCGGACATCATGCTCTGGTATTCGAAAAGCGCCTGAAACCTCCCGTGGTCCTCGTAGGGTTCGCCAGCGTAAGCTGTCAGAAATTCCGACCGTCCGATTATTTCGTCGACTACGGCTGGAACATGATGGTCGTAGCAGCCAGAGCCCAGAAAACTGAGACACTCCCCGCAGGTCACGTTCTCTGAGAGGAGACCTTCAACATGACGCCTGAGGTCCGGTTCGGAACACAGGGGATCAGGAAGGTTCATCCTTCCCTTCATCCGGATCGAGTCAGGGACATCCGGAAGAAGATCATCGATTGTTTCAACCCCTATCTCCCGAAGCATGGTCTCCCTGACCCCGGGTTCGGAGTTGGGGATATATGGATAAACTCTCTTTTTTTCTTCCATCTTCAAAACCTCCTGTACACGATCTCTAGGCGATCCCGCCGCCATCGACGACCAGGTTTGCCCCCGTTATCCACGGGGAAAGGCCACTTACCAGAAAATAAACAGCCATGGCAATATCATCTGGACGGCCAAGCCTTCTCAGGGGGCGCTCCGCGCTTTCGGCCAGCCATTTATCCTCATCTACACCCAACTGCCTTCCTTCATCTCTCAGAAGAGGAGTATCGGTATCCCCCGGGGAAACGGAATTGACCCTGATATTCTGATGACCATGATCTATAGCCATCGCCCTGGTCATGTTGATAATCCCACCTTTTGCCGCACAGTACGACACTGCCCTGGGACCTCCCTTTACGCCCCATCCCGAAGCTATATTCACAATACTCCCCCCTCCGATTCGAGCCATAAAGGGGATGAGATACTTCGAGGCAAGGAAAGCCCCCTTAAGGGTCACATCGAGGGTCAGGTCCCACTCCTTCTCTGTAAGGTCCACAACGTTCTTCCTCCTGATAACACCCGCGCAGTTTACGAGATAATCCACCCTTCCGAAACGTGCTACGGCAGCGGATGCCATGTTGCGACAGTCTTCATCACTGGTTACGTCGCACTTGACGAAAAGAGATCTTCCCCCGATCTCGCCCTCTGCCGTGCGCCCTTTACCTTCGTCCAGATCGGCAAGGACGACCGAGGCACCCATCATTGATAGAAACTTGCAGCACCCGAGACCTATCCCCGATGCTCCTCCAGTTATGACAGCCGTTCTTCCATCCAGTCTGAATAATTCTTCGTGCTCCATATTCACAAACCCCCTATTGAAGTCCGGCGGTCTCTCCGCCATCTATCGGAATGTTCGCTCCTGTAATGTATGATGCTTCACTGGAGGCCAGGAAGGCGAATAGAGCCGCCACCTCCGCTGGTGCAGCGTGGCGCCTGAAAGGGATCTTTTCGTTGACCTTTTCAAGCATTTCCGGTGTGTACTCGGCCCTCTGCATCGGGGTCAGGACATACCCGGGGCTGACGCTGTTAACGCGAATGCGCGGGGCGAATTCCAGCGCCAGGGTCTTGGCAAGAAGAATGACGCCAGCCTTGGAGGAGTTATAGTCTGCGTAAAAGGGATGCCCCTCCATTCCGTTGGTGGACGCGGTCATCAGGATCACCCCACCGTCTTTCATCCTCGCCGCGGCTTCCCTGGCGCAGAGGAACATTCCTCCGAGATTGACTTCCAGAACTTTGGACCATTGCTCATAGGTTATCTCCCTGAATGTTTTCCTGACGCTTATTCCCGCGTTGGAAACCAGTACGTCAAGACCTCCCATTGATTCGTCGATCCGGCCAAAAGCCGTATCGACCGATGATGAGTCAGAAACATCGGCACACAAGAAAAGGCCCTCACCGGCAAGTTCTTCTCTTGCACGATCCAGAGAAGAACTGTCCCTGTCTATAACACAGACCCTGGACCCCTCTCTGGCGAACCGTCGGGCCGTTGCAAGGCCTATCCCGCTCCCTCCTCCTGTTATAACAATCCTTTTTCCCGAAAGATCCGGATACATGGGATACCTCCTTTTAGTATACGTGGTATACTACGTATACTAAACGCACATATCCATTTCAGTCAACATCTGAAATACCGCCCACCGGTTTTTTAAAGGTAAAATATCAGGCAAACTGCATCGGGGGAACCAGGATGATAGGTATTACTAATGGAGAGAACGCTACAGCTTCTGAACAGGTCTACCTGGAATTAAAAAAAAGGATTTTCGCCAGAGAACTGCTTCCGGGACAGAGGCTTCCCGAAGCCTCTCTGGCCAAAAGTCTTTCCGTAAGTCGCACCCCTGTGAGGGAGGCCCTCAGAATGCTCGCCTCCGAAGGACTTGTCACGATTACACCCAACAGCGGAGCGAGGCTGGCAAATCCGTCTCTGGAGGAGATGACCGAAGGTTACGAGGTCAGAGAGGAACTTGAAAGCATCTCGGTGAGACGCGCCGCACGTTTCATTACCCCGTTGCAGATATGCATGCTCAACGAAGCGATAGAAGAGGAGGAGGTTATCTTTTCCTCACGAGATCTCGAAAAATATCTTGAGGTTAATATCCGCTTCCACAGAATAATCGCGGGGTCTTCAAAGAACAGGATCCTTGCCGATTATGTCGGCAACATTCTGTCAAGGACCTACGTTTACATGGTGTTTTTCGAATCATTCTTCGATTTTGATACAAACCCCAGCCTGGACGAACATCGCGAGATAGTAAGATCACTTGCCATGCACGACGAAAAACTCTCCGAACGGCTTATGAGAGATCATATTCACCTGTCCATGAAAGCCCTCAGAAAACCTTTTTGATGAGCCAAACCTGTTTTTTGCGTGTATACACACCTTTTTGCTTCCAAAAACAACAACAACACAAAAATTACGCACCAAATAGTTGTTTTTGGTTGCAAAATTTCTCTTTTGATGATATATACACTTATCATCAACAAGGGGTGATATCAATGAGGGAATCTCCGGCAAAGACATTCGGGAGCAACGTTTTCAACGACAGGGCCATGAGGGAACGACTCCCCAAACACGTTTACCAGAAACTTCAGGAGGCTATCTCGGGCGGAGAAAAGATGGATTTCCACGTTGCGGAGATAGTCGCGACAGCCATCAAGGAGTGGGCAGTTTCCTGTGGTGCTACCCACTATACTCACTGGTTCCACCCGAGAACGGACCTGACCGCGGAAAAACATATGGCCTTTCTTACCATCGACGAACACGGGATACCCCTGGATTCATTTGGGGGGGCCGACCTTATCCAGAGCGAGCCAGACGCATCATCACTTCCCTCTGGGGGTATGAGATCGACATTTGAGGCAAGAGGCTATACTGCCTGGGATCCCACAAGTCCGGCATTCGTCGTCCCGGCGGAACATGGGGGAACCCTGTGCATTCCTTCTGTCTTCATAAGCAACGATGGTACGCCTCTGGATATGAAAACTCCGCTGCTGAGAGCTCTTTCGCGGATAGAGAACATATCATTGCGGGTGCTGAAACTTTTCGGAAACAGGAGTGTCAAGTGGACCCGCGCTACAATGGGAGCAGAGCAGGAGTTCTTTCTTATTGACGAATCCTGTGCGGTAAAAAGACCCGATATCCAGTACTGCGGCAGGACTCTACTGGGAGCCCCTACCCCCAAGGGTCAGCAGATGGAGGACCACTACTTCGGTTCGATTCCGTCCAGGGTACTGGCTTTCATGCAAGATGTCGACAAACGTATGTGCTCGCTGGGCATGGTCCTGAAAACAAGGCATAACGAGGTAGCACCGTGCCAGTTTGAGTTCGCTCCCCAGTTCACCGAGGCCAACCTTGCCGTCGACCAGAACCAGATCCTCATGGAGCAGATGCGGCAGATAGCTTCCAGCCATGGCTTCAGGCTCATGCTTCACGAAAAACCTTTTGCCCTGATCAACGGAAGCGGCAAGCATCTCAACTTTTCCCTAATGGATAGCGAGGGTCGAAACCTCCTCAAAACCTCATCAAGCCAGAGAAAAAATATCCAGTTTTTGACTTTGGTTTCAGCTCTTCTTCTGGGTATTTCCAGGTATGGAGGGCTTCTGAGGGCCTCGGTCGCCACGCCGGGAAACATGAGGCGCCTCGGAGGGAACGAGGCCCCGCCTTCCATCATGAGTGTCTTTCTCGGAGATGTGCTTTCGGGAATATTCGAAAGGGTCGAGGAAGGAATACCGGAAAACATGCCTTCCAAGGCCTTTATCGACCTTGGCCTGAATCGTCTTCCCGATGTTCTCAAGGATAACACCGACAGGAACCGAACCGCTCCCATAGCCTTCACGGGTAACAAATTCGAGTTCAGGGCCCCAGGATCATCCCAGTCTCCGGCCGGACCTATGACCATGCTTCTTTCAATGTGGGCATGGGGAATGGAAGAACTTGCCAACATGATAGAATCCAGGATAGGGGAGACCGATGTTGCCGATGCCGCCCTCGACGCGATCCGTTATGCCGCGATGGAAAGCAGGAACATACGTTTCGAGGGTAATTGCTATTCACCCGAGTGGCACGATGAGGCACAAAAAAGGGGACTGCCGATAGCTCACAGCACGCCGGAAGCCCTTGCGCTTTTCCTCGTGCCGGAACACAGGGAACTTCTTTCAAAACTCGGCATCTTTACCGAAAGAGAGATCGAAGGGTACTACGAAACCCGCCTTGAGCAGTATGTCAAGACCCTCGATATAGAAATGAACGTAATGGAGAGTATGGTCCGAAACGGCATTCTTCCGGCAATTTCCAGTCATATCACATCGGAAGGCACAGCATTGGCCCATGTCCCTGAAAGCGCGCGGGCGGGTTCCTCCTCACACTGGCAGGAACATATCGAGGAACTCTACAGGATGAAGGAAAGGCTGCTTGACGGAGTTGCAAAAATGGCGTCTCTACGGAACAGTCTATCGTCGCTGGACCTGGAACAGCGGGCCTCCGTGCTGACGGAAAAGGCAATCCCCCTCATGGACGGCATCAGGGGGATGTGTGATGCATCAGAGGTGATCGTCTCGACCGGGTTCTGGCCATACCCGACCTACTGCGAGATGTTGATGGGAAAGTAGAAAATCGTGAAAACCGTTTTTCTCATGTGAAAAAAATTCAGGGCGGCCGTTTTTTGTGCGGCCGCCCCTGATTATCTTGTGTACTGGTTGTCTGACTGGCCGAAAAATCTCCGCTCGTCCTCGGAGCTCAGGTTTATTTTCCCCCCTGTTATCGTATAACTTCCCGGCCGCAAATACCTGGCAACACTTTCCATGAGGCCAGCCTCGCCGACATCCGAGTACCACGCTATCAGCCTTATCATATCCCTAACATGAGGTTGCCGGAGAAAATACAGGTGAAGCCTGGTCAGACCTTCGTCCAGGTATTGCCCCATTTTAGTTTCCTCGGCAAGTCTGATGTAGTGAAGAGCCAGTCTTCTCTCGGCAATGTCACTTACCATCAGTCGACGGGAAGCCCTTTCGAGGAGCAGCCTCTGTTCTGGCATGGATTTTTCGGAGGCGGCAACCCTGAGAATGCGATCCCCGGCCATACCGCTGCCAAGGAAGAAAAGACCGGAAAGCGCCCCCGCTGCCATGGCAACTCCAAGACCCCTCAGGACCCATCCCCTTCTTATCTCTGTCCATTCGGCCCTTGATGGAAGTATCTCTCTGTTGGCAAGGGCAAAAGCCAGGGCCATCCATACGGCATCCTCTATCCTGTGAAAAGGTCTGGTCCAAAGAGCGTTGAACCAGATCAGGAAAAGAAAACTGCAAGCCCACATGGCCTCCCGGGACAGGGGTTTCCCTTTACGTACGTGAGAAAAGAAAGCACTGAGCCACCATACTCCCATTGCCAGAAGGATGAGTCCTCCCACTATACCCGTCTCGCAGAACCATTGCAGTATCTCGTTGTGGGCCCAGTATGTATACTGCCACTTCATTCCCGGATGTCTGAGGAGCATCTCTCTCTGGGCTTCAAGGTAGTTCCACTTGAAATGCCCGAGACCCACCCCTCTTACGGGATGCATAAGGAACATCGTCCCCGAAGCTGCCCAGATACTATCCCTTTTCCCTACTGTCTGAAAATTTTCGATCATGTCCCGGGTCTTCATAATAAAGGCGTTCCCTCGGCCCAAATAGGCCGTTCCCGAGAAAGTCACGGCCATGATCGCCGCAAGAGCGGCCAGCCTCAGGAGGATAGCCCTCCTGTTGCTGTTTCGTACTGCCAGGAATGTCATAACTACAAGGCCCACCAGGAAAGACAGAACGGCAGATCTGCTGGTAGTATTCCACAGCCCCCAGGAACAGATCGAGAAGAGAAGAAGATTCAGGATCACCGCCAGAGGCAACGAGTTCTTGCCCTGGCCTTTATCGGCAGTATTGTAAAACAGGCTCGCCGAGCCGAACATGGCAATGGCCAACCAGAGTCCAAACATGTTCTGCTGGCCAGTGTTTCCGATGTACAGGCCAGACACAGGGTATATGAAGGGGAAGATCCCCTGCAGTCCCCTTATTTGGATTTCGGCGAAAAGTACGTTTATCGCCCCATTGAAGGAGGCTCCCCATAGAAACAGGGAGAGGCTGCCCTTCTTCAGACCGCCCCTTGACACCACATAGACCCCCCACAGGGCCGCGAAGAAAAACCACTCCCTGGCAAAGGTAGGGATTGATCTTACAGGAGCCCAAAGGGGCTGCATGAGAAGGAGCAGAACCAGGAAAAGCCACACGACTCCGAAAGGGTCGAGGACCGGATCCCTCCCCCGTCCTGATGCGATACGGTATCCGGCCGCAAAAACAAGAAGACCAACAGGGATAAAGACCGCCGCCCATTTGATGATATGGAGCGATTCATACCACCAGGTCCCGGAAAAAAGCAGGTTCGGCAACACAAGAGCGACAGCCAGGAGGCCGGTAACTACGGTTCCATTATTCAAGGAGAACATATCCCCGGTGACCGGTTCTTCTGCCTTGCCCCTGGTCACTGAAGAGCCTCTTCGTTTTCAATTGTAACGAGGATCTCGAGTCTGCGTTTGTGGCTCCCGACGGTTCTGATCTTCATCCTTACATCGAGCCCCTTTTCCCGCCTTCTCCGTACAGCCTCGGAGATCTCGGACATTATCTCCTTCTGGAGCAAGGATGCTTTTTTCTGTACGTCGTCATCAGCGGTGCCTTTACGGGCACGGGCAGCGATCTTCTCGATGGCCCTTGCAGTAAGACCCTCCCGGACGGATCTTTCGGCAATCTCCCTTTGTATCTGAGGGGAAAGTGGTATCAGTGCCCTTGCATGACGCTCTCCCAATGTCCCATCAAGAACCATTTCCTGAACCCTTTCATCCAGATCGAGAAGGCGCATTTTGTTCGCTATCGAGGGCTGCGAAAGTCCGATCCTCCTGCCTGTCTCCGACTGGGTCCAACCCGTTTTTTCTATTATCCCGCCAATGGCCTTTGCCTGTTCGAGTGAGGAAAGGTCCTTGCGATGAATGTTTTCCACCAGTGCGAGGACCGAGCGCAGAGCGGGATCGGGGTCGACCACGACCACAGGAACGGAATCCAGTCCAGCCATCCTGGAGGCAATAAGTCTCCTTTCTCCAGCTATCAGGCAGAACCTGTTACCTTTACCGCGTACCAGGAGTGGTTGAAGCAGGCCCACTTCGGTTATGGACCTTGCCAGCCCTTTCAGAGCAGCCTCGTCGAATATTCTCCGCGGCTGATCGGGATCCCTGTCAATTATTTCGGGACTGACTTTGAGCAGTCCGTTGAGCTCCATGACAGACCCCGCCCGTTCCTCAGTTACTCCACGCCTGGTTTGCGAACCTGGCGTGCTCCTTGAAGAAGGTCAGCCTTACGGTTCCCGTCGGACCGTTCCTGTGCTTGGCAATGATCACCTCGGCGGTGGCGTCATCCTCCTCCTGGGCAGATTCGTAATAACCCGACCTGTAAAGAAGCACCACGAGGTCGGCATCCTGCTCGATCGCGCCGCTGTCCCTCAGATCCGACAACTGTGGCCGCTTCTCGTTCCTGGACTCCACCGCCCTGGAAAGCTGGGAAAGCGCAATTACAGGAACATCCAGTTCCCGGGCTATTGCCTTGAGGGATCTCGATATTTCCGCCACTTCCTGCTGTTTGCTCTCTATCCTGCGGGAGAACTGCATCAACTGGAGGTAATCCACAACGATCAGTCCTCCCCCCGTTTTCAACACCTGCGATTTGAACCGTCTGCATCTCGCCCTCATCTCCAGGGTGGATAGCACGGAACTGTCGTCGATGTAAAAGGGAGCCCTGGAAAGATCCCCCGCGGCCTGGGCCAGGTCACCCCAGGCATTCTCGTGGAACATTCCAGTCCGAAGATCATGAATATTGACCTTCGCTCTGGAACCCAGCATTCTCTGGACGAGTTGTTCCGAACCCATCTCAAGACTGAACATCAGGACCGGTATGTCCCTTTCCACGGATGCGTTCATGGCAATATCAAGAGCAAGGGCAGTCTTACCCATTGAAGGCCTGGCAGCAATGATATTCAGGCTCCCCGGCTGGAATCCCCCCGTCAGCCTCTCAAAATCACTGAATCCGCTTGGTATTCCCGTCACAGAACTGTCGGGCGAATGAAATTTTTCCTCGATCTCATGGAATGCCGGACCAAGAACATCCCCAACCCTCCGGTATGGAACCTGGCTTCCTCGCTGTGATATTTCAAAAACGGATCTCTCCGCCTCGTCGAGGACTTCCTCAAGTTCCCTGTCCTCGGAATATCCCAGCCTTGCTATCTCCGCCCCGACCTGTATAAGCCTGCGATGGACAGATTTGTCTCTTACAATCCTGACGTGGTACTCCACGTTCGCCGTCGTTGGAACCGAATCTACAAACCCGGCAATAAAGGCCTGTCCCCCCAGAGACTCGACAAGACCCCTCCTTGAAAGTTCATCGAGAAAGGTCAGTGGATCCACGGGCTTACCCTTCTCTGCCATCTCTCTCATTACGCTGAAGGCTTTCCTGTGGCTCCCATCGTAAAAATCATCGGGAAGAAGGTAATCAAGGGTAATGGTCAGCGCGTCCTGATCAAGCAGACAATCACCCAGGACAGCCCTTTCTGCTTCGATACTATGGGGAGGAATCCTCTCAAAGAGGCGGTCACTCAACTTTTTCGGCCTCCACAAGAACGGTCATTTCGGCCTCAACCCCTGAATAAAGCTTTATCGACAGAGGATATGAGCCCACCTCCTTGATCTGCCCAGGAAGACGGATATCCTTGCGGTCCACATCTATCCCGAATTTCTCCTTTATGCCGTCGGCGATCTGGGCAGCGGTCACGCTGCCGAAGAGCTTGCCCTTGTCTCCGGCAGTCGCCCTGAGGACAACCTGCTTACCCTGGATCAAGTTCCTGTGGGTTCGCGCCTCTTCTTCTTCCTTCCTGGCTTTTTTTTCCATAGCGTTCTGGCGCTGTTTCCACTCCTCAAGTTTCTCCCTGGTGGCCTCTTCGGCCATCTTCCTGGGCACGAGGTAGTTCCTGCCGTAACCCTCGGAGACCTCTATGAGGTCCCCCTTCCTGCCAAGTTTTGCCACATCGCTCAAAAGAATGACCTTCATGCTTTTCCCCCCCGGAACCTTGTGCGCAGATCAAACCACATGTCAATGATACCCAATATCAGGGCTATCTGCGCAAGAAAAGATACAAGAATTATCAACATGGTAAATGTTATTCTCAGGAAACGGCCTAGCCCCCTGGCTCTCATGAAACTCCACACTACAGCAAGACCCTGGATAAAGAAAAGAACCGTGACGAGAAGACGCAGATTGAGTCCCGCCCTCTGAAACAGGGAAAGTGAGGGATACCAGGAACCCGCAAAATGCATCGCTATCGATGCGAGAAGGGCAAGGAAAATGCTTTTCGGGAAACGCCACTCCGAAAATCCCGGAACCTCGGGGACTCTCTCCTTTCCCAGTTTTTTCAGTACGACTCCACTGACCAAATAACTGAGGAAACAGTCCACTGTGGCGGCCATGACAAGCAGTGACGGGAAAATAACAGGTACAAGGCCCAGGGCCAATCGCATCTGTTCGGAAACCGAGGACACCGCGTCTTCCGGCAACCCCATCGAAGAATATACGGAGCCGATCTTGTCCATTACTGAAAGCAACTCTGCCTCATCCAGCGAAAACGGGTTTATTCCCGTCACCTTCACAACCAGGAACATCAGGATGAGCTTGCTCCCCAGGGATACGAGAATTCCGTAGAGTATTATATCCACAGCCCTGTCGTAGCGCCTTGCAAAAAAACCGAGGGCGATACCCAGGGAACCGAAACCAAGACAGAAGAAGAGAGCTCCTACGACGCCGGTAAATACCGCCACAATTACCGTGGCCACGATCACCCCCAGGATCGATCTGCCAAGGCTGTGTCTGAGTCCCAGAATCACCAGCGGTGCCGGGCAAACAAGCGAAAAGGCCATCCCTACCAGGGGAAGAAAGTTGCCAGCGAGGAAAAGAGCGGCTGCAAGAGCGACAAGAAGAGAGGATTCTACCAGTTCCCTGGTTCTGTCCATAGCAGACCTCCTGAACGAATAGGGGGGAGAAGCCATGGCCTCTCCCCCCGAAAAAATCTTTAGCGGTCAGACTACTCGGCGCTATAGGGAAGGAGCGCCAGATAACGTACCCGCTTTATCGCTTCCGTGAGCTGCCTCTGGTGTTTGGCACAGTTTCCAGTGACCCTTCTCGGGACAATTTTCCCTCTTTCACTGAGAAACTTCTTGAGTTTATCAACCTCTTTGTAGTCAATGTGACCAACCTTGTCAACACAGAACTGGCACACCTTGGGCTTTCTTCTCTTTGTGCGCTTTGAAGAATTGTTGCGAGGCGTAAAGGCCATCGCGATCCTCCTTTCGGGCGGTGAACCGCCCCCTGCTAGAAGGGAATATCAGCTTCCTCCCCTTCTTCTCCATCATTATTGACTTCGGATATGTCCATAACAAAATCATCGCCGAAACCTTTTTCCCTGAGGCTCCCTGACCTGCTCCCGGATCCCTGGGCCGTCTCCTGGGAATAACCATCGCTATCTTTTCGGGTTCCGAGAAATGTCACCCCCTGGGCCACAACTTCGGTAACCCATCGTCGCTCGCCCGATCCGGCTTCGTAACTGCGAACCTGTATCCTCCCCTCGACAAGGACAGGACTCCCCTTTCGAAGGAATCTTTCGCAATTCTCCGCCTGGGATCCCCAGACAACTACGGGAATAAAGTCGGCCTGGTCCTGGACCTCGCCGTCCTTGTTTTTCCACTGGCGATTGACTGCCACCGTCATTTTTGCCACAGCCTGTTTTGAGGTCGTATACCTGACCTCAGGATCACGGGCAAGGTTCCCCATCAATATCGTCTTGTTGAATCCTCTTGCCATCAGAATCACTCCCTAGGCTTCTTCAAGAGCGATAACCAGGTGCCGTATAACCTGTGTTTTGAGCTTCAGCAGACGCTCAAGTTCGCGAACCTGCGAGGGGTCGAGACTGAAATTGAGAACCGCATAAAAACCCTCGGTCTGTTTCTGGATGGGATAGGCAAAACGCCTTTTCCCCCAGGAACTGCTCTTTTCGATCTCTCCTCCCAGGTTGCGCACGACCCCTTCGATATCCTCAACAGCGGTCTTGTGATCCTCCAGGTCAGCCTGGAAGATTGTAACCATTTCGTAAGGTCGCACGTATTTCACCTCCTCCCCATGGCCTATGGTCTCTCCTCACCTGGAGAGACAGGGACATACAGCAGGGTATTATACGCTAATGCCCTTCCTGCGGCAAGGCATCTTCGGACACTATCTCAATTCTAAATATCCACTCATCGGGATAGGTAAGGTTGAACTGCTCTCTGGCCAGCCTCGCCACTCCTTCAGGTGTCCTGTAGAAAATGATCTTTTCCTTAAGTATCTGGACATCTCTTGTCATTGTTACAAGCCTGTCCATTCGCTCGTCGATGATACCGCTCAGCCTGCTTATTTTTCTGAGCTCAAGCACATACGCAGTTCCGACTATTGCCAGGAAACACAACCCCGCGGCGATAAGCGCGACCCAGCGAAGCCGGATCATCTCTACATCTGCTCCGGAGCACTTATCCCCAGAAGATTGAGCGCGTTGGAAAGAACAATGCGCGTGGCCTCGGAGAGAAGCAGTCTGGCTTTCTCCAGGTCTGGCTCAACCCCCAGGACACGATGAGCGTTGTAGAAAGTGTGGAAATCTCCCGCGAGATCATAGGCGTAGTAAACGATCCTGTGAGGAGACAGGTCATCCGCGGCTTTTTCAACTTCTTCGGGGAACGCTGAAAGCCTCTTGATAAGAGCGATCTCTTCCGGTTCTTCAAGAAGAGAAATATTGGCTTCATCGAAAGATGGCACAATTGTCTCCCTTGACTCGGCTTCCCTTAAGATGCTGTGTATTCTCGCATGGGCATACTGAACATAAAATACAGGATTTTCGTTAGAAGAACTCTTTGCCAGATCAAGATCAAAGTCCAGATGACTGTCCGATCGTCTCATCGCAAAAAAGTAACGCGTGGCACTTACCCCAACCTCGTCAATGACCTCCCTGAGAGTTACAAACTCTCCCGATCGGGTCGACATGGAAACCTGGCGACCCCCGCGCAGAAGATTAACGAACTGGATCAGGAGTATTTGCAGATCGGACTCTTTCCTTCCGAGGGCCTGGACTGCTGCTTTCATCCTGGGGATATAGCCGTGATGGTCAGCGCCCCAGACATCGATAACCATATCGAACCCTCTGTCATACTTGTCCTTGTGATACGCGATATCGGAAGCGAAGTAGGTCGGGACGCCGTTGCTCCTTATCAGCACCCTGTCCTTGTCATCGGAAAAAGCAGTCGCCTTGAACCACGTCGCTCCCTCGGAATCGAAGGCAAACCCGTTCTTTTTCAGCGTTTCGAGCATTGCGGGAACCCTGACTCCATCGTAGAGGGATCTCTCGGAAAACCACACATCGAATTCGACGCCAAAATCAGAAAGATCCTTCTTTATACCATCAAGAATAACTTTTCCAGCAAAATCCTTGAAAAAAGGAAAGGAATCATCCGGAGACTCCAGGAGAAACCTGTCCCCCTCGGAATTCATCACATCTCTGGCAAGATCATAGATATAGTCTCCCTTGTAACCGTCTTCCGGGAATGGGGCCTTCTCCGGGGAACCCCCTATTTCGAAATACCTTGCCTGGGTTGAACGGCCAAGAAGATCCATCTGAAGACCTGCGTCGTTGATGTAATACTCCCTCTGAACATCCCATCCCGCGAAGGATAGTATCCGGGCGCATATATCGCCTACAGCTGCTCCTCTGCCGTGTCCGACGTGAAGGGGGCCTGTCGGGTTTGCGCTGACGAACTCAACCTGCACCTTCCTGCCGCCTCCCGTGTCCACACGTCCGAAGTCATCTCCATGTTCCAGAATATGGCCGAGGATCCCCGACATCCAGGAATCGGAAAGGTAGAAATTGATAAAACCAGGCCCCGCTATTTCGATCTTTTCGATAAGGGGATCACCCTCCAGACCCGAAACGATCTTCTCCGCTATTGACAGGGGTTTTTCCCTGAAGATCCTCGCCCACTGCATGGCAGCGTTCGTGGCCCAGTCGCCCTGGCCCTCGCGCCTTGTCCTCTCAATCTCTATTCCGGGCCCCTCCCTGAACTCGATACCCCTCTCGCAAGCCATTTTACCTATGGATCTTTCGAGCATTTCCCTCAATACTTCAGTAATATCCCTTTTCATGATCTCACCCCGTTTCGCTACCTTTTCCTCATTGGAACGGTGATACCCGACCAGCCCAGACCCTGCCGGATGGAGTTGGCAAAAACTTGCCTGGTCTGATCATCCATTCTTGCCGACGATATAACCACCTTCTGCTCTCCGACCAGAGTCCTGCCTTTTTTGACCCTGAGGCTCTCTCCTGTTTTCACAGAGCCTGCTTCCACAGGCCTGAGGACCGGAAGAACCATGACTTCAAAGCCTTCCGGAAGTTCTATTTCTATCGATTGTTCATAAACAAAGGGGAACCTTATCCCCCCTGAAACCCCCTTCTCGGCAATGATCATCTGCCATGGCATCAGAGCGGAAGGCATCCTCATCAGCAAACCCTCACCTGAGGGTATTCCCATCTGTGCCCTGACCGGCAGAGTGATCCTGAACCCGCTTCCAGCAGGTTCCACAACAGCTTCACCTCCGGGCATTCCAGGCGTGGATGGCCATCCAAAAGCCATGAGCATATCCAGGGCCTGTTTCTCATCGGGAAGATTCCCGGCGGAGATGGTGTCGACCCAGGCTCCCCTGACATTGATGACCAGATCTCCCTCTGCAAAGCCTTCCGGTGAGAGACCCAGCTTCCAGTTAAAGGAAAGCCTGTGGTCTGCGGGCCCTCCTGCCGGTATCTGACGTCTCAGTACTGTGTTCCCGTCAAGAGAATATAGAGTCCTTCCCCAGAGACGGGGCGGCACCTGTCCCGGTTTAACCCCCTGACCGATCTCGAACATGAACTGTTTTCCCCCCGGAGGAGTAAGTGCAAGAACCGGCTTTCTCAAAGATGTTATCGTAGCGGGCGAATCGTCCCTAAGGGTCGTTCGCGCCTCCCAGAGTATATCAGCCCCCCAGTCGGCTTTCTTAAGCCAGTTCGCCAGCAGGAATGCTGCCTCCCATTCTGTCCAGGGTCCTTCGGCCGGAATAAGTTCAACCGGCCTTGCCAGGATCTCGGGGAGGCCTCTGATGATCAGGGAAGGGTCGTTGACGAAATCAATGACCCGTTCTCCCCCCCTGGTCCTGTTCTGGTCAGACAACATGGAGACCACCTGCGAAGGAGGTGACACCCCGATTGAATCAGCCACGGACATCGCCTCTGCCAGGGAGTAACGAAGCCCCTTCCGAAGGCTCAGGACGAGGACCCTTCCCGGTTCGGCGGAAAGGGTGCCGTTTTCCCTTGCCAGTGTATTGACTATCGACCAGGAATAACTGTCGGTCGAACTCCCTTTTTCCACCTGCGGGTCCGGAATACCTTCTCCGCTCCACTCAGGAAGAGTGCCAGAGGGAACCTTCAGGGTTATCCTCTGTTCCCACTGGGGAATATCAAGATCCACTAGGACAGAGTCCTCGATGTTCATCCTTGTGGGGAAGACCTGCCTGTAGGACAGGACAAAAATATTTCCGTCCAGGCTGTTGGGAACCCTTACCTCGATAAGGGAAGCCCCGTCTCTGGATGTTTCCCTGGGTATAAGGGGATACTGTATCTTCCCTGATCCGGGGTCATACAGACCAGCTTCGGCGACGGAGGCCTCACCTCCTTCGGGGACAACGACCTCCCATTTTCTCCAGCTGTCGGGCAGCCCCTTCTCTTCATGGATGAACCATAGGGTGGTTCTCTCCATTCTTCCGTCCGCAAGCAGTCTGTAGCTGATATCGCGAAGGAGCACAAGGCCCTGGCCAGAGCCGAGAGATTCCAGGGAAGGTGCTTCCCTCAGCGATCTCGCCAGCTCTGCGGGTATATCGCGGGCATTCGCAACACCACAGAGGCCCATAAATAGAACCAGTAACATCATGGCCAAAATCGTTCTGGGTCTCAAAAAACTCACTCCCATCATTTCTCCAGGAATAGGCTGCTCTCCATCATCTCTTTCAAATGTTTCTGCCGCAGCAATGCTTGTATTTTTTGCCGCTCCCGCAGGGACAAGGCTCGTTCCTGCCTGTTTTCTTAACGCTCCTTGCGGGAGGCTTTCCGGTCTGGGTATTCGGCACCGCGCTTCCCGGGAGGGAGAGCAAATTTTCCCGCGACTCCCTGCCCCGGCTTGCCGGAGTCTTTCCGGAAGTTTCTCCCGTCATCACGGTGACCTTGAAGAAATAGTCGGCGAAGGAGATACGGACCCTCTCCATCATACTCTGGAAGAGATTATATGACTCAAACTGGTATTCAAGAAGCGGATCCTTTTGCCCTATCGCCCTGAGCCCTATCCCCCTTCGCAGCTCATCCATCGACAGGAGATGTTCTTTCCAGGCGGAATCGAGAACGCTGAGGAGGAGGAAACGGATCATTCCCGTAGAGTTTTCATCACCCAGGTCCCTGAATTTTTCTTCGAACCTTTCATGGAGATCCCCCATGATATTTTCCCGGGCCGACTCCAGGTCTTCGGGTTCTTCAACACCGGAAATATGCCTCTCGATCCCCGGCCAGAAAACACCCTTCAGCTGAAGGGCCACTGCCTGGGGCTGAGGCTCCCCTTCTTCCGGAAAAAAACTCTCGAGTATGCTGTCGAGGGCATCCTCTATAAGTTGTCTGCCATGTGAAGTCAGATCCGGCTCGGAGAGGATCCGCCTTCTTTCGGTGTAGATCGCCTCTCTCTGCTGGTTCATGACGTTGTCGTACATGAGCAGCTGCCTTCTCATGTCAAAATGGAACTCCTCAACTCTCTTCTGGGCAGATTCGATGGCTCTGGTCAGGAGGCCGTGTTCTATATACTCTCCTTCCTCCAGACCCAGTTTTTCCATAAAACCGCTGATCTTGTCAGACCCGAAAAGACGGAGAAGATCATCCTCAAGGGAGAGATAGAAGGTGCTGCATCCCGGATCACCCTGGCGTCCGCTTCTGCCCCGCAGCTGGTTGTCTATCCTTCGTGATTCATGCCTTTCGGTCCCGATTATCTTGAGTCCCCCGAGCTCTACGACCCTGGCGTGCTCTTTTTCGCACTCTTTCTGTTTTTCCTCCAGAACACGGGAAAATTTTTCGGGCTGGGAGTTTTCATCGAAACCCTGCCTTGCCGCCTCTTCCCTTGCCAGAAAAAGAGGGTTGCCGCCAAGAACGATATCGGTTCCTCGCCCGGCCATGTTGGTAGCCACCGTCACAGCCCCCAGGCGGCCTGCCTGGGCGACTATCTGGGCTTCCATCTCGTGGTATTTTGCGTTGAGGATCCTGTGGTCTATCTTCCTGGCCTTGAGCATCTTGCCCAGCCTCTCGGAACTTTCAATCGATGTGGTCCCGACAAGCACAGGCTGTCCCGTCCCGAAGGTCTCCTCTATCTCGTCCGCTGCGGCAGCAAATTTCTCGTTCTGGGTCCTGAAGATAACATCGGGCCGGTCCTCACGTATCATGGGCTTGTGGGTAGGTATTACCAATACCTCAAGACCGTAGATATCCTTGAATTCCTCCCATTCTGTGGCGGCAGTCCCGGTCATGCCCGCGACCTTCCGGTACATCCTGACATAGTTCTGAAGGGTTATTGTGGCCAGGGTCTGGTTCTCTCGTCCGACCTGCACCTTTTCCTTGGCCTCTATCGCCTGGTGCAATCCGTCGGAGTAACGTCTCCCGAACATGAGACGGCCTGTAAACTCGTCGACGATCACTATCTCCCCGTCCTTGTTGACATAGTGGATATCCTTCTGGAAAAGATGATGTGCCTTCAGGGACTGGATTATTCTGTGTCCTAGTTCCGACCTGTTGTAATCGGTAAAAAGTTCCGGTATCTCGAGGATCTTCTCGCACCTGGATATACCTGCCTCGGTCAGGGCTACGTTCCTTTCCTTTTCTTCAAGTTCAAAATCTTCACCCTTGCGCAGACGCCTGGCAACTTCATCGGCCCTGACGTAAACCTCTACGTTGTCCTCCGATGGCCCTGAAATGATCAGGGGAGTCCGCGCCTCATCTATAAGAATGGAGTCCACCTCGTCGAGAATAATGAAAGAATGTTCTCGCTGTACCAGTTGCGCCGAGTGCACCGCCATGTTGTCTCTCAGGTAGTCGAAACCGAATTCGCTGTTAGTGCCGTAGGTCACATCCGCGCTGTATGCCTTGATCCTCTCGGCCTGATCCATGAAAGAGTATATGACTCCCACAGAAAGCCCAAGGAACCTGTAGATAGGCCCCATCCACTCGGCATCTCGTTTGGCCAGGTAATCGTTCACCGTTACCAGGTGAACGCCTCTGCCCGTAAAGGCATTGAGCACGACAGCGAGAGAAGCCACAAGGGTTTTACCCTCACCTGTCTTCATCTCCGCTATCTTCCCCTCATGGAGAGCCATTCCCCCCATAAGTTGGACGTCGAAATGTCTCATTCCCAGAGTCCTTCGAGAAACCTCCCTGACGGCGGCAAACACCTCGGGCAACATGTCGTCGAGAGACTCTCCCGCGGCGCACCTCTCCCGGAAAGTTTTTCCCAGTGCGGACAATTCTCCGTCCGAAAGATCGGACATTGAGGATTCAAGACCATTGATGCGGGACACGACTGAAGCGTAACGCTTCAGCGCCCTCTCGTTGTGGTCAAGGCCAAGTTTCTTTTTCAATCCTTCAAGCATTAATTTCACCTCGATCGGCTTCGGAAAGCGGGGAAACCTTCCAGACTGACATTATATTCCCCGCCAGTGGGGAGGTCAAAAAAGGATGCTGAAACAAAAAGGGGGCGGCCAGGCCGCCCCCTGGGAAAAAATTTTAAAGCGAAAAAGGTTCCAGATGAGCAAGGAAATGGTGAAGCCCTTTCACAGGAGGAGCGTATGCAACCCGAAGACCGTAACGGATGGAATCCCTTCGCCTGTAGACGTTTACTATTGATTCTCCAACATACTCCATGTGGCTGTTTGTGTAGGTCCTCCTGTTGATCGCCAGTCTGTAGAGTTCCAGCCTGGGGTAGACTATCTCTCCGGTGGTCTCGTCCTCAGTCGCGAAAGCAAGGGCCCCCAGACCGATCCCCCTTATTGCGGCCTCTCGGTATATCTCAATACCCAGAACATCGGCGGGATAGCATTTCTGGGGAATATGGGGAAGGAAAGCCGCCGCGTCGATGAATATGGCGTGTCCTCCGGCAGGTTTTACGAACGGGACTCCTCCGTCGTCCAGGATATCGCCGAGATATCTGACCTGGGCTATCCTGTGGGCCATATACTGCTCATCGGTCATCTCCCTGAGGCCAACCGCAAGAGCTTCGAGATCCCTTCCGGCCAGCCCCCCGTAGGTCGCGAAACCTTCGAAAAGGATCACTCTGGGAAGGAGTTTCTGGTACATCTCCTCCGTCCTGCAGCAGATCATTCCGCCAATATTGACCAGGGGATCCTTCTTGCAGGACACGGTAATGGCATCAGCGGTATCCATCATCTCCCGGAGGATCCGGGAAACCGACATCTCAGCGAAACCCTTCTCTCGTTCCTTGATGAAATAGGCATTCTCGGCCATGCGCGCGGCATCCAGGAATACTGGGATTCCCTCCCGTTTCGCGACCTCCGAGACAGCTCTGAGGCTGGAGAGGCTTACGGGCTGTCCACCGCCGGAGTTGTTGGTGACCGTAATCATGATTAGGGGTATCCTGTCCTTGCCGTATTTTTTGATAACTTCCTCGAGTTTGGCAATGTCCACATCCCCCTTGAAGGGGTGAAGGGAGCTGGGGTCGAAGGCTTCGTCGATCACACAGTTTACCGGTTCGGCTCCCATGTTGAAGACGTGGGCCCTTGTGGTATCGAAGGGCATATTGAAGGGGATAATGTCACCTTTTTTGACCAGTGTACCAAATGCCACATTCTCCGCCGCGCGCCCCTGGTGAGTGGGGATCACATGATCGAAACCAAGCACTTCCCTGACGGAATCCTTGAGGGCAAAGAAACTGTCGGCGCCCGCATAGGCCTCGTCACCCCTCATCAGGGCAGCCCATTGCTGCTTGCTCATTGCTCCGGTGCCGGAATCCGTGAGGAGATCGATATAGATATCTCTGGATGTCAATCCGAACATGTTGAAATGTCCGCGTTTCAGAGCTTCCTCTCGCTGTCCCGAGTCCGGTACGGTAACGGGCTCCACCATCTTGATCCTGAAGGGTTCGGGCTGAATCGGTCTTGCCATACAAAAAACCTCCCTATGGCTGTTCTTCAGCTCGGCTGAATGCTGCTCGACGGAGCATCTCTTCTGGCTCTTTCGGGGAATTATAACACCGCCCCGGGGAGAACACCCGAGGCCTTGAAAAACAGGAAAATCAGGAGAGTACTTTTCTGCCTTTCAGCAGGTAGTCCATTCCCGACCAGAGAGTCGCTATCATGGCGACCCACATCGCAAGCAACCCTCCCGGGACATTGAAAATAACCATCAGGATGGCAATGATCTGTGTTACAGTCTTGGCTTTTCCTCCCCGGGATGCCGGGATAACCACTCCCTCCGAAACGGCAACCATCCTCAAACCTGTAACGAAGAACTCTCTGGAAATGATAACGACGACTATCCATGCGGGAAGGCGCTGCAACTGTACAAGAGATATCAATGCCGCCACAACAAGGATCTTGTCGGCAAGAGGATCGATAAGTTTGCCCAGGTTCGTTACCATGCCATGTTTCCGGGCAATATATCCGTCAACGGTATCCGTAAGAGCCGCAATCGTGAAAACCAGCCCCGCAAGGATATCCCCGAAGGGCAAACCGAAAATATTACCGAACTGCCCTCTCAACGTCAGAAACACCATGACCAGAGGCGCCAGAAAAACCCTGGAAAGACTAAGTACGTTCGGAACGTTCCACACAGTCAATCGCCGTTCACCCCCTGGCTTCCTGCCGCGACCCTGAAGATACCATAAAACAACTGCCCGGAGCCGAAACTCCGGGCAATCAGGTTAATTTCATCCTCCAAGGTAGGCATCCCTGACACTGGGATTGTTCAGCAATTCATCTCCGGTTCCGGACAGGACGATGGATCCGACCTCCAGGACATATGCTCTGGAGGCCACCTTCAGTGCAGCGTAAGCATTTTGTTCGACCAGAAGGACTGTCTTCCCTTCCGAGTTTATGGTCTCGATTATTGAAAAGACTTCCTTCACAAGAAGGGGAGCCAGCCCCAGTGAAGGCTCGTCAAGCATGAGCATCTGCGGTGCACCCATAAGGGCCCTCCCCACTGCCAGCATCTGCTGTTCGCCACCCGAAAGGGTCCCGCCTTTTTGCCAGGTTCTTTCTTTGAGTCTTGGAAAAAGCTGGAACACCCAGTCCAGATCCCTGGATATCCCCTTTGTGTCCGAACGGCTGAAAGCCCCGAGCTGCAGATTCTCGTAAACAGTAAGATTTGGAAGGATCCTGCGCCCTTCAGGCGCCATCGTTATACCGGCCTTGACTATTTCCTCCGGTACCCATCCACCGATCTCAATGTCTCCGAAAAGGACAGAACCCCGGCTCTTTTTGATCAATCCCGCTATGGCCCTCAGCGTAGAACTTTTGCCGGCCCCGTTTGCCCCAATAAGGGTCACGATCTTCCCCCTGGGAACCTCCAGTGATATTCCCTTGACGGCATGAATGCCGCCGTAATGAACGTTAAGGTCGCTGATCCTAAGCATCGCGGACGAACTCCTCTCCAAGGTAGGCCTCGATGACCCTGGTGTTGGACTGTATCTCCGCGGGCTGGCCCTCCGCAATGGTGACGCCGTAGTCAAGCACCCACATATGCTCGCAGATCCCCATCACAACCTTCATGTCATGTTCTATGAGCAGTATCGTGAGGTCGAACCTTTTGCGGATGTCACGGATGAATCCCATCAGCTCCTGCGTCTCGTGAGGGTTCATGCCTGCGGCTGGTTCATCAAGGAGCAGGAAGGAAGGATCGGTCGCCAGGGCTCTGGCTATCTCCAGCCTCCTCTGCGCTCCATAAGGAAGGGCGCCGGACTGTTCATCTGCCAGTTTTTGAAGACCAACCGCCTCGAGAAGGAACATGGCCTTATCCCTGACTTCTCTTTCTTCTTTCCAGTACAAAGGGAGATTCAGGAGAGCATGCCACCATGTCGACCTCTGCCTTACCCTCGCGCCAACCATGACGTTCTGGAGGACCGAGGCAGTATGAAAGAGCCTTATATTCTGGAAGGTGCGCGCTATGCCTCCGCCGCAGACCTTGTGCGGCGGCCAGCCTGTAATCTCTGTGCCTTCGAAGAATATCTGCCCCTCGGTTGGCTTGTAGAAACCGGTGATCATGTTGAAGCAGGTCGTCTTACCCGCTCCATTGGGACCTATAAGCCCCACTATCCTGCCTTTCTGTACCTGTATGTCAAACTCCCTGACCGCTGTAAGGCCACCGAAACGCATGGTGAGGTTTTTTGTTTCAAGAACGATCCTGCGCTCACTCATCAGGCGTCACCCCTCTTGCCGAAAAGACCAAAGAACCAGTCCCAGCTGAACTCGCGCTTGCCCATGATGCCCTGTTGTCTGAACAGGATTATGAAGAGCAAAGCCAGCGAAAAGACCACCATTCGCATCCCCGGAATTGCTGGAACCGTTATTGAGCCAACAGAAAAGGGGTTCTCGACGATCCGAAGCCATTCAAGAAGCACCGTAATGACGACGCCTGCCAGCACTGTTCCCGTTAACGATCCAAGTCCTCCGGCAACAACAATCATCAGAACATTGAAAGTAAGTATGAAGAGGAACATCTTGGGATCGATAGTCGTTAGAAGGCTCGCGAGAAGAGCCCCCCCGACCCCGGCAAAGAACGCCCCGATAGTGAAGGATGTAAGGCGGTATCTGAATGTGTCTATACCCATGGCCCTTGCGGCCACCTCGTCATCCCTTATTGCCTTCAATGTATTCCCGAAGTTGCTCCTCACCAGCCTCATGATCACGAAAAGGGTAATGAGGCACCATCCGTAGTTCCACCAGAGATTGGAATAGGACGGGATTCCCTTGAGCCCCAGTGCCCCGTTGGTAACCCTGGGCATGTTATTGGCAAGAACACGAATTATCTCGGCAAAACCAAGTGTGGCTATCCCCAGATAGTCCCCGCCCAGCCTCAGAACCGGAAGACCTATCAGGACACCAAAAAATGCCGCGACCAGTCCGGCGATGACTATCGCAACAATAAAGGGAGCATGCATTACCGAGAATGGCCACATCGGTGACTGAAGCAGGAACATAGCCTGTTTGTGGGCCGCGGGAAGGATAAGTAGTGAGCACGTATAGGCACCTATAGCCATGAAACCTGCGTGGCCCAGCGAAAACAGACCGGTGAATCCATAGATAAGGTTAAGACTCAGGGCAAGGATAATGTTGACGGCAATGAGGTTGAGGATCTGTATCTTGTAACCGTCGAGACTGCCGCTTGCCCAAAAGAGGAAGATGCCCAGCAGCATCACCGCAACGCCGTTAAGGGTATAGTTTCTCTTCATTCTGGCGTCCATTACACCTTGTCCTCCAGCTTCTCACCCATAAGCCCCGTAGGCATTATGAGAAGAATTATGATCAGCAAAATGAAAGCAAAGGCGTCCCGGAAACCGGCGAGAGCCGGGAGGAAGGCAACAACCATTATCTCGATGAAACCAAGTATCAGGCCTCCTATCATCGCGCCCTGAATAGAGCCGATCCCGCCAAACACCGCGGCGATGAAAGCCTTGAAACCCGGGATGACACCCATTACCGGCTGAAGCTGCGGGTATCTCAGGGCCCACATGATCCCCGAGGCCGCCGCCAGCGCGGAACCTATACCAAATGTTATGGCTATGATCCTGTTTACAGGAACTCCCATGAGCCGGCTTGTCTCGATGTCCTTGGAAATAGCCCTCATTCCAAGGCCGGGCTTTGTTTTATATACAATGTAAAGCAGCCCGAGCATGAGGACGAACGAAAGGACAGGAACGACGAGCGTCAGTGGAAGGATTCTTATCTTGCCAACGATTATTACCTTTACCAGCCAGTCCGGTCTCTGGACCTGACGGGGAATTGCCGAGAAGACGACTATGGCAAAGTTCTGAAGAAAAAACGATACGCCGATCGAGCTTATGAGCGCAGAGATCCTTGGTGCCTCCCTGAGAGGTTTATAGGCCACCCTGTCGACAAGTATCCCGGCGAAAGAAGTAACCGCTATGGCTCCTATGACCGAAACTATCCAGGGAAGGTGAAACAGCGTAACACCCCAGAACACAAAATACGCCCCCAGCATGAAGATCTCACCGTGAGCGAAATTGATCAGCCTCAAAATCCCGTAAACCATCGTATAACCGATGGCGATCAATGCATAAAGGCTTCCGAGGGTGAGGGCATTGAAAAGATGCTGGACAAACATTGCCAAGCTCATATGAGCTCCCCCTTGTTATCACGTAAAAGGCGGGGGAGGAAGATCCCCTCCCCCGCAGTAATCCGGCCGGTAAAATCTCTCTTGGGAGACCCCGCCGTAATGACTGAACCTGCTGCTAGAGTTCCGGTGCTATTGTCGCGATGTACTGTTTCTTTCCGTCCTTGATCTGGACTATCCCGATCGGTTTCTCCGCGTCATGGGTCTCGTTGATGGTGGTGAGACCGGTAACACCCTCAAAGTCTTTGGTTGCCGCAAGGGCAGCGGTGATGGCCTCGGGATCGGCGCTTCCGGCGCGCTCGATGGCATCGATAAGGATCATGTAGGAATCATATCCAAGGGCCGCATTGACGTTGGGATCGTCGGTCCGTTTCGCCTTCCAGTCATCGGTGAACTTCTGGGCTACAGGGTTCATGTCCTGCATGGAGGGATCATAGGGGAACGTGGTGTGAACGAAACCCTCAACCGCGTCTCCGCCTATCTCTACTATCTGCGGATTGTCCATGGCGTCTCCACCCATGATCTGGAACTCGACACCAAGTTCCTGTGCCTGCTTCATGATGATGGCACCCTCGGCGAAGTAGGCGGGAATGAAGAGAATGTCCGGACCCTTGCTGATGATCTCTGTAAGCTGGGCAGTGAAATCCTGGTCACCCGAGTTGTAGTTCAGTTTCGAGACGATCTCTCCACCAAGCTTGACAAAGGACTTCTCGAAGAATCCCGCGAGTCCGACGGCATAGTCGTTGGCGACATCGGTCAGAAGAGCAGCCTTCCTGGCCCCCAGCACCTTGTGGGCATAGGTAGCCGCACCCGCGCCCTGGAGAGGATCGATGAAACACACGCGGAAGATGTACTTCTTGCCCTGGGTCACGAGAGGATTGGTGCAGGATGTCCCAACCATGGGAATTCCGGCTTTCTCCGCCACCTCTCCACCGGCCATGGCAAGTGAGGAGCCGTAGGTCCCTATGACAGCCACAACGTTCTCTTTGTCGATAAGCCGCTTGACAGCGTTTGCGGACTCAACCTTGTCTGACTTGTTGTCGACAACAAAGAGTTCGACCTTCCTGCCCAGAACCTCGGGTTTCTCCTCGTGGGCCATCTTGACTCCATCGAGCTCAAGCTGTCCGCCAAAAGCGTTCTGTCCCGTCAGAGGGAGATAGACACCGATGCGGATCACATCGGCCTCGGCTACCGGTTCCTGTGCTTCCTGAGTCTGTTCGGGAGCCGGAGCCTCGGGAGCTTTTTCTCCCCTGGTCATCATGAAACCAAAAACCGCAATTACAACGATCAGCCCTAGCAATAGACCTTTCTTCACTTATGCTCACCTCCAGATAGATGTACACCGCAACCATGATTCTACACCAAACCGCCGCCAAAAGGCACCAGTAACTATAGCTGCACTTAAGGTCCCGTTCACCTCTTTTCCCTGGAGAAAGGACGCCCCGGCCGGAAGAGGTTAAACCAGCCACTATTGCCTTCTCCGTTCCTCCGTTATTTCAGGGTTTACTCCAGGTAATATTATACTCTCATGACCTTTAACGCACCAATACTCCCGGGAAATTACTCTCCAGAAGGCCCCTGTCCGGAACAGTCCCTTCACGCAGGGACAGATCAAGGGTCTCTCCAGGCCTGAAGAGCTGTATCACCCACCCGGGACCCCGTCCCACCTGGTCCCTGATCTCTTTAAGATCTTCAATTGACATGATGTCCGGAACGAAGGTGGTCCTGGTCTCATGGGGAATACCCGATCGGCGGACAAGATCCAGGGACTTTGCCACCTCATCGGAACCGCTGCCCGTTATTCGTGGGTAGTCATTCCACGGGGCCTTGATGTCCATCGAAAGACCTTCGACCAGACCTTCGGCTATGATCGTCTCAAGCATTCCGGGATTGCTCCCGTTAGTATCAACCTTGATCTTCAGGCCAGTTTCCCCTTTGAGGAAAGAAAGGAAAAGGGGAAGCCCTGAGTGGATTGTTGGCTCCCCTCCACTGATCACGATGCCATCGAGAAAATCTTTTCTTGAAAGGATTTTTTTGACAACATCATCGGCATCGATGGATCCTTTCGTCGCAAAAACAAGATCCGCGTTATGGCAGTAGGGGCATCTGAAATTGCACCCGCAAAGGAAAAGGACCGAAGCGACATGTCCGGCCCAGTCGACAAATGATACCGGCAAAAACCCTCCGATGGGAACTCCAGGCTTCATTTTTCAGACTGCCGTCCTTGAACGATCCCTCAGTTCGGCCCTTTTGCCCGCGTTCCAGGACGACGTCCTCGTAAAATATCCGGTGATCCGGGTAATCCCGTCCACATCCATGCTTCCGCACGCGGGACATGAATCCAGCAGTCCCCTTTCCATCTTTCCGCATTTGTTGCATATCGTAAACTCCGGGCTGAAAGCGATCTGGGCATTCTCCGAACTTTCGTAGGCCTTTCTCACAAAAGACGCGAGCGCTCCCGGGTCTGGCCTGTGTTCTCCCATCCAGACATGAGATATCGCTCCCGCATTGATCATAGGGTGAAAACGGCCCTCCATTATCACCCGGGATACCGGATCAAGATCGGCGTCATAGGCAAAGTGAGTGCTGTTGGTGTAATAGATCTCACCACTTGAAATATCTCCCTTGACAAAATGGCGCGCATCATCGGGGAAAAATTTCAGGTCGAGCCTGGCCAGCCTGTAGGCGGTACTTTCGGCAGGGGTCTGCTCAAGAACTATTTTCAGTCCAAGCCTATCGGAAAGTTGGCGGCATTTTAGATCCATATATCTGGTCACAGCAAGACCCAGGTCCATGGCCTCGTCGCTCATGTGCATCCTCGTACCCGTAAAGGAGTGGATCATTTCATCAAGCCCCAGTATGCCTATGAGGTGACTGCTCTTGCTCATTCTGAGGTATGACTCTCCATCGTGGTCGACACAAAGAACGGACAGGGGCCCCTTTGAACCCAGTGCCAGTATCTCCTGAAGAAATCTTCTCTTCTGGACATGTGCCTCCGCCGCCGTCTCCATGGCCCTGTCGAGGAGTTCAAAAAGGGTCTCCCTGTCTCTGCCCGACCTGTAGGCTATCCTCGGGAGATTTATGGTAACGTTCTGGAGAGCACAGTAGCGCATCTTCCACGGCGTTTTCGCTTCCGCCAGGTCCTCCTCGGAAAGTTCGAAACTCAGCCTGCAGCACTCGCTCAACTTGGCAACCCCGCCCCTGTCGAATACGAAATAAGTACTCCCCTTTTCCGACGCGACAAGACAGGCAAGTTCAAGAAACTTCTCCCAGCCAGGCTCCTCGAAAAACCTGTCGGTGATGTGAAGGAGCGGTTTGGGAAAAAAGAAGGGCTGTCCCCGGCTGTCCCCCTCGAGGTAGACCTCGAAAAGGGCGCGGAGGAAATCTTTTGATTCCTTCCTGTAATCGTAGTAGGTCCTGCCCGTCGGAACTCCCCCGGGACCCAGGGCTGGCACATCCCTGAAATGGTCGGGGATCTCGTAGTAGAGATTGATGTCCGTAAACGCCACCTGTCCTCCCCTGCCTCCCGCCAGCTGGTTGAACTCGAATATGAGCATCTGGGCGAGCTGCTTCACTTTCTCGTATGGAAGACCTTCAAGGAAAGGGGCAAAAAAGACATTCACAGCGTCCCAGCCTATTGCCCCGGCGAAGTTGTTCTGAAGTACCGAGGTCATCTTGAGAATATGGGCAAGAAGAACGTCCGGGTGGCGGGCGGGCGAGGAAACACTCGTTATCGAAGGGATATCGATACCGTATTTTATGACGTAAGCCATACTCTGCCCGGAACAGTAGGGGCGGTTTACCATCCCGAGGTCATGAAGGTGGATGTCTCCCCCGAGATGCGCCTCGGCCACCTCACGCGAAAAAATCTTCCCTAGGGCATATTCCTTGAGTATCATCTCGGCTACCGAGAGATTTATGGATTCGGGGTTGTGGGAGGTATTACTGTTCTCCCTGTTGGGATGCAGCATCATCGACTCGAGGTCGAACACCGGGAGACCCAGCCTGGAATGATCGGCAAGTTTGGCATCGAGACCCCGGAAAAAGAGCTTTACGTTGACCATCTCCCTGATGATCGCGGTGGTGACCCTTTCCCTTCCATGTATCATAATATCGCTCTCAACCTCTGCGGCGATCTCTCCAGCCACCGAAGGATCAACTCCCGCCTCCACTACAAGGGCATCACGGATCCGCACGACATCCCAGGCTGAACGGTCCTCCTGTCCAAAAGCCTCCACCATGAGAGCCAGATCGGTGGATTCTTCTTTCCCCGAAAAAATAAGCATCTGTCTTCCGCCTGGAAAATCCCCGGGGGACAACTTTTCTTCCATCATGATCCGGGAGTCGGAGTCTTTCATGAATGACCATTCCTTTCGTCGTGAAGTCGGGAAATTTCTTCGACAAAACTGGAGATATCCGTAAACTCTCTGTATACAGAAGCAAACCTCACGTAGGCGACCTTGTGAATGTTTCTCAGTTCATTCATAGCCAGTGATCCGACCTGGAGACTGGAAATTTCACCCTGACCCATCTCACGCAGCGTCTCTTCTATCCTGGAGGCCGCTTCCTCGATCTGCTCCAGCGGAACTGGCAGCTTTTCGCAGGCCTTGGCTAGCCCCTTGAGAAGCTTTGCCCTGTCAAAACCCTCCCTCTGGCCACCCTTCTTGATTATCCAGAGAACGGGCCTTTCATCCAGACGCTCGTAAGTGGTGAACCTGTTGAAGCACTCGGGACACTCACGACGCCTCCTTATGACCTTGCCTTCGCTTGCCGTCCTCGTCTCGAGAACACGGGTCTCCATGTATCCGCATTTTGGACAACGCATGGCCCCACTCCCCACATTTAGTTCATTGCCTGGATTATACCACTATATTTTGTGTATGTACCCCTGTTCAAGACAAAAAAAAGACCCCGCTGTAAACGGGGTCTGAAAAAAGAGGCGATGTCATTTGCCTAAAGAGAGCGAAGAATATTCTCTACGATCTTTCTCACCCTGGCGCCTTCCGCCCTGCCCTTCAGGGCAGCCATACAGGGACCCATGACAAGCCCCAGATCCGACGGGCCTTTTGCGCCAACTGCGGCTATGGTCTTTCCTGCTTCATGGATAATATCTTCGTCGCTCATGGAGGGAGGCAGGAAAGATGAGAGCAATTCCGCTTCCATCAGTTCCTCTCCGGCCCTTTCAAGAGCTCCTCCGGCCTCGAACTGACCGGCAGATTCCTTACGCTGTTTTACCAGTTTTCTTATTACGGCGAAGACATCTTCCTCAGAAAAAGGCTCTCCACGGCCTTTTTCTATCCTTGCATTTTCGACGGCCGCCTTGAGCATCCTTAAAGGCACGAGAGAGGACTGGTCCCGCCTCTTCATGGCGGAAACTATCTCCTGATGTATCCTCGCCTCCAGTTCGGTCATCGAACCTTACCTACTTCCTGCGCTTTCTGGAAGCATCTTCCCTCTTCCTCTTCTTTGCCTCGCTCGGTTTCTCGTAATGCGAACGTCTGCGGGCCTCGCGCAACACGCCTCCTTTGGATACTTCGCGCTTGAAGCGCTTGAGGGCATCTTCGAGGGACTCGTTATCGCGTCGAACGACCTGTGTCAATTGCGTTCCCCCCCTTCTCTTCTCACTCAGGGTTAACCTGGAGGCCAACCGAAAGAGCGTCCGGCAAGCAGATGCACATGAAGATGAGACACCGTTTGCCCGGCCCCAGCTCCACAGTTGACCACGAGACGATACCCGTCAGGGCCCAGACCCATATCACGGGCCACTCTCACCGCCGCCCCCATCACCGAAGACCAGACCGATGGATCGGCCACCTTGTCGGCGGATTCGACATGAATCCTCGGTATGACAAGAAGGTGCACCGGGGCTATCGGGTGAATGTCACGTATAACTATAACATCTTCGTCGCTGTATACGACATCCGCCTTCTCAAGGCCCCTGGCGATACGGCAAAAAATACACCTTTCGCTCCCGTTCCCCATGACCGCACCTCGCCCTGAATATATCGGCCGGTTTCCTGTATGAACGCAATCCGCAATTCCTGGTAGGGAATTATATCACACGACGGCCCTGAGAACCCCATCCAGAGAATCCGTGACAAAAACGCTCCTGATCATTCCCGGTTCAGAGTCTCCGGGGCATTCCACACGGACATAGTGGGAGGAAAAACCCTCCATCATGCCCCCGGTTCTTCCTTCCACAAGCAGATCTACCCTTTTCCCGATCCATTTTCCAGAATATGAATCGAGAAGATCTTTTCCCAGGGCTATGGACCTTTCCACCCTGGACCTGATTTCCGGACCCTTCAGCCTACCCGGTATAGAAGCAGCGACGGTGCCATCCCTGGAAGAGAAAGGAAACACGTGAAGCCTCCCTGTCCCGGCAGACACGAGCAGGGACAGGGTCCTGTCAAAGGCATCTTCACTTTCGCCCGGGAACCCGACAATTATATCCGTACTGATGTGAAGGTCCTCACCGAAAAAGGAGCGGGCCATTTCAACATGGGCCAGGAAATCTTCGGGCGTGTAGCCTCTGCGCATAAGCCTGAGTATATCCGGGTCACCGCTCTGCAGAGGAAGGTGAAAGTGGGGACAGAACTGTGCCGTTGCGGAAAGATCCCCGAGAAGAGTTTCGGTGACGGCAAAGGGCTCCAGAGAACCAAAACGTATCCTGGCTATGCCTTCGATATCCCCACTTCTTTTGACAAGTTCTCCCAGGGGCATTCCGGAGTTCCTGCCGTAGACTCCCAGATTTATCCCGGTAAAAACTACTTCCCTGCACCCCGACAGGGCTATCCTTTCCACTTCCTGGAGTACATCAAGGGGATCTCTTTCGACCCCTTTCCCCCTGAGAGCGGGAATTATGCAGTAGGAACAGCCATGATCACAACCATCCTGTATCTTGACGAAAGCCCGTGTCCTGGTCTGTGGCCTCAGAAGGCGAAGATCCTCCCACCCGGAGAAATTTGAAACATCCACCATCTCGATCCTGGGCTGTTCCGTTCTTCTGCCGGAGAGAAGCATCTCCCTGACAATGGCGGGGATCCTGTGCTTGAGCCTGTTTCCTACAAGGCAGTCAACACCCAGACCGGCCGCCTCCTCGATCGTTGCTTTCTGTGCCCAGCACCCAGCAGCAATGATGAGCGCGTCTTTTTTCTCTCTTCTGAGACGCCTCAATATCTGCCTGCATTTTCTGTCGGCCTCGGAGGTAACGGAACATCCTACGAGAACGGCAACGTCAAAATCTTTTGTTTCGGATCTTGCCGCACCAGACTCAACGAAGGAACAGCAAAGCGCCTCGCACTCAAAAAGGTTCGTCCTGCAGCCCATGGGAATAACCCTGAATTTAACTCCCCTTAGCGGATCCTTCACAACTTCTGACCTCCAGAGAGCAAGGCAAGAAAAGCGACTGCAACCACAGCGGCCGTGTGAGCCCTCATGACCCGAAGACCCAGGTTCACCGGGATAAAGTCATGTTGCTGCAGAATATGTATCTCCTCTTCTGTCCAGTCTCCCTCAGGTCCGGTGGCGACGGCGGCAGTTCCCGGCGGGCTGAATTCCGAAATTTTTGAACTTGCCCCCGCAACGGCGACGAATCTCGCGGATGGAACAGGGAGAGAACCGAGGGAAGATATACCGACAGGATCCAGGATCCGCGTCGGTGTCGGCGCGCAGCATTGCTTCGAGGCCTCGAGGGTTATTTTTTTCCAGCGTTCCATTTTTCGGGCTATCTTTGAAGGTTCCAGGATCGGTACCGATCGTGTGCAGACAAGGGGAACGATAACCGAAGCACCGACCTCGACAGACTGGGAAAGAAGACGATCGAAGGAATCTCCCTTGAGCAGACCCGCCAGAAGCCAGATTTCCGGCATCGGTTCCTCGGGCGTTTCCCTGACCTTGACACCTCTGGCCAATGTCCCACATGTCTCCAGGCGCAACAGTATTCTTCTGCCCGGCAAAAGACCCTCGAAAAACTCGCCATCCCTGCAGCGCCTTACTGTCAGCAGATGCCTTCCCTGTTCCCCGTCCAGGACCCAGACGGAATCACTTTCCTGAACAGAATGCTCAAGGCGTACGCGAGGCAGCGACACCCCACCAGTCTCCCTTTGTCAACTCGGTAACCGGTGACAACCCGGCTGAGGAAACCTCCACCAGGAAAGGATCCCTTTCCTTAAGCGTAAGACCCGAAAAGACCGCCACTCCACCCTCTTCCAGCAGGGAAGGGACAGATGGAAGCATGGAAGCCAGGGGGTCAAAAACAATGTTGGCACAGATAATACCGTACTTGCCCGAGACACCGGCAAGCAGATCTCCCGTCTGTACAAGGACCTTTTCGGGCGAAATATCGTTCAGTCGAAGATTCTCCCTTACTTCGTTGATTATGGCCGGGTCGTTGTCCCTGGCCAGAACCTGGCCCGCCCCCAGAAGGGCGGAAGCGATGGACAGGATCCCTGATCCGGTTCCGATATCTGCTACGGAAAGACCGGGCTTTACGGTCTTTTCCAGCAGTTCCAGCGCGATCTGCGTGCTTTCGTGGTATCCGGTACCAAAAGCGCTTCCGGGATATATATATACAGGGATCTTTCCTTCGGGTTCATTTCCCCGGTGCCACGGAGCCATCACAATGAAATTATCCCCTACAGGAAGAGGGGGAAAGGCCTCTTTCCATGCCGTATGCCACTGCCTGTTCTCTATACGCCCCATGTCGGCTATCCGGACCCCGGGCCACGGGGATATTACTTCCTGCACTCTCTCCATCCAGGATCCCAGATCCCTGGTGTTCCTGTAATAGGCCTTGAGGGCGACCTTACCCGGCAATTCCTGCATCTCCGAGCCTATACTTCCCGAAAGTTCGCCAAGGGATACAAGATCTTCCTCGCTCTCTGAATCCCCTTCAATAGTTATGTACCACCAGAAACCTTCATTGGACGACATAGACGCCTACCCCCGGCAAGTTTGACTTGCAGATGAAATACGGGAGGCTATGACGCCTCCCGTCTAATGGAAAGTCTACCACGGAAAAAGCATTTGCGGCATCAGCCGAAAAGATTCCGGATTTTTTCCATAAAGCCCGCAGGCTCTACTCCAACATCCATCTCCTGTGCCAGGGCTTCGGTCAGAAGGCGCTCCTTTTCGGATAGTTCGGTTGGAATGTCAACGTAAACATGGGCGAAAAGATCCCCTCTCCCAGAACCTCTCAGCCTCGGCATGCCTTTGTTCTTTATCCTGACAGCCTTCCCCACGGGGGTTCCAGGGGAAACTTCGAGTTTTTCTCCACCCTCGATACCCGGAATTTCCACAGAGCATCCCAGTACCATCTGGGGGTACTTCAGGTTGACTCTTGTATGGAGATCGTCCCGGTCGCGTTCAAAAAGCGGGTGCGGCTCAACCTTGATCGATATGAAAAGATCTCCTGGTGGGCCGCCGGAGGAGCCCTCCCTCCCCTCCCCGGCGATGCGGAGCCTGGTTCCCGTATCAACTCCGGGAGGGATCTTCACTTCGACGCGGTGATCGGACCTTACCTTACCGCTTCCCCCACAGTTCTTGCATCTGCTTTCTATCCTCTTGCCAGAACCTCCGCAATGCGGGCACTGTCCAACGCTGACGAAGGTACCAAAGGGAGTTCTCTGCTGTTTTTCCACCTGCCCGGAACCTCCACAATGGGAACAGGTTTTTACGGAGGTACCCGGCTCCGCCCCGGATCCTCCGCAACGTCCGCAGGTATCCATTCGGGGTATGACAACTTCCCTGCCCAGGCCTCTGAAAGCGTCCTCGAGGGATATTTTTATACTCATTTCAAGATCATCGCCCCTTGAAGGGCCAGCTGGTCCTCTTCGTCCGCCTCCAAAAAAACTCCCGAAAAGATCCCCGAAAATATCCCCAAAGGGCTCGAATCCTCCACCAAAAGGGGATCCTCCCGGCGTATCCCCTATGGTCCCATACTGATCGTAGGCGGCCCTTTTCTGGGGATCTCCAAGGATCTCATAAGCAAGGTTTATTGATTTGAACTTCGATTCCGCCTCGGGATCACCCGGGTTGGCATCAGGATGATGCTTTCGGACAAGTTTCCTGTAAGCCTTCTTGAGTTCCTCCTGTGTCGCGTTCCTTGATACACCCAGGATCGCGTAAAGATCCCTTTCATCTCCTGCGGGCAAACCGTTTCACTCCTCAGACCTTTCCGTTGTCTTCGAACTCTGCGTCGACGGTCTCTTCGCCGTCGCTGCCTTCTGGTTCGGTACCATCGGAGGCATCCTCAGAGCCGGCCTGGGCGTAAAGCCGTGAAGACATCTCATGAAGGCTCTTCGTCAATTTCTCCGCCACCTGGCGGATACCCTCCGGGTTCTCTTCCCCGAGGGCCTTTTTGACATCTTCTATCTCTCCGCTGATCCTGGTTTTCTCTTCTTCGGTCACTTTTTCCCCTAGATCGGAGATCATCTTCTCCGTGCTGTAGATAAGAGAGTCCGCCTCGTTGCGCGCATCGACAAGTTCCTTTTTCTTCTTGTCCGACTCCTGGTTCTCCTCGGCTTCTCTCGTCATCTTCTCGATCTCGTCCTCGGCAAGTCTCGAGGACTGGATCGTGACATGCTGTTCCCTCGATGTTCCCTTGTCCTTTGCGCTGACATTGAGAATGCCGTTTACATCGATGTCAAAGGTAACCTCTATCTGGGGGATCCCCCTCGGTGCAGGCGGGATACCGTCAAGGAAGAACTTGCCCAGGGTTACATTGTCTCCCGCCATGGATCGTTCTCCCTGAAGAACGTGGATCTCTACCTGGGGCTGATTGTCGGAGGCCGTCGAGAATACCTGGCTCTTTGAGACCGGTATGGCTGTGTTTCTGTCAATTATCTTTGTAAAAACGCCTCCCAGGGTCTCGATCCCGAGCGAAAGGGGCGTGACATCCACCAGGATAATATCCTTGTGCTCACCTGTAAGTATGGCTCCCTGGATCGCGGCGCCAACGGCGACACACTCATCGGGGTTGATCCCCTTCGTAGGTTCCTTGCCGAGTAGTTCCACTATCTTTTTCTGGACCATGGGCATTCTGGTGGCACCCCCGACAAGAAGGACCTTGCTTATCTCCTCGCGGGTCAGGCCCGAATCGTTCAGCGCCCTTTTGGTCGGCTGAACAACCCTGTCCAGAAGGGACCTGGTTATCTCTTCGAAACGGGCCCGCGTAAGGGTCATCTCGAAATGCTTTGGTCCACTGGCATCGGCAGTGATGAAAGGAAGGGATATGGATGTCTCCGACATTGTCGAAAGTTCTACCTTGGCCTTCTCGGCAGCTTCGCGAAGCCTCTGCAGGGCCATCTTGTCCTTCGAAAGGTCTATCCCCTCACTCTTTTTGAACTCCGAAACCATGAGATCCATGATCTTCTGATCCCAGTCATCACCTCCAAGCAGATTATCGCCGGAGGTCGCGAGAACCTCGATAACCCCGTCCTCGATCCCGACATCCAGAACAGAAACATCGAAAGTTCCGCCTCCAAGGTCAAAAACAAGGATCTTGTTATCCCCGCCTTTATCAGTACCGTAGGCCAGGGCTGCAGCAGTAGGCTCGTTGATTATGCGAAGAACCTCCAGACCGGCAATGCGCCCTGCGTCCTTGGTGGCCTGCCTCTGGGCATCGGTAAAGTAGGCCGGAACAGTAATGACCGCCTGCCCGACCTTTTCGCCGAGGTATTCCTCCGCGTCCCTTTTGAGTTTCTGGAGGATCATCGCCGATATCTGCTGCGGGTTATGGGCTGTATTGTCAACTTCAACCTTGTGATCGGAACCCATGTGGCGCTTGATCGATGATATGGTCCTCTCAGGGTTTACTATGGCCTGACGTTTGGCCAGTTGACCGACAAGTCTCTCCTTCTCTTTAGTGAAAGCAACTACCGAAGGGGTTGTCCTTGCACCTTCGGCGTTAGTTATCACCGTAACATGGTCGCCTTCCTTTACAGCGACACAGCTGTTCGTTGTTCCAAGATCGATCCCGATAACCTTACTCATTCAAACATCACCCCGTATGTCGTTTATTGTTCTGTACCACGCTGAATTGCTCTGGCAACCCTTACCCTTGCAGCCCTTAAAACTTTCCCGGCGATGGTATAACCGGGCTGTAATTCCTCTGTTATAACCCCATCGAGGGATTCGTCTTCGATCTCCTCTATCGCTACAGCCTCATGAAAGGCAGGGTCAAAAGGTTGTCCCCCCGTCTCTATCCTGGAAAGGCCCAGGCCTTCCAGAACCGAAAAGAACTGGTTCCTCACCATCTCCACGCCTTTGAAAAGAGAGTCGAAATCCCCCGATGGAGACGAAAGAGCTCTCTCAAGGTTGTCAAGAACCGGTATCAGCGCTTCGGCGGCATCTTCAGAGGCAGATCTGGCGAGACGTTCCCTGTCCCGTTCCACCCGCTGGCGGTAATTGAAGAAATCCGCCCTCGTCCTGGCAGCGGCATCCTTGAGCTTTTCGTTCTCTTCCATGAGCTTCTCTGCCAACTCCCTGGAGGCTCTGAGCTCATCTACATTCTCTTCCCCATCCTGAAGGTCGTGCCCGACAACTTCCTCTATTTCATCGCCCGTAGGCCCCAGGGCCTCCTCCTGTTCTTTTTCGGAAAACTTGCCATCTTCTGCCATTTTCATTGAAATGCCTCCCTATTCGACTTCTACGTCCGCGGAAAGAGTATCCAGTATTCCCTCCAGAACCGATATGGATCTCTCGTAATCCATGCGCACGGGGCCGATCAGCCCCACGACAGCCTTTCTTCCCCCGGTTTTGGCCGAGGCCATTACTATTGAGCAGTCCCGCATCTGAAACACGGGATTTTCATCACCTATGGTTATGCACAATCCCTGCTCGGCCGAGCAGTCGTTGACCAGTTTGCTCATAGACTCGCCCTCCTCCAGGAGGGCCATTATTGCCTGGAGGCGACCCAGATCGCTGAAATCGGGCATACCAAGGACATTGTGGGTCCCTCCAGTAAAAAACTGGAAGGTCTGGTCCATCATTATTCCGTCCATTTCAGAAATGGCAGACCTGCAGTTCTCGGCGTACTTCTCGAGGGCATCCTCAACATAGGACTGGAGAACACCCCTTACGTCCTTCCAGGAACGACCTACGGCAACTACCGAAACCCTTCTGGAGAGTTCGTCAAGGGCTTCCTGTGTCATATCACATGGCAGAGTTACGGTCTTGTGGTGGATCAGACCACCCTTGAGCACAAGAAGGATCAGCAAGGTCCGGTGCCCCATCCGAACGAATTCGACCCTCTGAAGCACTGTTTCGCTTACAGGGCCAAGGGCAGCCACACCGATATAACTGGTTATCTTTCCAAGGAGCCTGGTGGCATAGACCAAAGCCTCCTCGGCATCCTTTCTTCGGGCCCTCAGTTCCCGGACCCAAAGGTCATCTTCCAGGGGAAAGGAGCGCTGTCGTCTGAGGATAGCGTCAACATAAACCCTGTAGGCCCTGGGTGTCGGTATTCGACCCGCGGAAGTATGTGGCTGGTAGAGATATTCCATCTCTTCCAGATCTGCCATTTCATTCCTGATAGTGGCCGCGCTTCGGTCCCTCAGGTACTTCCTGGATATGGTCCGGGATCCTATGGGTTCTCCTGTCTTGATATATTCGTACACAACAGCAAGAACAACCTCAAGATGTCTTTCACTCAGCACCGTAAACATCTCCCTGGATGTCATTAGCACTCTCAATACTGGAGTGCTAACAGCTTTGGACCCGAAAGGTAGATTAGCAATCGCATCGCCTATTGTCAACACTGGTCAGATGAAAACCTCCCCAAATCGTCCCCTCTTTAGCCTAAAATAGTCCCCGGTTTTCAGTATTCTGCTACTTTGGAGGGACCTCGTTTTGTCCAACGGAAAAAGAAGGACCACAATAGTACTTGTAAGACACGGAGAGTGCGAAGGTAACAGGGAGGGTCTTTTCAGGGGTAGAACCGATTTCCCTCTGAACGGATCGGGGTTGGAACAGGCGAGAGCTCTGGCAAAGGTTCTTTCGTCACAGGATATTTCCGTAGTGTATTCGAGCCCCCTTGCGAGGAGCATCGAGACGGCCCGCGCAATCGGCGAAGAAGGCGGGGTACCGGTTGAGATCCGTCAGGGATTTAACAACATGGCCCTCGGCAAATGGGAAAACCGAAAAAAGAAAGAAATTGAGCAGGAATACCCCGAGGAGTGGAGGCTGTGGCTTTCTCACCCGGAGAGACTGCACATTTCGGGTGCAGAGACCCTCTCGGATGTCCAGCGCCGTGCTTTCGCAAACCTGGACAACCTGGTAAACATCCACGAGGGAGAAACCTTCACAATCGTTTCCCACAGGGCTGTCCTGAAGCCCCTTCTGGCAGCTGCAATCAACATCAGGGATCCATATTTCTGGAGGATCCATATCGATACCGCTTCCTTCTCGGTAATGACCTTCGAAAAAGAAAGAGGGTACTGTCTTGTTTCGCTCAACCAGACATCTCATCTCGAACACATTATCAGCGAGTGGGTCTGAGCCCCAGCGGCCAGATCTCATCCTTCAAACAGGAGAGCAGGAAAATAATGACCGTATACCGCTTCCATCTCCAGAACGACCATGACCTGCGCAAGGCCCTCTCCCTTACAGGGGCCGATGTCCGCAGTATGCCCTATTTCGATCAGAAAAGAGAGATACTGGCCTTTCACCTTGCAGATATCGATTTCCGTGCCGCCAACGCCCTTAAGCAGGAAATGCTTTCCAGAGACGGTGACGCCATAGTCCACCGGGGGGCGATCGACGGATCTGTAGCCAGGTGCGATGTAATATTGATGGGAACCCGCAAAGTCTTCAGTAGCCTTCTCGAAAAACTTGGAGCCATGCCCTACTGGGGCCTGGATGTCGTCAGAGAAGAACTTGAAGCCGCCACCGGAGCTGCCAATATCAGGAAGTGGGAGATCCCGCTTCCGGGACGACCTCCCCTTGATCTGGGCGGCAGAACGGCCATAATGGGAATAATTAACGTCAACGACAGCTCCTTCTACAGCGGAAGCAGGGCATCCACCACGGAGGCATGCGCGGACATGGCCGAGAAAATGGACATGGAAGGAGCGGACATTATAGACCTGGGGGCCGAATCGACAAGACCCGGATCCACACCTCTATCGGGTCCCGAAGAACGAGACAGGCTGATACCGGCAATAAAAGCTGTGCGGGAAAGGGTTCCGGAGGCGTTGATCTCCGCCGACACTTACCGGGCAGACACGGCTTCCGAGGCTATCGAGGCGGGAGCAGACATTATTAACGACATTTCCGGTGGCATTTTCGACCCACTGATGTTCCCTCTCCTGGCCAGGACCGGGAATCCTGTCGTTATTATGCATGCCATGGAAGTCCCTGACGGGATGCACAAAAAATATGCCTACAGGGATCTGATCGGGGAAATAACGGCTTTTTTCTTCGACCGTATAAGGTCCGCCGCAGAAGCGGGGATCTCGCCACAGAGCGTGATCCTGGACCCGGGGATCGGTTTTTCCAAGAATTCCAGCCAGAGCCTTGAGGTAATTGCACAGATCGATTCCTTTTCCACCCTCGGAAGACCGATTCTCGTCGGACACTCAAGGAAGAGTTCTATCGGAAGGGTACTGGAACTGGACAAACCTTCCGAGCGCCTTGAGGGAACCCTTGCCATTTCGGCCTTCTGCGCCATGAAGGAAGTCCCCCTTGTGAGGGTGCATGATGTGGGACAGAATCTGCGAGCCGTAAAAATGATAGAGGCACTGAAAGGGGGAAAGGCCTGATGCGAGCGGGATTATCTCTCGGCAGCAACCTCGGAGACAGGCTTTCCTGTTTGCGCCAGGCCTTGAACCTCCTTCGGGAAAAAGGGCTCAGGATACTGGCCTTGAGCGATGTCTACGAAACACCCCCATGGGGAGTGGTCGACCAGCCGGCTTTTCTCAACGCGTGCATCCTTGTCGAGTCCGATGATGAACCCGGGGAAATGTTGGAAAAACTCAAATCCATAGAAGACGAAATGGGGAGGATCGACAGGTTCCGGTGGGGACCCCGGGAGATAGATCTGGACATTCTGTTCATGGACGACATCGCGGTAAACGAAAAGGACCTCGTTATTCCTCACCAGGAGATGCACCGGAGGGCCTTTGTCCTGGTCCCCCTTATGCAGATAGCACCGGACTGGGTCCACCCCCTTCTCGGCAAAAGCGTGAAGGAACTGGCCGAACAGGTCGAACATAAAAATATTGAGAAGATAACCAGTCTTTGATATACCCATCTCTTAAGGAGTGATAGCATTGATCTCTCGAATGAAAAAAACCGCGTCCCTTCTATCCGTCATGTTTGCGATCGCGGTCTTTTTCCCGGCTTCTTCCCATGCGCAATATCTCAAGATACTCTCGGTACCGGGCCATCCTGTCAACCTGGTTCTGGAGGTAAGCGAGGGAGTCATAACATCGGCCCTTTTAAGATCACCCGCAGGTATACAGAAGATCCTTCCGATCGAGGGATACGTCTATTCAGGCGAAAACGTCGTCGAACCATACGCCGATGGTGACTTTAGAAAAGATCTTTTGTGGTCCATAACACTGACAAGACCCGGAGATCGATCCAGAGGAATATACCTCTGGATCGGCGTGACCACAAACACCCCGAGAGCCTGGGTAATAATCAGCCCTCTGGGACAGACCTATTGGGATTCCATACCCGTCAAGGTATACGCGCCAAGGGGGATAGGGCTTTTCGTCTCTCCGAACCTCCCCGCATACAAGGATCTTCCACAGTTCGGGGGAAGCAGGACTCTGACTTTTGTCTACACAATAGCTCTCACAGGTGAAGGCCCCAACTTCCAGGTGATCCCGGAGGTCTATAGACAATTACACAAGATCACCGCAATGGTAAGGGACGCGGAGCAGATCCCCGAACGCAAGGAGGCCTATTCCCTCCTGCTTTCGGATTACGAATCGCTGTCAAGGGGAGGAAAGCCCTCAACGGAGGTCATCCAGAACTTCACATGGAAGAGAATTCTCAACCTCGACTGGAAGTGAGCGACGCCAAATAATTTGAGGCGGGGCTTTTTGCCCCGCCAGTTTTTTCCCCCGATAAACCTACAGATCCAATGTTTTTTCGAGGGTACCGATCTTGTTGCATACCGCTTTTACGGATATCTTCGACCCCGGGCCGAACCTGCCGATCGTAACAACTATCTTCTCCCCGCCTTTATCCCATTGCTCCAGATAGACCAGATCCGCCACGGTGTTGCCATCGACCGAAACGGTTACGCTCTCGATAAAGTGTGTCGACACATCGCCGACAGGGTGAACGATACCTATCGAAAGAACTCCGTCATCCTTCGAATATTCGATCTCCATAGATGAAGGGGGGTGTCCGACAGCTGTCGTCGCGAGCAACAGAAGGATCCCTATTGCCGCTGCGGTCTTTTTAAACTCCATTATCCTTTCCTCCCTTGCTGTTTTTTCGCCTTCCGATCCGATCATGTCAGATCAATGAGGCCATATAATCTTTTATCCTTTCGGGGCCGTATTCCCTCATGAAAAGCGGCCTGTCGTCCTCCTCGTACACCGCCAGAGAATCTTCGAAAGTCTTTCGGTCCCCGTCCCGGAAAATTACCCCGAGAGGATAGGGCGCCTCCTCCATGGCCCTGTCGAGGGCTGCCTTCCTGTCACCCGGATCGTGTCCCGCCGGGATCTCGTAAGTGTTCTCCCTGTACCAGGCAAAGGTGTTTACGCGGTTGAAGGATACGCAGGGCTGGAAAATATCCACCAGAGAATACCCTCTGTGAAGTATCGCCTGTTTGATAATACTCACTGTCTGCTCCACATTCCCCGAAAAAGCCCTGGCCACAAAGGACGCGCCCTGGGCAACAGCGATCGCGACGGGATTGAAGGGCTCCGGAAAAACTCCGTCCACCTGTACAGGAGTTACAAAACCCCTGGGGCTTGTGGGGGAAGCCTGTCCCTTGGTCAGACCATAAACCCTGTTGTTGTGGACGAGGTTCGTGATGTCCGGATTTCGACGGATCGTATGGGTAAAGTGGTTTCCACCCTCGCCATACATATCCCCGTCCCCTCCGATCGCAAGGACCGTAAGGTCACGGTTCGCGGCCTTCATTCCAGTCGCGTTGGAGATAGACCGTCCATGCAGGCCATTAAAGAAGTGCCCTCTCATAAAATGAGGCATCTTGGCCGCCTGTCCTATGCCAGAGAACAGGACCACCTTCTCGGGGGGAATATCAAGCTCGGAAAGGGCTTTTTTCAAAGCCTCCATTATCTGAAAGTCTCCGCATCCAGGACACCACTGGTTGTCGATCCCTTCCAGATCATATATTCTGTGATCCATCTCTAACCTCCCTGTCCCAAGCGTTCTTTCAGGCCTTGAGCTACCGTCTCGACAGACATCTGGAGCCCGCTGTACCAGAGCACCTTTTCTTCGATCAAAAACCCTGTTTCCTTTCTGATGAGCCCGGCAAATTGTCCCGTCGCGTTACCCTCCACAGCCACGACCCTTTCGGCACTCGCCAGAATGTCCACCGTATCTCTGTGGAGAGGGAAAACCTGTCCAAAATGGAGATGAGCGACCTTTCCACTATTTGTCTTTTCAAGGGCTTCCCTAACTATGTGACAGGTGGATCCCCAGGAAACCACAAGATCCCTGAAATCTTCAGGCCCCTCCAGGGTCGGTTTCTCGGCTTTTCCCAAGATACCCTTCATTTTCCGAAGCCGTTTCTCCACCATACTTTTTCTCAGTTCAAAATCCTCCTGAGCATGACCCCATGCATCGTGTTCGTGGCTGTCTGTCCCGACCAGTTCCATTCCAAAACCAGGAACGCTCCTCGGGGAGACTCCATCAGGAGTGTTTTCATATCTTCTGTAGCCCGGGACGGCCTCGACAAGATGCCTTTCAACTCTGAAGTCTTGAAGGTCAAATGGAGGGATGTTGTAGAAAGAGTTCAGGAAATACTGGTCTGTCAGAACAAATACAGGGATCTGGAACTCTGCCGCCAGGTTGAAAGCTTCTCTCGTGTATCTGAATGCCTGCTCCAGGGTCCCCGGCGCAAAAACTATTCTGGGGATATCCCCGTGGCCGCAAAAAACGGCAAGGTTAAGGTCTCCCTGTTCGGTCCTTGTGGCCATACCCGTAGCCGGGCCGGGACGCTGACCTATATGGAGCACCACCGGGATCTCGGTTATTCCCGCCAGGCTTACTCCCTCTGACATCAGGGAAAGCCCACCGCCGGAAGTACTCACCATTGACCTGGCTCCCCCGTATGAAGCACCTGTGGCCATGTTTATCGCCGCGATCTCGTCCTCGGCCTGCTCCACGGCAACGCCAAATTTTCTGGCATGCCTGGCCATAAATGTCAGAACACCCGTAGCGGGGGACATGGGGTAGGAAGCGATAAAATCGCACCCTCCGGCAATAGCCCCGAGGGAAACCGCATCGGATCCGTTGAGCACCATCTCCTTAGCGCCAGCGGAGGGATTGGGGATCTCCACCACGATATCCCCCGAAGATCTTAGTTCTGAAGCGATCTCAAGTCCTTTTTCAAGGGCGGAAAGATTATTTCTCACTATCTCGGCAGATTTTCCAGAGAATTTCTCCTCAATAATGGATCTTATTATTCCCGTCGGCAGATCCAGCAGACCTGACAGAAGGCCTACGGCCACCACTCCGGTGTAAACCGCCCCGCCGGATTCCCTCCCTTTCTCCATAAGAGGGACATTCATGAAAATACCGGGAGAATCCCCGAATTCGTCCTTCAGTTCCTCAATATCACCGAGAATAAGGGTCCCGGGCGATATTCTCTTCCGTATGTTGGGCCTGATACCCCCGTTGAGCGGAAGCAGAATATCTATCCTGTCCACAAGGGCGTTCACCCTTTCCGACGAGACCCGCAACTCCGTAGAGTTGCTTCCACCTCTTACCCTGGACATATATTCCCTGCTCGCGAACAGATTCAGGCCAGACCTTCTTAGAGAATCCACAAGAATCTCCTCGACAGTCTGAACCCCCTGCCCCGCGGCACCACACAACACAATGGAAAGATCGCTAAAGCCTTCATGCGGGAACTGCGGCATCAAACAACCCTCCTTCTGACAATACACAGAGATAGCCCTATCGCTGTTAACTGATTTAAAGCACTGCCTGAGACTAACACGGATCAGCAATGTTTACAAGGAAATTTCAGCCCCTTAAGCAGCAGGGCAGCAGCACTTGTCCTATCTCACAAATACCTCGTACCCGGCATCAGAAAGAGCCTTTATGACTTTTTCGTCGAGAGGGTCATCCGTATAAATAACCTTGTTTTCGAGGGAGACATCAAACCCCTCGACTCCAAGTGAAACCAGAACCTCCGATATCCTCCTCACACAATGTCCGCAGGACATGGCGGGAACTCCATAGACCAGCCTTTCTCCCATCAATGCTCCTCCTTCCTGATCCTCAGCGAGTTGAGAACAACCGATATCGAACTCATGGCCATCGCCCCTTCGGCTATGGCCGGATGGAGCAGCCCTCCCATTGCCACGGGTATAGCGACCAGGTTGTACAGAAATGCCCAGAAAAGGTTCTGCCTGATGACCCTGAAGGTCTTACCCGATATCCTGATGCACTCCACTGCCCTCGATATCCCTCCACTCATTACTACAACGTCGGCACTGTCTATTGCCAGATCCATCCCTGAACCTATGGCCATACCGATATCGGCTCCCTTCAGCGCCGCCGCGTCATTTATCCCGTCCCCTATCATCAAAACCTTCGCGCCCTCCGACTGGTATCGTCTCACTATCTCCAGTTTTCCTTCCGGCATGACACCGGCATATATTTCGGAAATACCAGTCTTCACCGCAACTGACCTTGCGGTGACCTCATTGTCCCCGGTGAGCATTACCGGTGTGATCCCCATTCGCTTCATTTCTTCCACGGCCTTTACAGAATCCTCTCTCAGGGGATCCTCTATGACCAGAAAACCCGAGGGCTTTCCATCTCTGTTAACCTCAACCACCGTCGCACCTCTTTCAAGATATTCCATGTAGGCTTCGGGCAAGGGCGGTTTACCTATCTCATACACAGATCCCTCGACAAGGCCCCGGACACCCTTCCCGGCAATCTCTACAATATCCGATGGAACGGGCAGGGTCCCTTCAAAAGCACCGCCTATCGCCCTGGCAAGAGGATGATCCGAGCGTCTCTCTATGGCAGCCACAGCCGCAAGAACTTCCCTGGAAAGGTCATGGAAGACGACTTTCGGATCCCCCTCCGTCAGAGTTCCCGTCTTGTCCATGATGACTGTCCCTATATCCCTGGTTGTCTGGATCGCTTCAGCGTTCCTTATCAGGAGCCCCCGCCTGGTAGCCATTCCGGTCCCGGCGACAAGTGCCATGGGCGTAGCCAGACCCAGGGCACAGGGGCATGCGATCACCATGGTTGCCACAAAGACGAAAACCCCGAAAGAGGCCGGACTATCTGTCTCGAGGATCCATGGGAACCAGTGTCTCAGGGTTTCGAGTCCCGGATAGAGTTCCCTGAAAAACACGAACCAGGTAAAACCCGATATAAGGGCAAGAATTGTGACTACGGGGACGAAAACTCTGGTTACGGCATCGGCAAGAGCCTGAATGGGTATCCTCGAACCCTGGGCCTCCTGAACCAGCGATACCATCTTCGAAAGGAATGTGTCTTCTCCCGTCCTTGTTACAGATACGAACATTTCCCCCGTAAGGTTCATGGAACCCCCTGTTACGGACGCCCCCTTTTCTTTCATTACGGGAACAGACTCCCCTGTTATCATGGATTCATCAACGGAGGATCTTCCGGAAATCACATCCCCGTCCACAGGGATGAGACCTCCCGGGCTGACCCTTACGGTCATTCCGCTTTTTACAGCCTCTATCGGGATGGTCATTTCTTTGCCATTGACATCCACCCTGGCCTCCCTGGCCCTCAGTTTCAGCAGGTTCTTGATCTCCTTCGCCGCCCTGTCCCTGAGGGAGGATTCGATAAAGCGACCCAGGATGTGGAGAGCCACTATCATGGCTCCTATGCTGCCAAAAGAGGCCACGGGAACTCCTGTAACGTGCAACAGGGAAGTCAGCCAGGCTGCTATTGAACCTATGGAAATGAGGGTGTCCATGTTGGTGTGCAAATGGGTCAGAGCTATCCATGCGCCCCTTATGTTGTTCCTCCCGCTGCGAAAAACAACGAACCCGCCGGCAACAAGTTCCATCATCGGGAACCATGCCATGTGATATCCAGCCATGTGCATTATCATCAGCACTGCCAGCGGGACTGTTACAGCAAGAGCCTCCACAAGGTTCCTTCTCGAGTCGAGATATCTTTTTCTTTCAAGGGCCTCCGGCATCTCATCGGTCACCCCATATCCAACCTTCTCGACAGCTTTTTCGAGATCAAGTCGGTTTGTCTCCGGGGAGTGGATAATGAAGGCCGTCTCGGTCGAAAGGTTCACCGCCGCGAAATCTACGCCTTCAACCTTCCTGAGTGCCCTTTCAACCGCATTAGAGCATGCCGCGCAGGTCATTCCGGTGATCCTGACCGCCGTTTTGATCCTTTTTTCCTGTGCAAGATCGTCGCTTTTCATCGGATCCTCCAGGTTCCAGGAATAATATTGAGCTTTTATACCCTTCATGGTATATTTACCATAAAGATGTAATGACTGTAAAGATTATAGGTTATCAGGAGGATAAAATGAACCCGAAAAAGGCCTTGGGAACAATAATAATTTTGTTCGCTCTACTGGGCCTCGCGAGGGCCGCTTACGAAATACACCGGGACATGGCCGTTAGGGCGGACTCATTATCCATCAAGGCTCCTCAAGGTTCGGTGCCCAAAAGCGAGGTTGAATACACCATCTACTTCTTCGAGGGCAACACTCCCTGCCCTGTGTGCGAAAAGATACGGGCAATGACCCTGAACCTTAAAAGTTCCGGAAACCCTTCTATCTCCAGATTCTCGATAAAGGAGATAAACGTGGATGAGCCAGGCAACGAAATCTACATCCTCGACCTGGGCCTCTTCTCAACCTCAGTGGTACTGGCGAAAGAGAGCGATGGACTCATATACCGCTGGAAGAATCTTGAGGCCGTATGGGATCTCTCTGGAGACGAAGATTCTTTCAGGAAATACCTGATCGAAGAATCTGATTCGTTTCTGGAAGGAGCGGATACACGATGACCGGCATGACACTTCTTGCTGCGCTCTGGCTTGGGATCCTGGCATCAGTGAGCCCCTGCCCCCTTGCTGCGAACATGGCGGCCTTTTCCTTCATCCAGAAAGACGTCACGACATCGAACAGGATAATGTTGTCGGGCATTCTTTACTCGGCGGGGAGAATGGTGGCTTTCGCCACAGCAGGCCTGCTTGTAATATCCGGGATCCTGGCTATACCGGAAGCTTCCATATTCATGCAGAAACACATGAACAGAATTATTGGACCCATACTTCTGATAGTCGGGGTTTTCGTTCTCGACCTTCTGGAGATCCGCTCCGGCAAGGGTATTTCCAGAAGCCTGACTTTGACGGGAATGTTCCGGGGATCAGGAGGAGCATTCCTTATGGGCATTCTGTTCGCCATGGCCATGTGCCCCGTATCGGCAGCCCTCTTCTTTGGCGGTCTCGTCCCCCTGGCGGCGGAAGCCGGTTCAAAGATCCTGCTCCCCGCCCTCTTTGGCCTTGGCAGCGCTCTCCCTGTAGCGATCCTCTCCTTCGTTTTTTCTCTTGGGACACGGGCCGTATCAAAAAGCATGGGGGCCGTATATACGATCCAGAAAATGGTCCAGACCGTCTCGGGTATTGTGCTTCTCCTTGTGGGAGTATATTTCTCCCTGACATCTACCTTTCCCATCTTTTGAGCGAAATCTGCTTCCACTTCCACTGAGTGCAAGTTATAATGATGTCACCGGGTAAACCGACAATGTTCACGATGAAGCGGGGAGGTGTTGGCAAGTGAGAAAATACAGGTGTCTCCATTGTGGCCATGAATTCGTAGTGGAGGACACGGCGCCGGGGCTCAAGTGCCCAATGTGTTACAATCGTTTCGTCGAACTGATCGAGGGCTCCCGCGTGAAGGGAAAATCATGGGGGAGCAAAAGCTTCAGTGTTCCCAAAATTGGTGGCTAGAACAGGGAAGAGATCGAACGTTACTTCCATATAATATGAGGCTCGATAAAATGAAGCATGGGGGCGGCATCTGCCGCCCCCATGCTTTTATCTGGTTTTGTAACAGAAGATTATACTGATTACTCCTGGGGCTTCGGGCCGTTGCCCGAAAGGGCCTTCTTGGCTTCCATGACCAGCATTACAGCCAGGACCACAAGAACAACGGAGATTCCCGATAGCAGCAGGTTGTTGAGGTTCGTCTTGATCAGGAAGAAGAGCGCAGCCATGGTCGTGGCCAGCATGAAGAAGAAGGGATACATGGCAAACCTGTTGTCCTTCTTGAGACCGTTCTTGACCCAGACAGCCAGAGCAAGGAGAGTAAGAGCGGCCACGAGCTGGTTGGAGGCACCGAATACCGGCCAGATCAGCGCCCATGCGGCCTTGCCACCGGTCTTGTAGTAGAGGAGGAAGAGCGCGCCGAAGACGCTTATCGCCGTCGCGACGTATTTGTTCAACTTCATACCGGTGAATTCCTGCAACTGGTACCTTGCAAGCCTGGTGGCCGTGTCAAGGGAAGTGAGCAGGAAGGAGTTCAGCGCCAGCAGACCGAGAGATGTTCCGACTTTGATATCGATGCCGATAAGACCGGCGAACTGACCGATACCATGACCGTAGGTGACCGTAGGACCACCCTCCATTATGCCACCGGCGACCATTACCGTTCCGATGGCTATAACAGCGACGAGGCCTTCAATGAGCATGGAGCCGTAGCCAACGAGCTGGGCATCCTTCTCGCTCTTGAGCTGCTTGGAAGTTGTGCCGCTTCCGACCAGGGCGTGGAAACCGGAGATAGCCCCACATGCAACTATGACAAAGAGCATTGGCCAGAGGTAGTTGGTCCCTCCAGCATAAAAACCCTTGAAAGCGGGAAGGTCTGTAGAGAATTTTGTGCCGAAGATCATCCCGATCGCGCCAAGCAGGACCGAGAAGTAGAGCATGAAAGAAGCAAGATAGTCACGGGGCTGAAGCAGCAGCCACACCGGAAGGACCGAGGCAAGGAAAACGTATGCTGTGAGTATGAGCCTCCATGTGTTCACATCGTAATTGAAAGATGTCTGGACCCATTCGGCGGAACTCCCGTAGAATACCGCCCCAATAACGATGGGAACCATCACAAGGGTGGTAACCCCGAGAGGAATACCTTTCTTGTAGATAAGAACTCCGAAAACAACTGCAAGGAAGATGTAGAGTGTTCCGGAGAAAGCCACTGCCGGGTCCGCGGCAAAGGTGTTTGCCGAGAGCTGGAGGAAAACGGCCACCACAAGGACAAGAGCCAGCCATGTGAAGGTAAGAAAGAGCATCTTGCCCCTTCGGCCTATCCACTTGTCGACGACTTCACCCACCGAAAGTCCCTTGTGGCGCATGGAAGATACGAGAGCCCCCATGTCATGGACACCACCGAAAAAGACGGAACCCACAAGGCACCAGATGTAGGTCGGCAGCCAGCCGAAGAGCGCAGCCGCTGTGATGGGACCAACGATCGGGCCCGCCCCGGCTATGGACGCGAAGTGGTGACCGAGAAGGACCGAAGGATGGGCTGGTACATAGTCGACACCATCAAAATAGACTTCCGACGGCGGTTTGTTGTCGTTACTGAGGCCATACAACTTTGCCTGGAAGTTGCCGTAGGTAAAATATGCTCCTACAAAAAAGACAGACGCAAAAATAAAAAGCATTGCAAGCATTTTAGTTCACCTCCGAAAAAGTTTTTTTATAAAACCTGAAGGATCTCCCTTTTCTCCTTTCCCTGCGAACACCCCCCTTTTTCCGGGATCTATGATCCTTTCCTTTACAGGATTGATGCCCTCAAGTATCTGGTCAAGGACCACCCCTGCATTGTTGGCCAGGGTACAGAGATCCGCAAATTTGCGGTTGGGCAAGGGGTCGCCGGGGCGATATCCCGAAACCTCCACCCATCCCTTGAAACCAAAGAAAAAACTCCTCTGGAACATTTTTTCCAGACCGTGATCTCCAAGTACAAGAATCCGGTGGGACATCACATCCTTCACCGGTTGCCAGTTATCAAGAATATGTCTTGCGGCAGCCCCGGCATCGGGGGCCCTGAGGATATAATCGTCGGAGTAGTACCTTGCCACCTCCCCCATGAGGGAACTCTTCCTGAAAGTCACCCTGCGGGAAACGCCTCTGTATCCCAGACCGGACCATTCCTCGAAACCGTACTCGCTCCAGAAGATCTCAAGCATCCTGGGGTCGTTAAGTATGTCCTTCAAAAATTCACCGTCCAATCCAAACGGATACATTATACGTTATACTTTCCTGATAATTCAATAGTATTGACTGTATCAATTTTAAAAAAGGAGTAACGCGCGGTGGCAACCTTTTCTTCAATCCAGTTTAGCACTATATCTCTTCTGTGGGGCATTCGGACAGATAATGATCTTTTTCACAAAAAATCCCGCTTTTTCGTATCTTCATTTCTCCCGGGATTCTGTCCGGCTCCTCTTGCATTTTCCCCTTCTGTCCGGATATAATGTCCCCTGTTCCACGGGCGACTAGCTCAGCGGAAGAGCGCTTCCCTCACACGGAAGAAGTCACAGGTTCGAACCCTGTGTCGCCCACCATGTTAATAAGACCGACGGGGAACGGCATCTTGCCGTTCCCCGTTTTATAATGAATCAGCAAATATTTTTTCTTCTCTAGAGCCCCTGAACTATCGACTGCTCCCTGCTTGGGCCGACACCCACCAGCACGACGGGCACCCCGGTCTCCTCCTCGATGAAACTGACATAGTTCCGTGCGGCAGCGGGAAGATCTTCCATTTTTCTGGATTTCCCGAGATCCTTTTTCCATCCGTCCAGATACTTGAAGACAGGACGCACGGAATCCAGAAAACCCGTGTTACCGCTGAAGTGGATTGTTTCATCCCCTCCGGTCTCGTAGGCTGTACATACGGGAATCTTGTCGAAACCGGACAGCACATCGAGCTTGGTGAGGGCTATGGCGTGTAACCCGTTGACTCGTACAGCATATTTCAGAGCGACAAGATCCAGCCAGCCGCACCTCCTTGGTCTTCCTGTAGTGGCCCCATACTCTCCGCCCCTGTTCCGGAGGGTCTCGCCGTCCACATCGGTATCCTCCGTCGGGAAAGGTCCTTCGCCCACCCGAGTGCAATAGGCCTTGACCACCCCGGTGACACGATGGATCATCGATGGCCCTAATCCGCAGCCAACACTTCCTCCGCCCGCGACGGGACTGGAACTTGTCACGAACGGGTATGTGCCGTGATCCAGGTCCAATAGCGTGCCCTGCGCCCCCTCCAGAAGAACATTGCTGCCAGACTCAACAGCATTGGAGATCGTAAGTGAAGCATCCCCGACATATGGAGCCAGTTTTTCGCCCCAGCCTCTGGCCACCTCAAAAACCTCTCCGAATGCCATCGGGTTCTCGTCAAAGATCCTGGTAAGGTACATGTTCTTGATTTCCATGTTGAATGAAAGTTTCTCGCGGAGAACATCCTCGCTGAGAAGATCTTCCACCCTTATTCCGCACCTGTTGACCTTGTCCATATAGCAGGGCCCTATGCCCCTCTGTGTTGTGCCTATCTTCTTGCCCGAACCTCTCAGGCGCTCCTCCATGCCATCCATGGTCTTGTGATAGGGCATAACGACATGGGCAGCCCCGCTGATCACGAGGCGGGCACGATCCTTGCCCCTGTCCTGGAGTTCCTTCAGCTCCTTCAGGAGCTGCTCCGGGTCAACCACAACACCATTGCCTATGACGCATGTCTTGCCCGAGTAGAGCATCCCCGACGGAAGGAGATGAAAAACATACTTTTCTCCTTCGACGATCACTGTATGTCCAGCGTTGGCTCCGCCCTGGTATCTCGCGACAACATCCACACGGGAAGCAAGGGCATCGACCACCCTGCCCTTCCCTTCGTCACCCCATTGCGCTCCGATGATTGCTTCTACCCGACCCTTCATCCGGTTACTCCTCCCAGCCGCCAGTTCTTTTTTGCTCCAGATACTCCGGCACGGTCACAAATTTTACATCCTCGTGCGCCTTTTCGTACAGTCGCGGAAGAAATTTCAGTGTCCCCGGCCTCGCATGGCATATTATCACTGCACCGCCAGTCTTTCTGGCGATCCCTACAGCCTTGCGGAACTGGCTCCACATGAAACCTTCGTTGTCTTCATGATCCATAAAGCTCCTGTTAAGGGTCGCTGGCACCCCCATCTCAACCGCAACGGGAAAACCCACCGAATCTCCCGACGTTCTGCTGTCCACAAAAAAAAGGCCCTCAGCCGCTATCTCCCGAAGGACAGCCCCCATGACCCCACGATCCTGCGATGCTTTGGACCCTCTGTGATTATTAAGACCTGAAACCCCAGGCAAAGACCACAGGGCATTCCTTACAGCCTGCCTGATGCTCTCTTCGGACATTCCAACCCATACTAAAGAATGCCTCTTGCCGTCATCTCCAACAGCCTCCATCGGAAGGTGCAACATGAACGGTATATCTTTATCGAGGGCTATCTCCGAAGTCCTTCTGCTCTCGGCAAGGTATGGGATTATTGCCCAGGTCTGAGGCAATGGGATCCTCGCAAGATCCCGGGCCATCTCGACGGAATAACCGAGATCATCGACGATCACGGCGATCACTGGCCGGGAAACATCGCACCACCCATTCGAAAGGGGCATGTGTGAGAAAACCCCCATAGTTACGATCAGGAGAATAAAACCTCTTTTCAATCTCCCGGGGGACATTCTTATCATTCCCCGATCAGCGGGCTATAAGCAGCAGTTCTTTTATTGCCCTGTTAAGCTGTTCGTCCTTTTCCCTTTCCTTCTCCGGACCTCCCTCAACCTCAATATCCGGCGAAAGGCCCACCTTATCTATCATTGTCCCGGAGGGGGTGAAGTACCTGGCTATGGTCACGAAAACTCCGGAATCATCGGAGAGGTTGAAGAGTGTCTGGACCGAACCCTTTCCGTAGGTTTTTTTGCCGACAACCTGGGCCCTTCCCTGATCCTTAAGTGCCCCGGCAAGTATCTCGGAAGCACTGGCGCTTCCCTCGTTGACAAGAACCACTACCGGCTTGCGGGTCATCATCCCTGGACGAGCGAAAAGGACCTCATTCGCCCTGTCGAAACGTCCCCTGGTGCTCACAATCACCCCGTTGTCCAGGAACATGTCCGCAATATCGACACAACTGTTGAGAAGTCCTCCAGGGTTATTGCGAAGGTCCAGGACAAAACCCCTGGCTCCCTGCTCTTCCAGTTTCTTAAGGGCTGTCCCGAAATCAGGAACCGTCTTCTGGTTGAACTGGATGATCCTGAGCAGGCCGACTTTGTCAGGAAGCATCTCCGACTTGACGGTCTGTATGGATATCTTTTCTCGAACGATGTCGAACCTGAGAAGATCTTCCACGCCTTCCCTGCGAATCCATATGGTCACACCCGTCCCCGGCTCTCCGCGAAGGTTGTTGACCACCTCGTTCTGGGTCCAACCCAGAATGACCTCTTCTCCTATCTTGACGATTTGGTCCTGGGGTTTGAGGCCAACCCTGTCGGCGGGAGTATCCTCTATCGGGCTTATAACAAGGGTCCTCCCGTCGCGCTGTCCTATATAAATCCCGAGCCCCCCGTATTCCCCCTGCATCTCTATCTCTTCCTCGTGCAGTTCATCAGGATCGACAAAACGGGTGTATGGATCGTCAAGGGCAGCGACCATCCCTCTTATTGCTCCATACAGGAGTACTCTCTCATCTACATCTTTTAAACCTTCGACATGGTAAGTCTCGACGATCACACGCGCCTGCTTCATCAACCACAGATCCTGGAAACCAAAGGGGGACGCGCTGAAAACATCCCCTCCGCTCCCGGCACCAGCTGAAAAAACCCAGCCTGCAAGGATCGCTCCCGTTATCGCCCCGAAAAGAATATCCCGCACCCGTCGAATCATTGCCGAACTCCCGCCCCTCGTTATCTTTCAGTTATCTTGCCAGGTAGCCAAGGGGATCCTTCGCATCCCCGTTAACGCGAACCTCAAAATGGAGATGGGGTCCCGAAGTAACCCCAGTGCTCCCTACGTTTCCTATGATCTCTCCATTCTTGACGATCTTGCCCTCCTCCACCCTGATCTGCGAAAGATGGGCATAGACGGTCGTTAGATCCCTTCCGTGATCGATGATTATAACCTGTCCGTATCCCCGGAGCCACCCGGCAAAAAGCACCTCGCCCGGAGCAGCGGTCTTGACGGGTGTTCCCTCTCCAGCCCTGATATCCACTCCTGTGTGCATCATCTTGGTCTTGAAGACCGGGTGAACCCTGGAGCCGAACTTGCTGGTTACGTCTCCCCTCACAGGCCAGGCCAACTTGCCGCCCGTGGGGAAGACCGGCGTAACCACACCTGCCCTTGTTTCCTGCATTTTTCTTTTCTGGGCAAGAAGTTCCCTCACCTTGTTCTGTAGTTCTTTCTGGGATTCCTCAAGTTCCCTGGCAGCTTTCTCATGCAGTTGTTTTTGCCTGAAAAGAGTATCGAGGGATTTTTTCCGTTGTGTCTCGGAATTTTTCAGCGACGACTGCTGTTCTCCAAGTAATTTCCTCTGGTTATCAAGGAGTGTTTTCTGCTCTCCCATCTCCAGCCTTGCAGCCTCGAGTCTTTTTCGGCTCTCTGAAGTCTCCCTGATTATCCTTTCATCTTCACGGGCTATCCTTCCGAGAAGAAAGGCATTGTTCATGGCCTCGTGAGCGCTGGCAGCCGACAAAAGCAGATTGAACTCCGCGACACCACCATACTTGTACAGGGCCTGGAACCTGCCGGCAAGATATCTTTTGGCCTTTTCCAGTTCCGACACGGTCTTTTCTATCTCCGAGTCGAGCTCCCCGATCCTGATCTCCGTCTTTTCCCTCTGGAGATCAAGCACCGCTACCTTCTGTTTCAGAAGGGTGATATTCTGGTTTATCTTCGAAAGTTCGTCAAGGAGCCCCTGTTCTTTCTTCCGGGAATCCGCTATCTGTCGCTGATGGTAAGCGATCTGCTTTTCGATCGCCTCCAGGCGGTTCTGCTCGGTCCTGATCTTCGAATCGATCTCTGATGCCACGGCCACTCCGGAATAGAGAGAAAAAACCGACAGAAGGATCAGCAACGTCAGGAAACGGCTATTCAACTTCATTATCAGCACCCCCCATCGGGGTCTAGTGAGACCTCGATGCCAGCCTGATAAAACGCGAGGCGGCAAGCCAGCTGCACATCCATCCCACAGTGACACCGGCACAAACCAGGACCAGCCCGAGTCGAAGAACGAGTCCCGTTCCGGAAATAAGTCGAAGAAAGGGAAGAGATCTTTCAAGCGCTTCTATAGCCGCCCCGTATGAAAACCAGATCAGAAGAGCCGATAAAAGGGCTCCGAGTGTCCCAAGCACTACACCCTGTAAAACGTAGGGAAAGACAACAAAATTTCTGGTGGCCCCCACAAGGAGCATCGTCGAGATTTCTTCCTTCCTGGCATATACACTGATCCTTATGGTATTGAAAAGCACAAGAGAGGCGGAAGCCATCGATACAGCAAGAATGATCACCGATAGTTTCGACACAAACGATGATATACGCTCCAGCCTGTCCGCTATCGCCCCGGAGTAGACCACATCCTCGACCTCCGGCATGGAGATCAGTTCTCTTGCGATCACCGAGGCAAAGGCAGCTCTTTTAACCTTGACCTCCACGCTTGGAGGCAGGGGGTTCTCGTCCAGGAGGGTAACCGCCTCGGCCTGCTTGCCAAGCTTCGCTTTCAGCTTTTCCAGCGCTTCGTCAGATGTAATTATGTTTACGGAAGACACCGAATCGTAGGATGAGGCCTTCCTTGCCACGGATTCCAGAGCCTCAGGAGTATTCTTGACATAGGCCTGAACCATCAGGTCACCCTCGACAGCGGCCACAAGATACCTGGTGTTGAGAACAAAAAGAACGCTCGCACCCACCAGAAAAAACACGGCCACAGAGGTGAGCAGTGTCAATACGCTCAGACCCCAGTGTCTGGAAAGCAATCTCCATGTGTCCCTCAGTATGTAGTTAAAGGTCGCCATCGACCTCGTACCTTCCCTTTCTTTCGTCTCTTTTGACAAGGCCCTTGCGCAGCTCGACCACTCTCTGCCTGTAGGCATCGACAATATACTGGTTATGGGTGGCAACAATGACAGTCGTCCCTGAGGCATTAATTGAAAGCAGAAGTTGCGTTATCTCCTCTGCCTTGTGGATATCCAGATTGCCCGTGGGCTCGTCGGCCAGCAGGATCGAGGGCGAGTTGGCAATGGCCCTCCCTATGGCGACACGCTGTTGCTCGCCTCCCGAGATCTGCTCCGGGAAAAGTGAGCGTCTGCGCCAAAGGCCCAGTCTGTCGAGAACATCATTGGTCCTCTTCTGCACATCCGATGGGGGCACCCCTATCGCCTCCTGCACAAAAGCAACGTTCTCATAAACCGTCAGGTGAGGTAAAAGCCGGAAATCCTGGAACACCACTCCGATATCCCGTCTAAGGTAGGCCAGATCGTAGGAGGCGATCTTCCTGATGTTGGTGTCACCCACAGTTACCTGCCCCTTGGTGGGGATTAGTTCCCTTGTAACCAGCCGCAGAAGCGTTGTCTTGCCGGAACCGGTCGGGCCTACGAGGTAAACGAACTCACCCTTGGCAATGGTAAGAAAAACATCCTTGAGGGCTACGATGTCGGGAGTGAACTGTTTTGTGACTCCGGCGAAGCGGATCTCCATTCTCTACCTCCTGCGCATCGACCAGACCTGTGCGGCCTCTCCGACGATCTCTCTGAAAGTAAGGCCATAATACTCCTGCAGTTCGGGGGGCTTGCCGCTCTGTCCGTACTTGTCCCCGATGGCTACAGACCTGACAGGAACGGGATTCTTTTTTGCACAGAGCGCCGAAACGGCTTCACCAAGACCTCCAACCTCATTATGCTCCTCGGCTGTCACACAGCACCCCGTTCTTCTGAGGGAGGCCAGTATCAGGGGGGCAGGCAGGGGCTTCAGGCTGAAACAGTCCAGGACCTCGGCGTTGATACCCTGTCTGAAAAGGATATCCGCCGCCTTTAAGGCTTCGTGCACCATGATACCACAGGCACATATAGTGACTCCGTCGCCTTCCCGGAGCAATCGTCCCCCTCCGATCTTCATCTCCGAACCAGCCATCGCCTCTACCGCTTCGACCTTTTCCGAGCCAAGGCGGATATACACGGGGCCCTGATTCAAAGCTCCGAGAGAAACCATACTGAAAGCCGAAGAGGCATCAGCTGGAACCAGGACGGTCATTTGAGGAAGGCTTCGCATTATCGCGATATCCTGGTTCATCTGTTGAGAAGCTCCATCTTCTCCCGCTGAGAGGCCCGAAAACGTTCCCGCAAGAACCGCTGAAAGACCCGGGATCGACAGGCTCGCCCTTATCTGGTCAAAGGCCCTCGGGGCCATGGAGGCGGCACGGGAACAGGCGAAAGGTATCTTCCCGGTTAGGGATAGTCCTGCTGCCGTCAGGATCATGTCCTGTTCGGAAACTCCGCAGTTGAAACTCCTTTCCGGAAACTTCTCTTCAAAGATCGACACACCGCATGAGGCGGCCGTGTCCGTATGAAGAAGGACCACCTCTCTATTCTTTTCCGCGAAGTCAACAAGCCCCTCTGCAAAACCTTCAAGAGTACTGGTCAATGATCTTCACCCCTTCCAAAAACAGCAGAGGATGATTCCATCTCCCGCAGCGCCTGCTCCATCATGTTCCTGTCAAGGACCTCCAGCGGGCCGATGCAGCCCTTCTCCGCCAGGGAAAAACCCTTTCCCGGGATCGTATGAGCCAGCACCGCGCAGGGAATGCCCTCCGTTGAGTTTTTGGCAAGAGTCCCGGCGAAGGCGGATTCAAGGCCATCCATATCGTGCCCGTCCGTTTCTTCAACACGCCATCCAAAAGACTCGAACCTGTTTCTTACAGGCTCGATCTCTTTAACAGAGTCCTCTCCCTGGTGCATCCCGGAACTATTCATGTCAACTATTACAGTAACTTTGTCCAGGCCCAGGTTTGCTGTCTGCATGACCGATTCCCATACGGATCCTTCCTGAAGTTCGACGTCGCCCATGAGACAAAAGACCCTTTGTTCTGATCCGTCAAGGCGCAAAGCAAGGGCCATGCCGTTGGATATGCCGAGACTCATGCCCAGTGAACCTCCCGAGGCATCTATCCCCGGGGTCCTCGGAGTTTCCGGATATCCCTGGAGCATCGAACCCAGCCGCCTGAAATTCCATAGTTCCTTCCTGTCAAAGAAACCCCTGTTCGCCAGGACCGAGTAAAGAGCAGGGCATGCATGGGGTTTGCCCGGAACGAAGCGGTCCCTCCCATGCCAGAGAGGTTCAGCGGGCCGAATATTCATTTCTTTCCAGTAAAGAAAGACCAGGATATCTACAACCGAAAGAGACGCGGCCAGGTATCCCGACCTCGCAACACCCGTCATCCTTACAACATCTTTCCTTGCCTCAACAGCCTTTCTCTCCAGGTTCCGCCTTTCGGAAATATCCATCTCTCTCACTCACCGCCGAGAACGGTCCCGAGCATTTTCGCAAAGGACTCTTCGATCATTGAACTCGATTCTGTCACCTTTTCCTTTGTGCCGGAACACATAACCATTTCAGGAAGGGGGCCCTCTCCACTCCATACAGGAAGCCCCCAACGGGACGCAAACCCGGAAACTTTAGGATCGTATGGAACGGCCACGCACGGCATCCCCGCCATTGCGGAGAGAACACAGAAATGCAGTCTCATCCCAAAAGCCTCGGAACCGAATCTCCAGGTCTCCACAACATCGTCAAATGTCCTGACCCTCCTTATGGCAACGGGCGAGAACAACCCGTCACCGGAGAGTCTTTTCATTTCTTCCAGATCATCATCAGAAAGAGCCACACCCATTAAAGGCAACCCGGTCCTCTCGCCCAGGATCCTGGCGGCAGATGCCGCCGTGGCTGGAAGAGAACCGGGCCAGGGCCTGATGTTGACAAGCAGGTGATCCCTGCCGCCACCGTTGATATCCATCCGATCCGAAAGGGTCAGCACCGTATCCGGAGCGATATTTCCCTCCAGACCATTGGCCTTCAGCCAATCCAGGGAACCCTCGTCCCTTACACACCTGACCCTGCATAGTGAAAGAGCATCCCGGGCAAAAAATGAAGCAGCGCCGCTTATTAACGGCCCGATAGACTGTCCGAAAGCCCACGGGATGCATCCTGCCAGAACCGCCATTCTCACGATCCCCCAGTAATAAATGCAGGAACGGATACTGGTGGAATCCTGAAACAGTCCGCCCCCGCCAAGAAGCAGGGTCCTGCTCTGTCCCAGGGTTTTAAAAACTTTCAATGGATCCCACCTGGGAACCAAAACTGTTCCATAACTGCCCTCGATATTGCCCGATGCGCTCAGCACGGCAATTCGGTCGGAAGGAATGCCGTTCTTTATCAGGAGACTTACCAGTCCATGGGCAATAAGTTCATCCCCAAGGTTCCCGAAACCGTAGAAGCCGCAAATAGTCACATCGAGGGGGCGCTTCACCCCGCGAGGACCTCCCGCCACCTGCGCCAGACCGGGAGGACGAGAAACACGAGAATGGCCGAAAGCACGAGGCCTACGAGCAAACCCGTCCACAGACCGTTAAAAACTCTCAGGAATATAAAGGTCGTGTGGGTATGGAAATGGCAGAAACTGTTGACCACCGATGAAAAGGCAAGGGTCGTGCCCAGCCTGAATATCTCACGATACCCTGGCCAGATATCCATGCGTCTCACCGTGAACCAGAGAACAAGAGCAGGATATCCGGCGAAGATCTCCTTGGTCCTTGGCCTGGCTACAAGGATCTGTTCGAGAAGTTCCCTGAAGCGGATCTCCCACCCGGGAACGAACGAAACATTGCCGCTCCGGAAAACCATAAGCCCGGCAGCAGCAAGGATCCCTCCTATGAGTGCCAGTTCGCCCCAGTGCGGGGGGCGGGACAGGACGTTTTCAAGTGATTCCGGGTGAACACGCCTCTTGAGGTCATGTAAAAGCACCAAAAGCGGCGGAAGAAGAAGGGTCAGTTTCACCCCGGAAAAAGCATCCATTCGAAGCATATACCATGGCGTGCCGAAAAAACCGGCTATGGCAAGCCCGGATGCTACTGCCACCCCCACGGACATGAGCACTCCCCTTACGGGTTTTCGGAAATTCTCAAGTGCGAGGAGCGAAGCCTCGGTGGCGGCCAGAGCCGCGAGAAGGGCCCCTGAGAGTTTGATCACAGGAGATATCTTCAACATCAAAAAAGCCAGAACCACAGACAGCCCCAACAGCGCTACCAGGGTTTTGGTCCCGAAATCCCTTTCCGCGCCCAGGTATCTCGAAACAAGCCTCATCGAAAGAAGAACAAGGGCCAAGGCGCAGGCAAAAGCAGAGAAAAGACCGCTCCTCCACAAAGGAAGCGTTTCGGGCCAACCGTTGCCGATCCCCAGTTTTTCGAGACGTCCAGAGATCCTTCCACACTCATTTGCGAAACGGTCCAGCCTGGATCCCGAAAGAAGATCAGAGGGCCTGAGATAAAGCAACTGCACCGAACGTTCCCGGGCAGCCCTGACAAAGCGTTCGACAAGATCGTCCCTCGTCAGTCTGCGGCTTACTATCTCCTCCTTGCGGACGCTGTGCAGGGAGAGGACATTTGGAAACAGGGCCCTCTCAAGGAAACCGACACCTATCTGGCGTGAGAACTCCACCTTTGCCACAGAGATCTCTCTTTCTCCAAGCAGCCTGGACAGAGGTCCAAGTTCCGGATAACCCGCGACAAAGAGCCCCGCCGGGACGACGCTCCTGATATTCGGGAACCCGTCGAGAACAATTTCAACTGAATCTGCTACAGAATCACCCGAGATACCTGGCGTCGAACCGGGACGGTATATTAGAGGCATCCCTGTCCCTGAGGCCATTTCGAGTAGAGGATAATCGGGCAGGATGCCGGCTTCGAGGGTCTCTGAAAGGGAAAAGGGAAGAACCAGCAACAGGTCTTCATCTTTATCTACTTCTATAACTCCCGGAAACCGGGTCTGGACAAAAAACCTTATCCTGTCGTCAAGTTTGTCTTTTTCTGAAAAGAGAAGGGCCGCAGAATCCGGCCAAACTCCCTCGGGAAGATCACCGTGGATAAGGTTGCGGGCCGAATCAAACTCCACCGGGAGCATCCCGGACAGAAGTTCCTGCCCCGTAAGTTCTCCAACAGCCAGGGCCGTAAGCCCTTCAGCCTCGAGTCTTTCGACTGCTTGCTCAACAGGAAGACCCGCCTCCCTGGCCATATTGGCAACATCTCTCATTTCGACGACAAGAGCAGCCACGCTTCCTGATCTTTCTGCCGATATACGCGGTACAAGTCCCAGGGCACCGATAATTGCTACAACCATCATCCCTGCCGCAAGAACAAAAGACTGCCTGACTCTCATCCCCTCACCTCCACTGCTGCTCAAGAGATATCCCTGCCTCCTCGAGGAGTCTGCTCAGCCTGAAAAGGGGCAGGCCCACGACGTTGAAATAACACCCTTCGATAGAACTGACAAGAAGCGAACCCCGTCCCTGTATGGCGTAGGCTCCCGCCTTGTCAAGGGACTCACCGGACCTTACGTATCTCTCTATCTCCTGCTCCGAAAGCTCTCGAAAAAAAACATCCGTAGACTCAAATCCGGAAACAGAGACACATCTGTGCCTCAGCGCAACCCCGGTCATGACCGTATGCCTTTTCCCGGAAAGCATTGAGAGCATCCTTGCCGCATCCTGGGCATTCTCTGGCTTGCCGAGTATTAAATCACCAAGGACTACAACCGTATCTGCCGAGATCACGAGTGCATCTGGACATTTCCGGCAGACACATTCCGCTTTCTCATCTGCAAGCCTTACCACGAGACCAGAGGGAGATTCCCCCCCGCTGACGACCTCATCGATATCAGGTGGAACAATACGGAAAGACCACCCGAGATCGCCGAGGAGGGCAGCCCTGCGAGGACTTGCGGATGCAAGAACTACATCTTGCGGGAAGGATTGGTCTATCATCATCTGATCATCAGCACGCCTATGACCCCACCGATGAAAGTCCCAAGGTTCAGCCTGAAAAACAGCCGGAAACCAAACCGGGCAATAAGGACATCGACATCGCCGATATCAAAACCGATGTTGACTACATTGCGGAAAAGATTCTCCGTCGCCTGGAAACCCTGTAGATAAACCCCGAGAAAACTTCCCAGAATGACGCAGAGGATAAGGATCCACCACCTTGACGACCCCCCGGACCTGGCCATCTTCATCACCTCCCGAAAATATTGACAGCCAGGACAAACGCTCCGGCGATAAGACAATAAACCGCGAACACCTTCCATTTCCCCCTGACCACTACTTTACGGAGAAGTGAAAGAGCGAAAAGACCCGAAAGAAAAGCAAGGAGCACCCCGATCCACCACCCCTGCGGAAGGGAGCCGGAAACTCCGGATATCCCTCCGGCATCGGGGAGTTCAAGGATCGCCGCTCCCAAAATGGCGGGAAGCGAAAGGAGGAAAGAGAAAGAAAAGGCTTCTTCGCGTCCCAAACCGGACTTCAGGCCCGCGATTATCGTCAGGCCGGACCGGGAAAGTCCCGGAAATGCCGCCAGCCCCTGTGCAAGTCCAACCATCAGCCCCGTCGGTACTGACACTTCGCCATCTTTGACACTGATACCGTTTCCGTACCATAGAACCGCACCTGTAAAGACAAGGGCTAACCCTACAAACAGGGTATTGCCGAAAAACACATGTATAACGGGCCTCGTCACCAGAACAATCGCCACCGTAGCCACCGAACCTGCCAGGACACTCCACCCGTACCTCCAGCCGGGATGATCTCTTCCGGCTCTGGAAACCAGTCCTCCGAACCATCCCAGGGCTAAATAAAAAATCTCCTTTCTGAAAAAAACAAGTGTAGCCGCCATGGTAGCAAGATGCAACATCACATCAAAGGCTATCGCGGGGTCCTGCCAGCCGAACAGGGACTGGGCAATTACCAGATGTCCGGAACTGCTCACTGGAAGAAACTCCGTAAATCCCTGGAGAAGACCAAGGAGCGCGCACTGGGAGATCAACATCCTATTCCTCCTTGCCTCTTACCAGGTTGATATCCTTGACTATGAGAGCAATGTTGTTGGCGTGATCTCCCACCCTCTCGAGGTTACTGAGGATATCTATGAAGATAACCCCCGAACCCGGGTTGCAGACTCCCTGGTTGAGTCTTTCTATGTGCCTCTTTCGAAGGCCCCGCTCCATGGCGTCAATCTTGTCCTCCAGTCTGAAGACCTTTTTTACCTTATCTCCATCGGATGTCTCCAGAGCCTCCACCGCAAGGAGCAAGGCCTCCTCGGCCATGGATATCATCGCGTTGAACTCCTCCATGGCGAGATCCGAGAAGGGAAGGTTATGCTCGATCTTGTATTCGAAAAGTTCAATAAGGTTTTCCGCGTGGTCTCCGACTCTCTCAATATCACCAACACCGTTTACGAAGAGGGACAGTGAAGAGGAGAGCACTGGTGGAAGGCTGACCTGCATGAGGTCGGCGGAATAGGCCGTTATCTCCCTGGTCAGGTCATTGACGCAGCGCTCAGTCTGGTTTACCTGTTCTATCATCTTTCTGTCGCTATCCACGAATGCCTTCTTGACATGCCGGATCATCTCCAGCGTCAGAAAGCCCATCCTGACAAGTTCCTTTCTTACCGCCTCCACTGCCGCTATCGGAGATGCCGAAATAAGGTTCTTGTCCAGAAACCTCGGCCCCATCATAAAGAGCACCCCGTCATCGGGAAGAACGGTCCTTACAAGACGTACAAAGGGGTTGATGAAGGGCAGGAACATAAGGGTATTCAAAAGGTTAAATATTGTGTGGGCGTTGGCCAGTTGCCTGGCGATGTCGGAGGAGGTCAGCGTTACGAGATGTCTGAAAGGTTCAAGGAACAGCAGAAACACGATCACTCCAATTACCTTGAAAAAAACGTGCGCGAAAGCGGACTGCTTTGCGGATCTGTTGAGGCCAATGGAAGCGAGAACGGCCGTTATCGTTGTGCCGATATTGTCGCCGAAAAGTATCGGTATCGCCGAGTCCAGCGTAAGAAGTCCCTGGGATGCCATAACAATGGTAAGACCCACCGTCGCGGAACTGGACTGGATCAACATGGTCAGCAGGGTTCCCGCCAGGACTCCCAGGATCGGATGATGCTGGAACGCCAGGAAAATATCCTGCCTGTCGCGGAGGAAGTACATAGCGCTCTCCATGGTCTGCATCCCCACGAAAAGGAGCCCGAAACCCACTATGCCATTGCCAATGTATTTATGTCTCTTGGTCCTCCCGAAGACGGCAAAGATCATGCCGAACCCGATGATAGGCAGGGCAAACTCCTTTATCTTGAAGGCGATTATCTGGGCCGTTACCGTTGTTCCAATGGATGCTCCCATGATAACGCCTATCGACTGCTTCAGGGTCATCAACCCCGCATGTACAAAACTCGCCGTCATAACCGTTGTCGCGCTACTGCTCTGGATCAGAACCGTCACGATCGCGCCCAGCAAAATTCCCTTTACCGGAGAACTGGTGAGGGCAGATATCAGGCGGCGCATTCTGTCCCCGGCAAGATCCTGAAGAGACTCCCCCATCAGTTTGATACCAAACAGAAAGAGGCCGACCCCTCCCAGCAAGTTAAAGAAAAGCCCAGTTGACAAGACTGCATCTCCCCCGATTCAAAAACGTCACTTTCCCTGAAAAAACCGGCTCCTTCAGGAACCGGCCCGGGTTATCATGATCTTGATAACCGGCGGCGTACGGCTGAATCTTTTCAGTACACTCCTTGCCCTGTTTCTTACCCTGTTCGAGACCTTGTCGATATCCTGTGTCTTGCCTTCATGCAACTGGGCCACGGACTCCATCACTGCATCCTGGAGGTCTTTCGCAAGCCCCCCTGCGTCATTCATATGAATAAACCCTACACTATCGATCAGCGGCGGAGCGATAAGCCTCTGATCCCTGTCCAGGGTTATCGAGATAACCACCAGGCCTTCTTCGGATATCTCCTGCCTCTCTCTCATGAGACTGTCCTGCATCTCGCCAAGAGCCATGCCGTCGACCAGGATCGCTCCCGAAGTGATTTCTCCTCTTTTTACCTGGGCCTTTGTTCCATTGATCGAAAGAAGGTCTCCATTCTGAAGGACGAAGGTGTTCCTTGCCGGAATATCCATCTCCTGCGCAAGCCTGGCGTGTCTTACGAGGTGGCGGTATTCTCCGTGCATGGGGACAAAGTATTTTGGCCTTACCATGCTCAGCATCATCTTGAGCTCTTCTCTGGCGGCATGACCGGAAACATGAACTTCCTGGTCGCGATCATAGATAACCTCGCATCCGCATTCAAAAAGCCGGTTGATCGTCCTGCTCACAAGTTTTTCGTTTCCCGGGATGGGAGAGGCAAAAACAGCCACCACGTCCCCCTGGCCGAGATTGACAAACCTGTGTTCTCCCTTGCTCATCCTCACCAGGCCCGAAAAAGGCTCACCCTGGCTCCCGGTAGTAAGAACTATAAGCCGGTTGTCAGGAACCTTGCCGACATCCTCCATCGGAACGAGTATGTTTTTGTCCACATCTATGTAGCCCAGCTCAATGGCGAGGGTCACATTCTGGATCATGCTTCTCCCCATCAGCGCGACCTTTCTATTGAAACGTGAAGCTACCTGAAGGATCTGCTGGGACCTGTGAAGGTTTGTGGAAAAGGCAGCAATAACAAGACGGTTGTTCCTGTGAAGCCGCAGCAATCTTTCCAGGGTCCTGCCGATTATTCTTTCGGACTGAGTAAACCCGGGTCGCTCCACATTTGTGGAATCCGAAAGCATGAGCAGTACGCCCTTGCTGCCGAATTCAGAGAAGGTCGAATAATCGGTTATTCTTCCGTCCACCGGGGTCGGATCAAGTTTGAAATCTCCCGTATGGACAACCGTTCCCACCGGAGTCTCAATGGCCAGTCCAACTCCATCCGGTATGGAATGGCACACGGCAATGAATGTAATATCGAAGCATCCGAGGCTGAATTTATCACCGGCTGAAAACTCGAAGGACTTCGGAGTGTAGTCGGGACAAGAATCACGGAACTTGGCATCAACCATGCCAAGGGTCAGTTTTGTTCCATATATTGGCACATCCAGCCTCGGGAGGATCAAAGGAAGGCTGCCGATATGATCTTCGTGTCCGTGGGTCAGGACCATCCCCCGTATCCGGTCCCTGTTCTCGAAAAGATATGATGCATCGGGTATTACAAAATCTATTCCAAGCATTTCCTCATCGGGGAACATGAGGCCACAGTCTACGACCATAATATCCTCCCCGTATTCAAGGACGAACATATTCTTACCTATCTGTCCAAGCCCTCCGAGGGGGATGAAGCGCAGTTCACTGTTTCCTTTTTTCTTCCTGCCGCGCCTTTCGCGCGACCTTGTATCCACCATCATTTCACCTCCGGTTGACTATCCTACCACGTCCCGGCGGCTTAGTCCCACGGAAAAAAGTCCTGCCGAACAGTATTGTTGATGTAAGCAAATATCTTCCGCTCAATCGCTGTAGTCTTTCCCGTCTCTGTTTCCAACATCTCCCGGAGCGCTCTCCTTCGTAAAGAGGCTCCTGGATCTGATTATTTCCCTTTCGGGGGCGGCGTTATGATCCGGGCGTTTCGATACCACCTCCAGGAGGGCCTCGGCGCTCCCTTCGGCATTAAAGGCCTTGATGAACCGCCTGGCCCAATCGGCCGTATCCTCGACAATGCTCTCCCTGATTTTTTCCGGAAGAGCCATGATCTCATTGTGAAAGGGTTTGTTGGCCTTCTTGTAATCACCGGATTTCCTGGAGAAACCCTGGTCATCGGCCCATGTGACCATCCGTTCCCACAGTTCGGGAGGAACGCCTCGGCTGTTATTCTTGACGTAGGCGTCGTCCCGGACCAGGGCATTACCCGTAGACGGATCCATCTCCAGGCCAAAGACGATATTCTGCCAGAGGGTCCCCACATTGCCCTTGTTTATGCCAAAGTTTACGAAGCTGGACACCTTGTCGAGAGGTGTACCAGATATTCCGTGCTGCGCTATCACAGCCCCGAAGGGAGCGATCGATTCAGCGATCTCCTTTGTCCTGGAAAGATCGATACCCTCCTCCTCCCCGAGTGAACTGTCGTAGGTTCCGTGCTTGCTGCCGTTTGAAATAGCAAGAAAATCCGGGAACACCCCCCATGAATTGAGTCCTCCCACGAAGAAGAGCGCCTCCTCGACAGTCGTTATCTCGCCGGGGCCCTTAATCTCTCCCACTTCCGCCTCAAGTCCCAGGTAGGGGGGGACATGCATCGCTACATCCCTTGTAAAGCAAAGGTTCTCCCAGTCCGGGTTATGAGAGGCATCGATCGCGACCGATGTCCAGCCATTCTCCACCAGTTGCCTCAGGTGAGCGATGGACCGCAGAAGATCATCCCTGGACTTGATCGCATAGTGATCCACATGGAGGCCGAAAACGACACCTCCCCCGAGTTCCGCCGAATAGCGTGCGGCAAGACCCGGCACATTGTCAAAGGTGCAGCCGCAATAAGTCGCTTCAGATTTGGCCAGCTCCAGCATCACCACCGCGTCCATCTCTTTTGCGGCCTTCAGAATTCCCTTTATGGTGAGGGGGTTCCTGACATTGGCGGCCATGACTATCGACCCCGTCTTCCTTGCTGCGGCCGCTATGTCCCTGCCGCTGACAAGGGCAAGAGGTTCGGTACCGAAAGCCGCCTGTACGTTCAAAGGTCTTTTCTCCAGAAGTTCCCGGAACGATCTGCTGTCTACGTTCATACCGCGAACACCTCCAGTAATTGTCTGTATTCATTGTACACTCAAGAATGGCCCTTTACTCCCCTGAACTTTCTTTCGTCCTGATTCCGGCCAGAATCCTGATCCCGGGTCATTGACTACTCCACTTGACCCGTGATAATATATCCGTCGCGCTCGGGGAGCGAATTGCCTTGGGGGATCGTCTAATTGGCAGGACGCTAGACTCTGGATCTAGAAGTCGGGGTTCGAGTCCCTGTCCCCCAGCCAGATTTACAAGTGGCCCCATCGTCTAGTGGTCTAGGACCCAGGGTTCTCAGTCCTGTAACACGGGTTCGAATCCCGTTGGGGCTACCAGTTTTTTCAGGGCGGACGCCAATGTGTCCGCCCTTTTTTCTATCCCGCGGCCTTGAGATTATAGACGGGCCTCAGTATGGCGGATACATCCACCGTCTCCGCAACCTCTTCTTGAATATCCTCCCAATTCCTGTAGGCCATTGGCGATTCATCTATCGTCGCGGAACAGACCGACGTTGAAAATATACCTTTCATGCTCCTCTGGAACATCTCCATGGATATGTCCCCGTCACTGAGCCTTCTTTTCATCTCCTTGCGGCCGAAAAGACGCCCGGCCCCATGGGGAGCGGAGCAGTTATACGCGGGGTTACCTCTGCCTGTTCCCCTTACTATTCCCGAGGACATGCTGAGGGGGATCACTACCTTTTCCCCATTCCGGGCCGAAATAGCTCCCTTTCGGACTATCCCGTCCCTGTCGCTGATGTAGTTATGGACACTATCGGTGATGGAAGCCATGTCGGGCTTCAATCCATAGAACCCAAGGACCGAGTCCAGTATCATGAAACGGTTATGTTCGGCAAACTCCTGGGCAACTGCAAGCCATTTCATGTAATCCCTCCCCCCTCTGTCCATGGGGAGATACTCCAGACCCTGCGGAATACCCTCCCCAAGGCCCGAACCGCGGAGAAAAGACCTCGCCATATCCTGGAAATATCCTGCAACCTGGTAGCCGAAGTTACGGCTCCCGGTGTGGACAGACAGGAACAGATGGCCATCTCCGTCTTCGTCAACCTCTACAAAATGATTCCCGCTCCCGAGAGTTCCCAATTGGGTGAGTGCAGGGGCCGACGTTCTGTTCCGGAGGATCCTCCCGTAGAAATCATCTGCGAGACCCGCAAGTTCCTCCATTCTCCCGGCTCGACGGGGAAAACGTCCGCCGAAGCGATCAAAGACAGACCTTCCTCCGTGATGGTTGGGCCCCAGTGGGACCACTTTCCTGATATGGGAGTCAAGGTCCCCGAAACGCGCGTTCCCTCTATCAACACCATCCATTGGCGAGAGCATGACACCACAGCCGATATCAACTCCTACGACGTTTGGGATCACTGCATCCCTGAATCGCCCCGTAAAGCCTATCACGCACCCCGCACCAACGTGACAGTCCGGCATTATCGAGACGGGACCATCTACCGCCGGGTGTGAAGTAATGGCCCTTATCTGATCCATGGTCTGCTCATCAACATTCCTGGCGTGAACTTTAAGGTCTTTCATCATTACCCTCCTTCTGCTATTTTACACAGAGACCTGTTGCTTAATCTCGTTGAGAGTAATTTTTACAGTTAGGCAGCAACGATCCAGGAAAGGAGCGCCACTAATGGAAAGTTACACCTTCGGAAACGCTCTTGAAGGATGCTTCGTGTTCAGGGGTGACCGGATCCTCGTGAAAACAGGACCCAGGCCCTCACTTCCGCAAATTGCGGAAATCAGGAATATGGGCTGTTCGACAATATCCGGAAAGACCGCCGCAGGACAAAGGCCGGGCAATTGCTGGCTGGAAGTTGGAGAATGCGGCCCCATACCCGGAGATATGGAGTTCGTTTCACTCAGGGATATATGGGGAATACTGGGGGAAAAAGCTTTCTTTGAAGCCGGAAGAGCCTTTCAGCTTAAGGAGTGGCATCGCCAGAACCAGTACTGCGGACAGTGCGGTTCACCGATGGAAGACAGCAAGGCAGAGACCGCCAGAATGTGCCCCAACTGCGAAATGATCAGCTATCCCCCCGTTTCGCCGGCTATCATTGTGGCCGTCGAGAAGGGGGAAACACTGCTTCTGGCCAGGAGCCCCCGCTTCCCGAAAGGACGCTACAGCATCCTCGCCGGATTCGTCGAACCGGGGGAAACCCTTGAAGAAACAGTGGAGCGGGAACTCATGGAAGAAGTCTCCATCAAGGTTAAGAGCATCAAATACTTCGGAAGCCAGCCATGGCCCTTCCCGCACTCTCTGATGGTGGGCTTCACGGCAGAATGGGAGTCGGGGGAGATAAAGATCGACGGCGTCGAGATAGAAGACGCGGACTGGTACAGGATCGATTCATTCCCGGAGATCCCTCCGAGCATAAGCATTTCGAGGAAGCTTATCGAGGACTTCATAAAAAGGAAAGGTCAGCCCGCCCACCCGGTTGCTGCGTCAAGGGACTAGCGACTGTTTTTTTCTCTCTGCTGCTGGATGATGTCGACCATGTCACCGAATGAAAGCACGCCGAGGAATTTCCCACGCTCACCTGTCACCGCCACGTTGGCTATCCCGGAGGAGACCATAAGCCCCAGGGCCTCCTGAACGGTGTTTGTCGTACGAACGCTCGAAGCCGTCTCCAGGATATCCAGGACCGGATCATGGCCATCGCTCTTTCCCGGGTTATCGACCCTGGCGCTCCCACAAAGCCTTCCGTCCGCTACAACGTAGACGAACCGGTCACGACAGAATTTCAGTGACGTATCATGGGCCACCCTTCGGGCATCATCTATCGTAGCGGCAATATCAACTACAGGAAGACCCTCGGACCTCACGGGAACATCTCTCACCTTCATGAAGCTGAACATCGAAAGAGGGTTCCCGGCCCCAACGAAATCCGCCACGAAATCATCCGCGGGAGAAGAAAGAAGATGCAGTGGCTCTCCCTCCTGGGCGATGGCTCCGTCCCTCATTATCGCGATGCGGCTGCCCATTTTCATCGCCTCATTGATGTCGTGAGTAACGAAAACAATGGTTTTTCCAAGCCGGGCCTGAAGATCAAGGAACTCATCCTGCAGTGCTATCCTCGAAATGGGATCCAGCGCCCCGAAAGGTTCATCCATCAGGATTATTTCCGGATCACCCGCCAGCGCCCTGGCCACTCCTACTCTCTGCTGCTGCCCCCCGGAAAGCTGGCGGGGCCATTTATCCCCGAACTCTTCCTTTGGAAGGCCGACCAGATCCAGGGCCTTCCCGGCCAGCATCATGGCCTTGCCACCTGGAACTCCCTTGAGTCTGGGAACCACCGAGACATTCGCCGAGATCCGCATGTGAGGAAAAAGACCGATGCCCTGGATAACGTATCCCATACGCCTCCGCAGGGTCACCGGATCCATCTTCGATGTATCCTCACCGTCAATAAGGATCGACCCTCCGGAAGGTTCGACAAGCCTGTTGATCATCCTGAGGATGGTCGTCTTGCCGCACCCCGAAGGGCCTATCAGAACAAGGATCTCGCTCCGGGGAATATCGAGATCAACCCCCCTTACAACCTCGGCTCCTCCATAATTTTTCCGTACACCTCGCAGGCTGATGGCTGCCCCGGGGAAAGAGGTAACCGCCTGAGGGGGTATGGCGGTCATTTTTTGGGCTTGCCCTTCTGAAGTTCTTCCTCCCAGGTTATCAGGGAGTGGTAATAGATCCTGTCCCCGTCGTCATCCAGACCTCTTGTAAGTTCGCTGATGTGAGTATGCCCCGCGTGAACTTTTTCGAGAACGTGCTTGACCGCCTCTTCGGGCAGGCTTGCGGCCCCACAGGTATAGATATCAAGGGCGAGGTAACCCGCCTCCGGCCAGGTGTGAACGGAAAGATGGGACTCGCTGATGACAACCACTCCACTGACCCCATTGGGGGGAAACCTGTGGAAAGATACAGCCCAGACGTGGGTGTTGGCCTTCCTGGCCGCTTCCACGAGAATCTCCTGCATCCTGTCCACTTCGCCGATAACCTCGCTGCAACCAGATGCTTCTACAATGTAATGTATTCCCCGGGGGTCCATAGCCTTACCTCACTTTGCTCTGGGATAGCCCTTCGGAAGACAACCGCACCGAGGGGCACAACGGCTGACATCATACCCCCTGGGGCCAACTTCGTGAAGAACTCAAAAGATCATTCCTCGCCAATATTATCCGGCATTCCCTCGACATAATCACGTATCTCGTCCCTGACTCTCCGGAAAAAGGCAAGGACCTCCTCCTCTGTCCCTTCCGCGCGGGAAGGATCATCGAAACCCCTGTGAATGATCCTCGTAGCCTCTCCGGGGAATATCGGACATGTATCCCTCGCGTCACCGCAAAGAGTAATAACAAAATCAAAAGGGATATGAATAAGTTCCTCAACATGCTTGCTCTGATGCCTGGAGATATCCACTCCAGACTCCCCCATAACCCTTACGGCTACGGGGTTCACCTTGCCAGGTTCCGTCCCCGCGGACCAGACCTCCATGGTCTCTGACTTCAGGCGCCTGCCCCAGCCTTCCGCCATCTGGCTCCGGCAGGAATTATGGGTACAAAGAAAAAGGACCCTTTTCACCTCTCAACACCTCACTTTTCCCGGCAATGGGCTCCTCCACTGTTCTGCCCCGACCTGTGAATTTTAATCTGTCAAGCTTTTCAAAGTCAAAAACATCTTTCCCGTTCTCCCTGAAGAGATCCTTAAGCATTATCATGTTATCATGACATCAGTACAATTGTTTTTCTTTTCATAAGGGTTGCTCAACAGGAGGCAACAACATGAAGATATGGTTCAAAAGATGGCTGGCTTATCTGTTTATCCCTTTCGGGATTGTACTGCTTGCCCTGCCGATTAGCACCCAGAGGGTCTCTTATCAGGAACGTGAGGCCCTTTTTCTGGGCGTAACAGGAACGATACGGGAGATCAACGGAGAACAGACTCCACTTCCCGTGATCAAAGAAGAAGATCTCTCCGGTTTCCCTTCTCTCAAAACCCTTGTTGACGAAATCTCGCAAAAAATGGACAGGTTTGGCTGGGAACACACTCCTATACTTCAGCGACCCGAATTCCCCGTGGAAGAGTGGGAAGGGTTCGTTTCCCTGAACGCTCCCGGGGGGAAATTTCTGCTCTGGAGCAGAATTTTCGAAGGCCGGATATCTTTGACAGGAATGCAGGTTTACGAAGAGATCCCCTTCCTCGAAGAAGGCCGCAGGATAACCGGCCTCATTCTTCTTTTTGCGGGACTATACTCGCTTTTCAGTGCATACCCGAAAAGAGGATCCGGCATTTACATCGGCAGGAAAAGAGACGTTATTATCTGGGACACGGTGATAACAGGGTTCGCTGTCCTCTTCTCTCTATGGTTCCTCGACATGGCTTTTGCCCTCCTTTTCGGGGTCGCTCCAAAATGGAAAGAGGAAATATCCTGGGGGATGGGTACATTCATGGTCGTTTTCGCAAACCCCTTTCTGGCCCTCGCTACCAGCGCTATGTCGGCCCAGGTCCTGCAGATAAATTCCGACGGCATCATACTAAAGGGGCTTTTCATCAAATCAGAGGTCAAATGGCCAGATATGGAAACCATAAGAGTCACAGAGTCTTTCTCGCCTCGAAAATCCGCCGGGGTTGCATCTTCGCACAGGCTGATAAAGTTTCTGGTGATAAGAGGCAGGTCCGGGAGAATTTCCGTAATGGAGCCCCCGTCTGCATCTACGAAACACAAGATCATGGCAGAGATAAGGGAAAAAGCCCCTGCCAGGTTTGGAAACAGCATAGATATGGCTGAAAAGGAATGGGTAGCACTTTTTTGATTTCTTCATGAACCAGACAAGGATCATTTGCCTGCTTGAAATGTTAAAATATTGAAAGAGTCAAGGATCATCAGGGAGGTCGAGAGACATGCCCGTAAAAGGGAAAAAGATTCTGGCGGTTTTTTCCACGGCGGTGATATTGGCCTTTTTGAGCCCGGAAATTCTTTCGGCGGTCACCTTCGAAAGCAAACCGGCGGATGGCGGCAAGGTTTCTATCACAAAAACCCAACCAGAGGCAGCGTCGTCAAAAACAGAACAAACATCCGGGAAACCCCTTCTTTACTCTCTGGAGCTCGCTAAATCCCACAAAGAACGTCTTGCCGAATCACTTAATCTTATGCATCTGACAGGATTGCAGGCTGTCAGAGCTATCAACCTGTTAAAAGAAATTGACGGCAAAGACCTTCCGGACAACCAGATTCTTGCAAGACTAAAATATGCCGATGCATCCCTCGGCGCTGCCGAAAACGCCGCAAACAAGGTCAAGAACGACATCGAAATAATCCGCATCGCCTCCAGATATGACCCGACACTTCGTCATGAGATCGCGCTCTTCTTTCAGAATTACTTCGCTATTCCCGCGATGGCCGAGGTGATATTCTCGTCATCTTTATCTGACTCCGCAAGTAATTCTGACATTAGAAGTTCCGGAAAAAGCGATGTTGCTTTCCATCCAACTGTTTTGGACCCGATCAAGTCCATAGAACGTATAGAGGTTGCCGATGCTACTGCCGACAGCACCTCCTTCTCAGAAAACGCTCCGATCGCAACAATAAGGCCCCATGGAGGGTTTTTTGAATCCTGTATGCAAACGATATACAGCGCGGCCCACACTCTTGGCAGCGTGACCTCAAAGATGAAAAAAGACATCGGTGAAGGCATCAGTTCCCTTACCGGGGCTGTTGGCAATGTTCACACAAAAATTGGCAACGTCGTCGGGCAGAAAAACTGGGCAAACATAATGGCAGGAACAAAATTTGTTGCCACAACGGGGGGAGCGGTAGTGGCCCTTGTGGTAGCCGCACCGGTTGTGACAACAGCAGCGGGAATGACGGGACTTATGCTTGCCACAGGAGCCTCTTTTACAGGCGCTGGATTGACCCTCGTTAACGACCTCCAGACCATTGAAAATGAGAACCCTGATCCCATGGTCAAGAATCTTGACGATGCGGTAGCCAAAATAAACCAGGGAACAGCTTTCATAGGCCTGGCAAGCGGAAGCGATACTTTTGTGAACCTTCTGGGGGTTACGGGCGAAGAGTTGGCCGGAAGCACACCGGGGCAGGAAATGTCCAATGAGCAGCTGGCGAAGTTTCTTGACCAACCGGAACACAAAAATGCCTTGAAAAATCAGGGGGTCCTGATAGAAATGTTGAACGACAACCTTATCCTTGTCAAACCAGTTGTGTCTTCTTTCGCAACCATGACCGATGACCAGATATGGGCTCTCTTCCCGACCTCTGCTCAGGTGGGAATGGATGGTGTCAAGCCGAAACTGGACAAGTCAAAGTCCGATAATCTCAGTGCTACATACACCAAGGGATGGGGAGTCGGAATATCGGGGAGACACTGTGTCATTCATCTGACCCTTTACGGATCCTCCGAAATAAGCAAGGAAGTCTGGAATGCTTTAAGGGGAACGGTTAAGGGTGAAACGGTTAAAAACGTCGGAGACGACGCTTACATCATGGACCTGGGGCCTGACAACAGTTACAGGGCCGTGGCCAGTTTCCGAAATGCTTCTGTTATGATGACCGATTGTATTTTCAACCAGACCTCAGACGGCATCAAGGTCACTCGGTTAGCGGTCAACTGGAACTACGTGAAATGGATCTTCAAAAACATGGAAGCCCTGCCGGCTGCACCTGTCCCGGCGGGTGTGGAGACGTCGATAGAAAAGTTGAGGAAATAACCTGTTCCTTTCTTCAGACGCTAAATTGCGAGGAGATATTCAAACCCCGATGACGCCTTCAGGATGTTACGGGCCGCGGCGCTGCAGCGGGACGGCGCGCCACGAAAAACTCGTAGGCGTAGAAGTCGGAATAGAGGCGATGCATTCGGGGCTCCTCGGCGAGTTTGTCGAGAATGGCCGGGGCATCGGCATCGTCGGCATATTTTCCGCGCAGCTCCGCAATGCGAACCTCCATAGGATCGTAGAAATCGTCCCACCACGCCTCATCGGGCAGGGTGAAGTGTCCGGCAAGTTCGAATCCGCGATCCTTTATCGCGGCCAGATCGTCTGCCAGCCATCCCATGGTCGGGTAATCCATATCGAAGACTGCCTTAACCTCCGGGAGCGGGTCCTCCCTGCGCCAGACCGCATCGGTAAAAGCAAGATACCCGCCGGGGCGAAGCATAACATGGCAGACGGAAAGAGCGTTCTCGAGCCCGATGTTGTAGAGCGCGCCTTCAGACCAGACCAGATCAAAACTTTCAGGCGGCTGCTCCGGAGAAGCCATATCTCCGACGACAGCACTGACGCGGTGCGAAAGACCGCGCTCCGCGATGGCTGTCCGCAGCCGTTCGACGCTCGGGGCATGGCTGTCGACCGCAATGATCGAACCCGAAGTGAGTTCGGCGATCTGTAGAGTCTGTCCGCCGACACCGCACCCCAGATCGAGGATCGCGGGGAATTCCGGCAGTCCACGGCAAAGGCCAAGGGCTCTGGCTGCGCAGGAACGGCTGCCGGGACCCTGGCGGGGCAGGTTCTCAAAAACCTCGAAGAAGATCTCCCAGAAGCGGGGACTTGGTTCGTCCATGATTATTTCTGTGCCTCCCTCTCTTACAGGTTCAGACCTTAAACTTGGTGAACCTGTCAAACAGGCCAGTTTTTTCAGAGCAGGGCTTATTGCAAAAAAGTGCAGGTAGACCCCTACAGGTTCCCGGTCAGGGATTGGCCGCTTCTACCCCGCCGGGAATGACTTCTGTGACGGAGCCTTCCCTTGTGAACATCTCCTTGCGGTCCCGCCAGACGATAAGGCAGGCAGCAACGATAAGCATGTATGTGTCATAGGGCTGCGCGTCCGGAAAGATCGGGTTCATAAGGGTGAAATGGAAAAACGCAGAAAGCAGGATGCTGCCGCGGGAACCATTGAACAGCGAAGTCGCGATGACGCTTATTGCCAGGCACCCGGCAAAAAAGGCCGCAAAGGACCACTCGCTCTGCTGGGTTCCGCTCAGGAGGAATGCCGGCATATGCCACAGCCCCCATATTGCGCCAAGGATAAGTCCGGCCCAGATCGGCGAGAACTTCCTTTGCAGAAGAGGAAGCGCCAGCCCCCGCCAGCCGAATTCTTCGACGGGTCCCTTGATGGAGGCGAGGAACAACCCCAGGATCAGGGCCTGAAATGAACCAAACGGGAAGGGCTCGGTAAAAAGGTTACCCCTGATCGCTGAGCCGGCAATGAAGATAAGCGGAACCCCGACCAGCAGAAAAACGTACCAGCCCCGGCTGCAGCGCCAAAGCAAGGCTCTTCCCAGAAAGCGCCCCAGGCCCGGAAAACCGCCATTGCGGAAAACAAGAGCAAACGCCGCGATCGCTGGCGAATAGACTGCCAGGAAGAAGAGCGGATGATTGCCGGTAAGCTGGCCGAACATGGCTGTCATAGGTTCCTGGGCAAATATGTACAAGGCGAGAATGCTCCAGGCCAATCCAAAGGTAATAAGGAGGAACGGGGCAAGCGAACGGAACGGCACCGGGTATGCTTCACGCACTGAGGCTGTTGGGGATTTCCTTGATACCTTCATGGCTGTCCTTCCTCTCTTGTTCCGTCAACGGGCCGGGTGCTCCCCAAGGGCCGAATTATTGAAGATATCAGTATATATCATAGGATCCGTTGCCCTCCATCTGTCAACGCCTTCGCTCCGCTTCTCCCGGCATATCAGATGCGCCTGCTGATCAGGACGGAGAACAACATATCAAAATGAACTTTATCCGCACCCTTGATCAGCAATCTCTGCTCCTTCAGTAATTCCATCCCGTTCGTTTCCAGCAACTCCGCAATGTAACCAGGAGCATGCCTGAATATTGGCACGCCCCAGGCTGTCGGCTCATGGATATAATCCGATGTGGTCTCCTGGGGCGCAATTGAAAAAGCAAAGATCCCTCCACTTTTCATAACTCTCCCTACCTCAGAAAACAGGGCCTTCATATCACCCCAAAAATGCAGCACCCCGCAACAAAGGACATGGTCAAAAAAATTATCTTCATAGGGTATTGCCTCACGCGTCACATCACAAAGCACCAGTTCTTCCGTAAACATCTTCGATAGACAGGCATCCAGCATCTTCCGCGAGTTGTCCAATCCGTAAACCTTCAACCCGATCCCGGAAAAGTTTATCGAGGCCAGACCAGTGCCTATTCCGATATCAAGAAGTTTTTCTCCCTCGCGGACGAACTCGAACCCCATTCCGAAGATCACTTCGTGCCCATAGCTGCTATAGGCCTTGACCTCCTCATCATATTGGCTGGCCGATTCACCGTGAACAGACTCATTCATATCAGGACTCATAAAGGTTTTTCGCTCCCTTCAGCCGAAGAATTCAGGCATCTTGTCAATTGCGTACGGGCTGACACATATAAGGTCTGAACACCTGTTCGGGCTTACATCTCCAGCTCCCTGGAGATCGCGATATTCTCCAGAAGCCTACGATCGTGAGAGACGACAACAAGGGCCCCGGTGTAGGCGCAAAGAAGTTTTTCCACGGATTCAACGGAGTCCAGGTCAAGATGGTTGGTCGGTTCATCGAGGATCAGAAGCTGGGGAACGGGAACTCTGTGTATCGCCGCAAGAAGCGCCACCTTCAGACGCTCTCCACCACTAAGGTTCCTGTTCTTGACCCGGAGCATTTCCCGGGATATGCCGACCTGCGCAAGCCTGGTCCCCGCCTCCCCCTGCTCCATACCGGGGTCGGCTGCGCAAAGGTGCTCTATGGGAGAAATATCCAAAGGTACCGACGTGAACTGGTCCAGGTAGGCATAGTCCACCATGATCCGGCACGAACCTGAAAGGGGTCGGGTTTCTCCCATGAGAACCCGCAGCAGCGTCGACTTCCCGCTCCCGTTGGGACCCGTGACGGCGATCCTCTCCGGACCCGCAGCGGTAAGGCTGATTGGTTCCCCGTGAGAACCAAAGGGAAGGACCACCTCGTCCAGCCTAAGCACGATCTTGCCGGCATGGACCGCACATCGGGGCGGGATAAGCACCACCGTGTCCTCTATCCGGGCCTCCAGGAAGGCTTTCTTTTCCTCGGCAGCCAGTACCTCCACCTTCTCCGCAGCCGCTGAGCGGGTCTTTCCCTCGGTCTTTTTTGCCATTGATCTAATGGCATTCATGGCTATCCTGGGAATTCCACTGTCGGGAGCGCTCCTTCGTCCCGCTGATGATCGACGTTGCTGTCTTTCGAGCAGCATGCTCCGTTCCGCTTTTGCCCTTTTTCGTTCGGTTTTGACCCTTTCAAGATTATCCAGGGCCGCAGAGCGCTGGAGCCTCCGGGCCTCGAGGAAAACATCCAGGTTCCCCCCGTAGCTGTCCAACCCTCCCGACGACAGTTCAAATATCCTTTCGACCACCTCAAGGACCGCCCGGTCGTGGCTTATGACCAGAAGTCCGCCTTTCCAGGTCCCTAGGTATTCTATGAGTGCCTTACGGTTTGGCTGGTCAAGGTGGTTGGTAGGTTCGTCGAGGATAAGGAAATCAGCCCCTGAAAGGAAGGCCCCGATAAGGGAGATGCGGGTGCACTCACCTCCGCTGAGGCGGGTGGCGGGAAGATCGGGCAAAAGATATCCCAAACCGGAGATATCCAGTTCCCGCAAAAGGCGTTCTTCCATATCCCAGTTGCCGTCAGCTATCTCCAGGTCACCTTCCTCAGGGTACCCGGCGGTTATCCGATGAAGAGAATTAAGGATCTTTTCCTTGCCGGCCAGATCGGCAACGGTGGAATACTCCGAGGGGTCGACAAGCTGGTCCAGGTAGCAAACCGTCCCCGAGCGGATCACCCTGCCCGAGCCGGGAGAGATCAGCCCAGCCATGATCTTTGCAAGAATGGTCTTTCCGGAGCCGTTCCTCCCTGCAAGGGCCGAGAACTCCCCGCCGAAGCTTTCGGAAATGTCCTTGAATAACACCCTACCGTCTGGAAGGGTGTAGGAGAGATCCTGGATCGAAATGTACGGACTCAAATCGTGTTCCTCCAATGGAATCTGCCCTCGATACCATATTGGCAAGTTTAACCCCGGATACCAGGCAGCACAAAGAGATCTTCATCGGGATCTGTTTCGAAGAGCTTTTTAAATATCGCTGGTAAGGGTTGGCTGAACCTATTCCCCCATGACCTTCACGACAACGCGCTTCCTTCTCTGGCCGTCAGCCTCCAGATAGAAGACCCGCTCCCAGGGCCCAAGGTCCAGCTTGCCCTTCGTGACGGGTATCATTGCCTGATGATGGACGAGGATCCTTTTGAGATGTGCGTCGGCATTGTCTTCGCCCGTACGATGGTGCCGATAATCCGGTTTTGCGGGAGCCAGCTCTTCAAGCCATGCCCAAATATCCTGGTGAAGCCCCTGTTCGTCATCGTTGACTATGATACCGCTGGTAATATGCATGGCGCTCACCAGGACAAAGCCCTCGCTGATCCCGGACTCCAGCATGATTTTCTCTACATCCCGGGTGATCGGCACGATCTCCCGCCTGTTTTTGGTGTCGAACCAGAGGTACCCGGTGTGGATCTTCATCTCTTGCCTCCATTGACTGAGGTGATTTTTTTCAAGTGCCGAACGTTTTTCCGGACCTTATCAGAATCTTGAGAATTCACTTTCACTCCCCGCCTCGACGGTCATATCGCGGGGGATTATGAAGAAAGCCGACTCCCCCGACCTCAAAGAAGTGATCCCGGTTTCCGCATCTGTAAAGTACTCTCTCTCTTTTGAAGGGATCTGCTTCGGGCCTTTTTCTGTCTTAACGGACAGTTTCTGCTCTCCCCTTCCCCTCAGGACAACAAGCTGCCCCTTCTCAAGGCCGAAAGCGTCAAGAAGGGACTCGAATATCCCCTCTTCCATCGCCGCTATCGGCCCCGTACGGTCCTTCCGTATCTCGAAGTCGATCTTCTCCGCAAGGGCGATAGATGAATATGCATCTACCATCTGTTTTTTAGCGGCCGAAATATCACCTGTTTTTGAAAGGATCGCCCCCTTGGCCTCCGAGAAAAGGAGGGAGAAGAGTTCCTTTACGTTGCCGTTATTGATCGCATACATAGCGTCCACGACGGACATGACCGTCCCGAAACCCATGACATCCAGGGCAGTTCTCAGGATCTTCGCTTCCGCCGTATCGGCTCTGAAGGGATTCTCCAGGAAGAATATCTGCATCGCGTCGGCCGGAAGCCCTGTCTCGATATTGAAGTAGGCCCGGGCAGCGGGATGGTTCGTCCGGAAAACTTCCCGGCCACTTCCATCGACCAGGGACAGCCTTGCCTCGTAATAATGATTGCCGGTGGTCATGGGTCTGATCCTTGGGTAGCCCTGGTAGCCTTTCAGGGAGTTCCCGGACATCCACAGCATGTTCATCTCGCCCTTGTCCCTGAAAGACCTGACCTGCATGTCCTCTGAAAAAAGCGCCTCGGGATACTTTTCAAGTTTTAGCTGATCCAGAAGAAAATCGGGAACTGTACCGATGTTCTCGACTTCCAGTCTCACAAAAAGCATTTCCGAACCCGATCTTTCATCAACTCCCCAGAAGCCGACAACCTTTTCCAGGTCCACACCGGGATTCCAGGCATCCTTGATATTGACCCTGAAAGGTATCTCTTCACCGGCATTGACGGTGCCTTTGCCTTCATAGGCGCTTTCCATGCGTTCAAAAACCAGGTTGAATCCCGTCGTCACTTCCGCTGTAAGGGGAAGGATCATTTTCCGGGATCTTATCTCTATTGTCTCAGTCACCGGATCCACCGGAGGTTCATCGGAAGCGTAGAAATATTGAACTTCAGCCCATCCTTCCGGGTCGGTCCTGGTAACGACCTTTCGAGCCTCGATGCCGTCAGGAGACCGCAGCATCCCGTGGTTGTCCCCTTCCCGGATAGAAAAGGTCACCTCAGTATCTTTCAATGGCTGAAGATCCTCGTCTTCAAAGTTGGCCGCGATAAGGGCGGGAAATCTCCTGTCGGGGGGAACCATCCCGTGAGACGAGACGATACCCGAGATACCCGGTTGCACGAACACCTTGCCGCGCTCTGGGGTGAAGTTAATATACGCCATATCCTCAACGTCTAATTCTTCCGCTCTGGCCGTAACCGTCGCGGATGTGACCACAAGCCTTGCATCTTTTAAAAGGCTGCCTTCAGGCGCCGTGAAGGTCACCGTTGCATTTCCATATTCGTCGGTAACCGCGGAAGCCGACGATAGAGTCCCGGGGATAACCCCGTCCTGTTCATTGACAGTGAAATAAATGGTCTTGCCAGCGACAGGACGGGAAGAAAGGCTGTCACCTGGGTCGTATTCATAAAGCAGGGCACTTACCTCGACGGTCGATTCACCGTCTGGGCTTACAGTTCGAGGATCACTTGCCGCTTTGACGGCATATTCCACTGCCCTGTCCGCTTCTGCCGGGGGCTCTCCCGCCTGCCAGGCGTAGACATATTTGAATGTTTTACTCCAGTAATGCATTGATGACAGGTTCCTTGCGGTTACTTCGACAACAAAGTACTGGCTGTTGCCGCTTCGAGGCCCGGGAGGGAGAAGTTTGGCAGTGGCAGTCACGTGCGAAGGCCCCTTGTCGGATACTTCGATTTGCCCCGCAAAATTACGGGGGCGCGCTTCCTCAACAGAATCACTACTATAGGAAAAATAAACAACCAATTCGGCGAAAGGGCCGACGTCTGAAGGATGGGATATGGAATAACTGCCGACCGAAAGCTCAAGGGGTACAGATACCTCCTCCCGAAGTATCAGGATCTCGGGGATCTCCCCCCAGCTGCCCGAGACGGAATACTCCATTTTCCAGTTTCTCTTCTGGTCCAGAAAGGTTGCTTCGAACTGACCGGGGCCCCCCGAAATGGTCCCCAAAAGCTTGCTGCCGTCGGAGTTTTCGATCCTTGTTTCATGATGTTCGACATCAACGTCGATCAGCTTCCAGTACCCCGAACCGGAAGCCTCCGATGGGGAGGAGACAAGGATAATGGACAACATCAAAAGGCACAGCACAAATAAGACTGATCTCCTGTTCATGACAACCTCCCGAATGACTGGCATTATCGTTCAGTGAAGTCTGACAAGGGTCAGGTTCGAGACCTGTCGGAAACCTGAATATTCAGTTTTTCATTTGACCTCCTTGATATATTCTTGCCAGTATATGCTAAATTGTCTTTTCGCCACGAAAAATACTCCTTTTGATCTTCCAATGTTTCGTAGGAGAACCAATTTCCCGAGGTGGTCGATGTCGAGGGCTATCGAAACGATATTGGATATTTTTGAAGAGATCATCCGATCTGAAGATTGTCCAAATAGTTGACCCCTATTATGTTTTCCCATTCTTGCCTATCTTTATTAAACTTGTCAAAAGCGTGGATTTGAAACCATAAAACGGACGGATAGATCCTGTTCTTTTATGTTCTGGAAGATCAAAACAGTTCAGGGATCCGCTCAATCTCCCGCGATTCCCGGCAGTAAAGGAAACGGCAGGAAAGAAAACTACCTGTTTTTACGGCATCATGATACAATGTCAAACAAATACTAATTGTGCTTTGTAAATTGAGGGGCCCATCCTTCAGATTGGAGGTTTTGAACAGATCCATCAAGCTAAAAAAACCACCCCGAAAGAGGTGATTTTTTTGAAAAGGAATAGTTCTTCCACCATTATTGCTACGTTTATTGTTTTTACCCTCTTTTCAGCACCCCCGGCACATTCAAGTCTTTTGGCTCCTGTCTATCCAGGGTCTGTCAATATTGAGCATGGCCAGGGGCCGATCGGAAACCCCTATGTTCCTGATACCCCAATGGCCAGGCAATTCTATTCCAAGGATGATATTGACAAAGTGCTGGATTTTTACGTTAGTCATTTCGGAGAACCACACCACACAACCGGGGGCAAGGGAATCTACCATGAGTGGAAACTCAAGGAGATTCCCGGGCTGATAGGTCGCATGTACATCGCTACCGATAACCGGGAGTTTTCAACGGAAAAACTGCCGGATCAGGAGTTATTGTCAAATCTGGTGTATGAGCCATCAAGCGGCGTCCTTGTCAGGTTG
>ERZ795053.56-NODE-56-length-123584-cov-7.525804_pt1 | contig 123584 bp, 124 predicted proteins | sample MGYA00375137_ERZ795053 | MGnify/ENA primary metagenome ERZ795053 (study PRJEB30182, sample SAMN05720284) | activated sludge metagenome | isolation source: Anaerobic digester | place: Hong Kong | collected 2014-12-17 ... | reverse complement strand
GTCGTCGCCCTTGGCGGTGGGCACGGACTGGCCGCCTCTCTGGAGGCGTTGCGCCGGATCACTCAGCAACTCACTGCCGTTGTGACCGTAGCCGACAATGGCGGTTCTTCTGGGCGCTTGCGTGAGGAATTTGGCGTGCTACCGCCGGGTGATCTCCGGATGGCATTGGCCGCACTGTGTGGGGACGACCGCTGGGGGCAGACCTGGGCACGCGTCCTCCAACACCGCTTCCAATCATCTGGTGACCTCAACGGGCACAGCGTCGGCAATGTCTTGATCGTTGCGCTTTGGGAGTTGCTCCATGACCAAGTGGAGGGTCTTGACTGGATCGCCGACCTACTTGACGCCCGAGGCCGAGTGCTGCCCATGTCCAAGGAACCCTTGGAGATCACGGCCGTGATCGAGGAGTTGGGCTCACTTGACCGGTCACAACGGGTGAAGGTGATCGGCCAGGCCGAGGTGGCCACAAGTGCCGGAAGAGTGTGCTCCGTTGCTCTCGAACCTGCCAACCCTTCTGCATGTGGTGAGGCCTTGGAAGCAGTGGCAGAGGCCGACTGGGTCGTGATGGGGCCTGGCTCGTGGTACACCAGCGTGATCCCGCATCTCTTGGTGCCGCAGTTGCGAGCCGCGCTGACCACCACCCCCGCCAACCTGATCCTGACCATGAACCTTGAGGCGCACACGGCCGAGACCAGGGGGTTCGACACGGTTGACCATCTACGGGTGATCAGGGAGTACGCCGCCGATCTGCAAATACACACGATCCTGGTGGATCCGACTGCCGTCGGCGACGAGACGCGTTTGATCGCCGAGGTTGCTGAGTTAGGGGCGAATTTGTTGGTTGCCGATGTGGCAAGCGCGTCCGCAGGGGTGCATGATCCAGAAAAGTTGGCACTTGCCTATACACAGATAATGGCATCCCCATAAGGTGTCCGGCATGGCATTGACGGCACAGGTGAAGGCTGAGTTGGCAAGTAGCAAGGTTTCCAGGACCTGTTGTCGCAAATCTGAGGTGTCAGCGATGTTGCGCTTCTCCGACTCGCTGCACTTGGTGAAGGGTGCCATTGTCGTGGAGGCCGATCTCGACACCGGGGCTGCGGCTAGGAGACTGCGCACCTTCATCAGTGATGTATATGGGGTGGATCCTGAAGTCGTGATGGTCAAGGGCAGCGGGTTGCGCAAGGCGGCGCGCTATGTCGTACGCGTCAACAAGGACGGTGAGTCCTTGGCCCGCCAAACGGGGCTCATCGATCAACGCAACCGGCCCGTTCGTGGACTCCCGCCCGCAGTGGTTGGCGGGGCGGAGTGTGATGCGGTAGCGGCTTGGCGTGGCGCCTTTCTCGCCCATGGATCCTTGACTGAGCCTGGTCGGTCTTCTTCGCTGGAGATCAGTTGCCCGGGCCCAGAAGCCGCGCTGGCTCTGGTTGGTGCGGCCCGCCGGCTGGGCATCCAGGCAAAGTCACGCGAAGTTCGCGGTGTTGATCGAGTCGTGATCCGTGACGGAGATGCCATCGGACAGATGCTCACCCGACTGGGTGCTCACGAGACCTTGCTGGCCTGGGAAGAGCGCCGCATGCGGCGTGAGGTCCGGGCCACGGCAAACCGATTGGCTAACTTCGACGATGCCAATCTACGCCGTTCAGCGCGCGCGGCGGTTGCAGCGGGCGCTCGTGTGCAACGAGCACTGGAAATCTTGGGCGAGGAAATCCCCGACCATCTCCGTCAGGCCGGCACCCTGCGGCTTGAGCACAAACAGGCCTCTCTAGAGGAATTGGGGCAACTCAGCGACCCGGTCTTGACCAAGGATGCGATTGCAGGCCGGATCCGACGTCTGTTGGCCATGGCGGATCGGCGTGCTGAAGAGTTGGGGATCCCCGACACCGAAGCATCGCTGACTCCAGAGATGCTTGCTGACGAATCCTGAGCAGGCACCGATTCGGTCTCCAGCGCGTCGGCAAGATAGGGTCTAGGCACAGACTCGTAGTCCCACTGAAAACCCAGGAGAGTGCCGTGACCGCACGCGTTGGCATCAATGGATTTGGCCGGATTGGCCGCAACTTCTTTCGCGCCGTGCAGGCAAGCGGAGCCGATATCGAGATCGTCGGAGTCAATGACCTGACCGACAATCAGACGCTGGCGACCCTGCTCAAGTACGACTCGGTCTTGGGTCGTCTTGACGGTGAAGTCACTTACACCGATGACGAGTTGGCAGTCAACGGCAAGGCGTTCAAGGCCTTCGCCGAGCGCGATCCCAGCGCCTTGAAGTGGGGCGACATCGGTGCGGACATCGTGATCGAGTCCACCGGCATCTTCACCGATGCCGAGAAGGCAAAGGCGCACATCGCAGGTGGCGCCAAGAAGGTGATCATTTCGGCTCCTGCCAAGAACGAAGACGTAACCATCGTGATGGGTGTCAATGACGGTGACTACGATCCCGCGAAGCACACCATCGTCTCCAATGCCTCCTGCACCACCAACTGCCTGGCACCAATGACCAAGCCGCTCAACGACGAGCTCGGTGTGGTCAAGGGTCTGATGACCACCATCCACGCCTACACCGGCGACCAGAATCTCCTCGATGCGCCGCACAGCGACTTGCGCCGAGCACGTTCGGCCGCGATCAATATCGTGCCGACCTCCACGGGTGCGGCCAAGGCCATCGCATTGGTGCTGCCTGAGTTGAAGGGCAAGCTCGACGGCTATGCCCTACGCGTGCCGACCCCGACCGGTTCGGCAACCGATCTGACCTTCGAGGCTTCCCGTGAAACGACCGTCGAAGAGGTCAATGCGATCATCAAGGCAGCTGCCGAAGGCCCGCTCAAGGGAGTGCTCGTCTACTCCGAGGATCCCATCGTCTCCACCGACATCGTCACCAACCCAGCCTCTTGCATCTTTGATGCGCCGTTGACCAAGGTGATTGGCAACCAGGTCAAGGTTGTGGGCTGGTATGACAATGAGTGGGGCTACTCAAACCGTTTGGTCGACCTGACCAAGCTCATGGGCGCATCTCTCTGACGAGATGGCTGACATCGCGAGCTTGGGGGATCTGCGTGGCAAGCGGGTCTTGGTCCGCTCTGACCTGAATGTCCCTCTAGATGGACTGACGATCACTGACGATGGTCGGATCAAGGCCAGCCTGCCGACCATCCAGGCACTTCGACAGGCCGGTGCCCGGGTAGTCGTGATGGCCCATCTGGGGCGCCCCAAGGGCGCTCCGGATCCGGCATTTTCCTTGAAGCCCGTGGCGAGTCGACTTGGTGAGTTGCTGGGCATTGACGTGGCCTTCGCCAGAGACACGGTTGGAGACTCAGCACGCACGGTCGTAGCTGGCCTCGACGACGGCCAGGTGGCGCTCTTGGAGAATGTGCGTTTCAACGCCGGCGAAACCAGCAAGGACGACCAAGAGCGAGGGAAGTTCGCGGACCAACTGGCCCAGTTGGGTGATGCCTTCGTCAGCGATGGCTTCGGCGTCGTGCATCGCAAGCAAGCCAGTGTGTATGACATTGCCACCCGGTTGCCAAGTGCGATGGGTCAACTCGTCGCAACGGAGATCGGCGTACTCAAACAGTTGACCGAAGACCCAGAGCGTCCCTATGTCGTGGTACTTGGTGGCTCAAAGGTCTCAGACAAGCTGGCAGTGATCGACAATCTCATTGAAAAGGCTGATCGACTACTGATTGGCGGCGGCATGGTCTTCACCTTCCTGGCAGCTCAAGGGTATTCAGTGGGCACGAGCCTGCTGGAGGCTGATCAGGTGCAGACCTGTCGGGACTACCTTGCCAGGGCTCAGGACAAGGGTGTGGAATTGCTCCTGCCCACTGACATCACGGTCGCGCCGGAGTTCAATGCCGACGCTCCGGCAAGTGTCGTGGCTGCATCACGAATCCCAGCCGACCAGATGGGGCTGGACATCGGGCCGGATTCGGCTCTGGCCTTTGCTGAGGCAATCAGATCTGCGAAGACGGTCTTTTGGAATGGCCCGATGGGAGTTTTTGAGTTCCCCAGTTTCGCTGCCGGCACCAAGCAGGTCGCCCAAGCTCTCACCGAGGTGTCAGGGCTCTCGGTAGTGGGCGGGGGAGACTCAGCTGCTGCAGTGCGCCAGTTGGGATTTGCCGATGAGCAGTTCGGGCACATCTCCACTGGAGGCGGCGCCAGTTTGGAATACCTGGAGGGCAAGCGTCTGCCAGGCATCGACGTCCTCAGTTAGTTTGCGATTGAAGTCCAAAGGAGCATGACAGTGGCCAGCAACGAGCGCACGCCCTTGATGGCGGGCAACTGGAAGATGAACCTCAACCATCAAGAGGCCGTTGTCTTGGTCCAGAAGTTGGCTTGGGGGCTCTCTGACAAGAAGCACGACTATTCAAAGGTGGAGGTCGTCATTGCGCCGCCCTTCACGGATTTGCGCAGCGTGCAGACGATTGTTGATGGTGACCAACTCCAGATCAGATATGCAGCCCAAGATGTTTCGATCAACGACGACGGTGCCTTTACTGGTGAGATCTCATCTTCAATGCTCAGCAAGCTTGGCTGCAGCTACGTGATCGTCGGGCACTCCGAGCGGCGTCAGTACCACGCCGAGACCGACGAAATCGTCAACAAGAAGGCACACAAGGCACTGGCCGCGGGCATGACTCCGATTGTCTGTGTCGGTGAAGGTCTCGATGTCCGACAGGCCGGAGAACAGGTCGAATACACCATTGATCAGGTGATGGCTTCCTTGGCGGGATTCACGCCCGAGCAGATCGCAGGCTTGGTGATCGCCTACGAACCCGTTTGGGCCATCGGTACTGGCGAAGTAGCCACGCCTGATGATGCTCAAGAAGTCTGTGGTGCCATCCGTGATCGGATCAATGATGTGTCCGCCGAGGCCGGCGCCGGAGTCAGGATCCTCTACGGAGGATCCGTCAAGGCCAGTAATGTCGCTGGCATCATGAAGCAGCCAGATGTGGATGGGTGCCTGGTCGGCGGCGCGAGTTTGCAGGCTGATGAGTTCGGTGGCATTTGTCGCTACTACGACATGCCTGTCCTGTGATCCCCACGTCTGCAATCAGTTAGGATTTGCCCGTGATAATCCTCTTTCAAGTGCTCCTGGTGATCACCAGTGTCCTCCTGATCGTGCTGGTCTTGTTGCACAAGGGCCGTGGTGGTGGGCTTTCCGACATGTTCGGTGGCGGCATGACCAGCGGTGTCGGTGGGTCATCGGTGGCCGAGCGCAATCTCGACCGGATCACGGTCGGGATCGGGCTGATCTGGTTTGCCAGCATCGTCGGCTTGGGCTTGTTGTTGAAGGCCGGTAGCTGAACAAATCGGCCGCTTGGCCATTTTCCTTTCCCTGTCGATTGAACTTTGAGGAGTACGTGTGGCCGGAGCAGGAAATGCCATTCGTGGCAGCCGGGTGGGTGCTGGTCCAATGGGTGAGGCGGAGCGCGGTGACGCTGCGCCACGCCAGAGCGTCAACTACTTTTGTTCGCAGTCTCACGACACCACGATTTCCTTTTCACTAGAAGCCGAGGTGCCGGCATCTTGGGATTGCCCTCGGTGTGGGCTGCCTGCCAGTCTCGATTCCGAAAACCCTCCACCGGCTCCGAAGATTGAGCCTTACAAGACCCACCTGGCGTATGTGAAAGAACGCAGGTCAGATGCAGAGGCCAAAGACATCTTGGAAGAAGCGATCGCGACTTTGCGTGCACGCCGCAAGAGCGGCGATCTGATCTTCTAAGTCTGACGGCCTGTCTTCTCGACAAGTTGACTGGCAGCGTCTTGGTCCAAATACCACACCAGTTCCTTGAGTTGGCTCAGAGATACGGTTGGGAGATCTGTTGCCTGGGCCAACATAGCGGCATTTACTGCACTTGCCTTCTCTCTTCCTGAGGCCATGATCCAGAGGTGTTTTGTATGGGCCAGCGCCTCGAGAGTGAGGGTGATTCGCTCAGGGGGTGGCTTTGGGGCAGATCTAATTGCGATGGCTCCAGTTTGGTTTGCAGACAAGCTCGTCGAGCCGGGGAAGAGCGAGGCAATGTGGCCATCTGGGCCCAAGCTCAACAACACGATGTCGAAGCCTTCGGGGGCCTGTCGCGTCAGTAGTGATGTGTAGGAGTCAGCAGCGTCCTGAAGGGTTGTTGACGAGTTGTCCGATGCGGGCATCGGATGAACCCGCCCAGGTGTGATCTGGATCTTGTCGAGGAGAGATCTTCGTGCCATAGCTTCATTGCGCTGCTCGGAGCCGCTCGGCACGAACCTTTCGTCGCCCCACCACCACTCAACCCGGTCCCATGCGAGTTCGGATGCTGAAGGACTCCGTGCGATGACTTGGTATAGCTGCTCGGCAATTCGTCCTCCGGTCAGGCAGACTCGTGGAGTGCGTCCCTGAGCCAATTGTTCACTCACAACCGCAACGAGGGCAGCTGCCACCTGTTGGGCCAAGGCTGCTGGGTTGGCCGAGATCTCAACTGGGTTCTTGGCTGAATCGCGCATCAGGAGGGTCTGCTGACCTCTTTGACGGTCTCACGATAGATCTCGTCCTCATCAAGGCGACGCAGTTCTTCTGCGAGACACTCGGCTACAGATCTGCGCTTCAGCGCTACCAAGACGCCAGCACGTCCGGGCGTTGTGTATTTCGCCATCGGGTCGGAATCCGTGCGTTGGATCGAGATGTCTCCGGCGCTGGTAGTGATCACTGCTCCCGTGATCCCATCACCGGTCGAGATACGGCGCCTGACTGGAACTCCCAGGCACATGGAGAGCCAACCGATCAGCAATAGTGCGCTCGGAGAGGTGGCATCAGCGCTCACCTCACAACGCAGTATCTTTCCGGGAGGGTGGTCCAAGGAAGCGGCCAGGAGGGCGCGCCATGGAGTGGTCCGGGCCCAAGCCAGGTCGGTATTGCCTGCTTGATAGTCGCGGCACTGTCGACGCAAGGTCGCAGTCTGCGATTTCGTCGAAGCAGCGGCATCAGTGATCCGGCGTTGCGCCAAGCGTCCGAGTTGATCGTCACCAGGATTCGTGGGCGGGTTGGTAGGCCACCAGGCGACCACGGGCGTGTCAGGAAGGAGTAGCGGGATCACCACGGAGTCAGCATGCCCGACCACGGGTCCTTGAAGGCGAATCAGGGCCATTTCACCCGCCCAGCCATTCGTGCCGAGGCCGACTTCCGCGTCGATCTGGTTGGTGGCGCGACCGGTGCCTCTGATCAGGACCAGGATGCGACAGGGGTGTTCGTGAGTGGCTTGCTGTGCCGCGGCAATGGCTTGCGGCGCTTCATCTTCCGAGACCACGATCAGCACGGTCATGACCATCCCCATGACCGGCGACCCTGACTGGGTGCGCGCTCGCACGAACTCGGCCGCAATCGCAGCTGCGTTGGTGTCGTGCATCTCAATCATGGCCGCCGCCAACTTCGACCATCACGTGCCATCATCTGATCCGCCTCAACGGGCCCCCAGGTACCTGACTCATAGTGGGCAGGAATGCCCTTGCGCTTCCAGTGCCGGAGCACCGGATCAAGCACCCGCCAGGAGAGCTCAACCTCCTCGGTCCTGGGGAACAGTGGGGGATCACCGAGCAGGACATCGAGGATCAGACGCTCATAGGCTTCGGCGGATGCCTCAGTAAAGCTCCCGCCGTATGCAAAATCCATGTTGACATCACGGATCTCCAATGACGTTCCGGGCACCTTGGCTCCGAAGCGCACTGTGATGCCCTCATCGGGCTGGATCCGGAAGACCAGAGCATTGTGGGTGAGCTCTTCGGTTGCCGTGGGCGTGAAGGGTTGATGTGGAGGCTTCTTGAAGACCAGAGCAACCTCAGTCACCCGGCGGCCCAGCCTCTTGCCGGTGCGCAGGTAGAACGGGACTCCGGCCCAACGGCGATTCTCCACCTGGAGTTTGATCGCTGCATATGTGTCAGTCTTGGAATCCGCTGGGATATCCGCCTCATCCAGATAACCAGGCACCTGGACCCCACCGGACCAACCAGCTTGGTATTGGCCGCAGACAGTGTGATGGTCCAGGCGCTCAGGAAGGCGGACGGCTTGGAGTACCTTCTGCTTTTCAATCCGGAGGTTCTGTGCATCCAGATTGGCTGGCTCCTCCATAGCGACCAAGGCCAACAGTTGCATCAGGTGGTTTTGGATCACATCACGGGCTGCGCCGATTCCGTCGTAATATCCTGCTCGGCTGCCGATGCCGATGTCTTCGGCCATGGTTATCTGCACGTGATCGATGAAATTGCCATTCCAGACAGGTTCAAAGAGATTGTTTGAGAATCTCAGCGCCAAGATGTTCTGGACTGTTTCCTTGCCCAAGTAGTGATCAATGCGGAATACCGAGTCGGGTGCGAAGGCGCTGGATACGACCTTGTTCAGCTCCTGTGCTGAAGCGAGATCATGACCGAATGGCTTCTCGATCACGACTCTTCGCCAGGCATCATCTGACGACGAGGCGAGTCCCTGCTCCTTGAGTTGCGAAATCACCTCACCAAAGAACTTCGGCGGGATGGACAGGTAGAAGACATGGTTGCCCATGGTGCCCCTAGTGGCATCCAACTCACCTAGGACCTCAACCAACTGCTCAAAAGCACTGTCATCACTGAAATCGCCTTGGATGAACCTGATTCCCGCGGCTAGTTGTTGCCACACCTCTTCGCGGAAGGGGGTGCGCGAGTGAGCCGCAACTGCTTCCTTGACTTCTGCCGCGAAGTCCTCGTCAGCCCACTGGCGTCTGGCAAAGCCAACCAAACTGAAGCCGGGGGGTAGCAGACCGCGATGGGTCAGGTCGTAGATCGCGGGCATGACCTTCTTCTTGGAGAGGTCTCCAGTGACACCGAAGAGCACCATCCCGCAGGGGCCCGCGATGTGGGGAAGCCTGCGATCCAATGGATTTCGCAGTGGGTTACGAGTCTTCACTGCGGTTGCTTCGGTAATAGTCGATGAGCGACCTGGTTGAGGGATCTTGGGCTGCAACAGCGGATTGGTCACCATTCAGAGCTGGGGCAAGCCGAAGTGCGAGCACCTTGCCCAACTCAACCCCCCATTGATCAAAGCTGTCGATGCCCCAAACCACACCCTGGGTGAAGGTGATGTGCTCGTACAAGGCGATCAACTGGCCGAGTGTGCTCGGGGTCAGGGCGGGCGCCATGATGGTGGTGCTCGGACGATTGCCACTGAAGACCCGAGCAGGAGCGATCCATTCGGGGGTGCCTTCGGCGCGCACCTCATCAAGCGACTTGCCGAATGCCAGGGCCTGTGTCTGAGCCATGAAGTTGGCAAGCAGCAGTTGATGTACGTCGACATCGCCATCTTGGGTCGGAAATGAGGGATTGGCGAATCCGATGAAATCGGCTGGGATCAGTTTGGTGCCCTGGTGGATGAGTTGGTAGAAGGCGTGCTGTCCGTTGGTGCCGGGCTCTCCCCAGAAGACCTCACCGGTCTGGGTGGTCACAGGGGAGCCATCCCAGCGCACGCCCTTGCCATTGGACTCCATGGTCAACTGCTGGAGATAAGCAGGGAATCTATGCAGTAGTTGCGAATAGGGGAGTACCGCGTGAGTCTGCGCACCCAAGAAGTTGTCGTACCAAACATTGAGTAGGCCCATCAGGACGGGCAGGTTCTCTGAGAGCGGGGCACAACGGAAATGCTCATCGATGAGGTGCATCCCACTGAGCAGATCATTGAAGTGATCGGGGCCAATCGCGATCGCCAGGGAAGTGCCAATCGCTGAGTCAAGGGAATACCGCCCGCCGACCCAGTCCCAGAAGCCAAAGGCATTCTCCGGGTTGATGCCGAAGTCAGCGACATGGTCCAAAGCCGTGGAAACGGCAGCAAAATGGTGCTCTACGACGTTGGGCCCCATGCCGAGTGCCTCGATGAGCCAGGTCTTGCACAAGCGGGCATTGGTCAGGGTCTCCAAGGTCGTGAAGGTCTTGCTCGAGACGATGAACAAGGTGGTTTCAGGATCAAGACCGGCCAAGGTCAAGGCGCTGTCGGTGGGGTCGATATTACTGAGGAAGCGGCACTGGAGCTTTGGTGATCTGAACGGAGCAAGCGCCTCGTAGGCCATCACCGGACCCAAGTCAGATCCGCCAATGCCGATATTGACCACAGTGCCGATCGGTTTGCCTGTGGCGCCCAGCCAGTCACCCGCACGGACTCTGTTTGCAAAGGCGTACATCTTGGTGAGCTCGTCGTGCACCTGAGCGTTGACATCTTGGCCGGCAACGATCAGCGGCTGCCCGGCGGGCGTCCTGAGAGCCGTGTGCAGGGCTGGGCGATCTTCTGTTGCGTTGACGTGATCGCCACGAAACATCGCGTCTCGACGCTGTTCCAACCCGACCTGATCGGCCATCTCAACGAGAGCATCCACGATGGCGGGAGTGATCAGGTTCTTGGACAGGTCAACATACAGATCACCGGCTCGCAGTGTGAACTGCTCGACACGATTTGGGTCTCCGTCGAACCAGACCTTTAGGTCTGGGTTGAAATCTCTCGCCAGTGAGGTCAGCTTCGACCAAGCCGCGGTCGAGACTGGATCGATGGGCCGGTCGTTCATGCCTGAGCCGAACTCGCAGCCGCCAGTGATTGCTCGACGCGATCCTGCACATCAGCCCACGCTTGATCGAACTTGCTCAACCCCTCCTGGAGCAGGGTGTCGATCACATCGGAGTAGTTGATGCCGGCGCCCTCCAGATCGTCCATCACAGTTTGTGACTGGAGGTAGAAGGGTCGCACTTGATCAGTGGCCACGTCACCGTGGTCACTGACCGCCATCAGGGTTGCTTCAGGCATGGTGTTCACGGTGTCTTCAACGACGAGGTCAAGGACATACATGGTGTCTGGATAGGCGGGATTCTTGACGCCAGTCGAGGCCCAGAGAGGTCGCTGAGGGTTGGCTCCGTTGCGTGCCAATGCCTCCCATCGAGGTGTGCGCAATGACTCCTCGAAGAGCTGATAGGCCAGTCGTGCGTTGGCGACACCGGCTTTGCCGAGTAGTTGGTGGTCAGCATTTGCCAACTCCAAACGACGATCGATCTCAGTGTCGAGCCGCGAGACGAACAGGGAGGCCACGGAATGGATCTGTGAGAGGTCGTGTCCATTCAGCACTGCCTGCTCGAGCCCACTCAGATAGGCGTCGATGACGCCCTGATACTGCTCAAGGCCAAAGATGAGAGTGACATTGATGTCCAGTCCGGCAGCAGTGGCCGAAGTGATTGCCTGCAGACCTGCGTCAGTTGCCGGGATCTTGACCATCACATTGGGGCGACCTACAGCGGTGGCCATTTTGTGGGCCATGGCTACCGTGGCCTCGATGTCGTGGGCCAAGGCAGGGGGGACTTCAATCGAGACCCGCCCATCGCGGTGTTGTGAATCCCCGAAGGGGCCAGCCATCAGGTCACAGGCCAACCTGACATCGGTGGTCATGAGCTCGAAGATGGCGTCATCGGTCGCAATCCGCGCCTCGGCCAGTTGGCGCACTTGAGTTGCATAGTGCTCACTGCCCGCGAGGGCAGCGGAGAAAATTGATGGATTGGTGGTGACGCCAACAACCTGTTTGTCCCGGATCAGTTCTGCCAGGTTGCCTGACTCGATCCGGCTTCGCGAAAGATCATCGAGCCAGATCGAAACCCCGGCAGCAGAGAGATCCTTCAGGTGATCGGTCATGGTGTCCTCTCCTCTTGTGTTGACCTGAGGTTTGATCAGGCCTCGCCGCTGACTTCCTTGAGACTCTCCAAAGCCGCGGTGGTTGCGGCTTCGGCAGTGATCCCAAATTCGTCGTACAGCCGTGCATAATCTGCGGATGCGCCGAAGTGTTCCAAGGAGACGCTACGGCCATGGTCGCCCACGATCCGGTGCCATCCTTGGGAAATGCCGGCTTCGATCGACACGCGAGCCTTAACCGCTCGTGGGAGCACGGAATCCCGATAGGCGGGGTCTTGCTCGAAGAACCACTCCAGACAAGGCATCGAAACCACACGCGCAGACACGCCCTGTGCGATGAGCCGCTCGCGCGCTGCGACTGCGATCTGCACCTCTGACCCAGTGGCGATAAGAATTACGTCGGGGGTGCCGTCCGGGTCGATCAGCACATAGCCGCCTCGCTTGACCAAAGAGGTGTCCGCGAAGCCCGAATCACCACGAGGGAAGATCGGCACGTCTTGACGGGTCAGGATCAGACCTGCTGGCCGATCTGATCGCTCCACGATTGTCTGCCAGGCAGCCGCGGTTTCATTGGCATCTGCGGGACGCACGATGTCAAGGCCTGGGATGGCCCGCAGGGCGGCCAAGTGCTCTACAGGTTGATGGGTCGGACCATCCTCGCCCAGCCCGATCGAGTCATGTGTCCAGACGTAGACGACCGGCAGTTTCATCAAAGCCGCAAGACGCACGGCGCCTCGCATGTAGTCGGAGAAGGCCAAGAAGGTGCCCCCGAAGACCTTCGACTCACCATGTACGGCGATGCCGTTCATGATAGCGCCCATGGCGTGTTCGCGGATGCCGAAGTGAAGCACGCGCCCGTGGATTGGGTCACCGCTCCACATCTTGGTGGAGCGATCGACGGGGATGAATGACGGGCTCGACTCGATGGTGGTGTTGTTTGAGTCGGCCAGGTCAGCAGAGCCGCCCCACAGCTCAGGTAGAGCTTGTGCCAGGGCCTGAATGGTGACTCCTGAGGCCTTACGGGTGGACATGGTCTTGGGGTCTGCTCCTGAGGACCCGGTCTCAAAGGTCGGGAGGCCAGCGGCCCAGTCATCGGGCAGTTTGCCGTCTCGGAGGCGTTGGAGCAGTTGAGCTGCCTCGGGGTTGTTGCTGGCCCAGCCAGCGAATTGCTGGTCCCACTCGGCGCGCAAGGCCGAGCCACGATTGACCAGTGATCGAGTGTGATCAAGCACTTCCTGAGCGACCTCGAAGGACTTGGCGGGATCCATCCCCATGATCTGCTTGGTGGCTGCGACCTCCTCGGTCCCCAGCGCGGAGCCGTGAGACTTTCCGGTGCCCTGTGCATTTGGGGCGGGCCAAGCAATGATCGTGCGGAGGTTGATGAAGCTGGGCCGGGTTGTCTCTGCCCTGGCTGCCTGGATGGCGTCGTAAAGCGCGGAGATGTCTTCGCGGTACTCCGTGCCGCCATTTGTCCAGTCGACGTCTTGGACATGCCAGCCGTAGGCCTCGTAGCGCTTGGAGACATCCTCAGCGAAGGTGATAGCCGTGTCGTCCTCGATTGAGATCCGGTTGTCGTCGTAGATCACGACCAGGTTGCCCAACTGTTGGACTCCCGCAATGGAGGAGGCTTCTGCGCTGACACCTTCTTGGAGGTCGCCATCGCTGCACAAGACATACACGAAATGGTCGAAGATCGAAGCCTCAGCGGTGTTTGGGTCAAGCAGGCCACGTTGGTGTCGAGCGGCCATGGCCATGCCAATCGCATTGGCCACGCCTTGGCCGAGCGGACCAGTTGTGGTCTCCACACCTGCCGTGTGGCCGTACTCCGGGTGACCAGGGGTCAGGCTGTCCCATGTGCGAAGCGCCTTGATGTCGTCGAGTTCAAGACCAAATCCACCCAAGAAGAGCTGTGCGTACAACGTCAGGCTCGAGTGGCCGCAACTCAAGACGAATCTGTCGCGCGCGATCCACTTGGGATCGCTGGGATCGTGACGCATCACCTTTTGGAAGAGGAGATAGGCAGCCGGCGCCAGACTCATGGCGGTGCCCGGGTGACCGTTGCCCACCTTTTGTACGGCGTCCATCGCGAGTCCGCGGATCGTGTCAACTGCTCTGTCGTCGAGTGCTTCCCAATCCAACGACGCGGTGGTGGTCACTAGGTAGTTCCTCTCGAAGGTGTGATTGCTCATTCCACCCTAGTCTGACGCCCCAGCGGGCCCGAACTGAGCCAAGGGTTAGACTTCGATGGTTGCCCACTTGGGCACACAACCAAGGTGATCAGAAGGCGAGCCGAGTTGTCAGCGGTCGAATCCGAGGTGTCCGTGTCAGATGCACGCTCCACTGGAGCCACTGCACAAGTCGTAGAGCAGGCGACCCTGCGTGACGTGATCGGCGCATATGTCGGCCTCACCAAGCCGCGCGTCATTGAACTGCTGTTGCTCACCACTGTGCCAGTGATGTTCTTTGCTCAGCGAGGGGTGCCGCCACTGGGTCTAGTGGTGGCCACGGTGGTTGGTGGCACCTTGTCAGCTGGCAGTGCAAATGCCTTGAACTGCGTCTACGACCGTGACATCGACGAGCAGATGCGTCGTACCCGACGTCGTGCCCTGCCCAGACATATCGTGAGTCCTCTTGCCGCACTCGTCTTCGGCTTGGCGTTGATGGTGCTATCCACCGTCATCTTGGGCCTCTTCGTCAACTGGCTCTCGGCAGGTCTGGCACTGGCGGCGAGTGCGTTTTATCTGTTGGTCTACACGATGATCTTGAAGCGACGTACCGCTCAAAATATCGTTTGGGGTGGGATCGCAGGCTGCTTCCCGACCTTGATCGGCTGGACTGCGGTGACCAACCAGATCGACTGGGAGCCACTCATCCTCTTTGCGGTTGTCTTCTTCTGGACGCCGCCACACACCTGGGCTCTCGCAATGCGTTATCGCGAGGACTACGCGAGTGTGGATGTGCCGATGTTGCCAGTCATCAAAGATGCACGTGGCGTGGCCAACCAGATCGTGCTCTATTCGTGGGTCATGGTGGCCACATCCTTGGTGCTCTGGCCAGTTGCCGAGACCGGGCTCTTCTACCCGATAGTTGCGTTGATCTTGGGTGCAGGCTTCTTGGTGGAGGCACACCTGATGTGGTTACGGGCCAGAAACAGTGATGAGCTTTCGATGGTCAAACCGATGAGACTCTTCCATCTGTCCAACCTGTATCTGTCATTGCTATTTGTCGCCGTGGCGCTGGACCCCTTGCTGTCGCGCTGAGTGATCACCCGATCGGCAAGTTGTTGACCTGACTGGTCAAGGTCAGGGGAGTGCGACGCATCACGGCCAAGACTTGGGTCATGACGCCGGCGATCAAGGCTGCTCCGAGCATGTGAGCGGCGACGAGCACGATCGGCAGGTTGCTGAAGTACTGCACATAGCCGATCGCCCCTTGCGACAGTTGTACGACGAATAGGGTCGCAACCGCTACGGTCGCTGGCTTCGGTGCCCGGCTGGCCGACAAGATCAGCAGCAGCCCCAGGGTGAGGCCGATGTGCAAGAACACGAAGTCGGCATGCAGTTGCGACCATTGCAGGGGATCCAGCCCGTTGCGGGGCACATCGGCTGAGCCTGCGTGTGGGCCAGCCCCAGTCACGATGGTGCCGAAGTAGAGCACTGCCCATCCACTCAGGTAGATGGCCCAGGCAAGCGGGCGCAGATGTCCACCCGGCGAGGCTTCGGGATGAGTCACCTTGTCGAGGAAGATCACCCCGAGGGAGACCAGGCCCATCGAGGCCAGTAGGTGTAGTGCCACCAGCCAAGGATTCAAGTCGGTAAGCACGGTGATCCCGCCAATCACTGCTTGCACAGGGATGGCAAGGCCCAAGATCAGGGCCAAGGTACGCAACTGCTTGCGCCCCGACTGCCACGCGGCTATGAATGTGAAGATGGCGATCGCGGCGAGTGCAAAGGTCAGGAGTCGGTTGCCAAACTCGATGGCTGAGTGATAGGTCAGTGCGCCGTGAGGCGTGAACGACCCCGGATCGCAGTGCGGCCAAGTGGGGCAGCCGAGTCCTGAGCCGGTAAGCCGGACTGCTCCTCCCGTGACAACAAGCAGACCGTTGCCGATGATCGACAACCAAGCAGCTGCCTTGAGCCACGCTGTGGTCCCGAGATTCACTCCCATTTGAATGTCCTTGCTGTCAGGAAGGTGCCAAGCACGGCCCACCCGGCCATCACGCCCAAGCCGCGTAGATCCCAAGAGCCATGCTGTAGAGCCTGTCGCATGCTTTCGCCCAGAGCTCCACTGGGGAGATAGGACGTGAAGCGGCCAAATCCGCCGTACGCCGAAGCGGGCAGCACCACGGCACCTCCAGCCATCATGAGCAGGTAGAGCAGATTAGCCATGGCCAATGTGGCCTCGGCACGCAGAACTCCAGCAATGAAAAGGCCCAGCGATGCAAACGCAGCCGTGCCCAGGATCAGCGAACTCAAGAATGGCCAAAATCCAACTTCGGGTTGCCAACCGAGAGTGAAGGCGACCAATGCGACTACCAGGAGTTGTAGGGCCTGGACCATGAGCAGAGCCCTGACCTTGCCCAATAGGAGTCCGTGCCTGGGCAGTGGTGAGGAACCCAGTCTCTTGATCACCCCGTAACGCCGCTCGAAACCGGTCGCGATCGCCAAGGAGGCGAAGGAAGTCGACATCACTGCTAGGGCGATCACGCCGGGTGTGAAGACATCCACCGCGCGCGATGAGAGATCCAAGCCAAGTCGATCAGCTCCAAGCACTGCTCCAACCAGCACTAGGATGGGGATGACAATCGCCAAGAGCAATTGCTCGCCATTTCGGAGCATCAGTCTGGCTTCCATGGCAGCGTGAGCGCGCACCTGAGTGTGCAAGGGAGCTGCTGCGGGGTTGGGTGTGAAGGTGCCGCTCACGGCGTCAACTCCCTTCCAGTGAGCTCCAAGAAGACATCCTCGAGGGTGCGCTGACCAAGGTTGAGCGAGTCCGGCAAGATCGCATTTCTCTCGCACCAATTCGAGACCTTGGCCAAGGTGGTCGAATCAGCATGGCCGGTGAGCAGGAGTGTGACTTCGTTGAGTTGGTGAATCTCTGTGGCGGGGCCGAGCTCTGCCTGCAACAACATTGGTGCATCTGGGTTGAGCGGAGATTGGACGACCAGCCTGATGTGTGTGGCACCCGACTGAGTGAGCTCGGCGGGTGTGCCGCTGGCGATGAGTCGACCGCTGTCGATGATGTGGATCTGATCGGCCAATGACTCGGCCTCGTCCATGTAGTGGGTGGTCAACACGACGCTGACCCCGTCTTGGTTGAGCTCCTTGAGCAACTCCCACGTCGTACGCCGCGCAGCAGGATCCATGCCAGCCGTGGGCTCGTCGACGAAGATGAGCTCGGGCCTGCCGATGATTGCCATGGCCAAGCTCAGTCTCTGCTGCTGCCCACCGGACAGTCGGCGATACGGAGTGCGCCCCAGCGATTGGAGTCCGAGGCGCTCAACCAGCAGATCTATGGGCAGTGGATTGGCATGCAGGCTGGACATGTAACGCAACATCTCGACGCCATGCACTCCTGACCAGGCGCCGCCGTTCTGCAGCATGACCCCGATCTTCGGGAGCAATGCCCGTCGATCCGCCTGCGGATCGAGGCTCAAGACCCTGACTGTGCCCTGATCTGGCTTGCGATAGCCCTCGCAGGTCTCCAGGGTCGTGGTCTTGCCGGCTCCGTTCGGGCCGAGTACTGCGGTGATCGTGTGGCGATCAATGGTGAGGTCGAGATGGTCCACGGCTACCTTCTCGCCGTACTTCATGACCAGGCCAGCGATCTCGACGACGGGAGAAGTGGGCACGGGATCAGTCTAGGGAGGCTGCATAGGTCGCTCGTGAACACCCTGAGGAAGTTAGGTTACCCTTATTTGAAACCCGAGATCGAATAAGGGCACACTTGCGTTGTGGAAATAGAAGATCTCCATGACGAACCGACGCGTGAACGGGTCGTTCGGTCGATTCTGGAGAATGGCCCCTCTACAGCGGCAAGCCTCGGTGAGCGCCTTGAGCTCACTCCTGCCGCAGTTCGGCGCCATCTCGACGTGCTCCTGACTGAAGGGCGCATCGAGTCTCAAGAACCACGAGTTGCGAGCGGGCGTGGGCGTGGTCGACCGGCCAAGACCTTTGCCCTGACTGACTCGGGTCGAGACCTGTTTGACCAGGCCTACGACGACCTTGCCGCGCAGGCCTTGCGCTTCTTGCGCGAGACGGCCGGAGATGAAGCGATCCGTGCGTTCGCCGATCGCCGCGTGGCCTTCATCAAGGAGAACTTCGCGGATCTGGCGCAGGCCAATCCTGAGCTCTCAGCGGCGGAGGTGTTGGCCAGGTTGTTCACTGCTGAGGGTTACGCAGCCAGCGTGCGCACGCTGCCGATCGGGGAGCAACTGTGCCAACAGCACTGCCCGGTCTCGCACGTTGCAAACGAGTTTCCACAACTTTGCGAAGCAGAGACCGAAGCCATCAGCGAGGTCCTCGGGAGCCATGTGCAGCGCTTGGCCACGATCGCCCATGGCGATGGCGTGTGCACGACCTGCATCCCCGCACCAGAGCTTGCCCTGACCCTCAAGACGAAGGAGACCAGATGACCACCATTGACGAGCGTAACCCGGAGCTTGAGGGCATTGGCCGCTATGAGTTCGGCTGGCACGACAGCGATGATGCGGGCGAGACCGCACAACGAGGGCTCAACGAATCCGTCGTGCTCGACATTTCCAGCAAGAAGGATGAGCCAAAGTGGATGCGCGACCTGCGCATGCGTGGGCTGAAGCTCTTCGGCAAGAAGCCGATGCCGACTTGGGGCGCTGACCTGACCACGATCGACTTCGACAACATCAAGTACTTCGTGCGCTCAACTGAGAAGCAGGCTCAGTCTTGGGAAGACCTCCCCGAGGACATCAAGAACACCTACGACCGGTTGGGCATCCCTGAAGCCGAGAAGCAACGCTTGGTGGCTGGTGTGGCCGCTCAATACGAATCAGAGGTCGTCTATCACCAGATCCGAGAGGATCTCGAAGAGCAGGGCGTCATCTTCGTCGACACCGACACTGCACTGAAAGAGCACGAGGAGCTCTTCAAGGAGTACTTCGGCACGGTCATCCCCGTAGGCGACAACAAGTTTGCTGCGCTCAACACTGCGGTGTGGTCGGGCGGATCCTTCATCTACGTGCCCAAGGGCGTGCATGTCGACATCCCGTTGCAGGCATATTTCCGGATCAACACCGAAAACATGGGGCAGTTCGAGCGCACCTTGATCATCGTCGACGAAGGCGCCTATGTGCACTATGTCGAGGGTTGTACCGCGCCGATCTACAGCTCTGATTCGCTGCACTCCGCAGTCGTGGAGATCATCATCAAGAAGGGTGGGCGCTGCCGCTACACGACCATCCAGAACTGGTCGAACAACGTCTACAACCTCGTCACCAAGCGGGCGATGTGTGAGGCCGGAGCCACTATGGAGTGGGTTGACGGCAATATCGGCTCCAAGGTCACCATGAAATACCCGGCCGTCTATCTGATGGGCGAACACGCAAAGGGAGAGACGCTCTCCATTGCCTTCGCAGGCGAGGGGCAACACCAAGATGCTGGCGCCAAGATGGTGCACGCAGCCCCCCACACCTCATCGAGCATCCTGAGCAAGTCAGTGGCCCGCGGTGGTGGCCGCACGTCGTACCGCGGACTCATCCAGATCAATGAGGGGGCCCACGGCTCCAAGAGCAATGTCTTGTGTGATGCGCTGCTGGTAGACCAAATCAGCCGTTCAGACACCTATCCCTATGTGGACATTCGTGAAGATGACGTGTCCATGGGGCACGAGGCCAGCGTCTCCAAGGTCAGTGAAGACCAGCTCTTCTATCTGATGTCGCGGGGCATGGCAGAAGAAGAGGCGATGGCGATGATCGTGCGTGGATTCGTCGAGCCAATCGCCAAGGAGCTGCCCATGGAATATGCCCTTGAACTCAATCGCCTGATCGAGTTGCAGATGGAAGGAGCTGTTGGGTGACCTCCAGCGTTGAATCTGTCCGCTCCGCACTGGAGATGGACCACCCCCTGGACAAGGTTGAATCCCACCTCCATCCGGAGGGCTCCCTTGACCCAGACTTCTTTGAGATCCCGTCGGGTCGTGAAGAGATCTGGCGGTTCACTCCGTTGAAGCGTTTGCTCGGAATCCATGCCGATGCGCCTTTGGATGGCGACAACTGCAAGGTGTCGGTGACAGCGGCCGAGGGCGTGACGGTCAAGCAGATTTCTGCCGATGACTCATCACGAGGGTCCTCTGGCTATGTCCCACGTGATCGGGTCAGTGCTCGTGCTTGGTCTGCCACGAAGCTGGGGCATCTGGTCGAGATCCCTATTGAGGCCGAACCCACTGGGGTGACCTTGGTGGGAATCCACGGTGAGAGCCTGAGCACAGCAAGCGCTGGCCACCTGGTGATCAAGGCTGGTCGGTTCAGCAAGGCAGTCGTGGTTGTGCGTTTCACCGGCTCCGCAGTCTTGGCCGACAATGTGGAGATCATCGTCGAAGACGGTGCCCAGTTGACGGTTGTGTCAGTGCAGGACTGGGCCGATGACGCTGTGCATCACTCAGGGCAGTTCGCCCGAGTTGGTCGTGATGCCACCCTCAAGCATGTCGCAGTCAGCTTTGGGGGAGATCTGATTCGTCACGACTTCACCGCACAGTACGCCGGACCCGGCGGCTCCGTAGAAGCGCTAGGCCTCTACTTCGCCGACGCAGGACAACACATCGAGCACCGCCTCTTCGTCGACCATGCCGCGCCGCGCACGCGCTCCCACGTGCTCTACAAGGGGGCACTACAGGGAGACAGGGCCCACACCGTGTGGATCGGTAATGTGCTGATCCGCAAGATCGCCGAAGGCATCGAGACCTATGAGGAGAACCGCAATCTGGTCCTCACAGATGGGGCCCAAGCTGATTCGGTGCCGAACTTGGAGATCGAAACCGGCGAGATCGAAGGCGCCGGCCATGCTTCAGCCACCGGCCGCTTTGATGACCAACAGCTCTTCTACCTGCGCTCACGTGGCATCGATGAGCAGGAGGCACGTCGACTCGTCGTGCATGGCTTCTTCCATGATCTCCTGCGTCGCATCGGGGTTGCTGATCTGGAAGAAGAGCTCGCTCAGATCGTTGAGGCAGAGTTGGCTCGCACCGTGACTGCAGAGGTCAACGCGTGAGCTTCGAAAAAGCCTGCTCAGTGGCCGAGGTGCCTGAAGATGAGGCCCTGGCGGTGACCATCGGCGGCTATGACGTCGCGATCGCGCGTGACGAAGAGGGCCTCTACGCCCTGCAAGATCTTTGCTCCCACCAAGCCGTGCCCCTCAGCGAGGGGGAGGTCTACGACGGACGGATCGAGTGCTATCTCCACGGGTCCTGCTTCGATCTGCGCACAGGCAAGGCACTAGGCCCGCCTGCCACTGAGCCTGTCTCGACCTTCCCTCTGGAGGTGCGTGGCGACGACGTATTCGTCGACACCACTCGCACCCTCAACGACGTACGACCATCCTGAACACAGACTTCAAGAAACAAGGAGACCAATGAGCACCCTGATCATCAAGGATCTACACGTATCGGTGGACACCGAGGACGGACCCAAGGAGATCCTCAAGGGCGTCGATCTCACCATCAACAGTGGCGAGACCCACGCCATCATGGGCCCCAACGGATCGGGCAAGTCGACCTTGGCCTATTCGATTGCCGGCCACCCGAAGTACCACGTGACCGGTGGGTCGGTGACCCTCGATGGAGTTGACGTGCTCGAGATGAGTGTTGACGAGCGGGCCCGGGCCGGCGTCTTCTTGGCCATGCAATACCCCGTCGAGGTGCCGGGTGTGTCGGTGTCCAACTTCTTGCGTACGGCGAAGACCGCCGTGGATGGTGAGGCGCCCAAGCTGCGCACCTGGGTCAAAGACGTCAACGGCGCCATGGAGAGAGTGCAGATGGACACCGCTTTCGCCTCACGCAATGTCAACGAGGGCTTCTCGGGCGGTGAGAAGAAGCGCCACGAAATCGTGCAACTTGAATTGCTCAATCCCAAGGTCGCCGTCCTGGATGAGACCGACTCCGGCCTGGACATTGATGCTCTGCGGATTGTCTCCGAGGGCGTCAACAGGTTCAAGGAGAATGGTGACAAGGGCGTCTTGCTGATCACCCACTACACCCGGATCCTGCGCTACATCAAGCCTGACCACGTGCACGTGTTTGTTGACGGCCGGATTGCTGAGCAGGGTGGGCCGGAGCTCGCAGATGAGCTGGAAGCCAATGGATATGACAGGTTCGTCAACGCCGGTGTCTGATCTGCCTGGGGTGCTCAGTGATCTTGAGGTGATCCGCAAGGATTTCCCGATCCTGTCGCGCACCTTTGACGACGACATTCCGCTGGTCTATCTCGACAGCGCGAACACCTCGCACAAGCCTCAGGTAGTGATCGACACGATGGTTGATCACCTGGAGCAGCACAACGCCAATATCGCGCGTGCGATGCATCGGCTGGGTCATGAGTCGACCGAGGCTTTCGAGGGTGCTCGCCACAAAGTGGCTGCCTTTTTGAATGCCCCGTCCGTGGATGAGGTCATCTTCACCAAGAATGCCTCTGAAGCCCTGAATCTCGTGGCCAACACCATCCCACTCGGACCCAACGACCGAGTGGTGATCACCGAGATGGAACACCACTCCAATATCGTTCCTTGGCAACTGGCCACCCAGCGCGCTGGTGCGCAGTTGCGCTGGTTTGGTCTGACCGATGATGGTTCCCTGGACCTCTCCCAGCTCGACGAACTGTTGACGCCCAACACGAAGGTCGTTGCATTGACCTGGGTGTCCAACATGTTGGGCACGATCAACCCGGTGGCCGAGATTGCGCGCCGGGCTCACGAGGTCGGTGCGGTCGTGGTGCTAGATGCCTCCCAAGCAGCGCCACAATTGCCCGTCGACGTCCAAGCTGTTGGCGCAGACTTCCTCGCATTCACCGGGCACAAGGTCACTGGCCCGACCGGGATCGGCGTACTTTGGGGAAAGAGAGCCCTGCTCGACAACCTCCCTCCGTTCTTGGGTGGTGGCGAGATGATCGCGACCGTGACCATGGAGACGTCCACCTGGGCGCCGCTGCCGCACAAGTTTGAGGCCGGCACGCCACCGATCACTGAGGCTATCGGCCTCGGGGCAGCGGTGGATTACATCAGCGAGATCGGGCTCGACCGGATCCACCAGCACGAACAGGCCATCACCGGCTATCTCCTTGATGGCTTGGCTTCGGTGTCCGGAGTGACTGTGCTCGGGCCCACCGATCCGAAGTTGCGTGGGGGAGCGGTTTCCTTTGAGTTGGCGGGGGTGCATCCCCATGATGTGGCCCAACTCTTGGACAGCAAGGGGATCGCCGTACGGGCCGGTCACCACTGTGCGAAGCCAGCCCACAAGCGCTTTGGCGTCCAGGCCTCGACGCGTGCGTCGTCTTATCTCTACACAACTCCTGCCGAGATTGATGCACTGATCGACGGTTTGGAGTTCACCAAGAGCTATTTCAAGGTGTCGTGATGGATCTGGATTCGCTCTACCAAGAGATCATTCTCGACCACTATCGAGACCCACACAACGCTGGGCTGCGGGCACCATTCGAGGCTGAGGTGCATCATGTCAACCCCACATGTGGGGATGAGATCACCTTGCGGGTGCATCTCGATGGAGACCAGATCGTCGATGTCTCCTATGCCGCCGAAGGCTGCTCGATCAGTCAGGCATCCACGTCAGTCATGACAGACCTCGTGATCGGTAAGTCCTTGGGCGAAGCAGACAAGAAGCATCAGGCTTTCCTGGAGCTGATGCAAAGCAAGGGCAAGGCCCAACCCGACGAGGAAGTCCTCGAGGACGGCATCGCCTTTGTTGGGGTCTCCAAGTTCCCCGCCCGGATCAAATGCGCCCTCCTGTCGTGGATGGCGCTCAAAGACGCAACCGCACAAGCGAGTGGAGGATCAAGATGACCCAGATGAGTTCACAACCAGATCACAGTGATCTGCCTGCCGTTGACTTGCTCGATGAAGCCGCCACGGCGGCGGTCGACAAGGACGATGTGGTCGAGGCCATGAAAGACGTGGTCGACCCCGAACTCGGCATCAATGTGGTCGATCTTGGCCTGGTGTACGACGTGCATGTGACCGGGTCTGATGTCGTACTGGACATGACTCTCACCTCAGCAGCGTGTCCGTTGACCGATGTCATCGAAGATCAAACCTATTCGGCTCTGGAGGGCCTAGTCGGTGAAGCCGTGATCAACTGGGTCTGGATGCCGCCTTGGGGTCCAGACAAGATCACTGACGACGGCCGTGAGCAGCTTCGCGCCCTGGGATACAACGTCTAAGTGCTTGGGGCCGTCAGCGGCTGGATAGTCTGCTGGCATGAAATTGTTGCTGCCCGCCGCACGCCTTGAGCGTTGGGTCGCCAATTTCGAGGCCCGTCATGGGCCAACGCAGTTGAGTGTTTCTGCAGGCCTGATTGGTGCTGCCGAAGACGGCTCTACCTTCAAGCTTTCGCGTTCCTTTGATCGTCCCTACGAGGCGGATCCAGACATATCCGCGTTCTTGTCCTCCTTGGAGCCGCTGGAGGACTGGGGCGTGCTGCTGGTCCGTAAGGGCGGCTTCGCAGCGGCGCGTTTGGAAGCGGACCGGATCGTGTCTCACAAGGTCGGCAAGCGACACGTCCAAGGGCGCACCAAAGCCGGTGGACAAAGCCAGCAACGATTTGCCAGGAGGCGTGACAACCAGGCACGCGCAGCAAATCTGGCTGCGGCTGAGTACGCTCGCCAGATTCTGGGCTCAACCCCCTGGATTGTGACTGGCGGAGATCGGCAGGCCGTGACGCAGGTTCGGTCAGAGATCAAGTTGCCTGCGCAAGTCGACTCCAGGTGGCTCGAGTGCGCAAATCCCAATCGATTCGTCTTGGATCAGGCGATCCAAGACGCAATGTGTGCCGAAGTGATCGTCTCCAATGCGGATGAGGTCACCTCAGCGGACACCCAAGGTGGAGCCGTCCGATGAGTTGGTCTCCGGATCCAGCCTGGGTTGCGGTGCCGGGCAGACATGGCCCCGCCACAGTTGGGATCTGGACACACGACGATCGGGTGATCAAGCGAGTGAGCCCGGGGGAAGAGGAGTGGGCTCCCGCTCATGTTGGATATTGGAGGCGAGAAGCAGAAGTAGCCAGGAATCCATTCATGGTCGACGGCCCGGGAGTCTTTCCTACTGGATTCCACTCGGTTGAAGAGGATGCCGAGGGGATCACCATTGTCTCGCAATATGTTGAAGGCACTGCGCCAACCAGCCTTCAAGTGGTCGCTGCCTTGGGCCGCTTCGCCCGGGCGCCGTTCACTGAGGCCCCGTGGTGCGCACGAGACGTCTTGGCCACCAGACTTGCGATGGTGGAGAACCGCGGCGGTTGGCGGGCACTTGCAAGCACCGATCTTGGCCCGTTGAGCCAGATCGTGTGGCAGCTCAGAGGTCAGCTGATGGATCGACTTGCTCAGGCGCCTCAAGGGCGGATGCACGGTGACGCCACACCAGCCAACTTCTTGGCCCAACGTGACGGTGGCGTCGTAGCCATTGACTGGCAGTGTTTTGGTGTCGGACCGGTTGGTAGCGATCTGGGCTATTGGGCCCTGTCGGCTCGAGAGGACTTCGGGGTCCTGCTTGATGTATACGCAGGAGATCATCCGTGGCGCTCCAAGATCGAGGACGTTGCCCGGATCATGATCGCCTTCACGATCCTGTCGCGGGCCGATCTGGCTCTTGGGCAGCTGAACCGGATGGGTGGCGATGAGGTGGCGGTCTCGCAGCACCCGAGCGTTGCCCCGCACTTTCGTGCTTTGCAAAGACATTTGGATTGCATTGAGTCCCTGCTCGACTGAGCGATCTGTGGGCCACAACATCACCTTTGGCCTCTGACGTCTAGTGCATACTGGTGCCATGCCCGGCGATGTCGTCCACACCCAAGGATTGACCAAGTATTTCGGTTCCGTTGCTGCCTTGGATGGTTTCGACCTGAGAGTTGGGCCAGGCGAGGTCCATGGATTCCTGGGGCCAAATGGGGCCGGAAAGTCCACGACCCTTCGGATCCTGCTAGGGATGCTCAAGCCTGACTCGGGCATCGCTGAAATCCTTGGGGCAGATGCATGGTCGGCAGATCCGACACTCAGGCGGAGAGTGGCCTATGTGCCTGGGGACGTGTCGGTTTGGCCAAGTCTTACGGGCGGGGAGACGATCGACCTGCTCCTGCGGCTGCGGGGCATCGACCCTGTGCGCAGCAACCGCGATGCCCTGATCGGGCGTTTTGATTTCGACCCTTGCCGCAAAGGGCGGACGTACTCCAGAGGGAACAGGCAGAAGATCGCCTTGATTTCCGCATTGGCATCACCGGTCGAGTTGTTGCTGCTTGATGAGCCCACCGCGGGCTTGGACCCGCTGATGGAGCTTGAGTTCACCAAGTGCGTGCATGAAGCAGTTGAGCAAGGGGCCACGGTGTTGCTCTCCAGCCACATTCTGAGTGAGGTCGAGCGTCTGGCAGATCACGTAACGATCATTAGACAGGGTCGGGCAGTTGAATCGGGCCGGCTCGAGGACTTGCGTCAACTGCGCAAGACCCGAGTCAGGGTTGAATACATCGGAGAGCTCACCGGTTTGCTGGGCTTGGCCGATGTGGAAGTCGTCGACCTGGTTGAGTCACGATCAAGCACCCAAGTCACCCTCCTGTTGGGGGCAGATGGGATGGATGAGCTCCTGAAGCTGTTGATTGAGGTCCGGGTTGTGTCTTTGGTGAGTGAGGCTCCCAGCTTGGAAGAGCTCTTCCTGGATGCCTACCGGAGCAGATGATGGCTACTTGGAGTCGCACCTGGGTCGGCACGGGCCGGCTCATTGCATTGGCATTACGACGAGATCGTTGGCTGATCGCTACTTGGCTCACAGTCTTGACAGCCACGGTATATGCCTCAGCGGCCGGAACTGCTCAGATGTATCCGACCGCCACCCAGCGAATCGAAACTGCCATGGCCTTGAATGCATCACCGGTTGTTGTTGGTCTGTATGGCCCGATCCTTGATCCAGCAAGCCTGGGTGAACTAGCCATGACAAAGATGACCGTTCTCTATTCGGTGTTGGTTGCGGTCATGTTCTTGTTCTTGGCTCGTCGCCACACGCGCCTTGCAGAGGAGCAAGGCCAGATTGAGCTGCTGGGTGGGACTGCGATCAGTAGGAATGCGCCACTTCTTGCTGCCGGTGCAGAGGCTGCGCTGACCGCATTCGGTTTGGCTGCTCTGGTAGCGGGCGCGTCCATTCTAGGTGGATTGCCTGCTGAAGGATCCGTGCTCTTCGCGCTCAGCTGGGCGGGTACGGCATTGGTCTTCACCGCGGCCACCATGGTCGGCTGCCAAGTGTATCCAAGTGCTCGTGCATGTGCACTATTGGCCGGTGGACTGGTGGGCTTGGCCTATGTGACAAGGGCGGTGGGGGATGCCAATGGATGGTGGTCGAGTTGGCTGAGCCCACTGGCTTGGAATACCCAATTGAGGCCCTGGTCACAGCCACGACTTTGGGTTCTGCTGCTCTACGTGGCAGCAACCGTGAGCCTAGTGATCTTGAGCCTCCTGCTCCGGGCACTACGCGACACGGGTGCGGGGCTGCTGAGCGAACGTGCAGGTGCTGCTCGAGCCGACAAGCACCTGCACGGCGTACTGACGCTGCAGTTGAAGCTGCTGCGCCCGATGTACGTCGCTTGGACGGTTGCAGCTATTGGAGGTGGATTGACCTTCGCAGCGATGGTGCCTGGGCTGTCGTCGTTGCTGAACAGCCCACAGGCCATGGTGATGATGCAGCGTCTTGGCGGGATGGGCAAGGTCTACGACACCATGATGGGCTCAGTGCTGCTCATGCTGGCTCTGGCAGTTGGTTGCTTTGGGGTCGCGGTGGTCATGCACACCTCCGATGACGAACGATCCAGGCGACTGGAGCTGCTCATGGCAACGAGCACAACCCGGGCCAGAGTGTTTTGGTCGGGTGTGATGGTTGCCGGCCTTGGCACTTTGACCCTGTTGGTTCTGATCGGCCTGGCGGCCTGGATCGGCTGGAGTGCTGCCGGGCCAAATCCGCCGATTACTGATCTGGTTGTGGCGGCTACGGCGTATCTGCCGGCCGTTTGGGTAGTCGTCTCACTGACCTTGCTCGCACATGCGATCAGCAGTCGATTTGCAGCCCTCGGCTGGGTGTTACTCATCTGCTACTTGGTGCTGATGGTGCTGGTTGGACTCTTTGACTTGCCAGCGTGGGTCAGCAAACTATCGCCCTTCGCCTTCACTCCGCGATTGCCTGCAGAGCACTTTCGACCAGTTCCCTTGTTGATCATGACCGGTCTATCGTGCCTGATCACCGTGGGCGCTTGGTTTCGCTATCGTCGACGCGATCTGGCTTGATCTGGGAGTCTCACGGATTGCTCAGGTCAACTCCGCGAGCAAACGTGTTGCAGGCCTTGATGGTGCCCTCTTGCATGCCATGGTTGAACCAGGCGACCCGTTGAGCAGCAGAGCCATGTGTCCATGCCTCGGGATTGACCCGGCCGGTTGAACGCTTCTGGATCCGGTCATCGCCGACCGCCTGGGCGGCATTGATGGCGCGGCTGATGTCATCTTGGGTGATTTCGGTGATGATCTGCTGCCCGTTGGCATCCTTGGTATTCATTGCGCTCTTGGCCCAAGCGCCAGCCAAGCAGTCAGCCATGAGTTCGACGCGTACGCCGTCACTGCTGGGACCTTGTTGAGTCCGCATCTGTGAGAGCACCCCGAGTTGGTTCTCGATGTGGTGTGCGTATTCGTGGGCCACGACATATCCGATGGCGAAAGGACCGCCTTCGGCCCCCAATTGACCACTCAGCATCTGATCGAAGAAGGTCGTGTCGAGGTACACCCGCTCATCATTGGGGCAGTAGAAGGGGCCCATTTGGGATTGAGCGGTGCCACATCCCGATGGGGTGGTGCCACTGAAGCGGACGGTTTGGATCGGCTTGTACGGCTCCCCGGTCTGTTGTGGATAGGCCTTCTCCCAGTAGTCCTGGATCGAGGTGGTGAAGAGGTCGATCTGACAACCCTGGTCATCCTCGGCAGCCTCGCCCGTGCAGGCTTCCTGCATGGAGGACTGAGTGTTGTTGGTGTTGTTTGTGCTGCTGGTGCCCGTTGGATGGAGGGGCCCTTGACCCAGACACGTGCTGAGGACGACATAAAGCACCAAGATCACAATCGTGCCCCCGGTCAACTTGCCGCCGGTGCCACCGGGGAGCGGAAAGGGGATCCGACCCCCACCACCAGAGCCACCGCTGTAGCCTTCACGGTTGTCGATCTGGGAACTATCTGCCTGTGCCTTGGGATTGAAGCGCATCCGGAGTCCTCCGTTGTCGGGGCGGTTCGTAGACTAGTTGACCGCCCAAGCAATGGCATTCAATCTACCTGAGGAACCAACTTGATCACCGTCTCCAATCTGGAGGTGCGTGCCGGTGCACGCCTGTTGATGGAAGGCGTGTCCTTCAGGGTTGCCACAGGTGACAAAGTCGGACTGGTCGGCAGGAATGGCGCCGGCAAGACGACCTTGACGAAAATTCTGGCTGGCCAAGCACTTCCGGCTTCGGGTGAGGTGAGCAGCACGGGCGAGGTTGGCTATCTGCCCCAAGACCCCCGGACAGGCGATCTCGACGTCCTGGCGTTGGACCGGATCCTCTCGGCGCGTGGCCTCGACAAGATCTTGGCCAGATTGCGCCAAGCCGAAGCGCAGATGGCCAGTGATGACCCGGCCACCCAAGAGGCGGCGATGTCTCGATATGCCAAGGCCGAAGCCCAGCTCCTCGCCGCAGGTGGATATTCGGCTGAGTCCGAGGCGGCAACGATCGCCTCATCCTTGAATATTGCGACCAGGCTGTTGAGTCAACCATTGCGGACCTTGTCTGGAGGCCAACGCAGGCGCATTGAGCTTGCTCGGATCTTGTTCTCCGGCGCGCAGACCCTGCTGCTCGACGAGCCCACCAACCACTTGGACGCCGATTCGATCGTGTGGCTTCGAGACTTCTTGAAGAACCACAAAGGTGGACTGGTCGTGATCAGCCACGATGTCGACTTGCTCGATGCCTGCGTCAACAAGGTCTTGCATCTGGACGCCAACCGGGCCGAGGTGGATGCCTACAACATGGGCTGGAAGGCATACCTGCTGCAGCGGGAAACCGACGAGAAGCGCCGTAAGCGTGAGCGGATGAATGCCGAGAACAAGGCCAAGACGCTGACCGATCAGGCCAACCGAATGCGAGCAAAGGCCAGCAAGGCTCAGGCTGCGCAATCCATGCTCAAACGGGCTGAGAAGTTGACCGCTGGATTGGAAGCAGAGCGCCAGGCCGACCGGGTGGCCCGGATCAAGTTCCCGGCGCCCGCGCCATGTGGAAAGACCCCATTGACTGCCACAGAGCTCTCCAAGTCATATGGCTCTTTGGAGGTGTTCACCGATGTTGACCTGGCCATTGACCGAGGCAGCCGAGTCGTAATACTCGGCCTCAATGGTGCTGGCAAGACCACCTTGTTGCGGATCCTAGCCGGAGTTGACCAGCCGGACACGGGTGTCGTTACGGCAGGACATGGATTGAGGATTGGGTACTACGCCCAGGAGCACGAGACCTTGGACACCGAGCGGACCGTCCTGGAAAACCTGCGGACGGCCGCACCTGACTTGACCGATACGCAAGTGCGATCCGTGCTGGGTTCATTTCTGTTCTCCGGTGACGATGCCAACAAACCGGTCGGCGTCTTGTCGGGTGGGGAGAAGACCCGATTGGCTCTGGCAACCTTGGTTGTTTCAAGTGCCAATGTGTTGTTGCTCGACGAGCCCACCAATAACCTTGATCCGGCCTCGCGCGAGGAAGTCCTGGCCGCCATCCGTCAGTACGCCGGAGCCATCGTGCTGGTCACCCACGATGAAGGAGCCGTACATGCGCTGGAGCCCGATCGCGTGTTGATCCTTCCCGATGGTGTCGAAGACCTGTGGACGCCCGATTACGCTGATTTGATCTCACTGGCCTGACCTCGCGGGCCTGATCTGGAATAGATCGACTACACCATTGAGTTGGGTCAGGGAGACAACTGGAGGTCGGATTGAGTGGGATGCACCCAGGCGCGCTCCTGCACTCGCTGCGCAGGGACCCGTCTGTAAAGGAGCAGAAGCTCACCAAGGCGACATTGCTTCGGATCATGGGCTATGCCAAACCCCATCGCAGAGCCCTAAGCGCGTTTTTGTGTTTCGTGGCCTTGGATGCACTGCTCGTCGTGATCAATCCACTGCTTGTCAGACACCTGTTTGACGATGGGATCATTGACCCGAACCTATCCGTGGTGATCTGGCTGGCCACGATGATGGCCGCAGTTTCCTTGGCTGATGCATTGTTGGGTGTGGCTACGGGATATCTCTCATCCGTCATCGGTGAGGGCCTAATCTTCGACCTGCGCAACAAGGTCTTCGGCCACATTCAGCGGATGCCAATGTCCTTCTTCACCCGCACCCAGACCGGCGCCCTCGTGTCGAGACTCAACAACGATGTGATCGGGGCGCAGCGTGCCTTCACCTCGACACTGTCAAACACTCTTGCCAACTTGATCAGTGTGGTCGTGGTCGGCATCGCCATGTTGGCGCTTAGTTGGCAAGTGACCCTTGCCTGTCTGGCCCTGTTCCCGATTCTGTGGCTGGCCTCTCGGTGGGTCGGGCACAGGATCAGCGGGGCTACTCGCGAGCAGATGGATGCAAATGCACACCTCGGCAACATGATGACTGAGCGATTCAATGTCAGTGGCGCCTTGTTGCTGAAGCTCTTCGGACGGCGATCAGAAGAAGACGCCCAATATGGCGAAAAGGCTGGCGTGGTGCGTGATCTCGGGATCCGGATCGCCCTGATCACCCGGGTGTTCATGGCCACGATGATGCTGATCCCGGCACTCGCCACGGCACTGGTCTATGGACTCGGTGGCGCACTGGTCATCGGTGACGCAATCACGATCGGCACCCTCACCGCTTTGGCCACGCTGCTGCTGAGGCTGCTCGGTCCCCTTCAGGGGTTGTCTAATGTGCGAGTCGACGTCATGACTGCCTTGGTGAGCTTCGACCGCATCTTCGAAGTCCTCGACCTGCCAATCACCGTCGCCGACAAGCCTGATGCTCTCGAGTTGCCTTCCGATGCATCCCGAGTTGAGTTCCAAGATGTGCGCTTCAGCTATCCGAGTGCCTCCGAATCTGGCTTGGCCAGTCTCGAAGGTCTTTCCCGGATCGAGTCTGCTGATCAAGGTGAGGTGCTCAAAGGGGTCACCTTCGCCGCTGAGCCCGGCACCATGGTGGCCTTGGTGGGCCCATCAGGAGCCGGCAAGACGACCACCACTCACTTGGTGGCCCGGTTGTACGACGTGACTGATGGAGCGGTCAAGGTCGGCACCGCCGAGAAAATGTACGACGTACGAGATGTGCAGCAGGAGTCGCTCGAGCAGGTGGTGGGATATGTGACTCAAGACGCCCACATGTTCCATGACACGATCAGAGCCAATCTGCGTTATGCCCGTCCCGATGTGTCCGATGCTGAGATCTGGGCTGTCTTGGAGGCCGCTCAGATCTTCGACTTGGTCGCGTCGATGCCAGACGGTCTTGACACCGTCGTAGGTGACCGCGGCTATCGCCTCTCAGGGGGCGAACGACAGCGCCTAGCCATTGCCCGACTCCTACTAAAGGCACCCCCGATCGTCGTACTCGATGAAGCGACTGCCCACCTGGACTCCGAATCGGAGTACGCCGTGCAACAGGCCCTCGACACCGCCCTGACCGGACGCACTTCACTGGTGATCGCACATCGCCTGTCCACAGTCCGCAAGGCGGATCTGATCCTCGTGCTTGAAGCAGGCACGATCGTGCAGAGCGGCACCCACGAACAACTGATCCAAACACCCGGCACCTACGCTGACCTCTATCAGACGCAGTTCGTGCAGGACGCGGCCAACCTGGCTTGATCCAGAGGCCAAGCGGAGAGGCCTTAGGCTCCTGTCATGGATCTAGGACTCGAAGGCAAGGCATTCGTCATGACTGGAGCGGCCCGTGGCTTGGGTCATGCGACTGCGCAAGCCTTGGTGTCGGAGGGGGCAGATGTCTTGATTTCAGGGCGTACCGAGGCATCCCTGCGTGAGGCGCAAGAGCGGTTGGGCGCCAGTTCTGCATTCCTGGTCACTGACAATTCAGATCCAGAGGCAGGGGAAAACCTGACCAGTGAGTGCATCAAGAGATTCGGGCGCATCGATGGTGCGCTCATTTCGGTTGGTGGGCCCCCACGTGGATCAGTGATGGCGACTTCCGATGCAGACTGGCGCAGCAGTTTCGAGAGTGTCTTCTTGGGGGCGGTGCGGATCGCCAGGTCGGTGGCCACCAGGTGTCACGAGAACGGCTCAATCGTCTTCGTCTTGTCATCCTCGGTGAAGACTCCGCTGGCGGAGATGGCGATCAGCAATGGGCTGCGGGCGGGGCTGGCCATGGTCGCAAAGACCCTGGCTGACGAATTGGGGCCGATGGGGATCCGGGTGAACTCGCTGATGCCAGGAAGGATCCAGACCGACCGTGTCATGGAGTTGGACACCGCAACGGGTGACCCCGTGCAAGCCCGACGTCAGGCTGAGCAGTTGATTCCGCTTGGTCGTTATGGGCAGCCGACTGAGTTCGGGCGAGTTGCGGCATTCCTACTCAGTCCAGCGTCTTCATATGTGACTGGCGTGGCTCTGCCAATCGATGGCGGCATGCTGCAGGCTCTTTGAGTGGTTCAGCGCCTTAGAGTGGGGTCAACCTAGGGGCAGGCTCGATGACCCCGACTCTGCACTGGCTCGGGCTCGACGGCGAAGCTGCCATTCGTCGAAGACCAGGTAGCCGAAACCGAAGATGGCCAGAGCGCCGAAGAACCACCACTGCAAGCCGTAGAAGAAGTGCGGGCCCTCGCTGGTGTCATCAGGCAACTCGATGCTGGCCAGTTTGTCGTGGGCTGGTGGGGCCTGTTCGCCAAGATCAACGAAGCCCCGATATAACGGATAGTCCAAGACCTTGCCGATCTCCGTGCTGGAGATGGCTCGGGTTGACATGTCGGACACGCGCGTCGCCGTACCACTTGCATCGGGTCGCACCCAACCGGTCACCGTGACCATCCCTTCCGTCGGAGCCGGGGTCTTGGGTCGTATTCCACCGGTGTTGTCGGTGCCCAACCATCCACGATTGACGAGTACTGCAGTACCCGACTCGGTGATCAAAGGGGTGACCACGTCAATGCCAGCACCAGCATCACGGGTTTGGTATTTCAAGACGATCGTGTTGTGGTCATCCCATTTGCCGTGGACGGTGACTTGGCGCCATTCGTCTTCTCTCTTGGGCTCGGTGTCAACACTCATCAACTCCGCGATCGGCACGGGAAGCTCGGCCAGGTTGTGAGCCGTCGTGGAGTTGTGTTCCTTGCGTTCGTCGAGTCGATGGAACTGCCACTGGCCCAGGAGCCAGGCCAGATAGGCAAGCAGGCCTACCGAGATGAAGAAGATCAGCCAACGTCTGGTGAACAGGAAGGACACCAGACGAGCGTAGTCGGCCCGTCCTTGGCGCCAACCATCGAGTGCATATGCTGGATTGGTGCCCACATTGACGGATTCACATGGCCGGATTGCCAAGGACCTCAGGGTTTCGTTGACGGACAGATGCAACTTGCGTTGTGAGTACTGCATGCCAGCAGAAGGTCTTGAGTGGCAGCCATCCGAAGATGTGCTCAAAGATGACGAAGTGATCCGCCTGATCCGGATCGGGGTCACCCAACTCGGCATCCAGGAAGTGCGTTTCACCGGGGGTGAGCCACTCCTGCGACGGGGTTTGCCGATGCTCGTACGCCGTGCCAAGGAACTTCAGCCAACGGCTGAGGTTTCCTTGACCACCAATGGCCTCGGCCTTGACAAGATCGCCACTTCGCTTGCCGAAGCTGGGTTGGACCGGATCAACATAAGCCTTGATTCGGTGCGCGCTGGAGACTTCCACACCATCACCCGCCGAGACAGGTTGGAAGATGTGCTGGCTGGGATCTCCGCGGCCCAGGCTGCGGGTCTAAGTCCAGTCAAGATCAACGCGGTGTTGTTGAGGGGGATCAACGATGATCAGGCCGTTGAGCTCCTGGACTGGTGCATATCCCGCAATCTGGAGCTCCGTTTCGTGGAGCAGATGCCTCTCGACGCGCAGCATTCTTGGTCTCGAGCGATGATGATCACCGCAAAGGAGATCTTTGAGGCACTGTCGACCGCCCACGACTTGGCCCCGGCTCCCGAACCGAGAGGAAGTGCGCCGGCCCAGTCATTTGTGGTTGATGGTGGACCTCACCGTGTTGGCATCATTGGGTCGGTCACTCAGCCATTCTGTGGCGACTGCGATCGGGTGCGCCTGACTGCGGACGGCCAGATCCGCAACTGCCTGTTTGCCAGGGAGGAGTCTGACCTACGCACGCCGATGCGCGCGGGCGCCACCGATGAGGAGTTGATGGAGCTCTGGATGGCCGCCGTGGCCACGAAGCAACCAGGGCATGGGATCAACGACCCCGCGTTCTTGCAGCCCACTCGCCCGATGTCAGCCATCGGGGGATAGTCAGCGGTCGTCTGCACCAGGTGGCATCTCGGTGCCGACTGCCACGATCTCTCGCAAGAAATTGCGAGCGCCTAGAAAACCACTCAACGACTCACGATGCTCCTCACAAGCCAGCCAGACCTTACGTCGCTGGGGCTTGTGGATCTTGGGGTTGTTCCAACGCAACTCCATGGTTGCATCACTCTCACAGCCCTTTGCTGAACACGGGAGGTCGCTCAATTGATCTCTTTTCCGAAGACACCTTCACCGGGAAGCTCCGTGCCTTCTTCTGGGGGAGTTACGGCATTGGCCATGACCACAGCCAAGTAGGGCAAGATCAACGAAGCCCCGATCAGGGTCCATCGCAGCCACCCGGGACCGACGCTCACAGCAACTATGAAACACAGGGTGCGGAAGCTCATCGACCAGATGTAGCGCCGTTTGCGACGATCAAAATCCACGCTGGGGCTCTCACTGGCCGATGTGATCCTGACGACCTCGTCATGGTCATCGTGAGCCTTGCCACCAATCCTGATTGCCACCTCTCCAGCCTACGTCGCCGGGAATGGGAGTCACAGGTGGCATGCTTACCCTGGCCCATGTGTTGTGGGTGAAGCTGACAAGGAGGAGTCATGGCAAGTCGCACATATCGAGTCACCGAAATCGTTGGTACCTCGCCAGATGGCGTTGACCAAGCCATTCGAAATGGCATTGCCCGGGCGTCCACAACGTTGAGGCACTTGGATTGGTTTGAGGTCACCCAAATCCGCGGACAGGTCAAAGACGACGGTGTAGAGCATTTCCAGGTCGGCATGAAGCTCGGGTTCAGACTCGAGGATGACTGACTACTCACCAGGCAACAGCCTTGGGCAACGATTGGTCCTGATGCGTCATGCGCAGGCCGAATCCTTTGCTAGCCCAGACTCATCCAGAGGCCTCACAGATCAAGGCTCTCTGTGCGCCGAAGATGTTGGTCAGTGGCTGACCGGTCAGGATCTCATTCCAGATTTCGCCTTGGTTTCCCCGGCCATCCGCACCAGATCGAGCTGGGGTCATCTCGCCAAGTGGCTGCCTCACGTGGCACGTGCCCAGTTCGACAAGCAGTTGTACACCGGGGGAGTTGACGAATCGATTGAGGCACTGCGCGCGGCCACACCTCAGGCACGAGTGGTCCTGTACTTGGGCCACAACCCAATCGTCTCGGCGACAGCGCTCTCGATCAGCAGGTCAGATGACCGATCGCACTTCCACACTGAGCTGGCCATGGGGATGCCCCCTGCTGGCGTGGCGGTCCTGGATTACGCAGGGCCTTGGTCGGAGATTGGCCCAGACTCAGCGAACTTGATCAACTTCTATGTTGGCAATCCGGGCTGAATGAGCCAAGGCTTGGTGGGTGGCCGGCTCATGCCTGCAGCGGAGGCGCTGGCGTGGTGACGCCAAAGGCCGCGTCGTCTGCCTCAATCTCTTCCCTGGTGATGCCGAGCAGATATAGCACCGCATCAAAGTAGGGGAAGTTGACTGCGGTGTCGGCGGCTTGTTGCACGATTGGCTTGGCATTGAAGGCGATCCCCAAACCGGCCGCGTTGAGCATGTCCAGATCGTTGGCCCCATCACCGATGGCGATGGTTGCCATCTCTGAGATCCCTGCTTGGGCTGCGAAGTCACGAAGTGCTTGCGCCTTGGCAGCTCGATCCACTATCGAGCCACACACGCGCCCAGTCAGTTTGCCGTCCACCACCTCGAGTTCATTTGCCAACTCATAGTCCACGCCGAGCTCCTTGGCGAGTCGGTTCGTGATCTGGGTGAAGCCGCCAGACACCATCGCAAATCGATAGCCCAATCGCTTCAGGACCCTGATGGTGGTCCTGGCCCCAGGCGTCAGTTGTAGGTCTGCGTAGACCGAGTCGAAGACCGACTCATCCAGGCCTTCCAAGTGGGCGACCCGCTCGCGGAGGCTGCTTGCGAAATCGAGTTCTCCGCGCATGGCGGCTTCGGTGACTTGTGCGACTTCGCTCTCCTTGCCGGCGTAAGCGGCCAGCATCTCGATGACCTCGCCCTGGACCAAGGTGCTGTCCACATCCATCACGATCAGCTTCATGGCACGGCGCATCAGGCTGGCGCCCTGGACTGCTATGTCAATGTCGTGCTTTGCGGCCTCAGGAGCCAAGAGTGTGCGCAGGCGTTCGGTCGAGACCCCACAAACGTCGAGTTGGATGGCAGTCAACGGATAGCTGGCGATCCGGTCAATCCGCTCAATATTTGCCCCGGTCTCGGAGATCCGACTTGAGATGGCTGCCATGGCTTGAGCCCGTAATGGTGACCCCAGGACGGTCACATAGCTGCGGCCCACAGGCAGACTGGGCTGTGACACTGGACCCGGCTCGAACTCAAGTGACATCGACAGCTCTGATGCAGCCTCACTCAGTTGTGTCCTGAGTGCGGCCTTGTCTTGAGGAGCCGTGACCAGGGCGCCCAGCACCAACCGGCCCCGGATCAGGATCTGTTCGAGGTCCAACAACTCCACACCGTGGTCGGCCAGAGTTGCGAAGACCAGGCTGGTAATCCCTGGCCGATCCCTCCCTGCGAGGGTGATCAGGACCGTCGGTGAAGAGTCAGATGGGTTTTCAGGCACCAACAGAGACTATCTGGGCAGCACGGGTGGGTCTGCGAGTGTAGGTTGGCATCCAACCCCCAGCACATCATCCGAGCGGCGCGAGGCATTCCGTGGAACCAGTAGTTGACCTGACTGACGTGACCGTACGAAAGGGCGCTGCGACCCTGTTGGACAGGGTCAGTTGGCAGGTTGCCCCCAGTGACAGGTGGGTCGTGATCGGCCCCAATGGCGCTGGAAAGACGACCTTGGTGCAGGTCTGTTCCACTCAGTTGCATCCCACCTCGGGCCAGGCGTCCTTGTTGGGCGAGGAGTTGGGGGCGGTGGATGTCTTTGAGCTTCGGCCGCGCATTGGTTGGACTTCTGCTGCCGTCGCGGATCGGATTCCACGAGGTGAGTCTGTGGGGGATGTTGTGGTCTCGGCCGCGTATGGCGTGATCGGACGTTGGCGCGAGGAATATGACGACATCGATCATCAGCGGGCCAGGGGGCTGCTTCATGAGGTTGGTGCGGGCCATCTGACTCGTCGTACCTTTGGCACCTTGAGCGAGGGGGAGCGCAAACGGGTTCAGATCGCTCGTGCCTTGATGACCGACCCCGAACTCCTGATCCTCGATGAACCAAATGCGGGGCTGGATCTCGGGGGGAGAGAAGACCTGGTGATGACCCTGAGCGCCTTGGCGGGCGACACTCAAGCCCCAGCGATGATTCTCGTCTCCCATCATGTGGAGGAGATCCCTCCGGACTTCACCCACGTGTTGATGCTCCGCGCAGGCAGAGTCGTGGCCGCTGGGCCGATGGAGGCCACCATGACCGCGGAAAACTTGGCTCTGACTTTCGGGATGCCATTCGTGCTCCGTCGTGAAGCGGGGCGCTATTCGGCACGTCGGCGGATCCGACGCCATGTTTGAGAGCCATTCTGGATAGCTGACCCAACTGTGCTGCTGGCAGTGAGTAGAGTCAGGTGCCATGGAATGGGCGGAGTGGATGATCGAACACCAGTGGGCCATCTGGTTGTCTTTGGCCGCTGTCTTGGTGGTCTTGGAACTCTCCAGTCTCGATCTGGTCTTCTTGATGCTGGCAGTCGGCGCTTTCGCCGGGATGACTGTGTCCTTTGCGACCGACAACCTTGCGATCCAGGTCTTGGTGGCCATTGGTGTCGCGGTGGCCATGCTCTTCTTGATCAGGCCTTCGGTGGTCAAACGCCTGCATCGTGGAGCCGAGTTGATCTCAGGGGCACAGGGGCTGGTGGGCAAGGAGGGATTCGTCTTGGAGCCGATGACACAGACCCACCCAGGTCGGGTCAAGATCGGTGGCGACGAGTGGTCTGCCCGACCAACCGATGATTCGACCATCCCTGCTGGCGCTAGAGTCATGATCACCGCCATTGACGGGGCCACCGCGCTGGTGTCCAAGATTGACTGATCATCAGTAGTTCCCAGAAGTTGAAGCAAAAGTGAAGGGATAGCGCCTTGTTTGCAAGTGGACTTGCAGTGTTGATCGTCCTGGTGTTGTTGGTCTTGGTGGTTGTCGTAACCCTTGCCAAGACGGTGAAGATCATCCCGCAGGCGCGTGCGGGGATCGTTGAACGATTTGGCAAATATCGAAACACCTTGACCCCGGGGCTCAACGTGATCACGCCATTCGTCGACAAGGTCCGTTATGTGATCGACATGCGCGAACAAGTCGTGTCCTTCCCACCCCAGCCTGTCATCACAGAGGACAACTTGGTGGTGTCTATCGACACGGTCATCTACTTCCAAGTCACAGATCCGGTTGCCGCGACATACGAGATTGCCAACTACATCTCCGCCGTCGAACAACTGACCATGACTACCTTGCGCAATATCGTCGGAGGAATGGATCTTGAGCAAACCCTGACCTCACGCGAAGAGATCAACCGCGGACTCTCAGGTGTGCTTGACGAAGCGACCGGACGTTGGGGGATCCGAGTTGGCCGGGTCGAGATCAAGGGCATCGATCCGCCACCATCGATCAAGGACTCGATGGAAAAGCAGATGCGGGCAGATCGTGACAAGCGCGCCGCGATCCTGACTGCCGAAGGCCAACGGCAATCGGCGATTCTCACCGCAGAGGGCAACAAGCAGGCAGCGATCCTGAACGCTGAGGGCGAGCGTGAGGCGCTGATCTTGCAGGCCCAAGGTGAACGAGAGTCGGCGATCTTGAAGGCGCAAGGGGAGGGGCAGGCCATCCTGACCGTCTTTCAAGCCATTCATGATGGGCAACCCGACCAGGCCCTTCTGTCATATCAATATCTTCAAATGATGCCGAAGATCGCTACTGGCGATGCCAACAAGGTGTGGGTCCTGCCTTCGGAGTTCACCAAGGCTCTTGAAGGTCTGGGCCAATCGATCCACGAAGTTAGTGGCATCCCCAAGCACACTGGCGGAGTCAAGCATCGTGTGGACATGGGATCCTCCGAGGTTGCCAGTCCGACAGACCGTTCTATTTCGGAGGCCAACGAAGAAGTGCAGCGAGCAATTCGGGCTGCTGCCGACACCGCACTCCCTCAGACGCCCGACGTACCTCCAGATGACGCTCCTGCTGGGGAACCGCCTCAGCAGTGAGCTTGTTGGAGATCCTGGCGATCTTTGCCGCTGGCACGGCGGCAGGCGCGATCAACACCATCGTCGGCTCGGGCACCTTGGTCACGTTTCCAACCCTCCTGGCCTTCGGGATGCCCCCGGTGGTCGCCAATGTCACCAACACTCTGGGCCTAGTGCCCGGCTCGCTGAGCGGGGCGATCGGCTATCGCCGCGAGTTGCGCGGTCAACGCAGTCGGATCATGACGTTGGGTTCAGCGGCCCTACTCGGCGGCACGCTCGGCGCATTCCTGCTGCTCTGGCTCCCAGCATCAGCCTTCAAGGCGGTGGTCCCAGCCCTGATCCTGTTGGGCTGTGCCCTGGTCATGGCTGGGCCCCGGATCACCAGATGGTTGACAGAGCGTGCTGAAACCAGGGGCCTCGCGCGTCCCAAGCAGGCATGGTGGGTATGGCCAGCAGTTGCTGGCACCGGTGTGTACGGCGGATATTTCGGTGCCGCCCAGGGAGTGTTGTTGATTGCGATCCTTGGCATCGGAGTCGACGACAACCTGCAAAGGCACAACGCCTTGAAGAATGTCTTGGCGATGCTGGTCAACGCCATCGCTGCAGTGATTTTCGTGTTTGTTTCCGAGATCAACTGGACGGTGGCGCTCGTGCTCGCTCTCGGCTCTGCCCTAGGAGGTCAGATTGGGGCCACAGTCGGGCGCAGACTGCCTGCAGCCGTGCTGCGAACCTTCATCGTGGTGGTGGGGCTGACCGCAGTGATCGCCCTATTGATCAGCTGACTGATGCTCCACGAAGCGCTGGAGCCAACCTGAGAGCTCGGCAAATACCTGCTCACGCACTTCAGGCCGGGACAAGGTGACGTCATGGAGTGCGCCTTCGATCATGTGCATCGTGACCTGGTGTGAGACGCACCCGATCCGGCGCCGCATCTGTTCCACGTCGAGCACGACATCGGTTGAGTCGGCATCCGGGTGTTGATCATCAGATGGAGTGCCAGATCTCCCGGAGCAGATCATCAGAACCGGTGCGTTGATCTCCAGGCCATTGGCGATCCGGCGCTGCCCAGAGCGGATCGTGCGGATCCACCCGGCATAGGCTTTGAAGGAGCCGATTGGCTTCCAGTTGAGATTGAAGTTCCACTCGCCGAAGTAGTCCTGGTGCAATGAGCGGGCGTAGATCCCGGTGGTCTTTCGTTTGACCTCATGAAGCGGCTGGTACTGCCCAAGTTGCTCAACCAAAGGCAACTTGACCTGCCTGGTCAGGGCATCGCCTTGAAAGTCGAGCCATGGGCTGTTCAAGAACACCCCGTCGACGTCGTGTCGTTGGTCGTGAAGCCACAAGGAAGCAATCAACCCACCTGTGGAGTGACCCGAAACAACAATCTGCGAGTGGTCTTGGGAGATTTCGGCCCAGGCCAGATCCAGTTCTTCGTAATAGGCAGACAGGTGATTGGTGAAGTTCGGAGTCTGATGTGCGAGCAAGGAACGACCGTATTTGCGTAGATCAATCGCATAGAAGTCGTAGCCATGGGCAACCCAGAAGTCTGCCGCAACCGTCTGGAAGAAGTAGTCGGCGAAGCCATGGATGTGCAGCACGGCCTTGGCTTGAGTCACTCCGGACGACACCAACCTGCGGACCAAAGTAGCTTGGGTTGCCCCTTCGAAATCTGGGGCAAGGGTGAGTTTTCGCGCCTCATAGGGATCACCGAGGACGTCTTCTTGCCAGGTAGTCATTTGTGCCTAGAACTGGTAGGTGCCATGGGTGATGGCGCGACCCAAGGTCTTGAAGGCCAAGTTGAAGGACATCACGGCATTGCTGGAGTCCTTGTCGATCCCCAAGGACTCCTGATCCACCGCGTGTACGACGAAGAAATAGCGATGCGGTTGGTCGTTCTGTGGTGGCGCAGCTCCCATGAATGCATGGGAGCCACCGTCGTTGCGCAGCATGAAGGCATTGCCTGGCAAGATCGCATCTTCGGCCCCAGCGCCAGTGGGCAGGGAGGTGCAGGTGGCCGGAAGATCGACGACGGCCCAGTGCCAGAAGCCACACGGTGTCGGAGCATCAGGGTCGAAGCAGGTGACCACGTAGCTCTTGGTCGACTCAGGTGCCCCACTCCAGGACAACTCGGGTGAGGTATTGCCCAGAGCAGCAACCTGGGCGTCCTTGAGTGGCTGGCCGTCTTGAAAATCGCTCGACGAAACTTCAAATGTTGCGACCTTCGGCAGCAGTGGATATGGATCTGGATGAACCGGGCGTTCGATGCTCATGTGTCAAACCTAGTCCGAAGAGTGGTCGCTGTGCAGCAACTGCTGGGAGAAGACGCCCAGAATGGAGGCGTGAGCACAGAGACCCTGACCTATCCAGTCGGTTTACGTCTAGCGAATCGACGGGTAGTCATCGTGGGTGCAGGACGGGTGACCCAGCGACGAATCCCCGCACTCCTGGCGGCGGGTGCCCTCATTGAGGTCGTCGCGCCCGCCGCCACCCCGACAGTGGAGGGTTTTGCCCGCAACGGGCAGATCACCTGGACGGAACGTGGTTTTGATCCTGCAGATCTCGAAGGCGCGTGGTACGTCATTGCCGCCACAGACTCCCCACAGGTCAATGCCTCGGTTGTCGAGGTCGCAGAGCAGCACCGAATCTTTTGCGTGCGTTGCGACGACGCAGATTCTTCGTCGGCGATAACTCCAGCAACTGGCACTCATGCCGCCATCACGGTGGCGGTCATGGCCAGCTCGGTGGGGGAGCGTGATCCTCGAAGGAGTGCAGCTTTGCGCGATGACATCGTCACCGGATTGCATGATGGAAGCCTCCAAGTCAGACAGCGAACAGGGCAGGCCGGAGTGACCTTGGTCGGCGGCGGTCCAGGAGATGCTGACCTGATCACGGTGGCAGGGCGCAAGGCGTTGCTCAGCGCTGACGTGGTGGTCGCTGACAGATTGGCTCCGCAGGGGTTGCTGGGTGACCTGCCGGCACATGTGGAAGTAGTCGATGTGGCCAAGTTGCCACGTGGTCGATCAGCACAACAGGCTGAGATAAACGAGGTGATCGTCCAACGTGCGCTTGAGGGCAAGCGGGTGGTCAGGCTCAAGGGTGGCGACAATTTCGTCTTCGGCCGCGGGTTTGAGGAGATCCAAGCCTGTGAGTCGGCGGGTGTGCCGGTCACTGTGATCCCGGGGATCAGTAGCCCGCTCGCCGTACCCGCTCTGGCAGGGATACCCGTCACTCACCGGGGGATCACGCACGAGTTCACGGTGATCTCAGGGCATCTTCCGCCCAGGCATCCGGAGTCGCTCGTGGACTGGGAACTGGTGGCCAGGCTGCCAGGGACTCTGGTGTTGATGATGGCTGTGGACAATATCGCCGCGATCACTGCTGCGCTGCTGGCCGGCGGTCAAGACCCTGCGAGGCCTGCGGCAGTGGTCTGTGATGGTTCGTTGAGCACGCAGCGACGCCTGATCAGCAGTCTCGCCGACCTGGCCTCTGAGATCGCCAGGGAAGATGTACGACCGCCAGCAATCATCGTCATCGGTGAGGTCGTTGGGTTGCTCAATGGCACGCCTGATTGAGATCAGCGACCCCGCTGATGACCGTGTGGTCGACTACAAGAGCCTGCGCGATGTGCAACTGCGACAATCGGTTGAGACAACGCACGGCCTATTCATTGCTGAGGGCGAAAAGGTGGTCCGAAGGTCTTTGGAGGCGGGCTTCGAGGCCCGTTCTTTCCTGCTCTCGCGGCGTTGGCTGCCGAGTCTGCAGGATCTGCTCGACGTCACTGATGCGCCTTGTTATGTGGTCACCGATGAAATCGCGGAGTTGATCACAGGCTTCCATGTGCATCGCGGGGCACTGGCTTCCCTGGCGCGGCGGTCATTGCCGACCGTGGCACAGACGATTGCTCACGCCCAGACCCTGATCGTGTGCGAAGACATCGTGGATCACACGAATGTTGGTGCCATCTTCCGCTCCGCCGCCGCACTGGGCGTTGACGCCGTACTCATCTCACCTCGTTGCGCAGACCCGCTGTATCGACGCTCCATCAAGGTGTCGATGGGTGCCGTCTTCAACTTGCCCTGGACCAGGCTCCCCGATTGGTACGACGCACTACCCGCGCTGTCGCAGGCAGGCTTCACGACGGTGGCCATGACTTTGGCCTCGGATGCTCTGGCTCTGGAGGATGCGGTAAGAGATCTTGATCGAGTGGCTCTGGTCATGGGAGGCGAAGGGCATGGTCTCAGTGATCGGTGGGAGTCGACTGCTGATCTACGAGCCCAGATCGAGATGTCCGCAGGAATTGATTCACTCAATGTGGCCGCTGCTACGGCAGTGGCGGCATATGTGATCAGGCACCGCCAAAGGGCACAGCCTCAGGAGTCAACCGGCCACGTGGGTGGGTAGTCGTCGGCAGCGGCTTCCATCTGCTTGCGTAGCTTCTTCATGGCACGATTTGGCACTCTGTCTCCGAAGACCGTGCCCATCGTGTGATCGGTCTCGTGTTGCAGGCATCGGGCCAGCAAACCCGTGCCTTCGTAGGTGACCGGTTGCCCAAGATGGTCCACTCCCGTGACTCTGGCCCAATCTGGGCGTGCGCACGGCACAAATGCCCCTGGGAAGGACAAACAACCCTCATCGCCATCATCGAGACGCCGTTGCTTGCCTTCGGGCAATTCAAGGGTCGGATTGCAGACGATCCCGCGATGATGGACCCCATCGGCATCCGGGCAGTCGAACACGAAGACCGCCAAATCAACACCGATCTGACAAGCAGCCAACCCGACTCCTTCGGCAGCCCTCATGGTGACGACCATGTCCTCCACCAGCCTGAGCAAGTCTGAGTCGAAGGTCTCGACCGGACGTGCAGGCTGGTGCATGACATCTTCGCCCCACCGGGTGATCTGGCGCACTGAGCCGTTGTCTGGCAATTCCACAAGGCTTTCCGACGAGGTGTCGAAGTTGGTCATGGACCGCATCATAGGCCGCAATAGCAACACAGAAGTTGACCGACGTGATCGGCATTACAGCAGAACCACTAGCGCAGGATGTAACTCACAGTTACATTTTGCCCATGCCAGCAAAGACTGTGAAGAATCCACTGGACTCCGGCGGCCAGCACGGCCTCAGCAAGAATCAACGTCGTGACCCCTTGGGGCTCCTCGTCTACGGCGTGGGCAAGGTGGCCGGTAGCGAGTTCCTGGACAAGTTCGGCCTGCGCAAGCGAGCCGAAGACACTGTGTTCACGGTTACGAGCGCCGGCTTTCGGACCATCACCGCCGCCGGTCGCACTTTCGCCAAGGCCGGGAAGAAGGTCTCTGGCAAGCGAGTCAGCTCTGCTCCCGACAAGGGCCTGTTCGACATCACACCCACCGAGGATGAGCAGATGCTCGTCGACGTGGTCAGTGATTATGCCTCTCAATTGGTGCGACCAGCTGCAGCCGACGCCAACGAAGCATGCGCAGTCGACGCCGAGATCTTGGCCGCTTCGCTGGAAATTGGGCTGCCCACCCTTGGGGTCAACGAGGAGCTAGGCGGAATCGCTGTCGAGCGCTCAGCCGTGGCGGGAGTGCTGGTGCACGAGGCACTTGCCAAGGGAGACATGGGCATCGCAGTCGCCGCTCTCGCGCCAGGTGCTGTCGCAACAGCAATCGCACTTTGGGGCACCGACATGCAGCAGCAGACCTACCTGCCTGCGTTTACCGGAGATGACGTCCCAGTTGCAGCGTTGGCGCTGAGCGAGGCGACTCCTCTTTTCGATCCGTTGAGCCCGCGGGCCTTGGCCACGAAGGTCGGCTCTGAGTATGTCCTGAACGGCGTGAAGTCCGCAGTGGTCAGGGGAGCGGATTGCGAGTTGTTCGTCGTAGGGGCCCAACTTGAGGGCAAGCCGCAGTTGTTCATCATTGAGGCATCTACCGAAGGGCTGAGCATCGAATCAGACCCGTCCATGGGCATTCGGGCGGCGAGTCTCACCAAACTGGTCCTCAACGATGTGCGGGTTGGCGGTGATGCTCTCTTGGGTGATCCGGACGACTATCGCGAGTGTGTGCAGAACTCACGTCTGGCTTGGTGTGCTCTCGCTCTCGGCACCGGACAGGCTGTGCTCGACTATGTCATTCCATATGTGCAGGAGCGCAAGGCATTCGGCGAACCAATCAGTCACCGTCAGGCAGTGGCCTTCATGATCGCCAATATCGGCATTGAGCTTGAAGGCATGCGTTTGGTGACCTACAAGGCGGCCGGACGAGTCGCCCAAGGCAAGGACGCAGATCGTGAGATCGGACTGGCCCGGCGCCTTTGCGCTGAGCGTGGCATGGGGATTGGGCTCGATGGAGTGCAACTGCTGGGTGGACACGGCTTTGTCAAGGAGCATCCGGTGGAGCGGTGGTATCGCGACTTGCGCGCGATCGGTCTGATGGAAGGAGCGGTCTTGGTCTGAGCAGTTGCGCCATTGCGACTCGTCAGACCGACTAGACCCAAGGAGAAGAAATGATCAATCTTGAAACCCCCAAGAAGGTCCGCCCGCTGCTTGACCAAGCACACCAAGTGGCGATGAACATCTTGCGGCCAATCTCACGCAAGTACGACGAAGCCGAGCACACCTATCCCAAAGAACTCGACATGTTGGCTGCGATGATCGATGGCCTGGACGAGTCTGGCGCGAGCCAAGGTGCGGGCGCCTCCGGCGTACAACGCGAGGAGGGCAAGGCAGATGACGGCCAGAATCGAAATGGCACAAACATGGCCAGCATGCTCTCGATCCTCGAGATGTGCTGGGGAGACGTGGCGTTGACCTTGTCGATGCCTCGTCAGGGACTTGGCAACTCAGCCATCGCAGCGGTTGCCAGCCCAGAGCAGAAGGAACGCTTCGGCAAAACCTGGGCCGCCATGGCGATCACCGAGCCTGGTACCGGATCTGACTCAGCCAATATCGTCACCACGGCCAAGAAGGACGGCGACGAGTATGTGCTCAATGGCGAGAAAATCTTCGTCACAGCAGGTGAGCGTGCCGACAGTGTCGTTGTGTGGGCGACTCTGGACAAATCCCTGGGCCGTGCAGCGATCAAGTCCTTCTTGGTCAAGAAGGACAATCCGGGGCTGAAAGTTGAGCGCCTCGAGCACAAGCTCGGTATTCGCGCGTCAGACACCGCGGTAATCACCTTCACCGACTGTCGAGTGCCAGCCGAGGATCTTCTCGGGTCTCCCGAGATTGACACCAAGGAGGGCTTCGGTGGCGCGATGGCGACCTTCGACAACACTCGCCCTCTGGTGGCGGCGATGGCTGTGGGTTGTGCACGGGCTGCATTGGAGCTCACCAAGGATCTGCTCGAGGAAGCCGGAGTCACGATCGATTACGCCCGTCCGGCGTACACCCAGCACGCTGCGGCAGCAACCTTCCTGCAGTTGGAAGCCGACTGGGAGGCCGCGTACCTCTTGACGGTCAAGGCAGCTTGGCTGGCCGACAATCGCACACCCAACTCGATGGAAGCCTCGATGGCCAAGGCCAAGGCCGGTCGAATGGGTTCTGATGTGACCTTGCGATGCGTGGAGTTGGCGGGCACGTTTGGCTATTCAGAAGTCGAACTGCTTGAGAAGTGGGGCCGCGACTCAAAGATCTTGGATATCTTCGAGGGCACCCAGCAAATCCAACAGTTGATCGTGGCCCGGCGCCTACTCAATCTGACCTCTGCTGAGCTTCGCTGACTCGATGGTGGCGCTGGATGATCAGCTCAGCGCCACCACTTGGGCACCTCGAGAGGGTCGAACAACGAAAACCTCGGGGCAGGCGCTGCCCTTCGCCGCAAATCTGCGCTGCACCTCAGCCACCAAATTGGCTTGGGACGAGGTCTCGATCAGAGCGATCGCGCTACCGCCAAAGCCACCTCCGGTCATCCGGGCACCAATTGCGCCTGCGGCATGCGCGGCAGCGACGGCAAGATCCAACTCAGGGCAGGAAACCTCATAGTCATCTCGCAATGACTCATGTGAGGCATCCATCAGGGCTCCCATGGAGGTGGTGTCACCTTCGCTCATGGCAGTTGTGAAGTCGTCAACCCGAGCTTGCTCTGTCACCACATGACGCACTCTCTTCTTGAGGGTGGGCGTCAATCGTGGGTCATTTGGATCACCATGGATCAGATGCTCGATCCCCAAGACTCGTGCTGCCTCATGGGCTTCGTCGCGTCGATTGCCGAATCCACCTTCCAAGTGGTTGTGGCTCACCCCAGTGTTGATCACCATGAGTGACATACCCAATGCCTGCAGGTCCAGGCGATGCTGGCTGCGCTGGCCGTTTGCGAAATCGATTCCCAGCACGTGCCCTTCCTGAGCTTGCATCACTGCAGTTTGATCAAGTCCACCCGTGGGAGCCCCGACGAATTCAGTTTCGGCGCGGATCGTGGCCTCGGTCAACTCCTCAGTGCTCAGCCCCAAATCCAGCAGGGTGTCAGTCGCTGTGGCCACCGAGCACAAGAGAGCGGCCGAACTCGATAGACCTGCTCCGCTGGGCAGCTCGCTTTCGATTTCGATGCTGAGTGGAATGCGGACATTCAGTGCCCCCAGAACCCCAAGAGGGTAGGCCCGCCAACCCGGCGAGTCCAGTGATGAGTGCATGCGGGGCTGGCCCCCTTTGACCAGGGAGACCGTTGCCAGCGTGCGCAAGGGAATGGCCATGGGCAGGCACCTACCCCCGTTGTAATCGAGGTGCTCTCCGATCAAGTTGATCCTGCCAGGGGCTGCTGCTGTCGCACGGCTGACTGACACGAAGCGAGTCTAAGGCGCAATTGGATAGCATGGTCACTCGTGCGCTTCATCAATGACATCACTCCAGCCCACGACCTGACCTATGACGATGTGTTCATGGTCCCGGGGCCATCAGACGTGACATCCAGATACGACGTCAACCTCTCAAGCAGCGACGGCACTGGTACGACGATCCCACTGGTGGCCGCAAACATGACCGCGGTGTCCGGACGCCGGATGGCAGAAACGATGGCTCGTCGCGGTGGGCTCGCCGTACTCCCACAGGACATCCCGCTGGACATCATCGCCAGCGTCGTGGAATGGGTAAAACAACGCCATCCCGTCTTTGAAACACCGATCGTGCTTGCGCCCCACGACACCGTCAGCGAGGCCTTGATGCTGCTGCCCAAGCGCCCTCACCGCGCTGCCGTGGTGGTTGATGAGGGCCGCCCAGTCGGGATCGTGACAGAGGCTGACTGCGAGGGTGTTGATCGCTTCACCCAAGTTGAAGACGTCATGACTTCATCGATGATCACGGTGCCAGCCGATACCGATGCTCGGGCAGCCTTTGACGTGCTAGCAAAAGGGCGCCACCGGTTGGGCCCGGTGATCGATGAGGCTGGTCAGTTGGTTGGGCTGATCACCCGCACTGGCGCCCTGAGGTCCACCATCTACGCCCCTAACGTGGATGGCCAAGGCAATTTGCGAGTGGCCGCTGCCATCGGAGTCAATGCTGAAGTGGTTACCAAAGCGCAAGACATGGCAGAAATGGGCGTCGATTGTCTTGTCCTCGACACTGCGCACGGTCACCAGCAGCGCATGATTGAGGCACTCAAAGCGATCAGGGGATCAGGGTTGGACATCCCCGTGGTCGCTGGCAACGTGGTCTCGGCCCAGGGGGTGCGTGACCTCGTCACCGCCGGTGCCGACATCATCAAGGTCGGAGTGGGGCCGGGCGCGATGTGCACGACTCGGATGATGACTGGTGTGGGACGCCCGCAGTTCAGCGCCGTACTCGAATGTGCGGCCGAGGCCCGCGCGCTGGGCAAACATGTATGGGCCGATGGGGGAGTACGACATCCGCGCGACGTGGCCCTCGCCTTGGCGGCTGGCGCGTCCCAAGTGATGGTCGGATCGTGGTTCGCGGGCACAGCCGAATCCCCTGGAGACCTACATGTCGGCTCAGACGGCAGGGCTTACAAGGAGAGCTTCGGGATGGCCTCCGCACGAGCGGTGCGCAATCGTACGTCGAAGGAGTCGCCTTTCGACAGAGCAAGGAAGTCTCTCTATGAGGAAGGCATCTCTTCCTCACGGATGTATCTGGATGCACAGGCGCCCGGAGTGGAGGATCTCGTCGACCAGATCTGTTCGGGTGTGCGCTCGGCCTGCACCTATGCCGGCGCTCGCACGCTCGAAGAATTCCACGAACGAGCAATGGTCGGCATTCAATCGGCCGCAGGCTTCCAGGAGGGGCGACCGTTGTCCCAGAGTTGGTGAACTTGGAGAAGAGCCCCGATTCTGAGAACTGCCCGCTTCTTTGCTAATGTTGCTCCGCCCGTCCGGGTGGCGGAATAGGCAGACGCGCTAGCTTGAGGTGCTAGTCCACGTATTAGTGGGTGGGGGTTCAAGTCCCCCCTCGGACACCGACAAGAGGCCCCAGAATCTTTCTGGGGCCTCTTGGTATTTTCTTGACCTGAGGCCCACTTGTGCTCAACCAGGCTGAGATGCGAATGCTGGAAGTCGCAGACATCAAGCTCCCAGTGGGCGCCAGCAGCAGGCTTTGGCCTTAGGGTGGGCATGACACTGCCGACACTCCATGAGGACCATGACCCGCGACAACCCTGCGAGCCAAGAGGATTCCGGCATTTGGACGCTCCCGAACATCATTTCGGTGATTCGGCTTGCCGGCGTACCCGTCTTCTTGTGGTTGGTGATTGCCACCGATCACAATCTGCTCGTCCTAGGCGTCTTGATGGTGTCTGGTGTGACGGACTGGCTCGACGGTTATTTGGCTCGGCGCCTCAATCAGTATTCTCGTTTCGGTGAAATCCTGGATCCTGTTGCGGATCGTTTGTACATCTTGGCCGTGGTGATCGGACTCTGGTATCGCGACATCATCCCGTGGTGGATTGCCCTTGCCCTGCCGGCCAGAGACATCTTCTTGTGGTGCCTGGTTCCCTTCCTACGCACCCGTGGCTATAGCGCACTTCCGGTGCATTTCCTGGGCAAGGCAGCAACTTTCAGCCTGCTCTATGCCTTTCCACTGCTCTTTGTCGGAGACGGTGAGGGCACCTTTGCGCGGATGGCCTTGGTCTTCGGTTGGGCCTTCGCAATCTGGGGTCTGGCGTTGTATTGGTGGGCTGGCCTGCTGTATGCATGGCAGGTACGACAGCTGCTTCGGGATCCGGGGCTTCGAGCCCCGGCTATGTGAGTAGTTGAGCTGACATGGACCCAGAGGATTCACCGGGCGAGGAGCGGACTTCTCCTTCTGTGCGCAGCGCTCAGGGGCTCTTGGAGCGGGTTGCTCAGCAGGCACTTGATGAGGACTACGCCGAAAAGGCGATCCGGCGTCAGAATGCAGACCCTGAAGACGGGGCCAGACCACGTCGTGGCAAGAGGTCATGGGCGGTCGGGGTCGCCTTCTTCGCCTTTGCGCTGTTGGTTGCCACAGCCAGTATGCAGCGCTATCAGCAGGCCGATGAGATCGCAAAGTCGCGCGAACAACTGGTCACTCAGGTCAAGTCGGCCAAGAGTCGTCTTGACACCAATCTGGCTACGATCCAAACCCTTTCACAGGAGAACGAGGACCTTCAAAGCGCACTACTCGCTGATGACTCCGATGCCCAAGAGCTGTTGCGGGATACCGAGAACCTAAAGGCGGCCGCTGGCTATGCCCCGGTCCGGGGGCCAGGCGTGAAGGTCGTGATTGACAACGCTCCACACGCCACTGAAGATGCCGAGAAGGTGCTTGACCGTGACCTGCAGCGCACCGCGAATGGCCTCTTCGAGGCGGGTGCGGAAGCAATCTCGATCAATGGTCAACGCCTGGGGAGTCTTACATCCATTCGTACTGCTGGGCATGCAATCGGAGTCAATTATCGCCCTTTGCAACGGCCATATGTGTTTTCCGCGATTGGCGACCCCCGTAAGCTCTCAGTGCGGTTCTCGCAAACTGAAGGTGGTCTCTACATGCAGGCTGTCAAGAAGCGTTATGGCCTACGGTTCGATGTGAGTGCCGCCGACGACTTAGAAGTACCTGCTGCGCCAATGCCCAAGTTGTTGTTTGCCAGAGCACCAGGAACGAAACCGAATGGAGGAGGTAGCCAATGATCGCGGTCTTTGGACTGATTCTCGGGATCGTCTTGGGTTTGATTTTCGAACCACAAGTGCCGATCGGCCTTCAGGCATATCTTCCGATTGCGGTCGTGGCAGCACTTGATGCCGTTTTCGGGGCCTTTCGTGCCTTCCTTGACGGGATCTTTGATGACAAGGTCTTCGTGATCTCTTTCTTCAGCAATGTCTTGATTGCCGCACTCATCGTCTTCGTCGGCGACAAGCTAGGGGTCGGTGCTCAGTTGTCAACAGCGGTCGTAGTCGTGCTCGGTATCCGGATCTTTTCCAACGCAGCCGCGATCCGTCGACATCTCCTTCACGCATGAGCCAGCCAGATCCGACTCCTGGTTCACAGGAGGAAGCGCGCAGGAAGGTCAAGGCTGCCTTCCTGCACCCGGGGCGTGGCCAGATCTGGATTGCACTTGCGCTGGCAATCTTGGGTTTCGCCGCGGTGATTCAAGTGCGCGTGTCCGGTCAAGATGATGCCTACGAAACCATGCGCCAAGCGGACTTGATCCAGATGTTGAATGGCTTCTCGGCTGCATCTCGCCGCGCTGAGCAGGACATTGCCGGGCTGGAGAAGACTCGCGACAAGCTTCGCTCAACTAGTGCCGGCCGCCAGGCTGCACTCGATCAAGCTACGGCCGAGGCGCAACGAGTCGCCATCTTGGCCGGCACCTCACCGGCTGAGGGCCCCGGCATCCGCGTCACGATTGAAGACCCGAACCTGAAGATCAGCGCAGGACATGTGTTGGATGCCATCGAGGAGTTGCGTGATGCCGGAGCCGAGTCGATCGAGTTCAACGATCGAGTCAGAGTAGTTGCCACAAGCTTTGTCTCTGCTGATCCTGCTGGCCTCAAGATCGATGGTGTCCGGCTGACTGCGCCGTACACAATCACCGCCATCGGCGACCCGGCGACTCTCGCCGGAGGCCTGACCGTGGAGCAGGGCTTCGTTGACAAGGTCCTTGAAGATGACAGTCGGATCAAAGCGAAGGTCAGCAAGGAGAAGTCGGTGCGAATCGACTCAGTGATCAAACCGCCCAAGCCGTCCTATGCCAAACCGGCAGATTCTAGGTAGTCTGCGCACACTGACTGCCAGCATACGAGGAGTGAAGGTGTTCCCAGCAGATCTCAAGTACACCGCCGAGCACGAGTGGATCAAGGATCCAGGATCCCAAGCCGATTCCGTCAGAATTGGGATTACTTCATATGCCCAAGAAGCGCTAGGTGACATCGTTTTCGTCGACCTGCCAGCAGTCGACGATGAGATCGACAGCGGAGCCGTGGTCGGAGAATTGGAGTCCACCAAGTCTGTCTCAGAGGTCTACAGCCCATTTGCAGGCACGATTGTTGCGGTAAACGAGGCCCTCACCGACAGTCCTGAATTGGTCAATTCTGACCCCTACGGCGAGGGCTGGTTGTTTGAGATCATGCCAACCGGATCGAGTGTTGAACTCCTCGACAGTGCGGCATATGAGGCATTGACCCAAAGCTGATGTCGCAGGGCCGTGATGCTTGATAGGTTTGTGACGAGTCATGAATCCGAAGCGGAAGTCAATGACGATCGGGTCGAGGGGAGAGTCAGATGCAAAAGTGCACCAACTGTGACAGCCAGAACTCAGATGATGCGAAGTTCTGCTCGCAGTGCGGTACTCCGTTACTGGCTGACTTGGCCCAGGGTGATTCGACTGCAACGATCACCTTTGGGGTCCCCAGTCTGGGAGACACCGAGGAGCGGCAAGCCCTCAATGATGCGGATGCTGCCGCAGTCGATGCACTGCCACCGGGGCATGCGCTCCTGGTTGTTGCCCGCGGGCCTGGAGCGGGCAGTCGTTATCTTCTAGACAGCGACCTGACCACGGTCGGACGCCACCCAGATTCGCAGATCTTCCTGGACGACATCACGGTCTCAAGACGCCATGTTGAGTTCCGTCGCAATGGCAATGCCTATGCCGTGTCTGATCTGGGCAGTCTGAATGGCACCTATGTCAACTCAGATCGCATTGACGAAACCCTGCTCCAAAATGGCGATGAGGTCAGGATCGGCAAGTTCCGTTTGTTGTACTTCGACAGTTCAGCCAAGGCGAGTTGACATCTTGGCTGCTGAAGCAAGGATCACCATCGGGCAGGCAGTTGCCGATCTCAAAGCGGAGTTCCCTGATGTTGACATCAGGGAGTCAAAGATCCGCTATTTGGAGGCAGAAGGGTTGATCGTCCCTCAGCGGACAGCTTCGGGATATCGCAAGTATTCCGTGCAAGACATGGAAAAGCTGCGTTATGTGATCCGGGCTCAACGCGACGCCTATCTCCCGTTGAAGGTGATCCGGGAGCAACTCGACGCGATCGACCGTGGACTCCAGCCACCTGCCTTCGCGGGGGAGCCCACCGTGCCAGGAGAACTCCTCGCCGAATCATCCATACCGCTTCCGTCGATGCGCCCTGATCGCGTAGACGTCCGGATCTCACGCAAGGAACTCCTCAAGACTGCGGACATCACCGAGGACTTCCTCGCCGACCTAATCGAGTTTGGATTGATCCACCCTCGCTCAGGCACGAGAGTCTTTGACGCAGACGCCTTGATGACGGCAAATGTTGCCCGCAAACTCGCCGAGTTCGGGATCCAGCCCCGACACTTGCGTGCCTTCAAGGCAGCTGCTGATCGTGAAATTGGCTTGGTCAAGCAAGTAGTCGAACCACTGCGCCGTAGCCGTGAGGCTGGCGCTGAGGGGCGCGCGGCGGCTGTTAGCGAGGAGATCGCCGTACTCTCCGTGCAACTTCACACCACCTTGGTCAGGGCCGGACTCACCCGTAAGGCTTAGACTCCGCTAGCTGAGTCTTCGTGCACTTGTATTCTTGAAGTGTGCGCGAGGTAGAGATCGTTGGAGTCAGGGTGGAGATGCCCTCCAACCAGCCGATTGTGCTGCTCAAGGAGGCAGCAGGAGATCGCTATGTGCCAATTTGGATCGGCGCGGCCGAAGCCACTGCCATTGCCTTCGCGCAACAAGGTGTCGTGCCGCCCAGACCTTTGACTCATGATCTGATCAAAGACATCTTGGACACACATGGGATCGCTCTCGATGCCGTGGAGATCACCGAGGTGCACGACAACGTCTTCTTTTCCAGATTGGTCTTCTCTTCAGGTCTCACAGTCAGTGCCCGCCCATCTGACGCGATTGCCCTAGCTCTTCGAACGAACACCTCGGTCTTCTGCAGTGGCGAGGTACTGGACGAAGCTGCAGTAGCCGTGCCCGACGAGCAGGAAGAGGAAGTCGAAAAGTTCAGGGAGTTCCTCGACCACATTTCACCCGAAGACTTCGAGGAAGGAATCGAACCCTAAGGTTAAAGATGAACTTCAAGGTTGAGCCCGACACGCCGGATCAGTCTTTGACCAACCCTCAACTGAAGGTTTACCTTCTAACCAAGCCTTCGTTGTAATTCCACCGCTGACATTCGACAGCGACTTCCTCGGGAGCTACGTCAAGCGGAGCAATATCGAAAGGGCTAGGCGCGTGAACAACTCAGAGTTGGGGACGAACTCCCAAGAGACAGCGCAGGCACAAGAAGAAGCGGCCCAGGCTCTGGATGCCGCCAACGACCAAGGCCTTCTCTTCGACGACGATGTGTCGCCTCTTCCCGAGGATTTGGGCTATCGAGGTCCGCAAGCATGCAAGGCAGCAGGCATCACCTACCGCCAGCTCGACTACTGGGCCCGCACCGGCCTCGTGGAGCCAACTGTTCGTGGGGCAACAGGATCGGGCACGCAACGTCTTTATGGTTTCCGCGACATCTTGTTGCTGAAGGTGATCAAGCGACTCCTGGACGCAGGCATTTCACTGCAGCAGATCCGCACAGCTGTGGCCCACCTGCGGGCACGAGGCACCGATGACCTGACGCGAGTCACCTTGATGAGTGATGGCGCCACCGTCTACGAATGCACCAGCAATGATGAGGTGATCGATTTGGTGCAAGGTGGCCAAGGAGTCTTCGGGATCGCCATTGGCGGGGTCTGGCGCGAGATCGAAGGGTCATTGTCGGAGCTCCCCTCTGAGCGCACCATCGAAGCTGAAGCCGTGCCTGGAGATGAGCTGGCCGTGCGTCGTCAAGCACGCAAGACCGGCTGACCTGCGCGAGTATCCGCTCACGATCTGTTATTTTTGACTCTGCTGCAAACCTGTGCGGGAGAGACTCCAGCATGCTGAATGCATGACTGGAGCGCCGAAGGGGCAACACTCCCCGGCAAGCTCTCAGGCGCAAAGGACCGTCACAGGCTGGCTACTCAGAAGGCAAACCGCTGACTGAGGGGGATCTCCGTAAGGGAGTCTCATGTCGTCACGCCCATTTGTCGATCGTCACATCGGCCCAGATGAGCAAGCAATCCAGACCATGCTCAGTGCCCTCGGCCTGGAAAGCCTCGCCGAACTCATGGATCAGGCTGTGCCGGCCCGTATCCGCACGAGTGACTTGGACCTCCCCACCGCTTTGGGGGAGAAGCAGGTTGCCGATGAGATCCGGGCACTTGCTGCCCTCAACAATCCGTTGACGCCGATGATCGGGCTTGGCTATCACGCCACCGTGACGCCGCCTGTGATTCGGCGAAATGTCTTGGAAGATCCATCGTGGTACACGGCCTACACCCCATATCAGCCGGAGATCAGCCAAGGTCGACTCGAAGCACTACTGAACTTCCAAACCATGATTGGCGACCTGACCGGACTCCCAGTTGCCAATGCATCGTTGCTTGATGAAGGGACTGCTGCAGCGGAGTCAATGACGCTGGTACGCCGAGCCAATCCAAAGTCAGCGGGAGCCTTCTTGGTCTGTGCTGATGCCTTGCCACAGACAATTGCAGTCATCCAGACCCGTGCACATGCCATGGGCATCGTCGTCACGGTGGCAGATTTCGATGATGAGCTGCCAGAAGGCGACTTCTGCGGAGTCCTTCTGCAATATCCCAGCAGCAGCGGACGGATCCGTGATCTGCGCCCGATCATTGACCAGGCGAAGGCCCGGGAGATTCCGGTTGTGGTCGCAGCAGATCTGCTCGCGCTGACGCTATTGGAGGCCCCAGGGACCCTGGGTGCTGACATTGTGGTTGGCAGCGCCCAACGCTTCGGCGTACCCCTGTTCTATGGCGGGCCACATGCGGGCTTCATGTCAGTCCGCAAAGGCCTCGAACGCCACCTCCCAGGTCGCCTTGTGGGCGTGTCGGTGGACGCTGATGGGCGTCCGGCCTATCGATTGGCCCTGCAGACGCGAGAGCAACACATTCGACGGGATCGGGCTACGTCCAATATCTGCACCGCGCAGGTGCTGCTTGCCATCACGGCAGCAATGTACGCCGTCTATCACGGTCCAGATGGTCTGCGCGGGATCGCGCACGAAATCAACAACACAGCCAGGGCACTCGCCAATTCCTTGCGGGGGAGCGGGTTCAAGGTGGTCCATGGGGACTTCTTTGACACATTGCTGATCCACACACCAGGCAGAGCCCAAAAGATCGTTACTGCAGCACGATCAGGTGGAGTGCACTTGCGTTTGGTCGACGAGGACCATGTTGGGGTCAGCGTGGGGGAGGCCACCGGTGACACCGAGGTTGCCGCCGTCCTCGAGGCCTTCGGCGCACAAACAGTCGCGAATGAGGCGCCGACGTCGCTTCCGGACGGGCTGGTGCGGACCACGCCCTTCTTGACCCATGAGGTCTTCAGCTCGCATCACTCCGAGACCGCGATGTTGCGCTATCTGCGCAGACTCTCGGCTCGTGACTACGCTCTCGATCGTGGAATGATCCCGCTGGGCAGTTGCACGATGAAACTGAATGCGACCACCGAGATGGAGCCGATCAGCCTTCCGGGCTTTGCCGACTTGCATCCGTTTGTGCCCGCTGAAGACGCGCAGGGATATCACTTGTTGATTTCTCAGTTGGAGTCCTGGCTGGCAAATGTGACGGGCTACGACGAAGTCTCCATTCAGCCCAATGCCGGGTCTCAAGGTGAGTTGGCGGGGCTGCTTGCGATTGCGGGCTTCCACGAAGCCAATGGTGACCATGAGCGCAAGGTCTGCCTGATCCCTGCCTCCGCGCATGGCACCAACGCTGCCTCCGCAGTCATGGCTGGGATGAAGGTTGTGGTGGTCAGGACTGCCGCCGATGGGTCAGTTGACATGGACGACCTACAGGCCCAATGCGACAAGTATGCCGACCAACTGGCCGCCATCATGGTGACCTATCCATCGACCCACGGGGCCTACGAAGACACGATCTCCGAGCTGTGCGCGCTGGTCCACGCGGCGGGCGGTCAGGTCTACGTCGATGGCGCCAATCTCAATGCCTTGCTCGGCTATGCCAAGCCTGGCCAGTTCGGCGGAGATGTCTCGCACCTCAACTTGCACAAGACCTTCTGCATCCCTCACGGCGGCGGCGGCCCTGGTGTCGGACCCGTAGCTGTGCGATCGCACTTGGTCCCATACCTGCCTTCGCACCCCAGCCACCCACTCCCTGCCCGCCGACAAGGGATCGGACCAATCAGCGCATCCCCATACGGATCTGCAGGAATCCTGCCGATCACTTGGACCTATGTGCGTCTGATGGGAGCAGAAGGTCTCACTCGGGCCACGGCCGTGGCCGTACTCTCGGCCAACTACGTGGCAAACCGCCTCGAAGAGGCCTTCCCGGTGTTGTATCGGGGGCACAACGACTGGGTCGCACATGAGTGCATCCTTGACCTTCGGGATCTCTCGAAGAGCAGTGGAGTCAGCGTCGATGATGTTGCCAAACGACTCATCGACTATGGCTTCCATGCACCTACAATGAGCTTCCCTGTTGCTGGCACCCTCATGGTGGAGCCAACGGAGTCAGAGTCCTTGGAGGAATTGGACCGATTCATCCAAGCCATGACGATGATCAGGGGAGAGATCTCCAAGGTCGAGACAGGGGAGTGGGAGTCGGGTCAGTCGCCATTGGCCGGAGCACCGCACACTGCGGATGTCTTTGGCCGCGAACTTGGCTATGCCACCCGGACTGCGGTCTTCCCAACCGGCTTTGATCCCGACAAGTACTGGCCACCAGTACGTCGGATCGATCAAGCCTTTGGTGATCGGAATTTGGTGTGCTCTTGCCCATCGCCGGAGACATTTGCAGAGCAAATGGATTGATCTAGCGCAGAGCAAATGGATTGATCTAGCGCTGAGCAGATCGACTGATCTAGCTGAGCCGCCGCCCATAATTGGGCAACCGGATTGCCTTCTCGTAGTTTGTGCCGATGAAGTCGGTCTTGTTGTTTCCGACATTCAACACGATCGTGTAGCCACGATCGATGAAACTTTGCCGACAGCGCTGCTTGCTGTCGGCCAACTTTTCACCGTCTTCGCGGCCGCAATAGCCTCTCGCCTTGAAGCCTGCTGCCTCCAGTCTCGGGATTACGGCGGCAAGTTTGCTCGCATTGCGTCCGGAGTTGAAGAAGACAGCGACGCCGAGTCGCTTGGCTACCCGGGCCAGCCGGAGCGTGGCGGGTATCGGCGCCTTGCGGTTGTAGTAAGTCGCCAGCGACACATTGTCGATGTCGAGGTTGATCGCCAACTTGCCACCGCGTATGGCCCGAGCCCGAAGATGGGGCACTGCTGGTTTCATGGCCTTGTTCACCTGTGCATACCATTGCCGCTTCGTCGGGAGCGGTTTGCTCGTGCGGCCCTTGGCTTGTGCTGCACCTGGCAGCAGGACCAGCAGAAGCGCCGTACACAGCGATGCAGCAAAAATTCGCGACTTCATCTCCACCACTCAGCTCACGGACTCGATGATGGTCTCGGTGTTTGGTGGCGTGTTCGGATTGGCCGCGTCAAAGCCACCCTTGGCAATCTTCTCAACCACTCTGACCCCGGCGGCATCCATGTGACCGAAGACCGTGTAGCTGTTGGGCAGCCGGGAGTTCTTGAAGACCAAGAAGAACTGCGAGCCATTGGTGTCTGGGCCGGCGTTGGCCATCGCAACTGTGCCTTGGGTGTAGGTGCAGACGCTGGTGCCTTGATAGTCCTCACAAGGTTGCACTCGAGGGTCATTGTCGATGAGCTCATCTGCGAAGGAATATCCCGGGCCTCCCTGCCCGGTCGCAGACGGATCCCCACACTGCAAGACGAACAAAGTGCCATCGGTCTGCCCTGGCGCGTTGTCGACAAGGCGGTGGCACTTGGTGTCATCGAAGTAGCCGCTGTTGGCCAACGAGATGAAGTTGTTCACGGTGCAGGGTGTCTGATCTGTATCGAATGAGATATTGATATTGCCGTGGTTTGTCTGCAATGTCATGGCCGAAGGTGCGTCATCTGGGAGTGTCGACGGGGGAGTGGGCGCCTTTCGCGCAGCCTTGGATCCGTCCTTTGGATAGACACAATCACTGGCTGCAGCCGTCGTGGAGTCCGACTTGGATGGGCTAGGGGAGGGCTTGGCGTCTTTGGCTGAGCCGCATCCAGCAACCAGCAGGGCGGTGACAAAAAGGCCAATAGCAATGCGAAGAATCTGAGTCACCCCGCAATCGTAGAGCGGCAACCAAGATTCGACAGACAAGATGTCCGTGTCGCATCAGTGCGGGCATGATTGCTGACATGGCGCAACTTCATCCTCATCCCGTCACCGGTGACCTGTTCGAGAGTCCGGTCCTGCCCGGTTCGGGTTGGCCCGGAGACCTGGCCACCACGCGCACACTCGTGGCGAAGTCCTCAGCCGAAGTCCTCGAACTTGCACAGGTTGAGACCCGCGACGAACTCGATGCCCGGATCAGCGTTTGTCGAGCCTGCCCACGCTTGGTCGAGTGGCGTGAAGAAGTCGCATTGTCGAAACGAGCCTCCTTCGCCGAACAGCCTTACTGGGGTAGGCCCGTGCCAGGGTGGGGGGCTGCCCAGCCCAAGATCGTCGTACTTGGACTGGCTCCAGCGGCCAACGGCGCCAACCGCACCGGGAGGATGTTCACCGGGGATTCCTCAGGAGACTGGCTCTACGCGTCTTTGCACAGATGTGACCTCGCGAGTCGGGCCACGGCACAATCGGCTGGTGATGGGCAGAGCCTCATTGACACGGCAATCATCGCCAGTGTCAAGTGCGCACCCCCGGACAACAAGCCAACCATCACTGAGCGGGACTCCTGCGCTCCATGGTTGCAGCGAGAGCTCGACTTCTTGTTGCCCTCGACCCAAGTGATGGTTGCCTTGGGAGCCTTCGGGTGGGCCGCCGGCTTGCGAGCTCTGGGCAAGGCCGGTTTTGAGATCCCGCGGCCCAAACCGAAGTTCGGTCACGGGCGAGAGGTCGAGTTTGACGACCTGTTCCTGCTAGGTAGCTACCATCCCAGTCAGCACAACACCTTCACCGGCCGGTTGACTCCGGAGATGATGGATGAAATCTTCAATCGGGCCAAGGAACTCGCTGGCCTCACAGCCAGTCGCGACGCCTGAACACGACGTACAACGCGACGGAGCAAAGCACGATCAAGGCAGTGCTCGCCCACAGGCCGCTGTAAGCCGCAAAACCTGGATAGGGGAGATTCTGTCCGTACCAGCCGGTGATGGCCGTTGGTACGGCGATGATCGCGGCCCACGCGGCGAGCTTCTTCATCACCATGTTGAGGCGACTGTCTTGGAGCGCAAGGTTTGTCTCGAACATCGAAGTAATCAAGTCGCGTAGGCTTTCGGTCCATTCGCTTGCCCTGAGCACGTGGTCGTAGAGATCGTCGTACCAATGCGCCAGATCACCCACATCATCCCTGTGTCTGACCAGAGCATTGACCACCTCGCGCATTGGCAGCACCACGCGGCGCAGGGCGACCAGCGTCTTGCGGAAGTCAAAGGCTTCGCGGGCAAAGGCCCCGTGTGTCCGACGCTCCAAGAAGAGCTCGTCTTCCATCTCCTCAAGACGGTCATCAAGGGTTTGGATTGTGTCGAAGTGGGAGTCAACGACGAAGTCGAGGAGCCCATGAGTGAGCGCGCCTACACCTTGCATCAGCAGGGCAGGGTTGTCCTCCCACCGTCGGAGCACCGAGACTATGTCGAAGGCGTCGTCAAGTCGCAAGGTGATCAGCGCGGTCTGATATTGGATCGCCGAAATCCGCAAGGTCCGCAGTTGCCCTTGGTCAAGGACAGTCGCATAGACGGTGAAGAACAGGCTCTCACCATGGCGAGTGACCTTGGGACGCTCGTGGGGGCTCAAGATGTCGTCGACCACCGTCGGCGCCAAATCCAAGAGGTCAACCAACTCGTGCAGAGCAGCCCGATCAGGCCGCAGCAGGTCAACCCACACCAGTTCATGTCTGCCAAGATCGGCGCGCAACTCATCACTGGTCAGATCCGTGTCAACCACCTGGCCACCCGACCAGGCTCGGCTATTGGCTATGCAGTCGATCAGGCTCATGGCTTGATTGTGCCCCCGATCGAGCCCATGACTCGCGAAGAAGACTCAGTTGACCGTCGCCGGCAGCTTGGTGAGCGCCTTCGCAACGGCCTCTCGTAGCGCCTCGTCCTCCCACGTATGGTCTTCCAGTCGATCGTTTAGGTAGGCATCGTAAGCAGCCAAATCCAAGTGCCCGTGACCACACAGAGCGGTCAAGATGACCTTCTCCTCACCTGTCTCTGCGCAACGCGCAGCCTCGGTGATCGCCTCAGCCAACGCGTGGGTCGGCTCGGGTGCGGGCACGATGCCCTCGGTGCGAGCAAACAGCACGCCTGCTGCCAGACAGTCGTTCTGAGTGCGGGCCTTGGCCTCGATCTCTCCTGTCTCATACAGATGTGAGATCAGCGGGCTCATCCCGTGATAACGCAGACCACCTGCGTGGATCGGGTCGGGGATGAAGTCATGTCCCAAGGTGTGCATCTTCATCAGGGGAGTCAGCCCAGCAGTGTCACCAAAATCATAGGCATAGGTGCCTTGGGTGAGCGAGGGGCAGGATGCTGGCTCGACCGCGCGCACGACGGGATTCGTCGTACCGGCCCAGCGCTCGCGCAAGAACGGGAAGGCCAAGCCGCCAAAGTTGGATCCGCCTCCGGTGCAGCCAACGAGCAGATCAGCCTGCTCACCGATCTTGGCCAACTGCAGGAGTGCTTCTTCGCCAATGATCGTCTGATGAAGCAAGACATGGTTGAGCACACTGCCGAGTGCGTAGTTTGCGGTCGGGTCTTGCGCAGCAACCTCCACGGCCTCGCTGATCGCAATGCCCAAGGACCCGGGGGAGTCGGGGTCTTGGGCCAAGATTGCCCGGCCGGCTGCGGTGAGCTCTGAGGGGCTTGGGTGGATGACTCCACCGAAGGTCTCGATCATCATGCGGCGATAGGGCTTGGCGTCGTACGACGCACGGACCTGCCAGACCTCACAGTCAAGGCCGAACTGCTCACAGGCAAATGCCAAGGAGGTGCCCCATTGGCCCGCACCAGTCTCGGTCGTCAGGCGCTTTACACCTGCTTGAGCATTGTAAAAGGCTTGGGGGACAGCGGTGTTTGGCTTGTGTGATCCAGCCGGCGAGACACCCTCATACTTGTAGTAGATGCGGGCCGGCGTGCCCAAGGCCTTCTCAAGCCGATGTGCGCGGTAGAGCGGCGACGGCCTCCAGAGACGGTAGACGTCCTGAACTTCTTCGGGGATGTCGATATAGCGCTCGGTGGTTACCTCTTGCTCGATGAGCGCCATCGGGAACAGCGGCGTGAGATCGTCAGGGCCAACAGGCTGCCCGGTGCCGGGATGCAAAGGCGGCGGTGGCGGCGTTGGCATGTCGGCCATGACGTTGTACCAACGTGTGGGCATTTCGTCTTCGTCAAGCAGGATCTTGTGTTGGTTGATTTGGCTCATCATTCCTCCGGGCCGACTGGACGATTGAGACCTAGATCTCATTTACCTTTACGGGAGACATCCTGCACCCGTGATGACTGGGATTGTCCAGCGGGTAGGGGATGAAGTGAGACAGCGGAGAGCCGGAGGGTCCGATCCTTCTCTTCATATTGACATAATGCACCTTATCGGCGACATATTGCGCCTGGCTCCGACTTGAGGCTGCCCCAGCGGTTGAACCGAGCCGTTCTAGCCTTGAGTGTGCGTTTCAATCACGTTGACATCGAAACTGCCCGACATTCGACTGCGGAGCTCGCCGTGGTGATCGACGTGCTCCGGGCATTCACCGTCGCCCCTTGGGTGCACCATCAAGGCGCGTCACGATTGTGGCTCACCGAGACGCTCGATGAAGCCGTGCAGCTCAAGCAACGACTGGGTGGAGCCGCCATGGCTATGAAGGACGGTGACTCTGCGCCAGGATTTGAGTTGGCCAATTCACCTGACCAGATCTCCAGACTTGATCTAAGAGGCCGCCAGGTCGTGCAGCGTACGACGAATGGCACGGTCGGCGTCCTGGCCGTGGCGCATGTCCCGACGGTGTTGGCCGCCAGTCTGGTGAATGCCTCGGCCACTGCCCAAGCCATCAAAGCGTTGCAGCCCAAGACTGTTGACTTGGTAATCAGCGGCGAAGGTGGCAGTGCTGATGAAGACTTGGCTGCGGCCGAAGCAATAGAGGCCTTGGTCGATGGTCCGGTCGCCTTGGACCCTTTCCGCAATCGGGTCAGCCAGTCGGCCGCGGCTCAACGGTTGCTGGACAAACACGCATCCGGTCACAGTGGAGTTGGTGCCGAGGATGTGCAGATGGCGCTCGACGCCGATCGTTTCGATTGGGTCATGCAGGCCCGATTTGAGGATTTGGGGACTCGCCTAGAGTTCATCGCAGGGAATTCATTGCAGAAGAACTCCTCAGGAGCGCGAGATGCCAGCAAATAGTGGCCAAGGAGCCAGCCACTCCTCACCGGTCAGAAGCTCGATCAACTCTGCTGTGACGGCCATTGCCACCACTCCGGAGAAGATCGCGGGCATGTTCAGGCGCCGCTACCCCACCGTGGCAATCACCGGCATGAGCGGCGTGGGCAAGACCCAACTGGCCGACCGGCTCACCAAGAGAGCAACGCCCGATGTGGCCCTGGAGATCGGCTCCACAGTGATGGAGCGACGTACCCGCCGATCCGCTCGCCTTCAGGGCTTCAGATTCTTGGTGGTCCCCGGAGAGAACGCTGCGACCCGACTCACTGCACTCGATGAGGTCTTTCATGATGCGCCTGTTGATGGCGTGGTGCATGTGGTGGCCAACGGTTATGCCACTGCACGCGGGGTCTCCGGCAGCCACAAGGTGCCCAATGTCAGTCGTGAAGAGCAATTGGGTGCCGAGCTCGAAGACTGGACCATCACCGCACACCGCATTGCCGCCATGGCCGTACGACGCGACGCGCCGATCTGGTTGGTGATCGCAGTCAACAAGACCGATCTGTTCGCCGACGAGATCGACAAGGCAGTCGAGTACTACTCCCCCGGGAGCGGCTCGCCCTTTGGCAATCGGATAGATGAACTGCGAGGTTTGGTCGGTGGCGCCAAGCTCTGGGTGGACGTGTTGCCAGTTTCGACCCAGGATGCCTCAGTTTCAGGCAGCCCTTCGAGTGCGATGATCGACACTCTGGTGGAGCGTCTGGGCCACCTGAGCGGTCACAGCTGAGAGGGCTTCAGTTGCCCAAACTCACTGGGAGCTTCTCCCAGCCTCGCAGGATCTTGGTTGGGCGGCGATTTCCACCGGGCAGCACCGACAGCTCTGGATAACGCTCGAAGAGCATCCGCAGCCCCACTTCACCTTCCATACGTGCCAAAGACGCACCCAGGCAATGGTGCCTGCCCAGCGAGAAGGACAGGTGCTCTCGGGCATTTTCCCGCCCGACATCAAAGACCGCGGGATCTTCGAAAACCTTGGGATCTCGATTGGCACCCGCGAAGATGGTGACGAAAGCACTGCCGGGAGGGATGGACTTTCCGGCGATCGTGGCTCCGGAGTCGGTGTGCCGTCCGGTTAACAGCACTGGAGGGTCGAATCTCAGTACTTCTTCCACCGCATTGGCCCACATCGCCTCATCAGCGCGAAGTCGGGCGAGTTCACCTGGATGTTCATCCAAGAGAGCCACGCCGTTGCCGAGCAGGTTGACTGTGGTCTCAAAACCCGCAGCCAAGAGCAGACCCGCGGTCGACTTCAACTCAGTCATCGTCAGAGGCCCAAGGTCGTCATTGGCGCAGGCCAGTTGACTCAACAGATCATCACCTGGGTTGGATCGCAGCCGGGTCAGGTGGTCATCAAGCCAAGCATCGAACTTCCGCAAGCCGGCTTCCACCTTGCGACCGACCCGCCAACTGAGCCCGAAGTCAAGGCTTGGTGCCGCTACCGTCGCGAGCTCCAAGACCATCGCTCGGTCCTTGGATGGCACTCCGAGGATCTCAGCTATGACCTCGACAGGCAGGCGACTGCAATAGACATCAATGAGATCGACACTGGATCGATCAGACATGTCATCCAGCAGGCGAGCAGCAATCTCTTCGGTGCTCTCTCGCAGTTTCTCCACGGCTCTGTTGGTGAATACGCCGCGAACGAGTTTGCGATAACGAGTGTGCTCTGGGGGTTCGATGACCAACAGGGACGGGTGCCGGAGCGGGTGCACGTAGGCGGGCGCCGTGCTCGAGGCCCACCTTGCCAAGCGATCAGGACGGTCCAAGGCTGGGTTGCCCGAGCGAAAGTCGTTGCTGCTCAAGACCTGACGCACGACCTCATAGTCGACCGACATGAATCCCAGTTTGCCCTTGACTATGGGTCCTGCGTCGCGGATCTCCTCGATCAATGTCCACGGCTCTTGGCCACCAGATACCTCGAAGTTGATCCTCCCTTGGAGGTCGCCTTGTTTGGCCAACGAAGCCAACAACAATCGCGGTAGCCCATTGGCCAGAAGCCAGTGCGCGTTTTGCCGAGCGCCCTCACGCACGACATTCCAAGGCTTGTTCAAGACATCGCTCACCCTCCTATCCTGCGTTAGACAACACGACTGGACAAGTCCAGTGCTGCGGCGCTGACACTGCAGCCGGCCATATGCTGATCAAATGGCAACGCATCCGATTCGCGGCCTCGACCTGAAGGAACATGAGTTCAAAGTCCCCCTGGACCACTCTCGCTCCGAGAGCGAAGAGATCACCGTTTTCGTGCGGGAGGTGGCCAGCCCTGACTCTGCGGAAGCACCACCGCTGCTGTTCCTGCAAGGTGGCCCCGGCCACGAATCCCCACGCCCCACGCTCTCCAACCCACCTTGGTTGCGTCGGGCGCTGAAGGACTTCCGGGTCTTCTTTCTCGACCAAAGGGGCACGGGCAGGTCAACCCCCATTGAGGCCAGTGATGCCGTGGATCCCGCGAGTTTGGGCAGCCGACTGACCCACTTTCGAGCAGACGCCATCGTTGATGATGCTGAGTGCATTCGGCGTGCCCTTGGCTTTGAGCAGTGGAGTCTCCTGGGGCAGTCTTTCGGGGGCTTTGTGGCGCTTTGCTATTTGAGTAGACACCCCGAGTCGATTAGAGAGGCGATGTTCACTGGAGGGCTCCCGCCGGTCGGGCATGAGATCGATCAGATCTATGAGGCCACCTTCGCCGCGATGGAGCGCAAGTCCAAGGCATTCTTTCGCCGTTTCCCCTCAGCAAGAGTGGGCTTGGACCGCGCGCTACAGGCCTGCACAGCAGGTGACGTCGTACTTCCATCTGGCGAGTTGCTCTCGGCGCGTCGCCTCCTGACCATTGGGCATCTACTCGGTTTCTCCGGAGGAGAGCAGATCCACTACCTGCTGGAGCGTGCCCCGACCTCTGCCAGTTTTGCCCACGACATCGCGGCACTGCTGCCTTTCGACGGACGCAATCCGTTGTACGCCGTGCTGCACGAGTCGTGTTATGCCGATGGAGGGGCCACGAGATGGGCTGCCGAACGAGTCAGACCTCCCCTTCATGAGGACACAGACGAAATCACCTTCACCGGCGAGCATCTGTTCAGATGGCATTTCGATGAAGAGCCGGGTTTGCGGCCCTTTCGAGATACCGCGCTCGTGCTGGCCGAACACGAATGGCCACGTCTGTACGACCCGGGTGTCTTGTCCCGGTGCGAAGTGCCGTGTGCGGCCAGCATCTATGGAGACGATCCATTCGTGATCCGGGAGTTCTCTGAGGAGACTGCGCGGCTGATTCCGACCATGAGGCCCTGGTTGACCAACGAATACGAGCATGGCGGGCTCCGGACCAGCGGTGACCGGGTCTTCGACCGTTTGCTCGACCTGGTCCGTGAACGCGTGGACTGAGCCATCCTGCAACACGCTGGGAGCAGAATCACAGTGCGACATGACGGCAATATCTCAGATATGAGATATGGTCTGCCCGTGCCCAATTCTGTCAATGAATCCGACCATCTCAGTCAGATTGGCAGCCTGATCCGAGACGCTCGTAAGCATCGGGGCTGGACCCAAAATGAGCTGGCTGCCCACTTGGGGACGAGTCAAAGTGCGATCAATCGCATCGAACGCGGCGGGCAAAATGTCACTCTGGACAACTTGGCCAGGATAAGTGAAGCGCTACGTACCCCGCTGATGCGCTTTGGGCCTGCAAACCCGCACCTTCGTGTGACCGGGCCAACGAAATTGCAGGGAAGCATCGAGGTCAAGACCTCCAAGAATGCTGGAGTGGCCCTGTTGTGCGCGTCTTTACTGAATCAGGGCAGGACCACCCTGCGCCGGGTGGCCCGCATCGAAGAGGTCAACAGGCTCTTGGAAGTTCTCGGGTCAATTGGGGTGGAGACCCGTTGGCTCAACGACGACAACGACCTCTTGATCGTGCCACCCAAAGAGCTCGACCTGTCTCAGATTGACGAGGAGGCGGCTCGGCGTACCCGATCGGTGATCATGTTCCTCGGCCCCCTACTTCACCGTCTGGACAGATTCGCTTTGCCATTCGCTGGCGGCTGCGACTTGGGGACTCGCACGGTCGAGCCGCACTTGTCTGCACTGCAGCGCTTTGGCTTGGAGATCAAGGCGACTGAGGGGCAATACCAAGCAACCGTCCACAAGGGAGTCACCCCTGCCCAGGCCATCGTTTTGACCGAGCGCGGGGACACCGTTACCGAAAACGCCCTGATGGCTGCGGCGTTGGCTCCCACAACGACCGTGATCCGCAATGCCAGTCCGAACTACATGGTCCAGGATCTCTGCTTCTATCTGGAAAAGCTCGGCGTTGTGATCGAGGGCATCGGCACCACCACTTTGACCGTCACCGGCTGCGAATCCATCAATGTGGACGTGGACTACTCCCCTAGTGAGGATCCGATCGAGGCAATGTCCTTGCTGACCGCAGGGATCGTCACAGAGTCAGAGATCACCATCAAGCGGGTCCCGATCGAGTTCATGGAGATTGAGCTTGCGGTGCTCTCAGAGATGGGACTGCGCTATGAGTTGTCGGCCGAGTATGCCGCTGCAAATGGTCACACCCGGCTTGTTGACCTCACCACCTTGCCCTCCAACTTGCGCTCCCCCATCGACAAGATCCACCCGATGCCATTCCCCGGGATCAATATCGACAATCTGCCGTTCTTCGCCGTGATTGCGGCAACGGCCAACGGCAAGACCATGCTCCACGACTGGGTCTACGACAACCGGGCCCTCTACTTGACCGAACTCAACAAACTAGGTGGCCAAGTCACCTTGATGGATCCTCACCGGGTGATGGTGGAAGGACCGACCAGATGGTCCGGCGCCGAAGTGGTTTGCCCGCCGGCCTTGCGACCCGCTGTGGTGATCTTGCTGGCCATGCTCGCCTGCAAGGGTACATCTGTGCTGCGCTCGGTCTATGTGATCAATCGGGGTTATGAGGACTTCGCTAGACGCCTGAACGAACTTGGTGCCAACATCGCTCCATTTCAGGACTAATCCTGCGATACTGCGTCTGTGTGCCCCGCCACCGGATCAACACCTCAGACGGGATTCGTGTACCTCGACCGGCCCCACGCACCCGATCATCCGATCGCGATGGCACATCGTGGCGGCGCAAAACATCCCGATCTGGTCGGCATCGAAAACACGATGCAGGCCTTCGAGCATGCTCTTCGGCTCGGGTTTGACTACCTGGAGACCGATACTCATTCTTCTGCCGACGGCACCCTGTTTGCCTTCCATGACGACACTCTTGACCGAGTCACCGGGCAATCAGGCAGCATCGGAGAACTATCCACTAGCCAACTGCAAGAGATTCAGATAGACGGTCAGCATCCAATCCCCCAACTTGACGATCTGTTGGGAGCATTTCCCGAATCTAGGGTGAATATTGATCTGAAGGACGATCGCGCAGTGGAACCACTCGTGAAGTTGATCGCACGTCACAATGCAGACGATCGGGTCTGCGTTGGTTCCTTTTCACACAAGCGGCTAATCCGTTTCAGACGCGCAACCAGCGGGCGGATCGCCACTTCGGCCAGCCCTCAAGAAGTTGCTGCCTTCTTGACCTTGCCCAGCCGGATCCTAAAGCGGGCACAGGTGAGTCGGAGATTCCAGGCCTTGCAAGTGCCGGTGAAACAAGGCGCAATTCCCGTTGTCAATCGGTCACTGATCAGGAGAGCCCATCGTTTAGGTGTCCACGTTCACGTGTGGACAGTTGACGATCGTGATGAAATGCAACATCTTCTTGCATTGGGTGTCGATGGTTTGATCACAGACCGCACCGATGTGCTGAAGAATGTGCTGAGCCACAAAGGCCTGTGGAAGGGGAACCCATGAGTCACCGAGCCGATGTCAATGATCTGCTGGAAGATCCAGGGATGGAGCGACGACAGCAACAAAAGGCGTGGAACTGGTATGACTTCGCCAACTCAGCCTTCTATACGACCGTCCAGACAGCCCTCTTCGGCCCGTACATGATCGCGGTCGCTGGCAAAGCGGCTGGCTGTGAAGGCACCGAGAATTGCACCAAGACGGTGAATCTGCTGGGGTTTGACGTTGCTGCCGGCGGATTGCCGCCCCTCTTGTTGACGATTGCCACCTTGATCAGCTTCTTCGTCCTGCCAGTTGTCGGTGCTTTCGTGGACCGCTCACGGAGCAAGAAGCGCAACATGGCGACCTTCGCTTGGGTCGGGTCAGCCTTCGCTGCGTTGATCTTCTTCATGAAGGATGACAACTGGCAGATAGGCGCGATCGGTTTCGTGGGTGCCGTTGTGATGGCGGGCTGCTCGTTGGTCGCCTACTACGCCATCCTGGTGGACATCTCCAGCGAGGAGGAGCGCGATGCGGTCTCCTCCCGCGGGTGGGCTTTTGGATATATCGGCGGCGGCTTGCTCTTGTTGATCAACTTCGTGGTTGTCCTGGCACCTGGCTTGTTCGGGATCGACAAAGGCATGGCTGCTCGGATTTGTCTGCTGTCTGCAGCCGTGTGGTGGGCTGGATTCACCTTCATCCCCTTCTTCAAGCTCAAGGACTATCCCGCCTTGGAGTCGGCGAAGGAGGGGAGCATCTATGACCGTAGCTTCGGGCAGTTGTTTCGCACCCTCAAGCACGCTCGCGCCTATCCGATGACCTTGCTCTTCCTGGCCGCCTATTTGTTCTACAACGACGGCATCCAAACAGTGATCGGCAGTGCCTCGACATATGGAGCTGAAGAACTGGACATACCGCTCACTGTGCTCTTTGCGGCGATCTTGATGATCCAGTTCATGGCCTTCTTCGGGGCGATCTTCTTTGGCAAGTTCGCTCAGAAGCATGGTTCCTACAAACCAATCTTCTACGGCATCTTCGGCTGGATGATCATCGTCGTACTAGCTGTCTTCCTGCCGAAGGCCACCGAAGACAACAAGCTGATCCCGATTGTCTTGTTCCTCGGGATTGGAGTCCTGATCGCGATGGTGATGGGCGGCACTCAAGCGCTGTCCCGTTCCTTCTTCAGCCTACTGATTCCACGGGGCTCTGAAGGCGAGTACTTCGGCCTCTACAATGCTGTTGAGCGCACTTCATGGCTGGGCAATGGGTTGTTCTGGTTGATGTTCACGCTGACCGGCTCTTATCGTCCGGCCATCTTCGCGATCGTCTTGTTCTTTGCTCTGGGAGCACTGTTCATGTGGCGACTAGACGCAGTGAGAGGCATCCGCGAAGCCGGCAACGCTGTCCCTGCTGGCATGGCTAAGGCCGCCAGCTAGCTGTATCGGGTCGTCTGGGAACAAATCCCACACGTGATTCGTTATGGCAATGTGATCAATCGCGTCACGATTCCAAGGTTGGCGCGTTAGCAATTCAAAGGCGTCAGGGTGGCGCCGGTCTATTCTCATCGGAGGAGTCATGGCAGAGCGCACCTTGCGCGGCGCCCGCTTGGGTGGACAGAGCTTCGAGGACGAGCGCGGAATCGAGTTTGCTGCTCGACAGCAGGCTGGTTACCGATGCCCGCAAGACCATGTCTTCGACATCACCATGGCTGTCGAGGCAGACGTGCCCGCGGTGTGGGAATGTCCTCGTTGTGGCAGTGAAGCCAAGAGCACAATGGGCATCGAGCCCGAACAAAAGGCCGAGAAACCGGCCCGTACCCACTGGGACATGCTTTTGGAACGCAGGTCGATCAAAGAATTGGAAGACATCCTGTCCGAGCGCCTAACTTTGCTTCGAGATGGCGAAATCGGCCCGGCCCATCTGCATCGCCCGAAGAGTCGCAAGAAGAAAGCATCAGTCTGATCAGATCACCATCTAGTGGTCCTAGTCATCCACCACTTCGCCTTGGACGACATCGTGTGATGCTGTCGGCGTGACGTCTGCTTGAGTGCCGGTTTGCGTGGCCTGATAGACAATAGTGAGTTTGCGCGCAATGACGCTGGTCAGCATCAATCTCGCCACTGGCCGGGTCACGGGCAAGATCAAGAAGAGCGCCACCACATCGGAGAGGAATCCTGGGGTCAACATCAGGGTGCCACCAATCAGGATCAAGGCGCCATCCGCCAGTTCTTTGGCCGGCATTCTCCCCAACTGCAGGGCCTCTCGCAGGGCACCCCAAGCGTTACGCCCCTCTCGCTTCATCAACCAAGCGCCGATGATGCTGTCGGCGACAAGTAGGAGGATGGTCCACCAAGGGCCAATCACTTGGCCAATCTGGATGATCACGTAGATCTCCAAAATGGGCACCACGATGAAGGCAATCAGCAATGCCCACCACAGCGCACTTCTCTTCTTCATGCCTAACTGAACGCTTCAGCCCCCCAATTTGGTTCCGCTGGACCCCAAGTCTCCCGAGTGTTTGAGTTGGTGCATGCGTTGGCGCAGACCCCACTTCGTGATCCGACGAAGCGAGTCGAGTGCAATATCCGGAGTCATCTTGGAGTGACCGCGTTCGCGTTCCACGAAATCGATCGGCACTTCGACCACCCGAAGGCCTTCTTGCAGACAGCGATAGGCCAAGTCCACTTGAAAGACATAACCACGCGAATGGATGCTGTCCAGATCGATGACCTCCAAGGCCTCCTTACGGATCAAGCGAAATCCAGCAGTGGCATCACTGAGCGGGGTGCCCAACAGCATTCGGATATATCTGTTGCCGCCCTTGGAGAGCAAACGTCGATGCCAGGGCCAGTTGATCACCGAGCCACCGCGGACATATCGGGCTCCGATCACCAGATCGGCATGCTCGACCGCGTCCAACAGGCGCTGAAGCTGCTCAGGTTGGTGGGAGCCGTCGGCGTCCATTTCTCCAACGACGTCATAACCAAGCCTTAGCGCTTCGCGAAACCCTGCAATGTACGCCGCTCCGAGGCCCTCCTTGGTTTCACGGTGCAGCACCTTGACTGCCTGATCATTCAAGGCCAGTGTGGTGGCGATCTCACCAGTCCCATCTGGTGAATTGTCGTCAACGATCAAGACATCGACATTCGGCTGACAGGACCTGACCCGTTCCACGATCTGCCGGAGATTCTCTCGCTCGTTATAGGTCGGGATCACCATGATCACACGGCTCGGCGGGTGGAGTTCGCCTTGGGCCCGAGACGCCGGAGAAGTCACAAAGCCCATCCAATCAAAGTGCCGTCGGTGATTGCGAACCGCAGCCTACCTGTCAAACTCATTGCGTGACTGCCGATCAGCCTCACCTTATGCTGCTGGACACCGCTTCTCTCTACTATCGCGCGTTCTTCGGGATCCCTGAGAAGGTTCAAGCACCTGATGGCACCCCGGTGAACGCCGTCCGCGGACTGTTGGACAGCATCAGTCTCCTGATCTCTCAATACCGACCCGATCAGCTCGTCTGCTGCTGGGACAACGACTGGCGACCGGCATGGCGGGTTGAGTTGATCCCGAGTTACAAGCAGCATCGGGTTGCTGATGCTGCTGTTGGTGGTGACCCTGGCCGCGAGGAAGCACCCGCCAGCCTGGAGGCTCAAGTGCCGATCATCTTGGAGGTGCTCGAGGCGGTCGGGATCCCAGTCGTGGGTGTGGATGGCTATGAGGCCGACGATGTGATCGGTTCGTTGAGTAGTGCCGCAAGAGGGCCGGTCAATATCGTTACTGGAGACCGTGACCTCTTCCAGTTGGCTGATGACCCCAGAGGAGTACAGGTGTTGTACACCGGTAAAGGTGTTGGCAAACACGAAGTGATCAACTCAGCCGAGATCCAAAAGCGATTCGGAGTGACTGCGGCCCAATATGTGGACTTTGCAGTGCTTCGCGGCGATCCATCAGATGGCCTCCCCGGGGTCAAGGGCATTGGCGACAAGACTGCGGCAAAACTCCTCAATGAGTATGGTTCATTGGAGGCAGTTCAGGCTGCGGCCCATGATCTGGATTCTTCGTTGGCTACAGTTGTGCGAGATCGGTTGAAACAGGCTGAGGACTATCTCGCCAACGCACCTCGGGTGGTCCGTGTCGCACGCGATCTGGCCATTCCCACACCGGACTTGCGGCTGGTCACCGGTCCTCGGGACCCACAGGCGGTCGCGCAACTCTCGCAAAAGTGGGGTCTCAACTCCCCCGTGCAACGCCTCCTGGACACTTTGGCCAGCTAATCAACCATTGAGGAGTAGGCGACAACACCTCGTCTCACCGAGGTGATCAAGTCATTGCAGACCGCCCTCATCTGTTTGTCGGGCGATGCTTGAGCCACTTGCCCGGCCAGGTCAACGATCTGCTTGACCCATCTGACGAAGTCCCCGGCTGCCAAGTCACACAGATCCAAGACCTCCTCCAACTCCGCACCCCGAGACCATTGATAAATGGCGGCTACGAGCCCCAGATCAGGCTGGCGCAACTGCGCAAGATCGTGTTGCCGCTCGAGATCTAGCAGATTGTCGGCCAGTTCGGACAAGCCTTCGAGCACCATGCGCAACTGAGCCGTAGGCAGATGCGCTGGCGAATCACCTTCAGGTTTGCGTGCTTGATAGACCAATGTTGACAAGACCGCGGCCAACGAAGGCGCATCCAAGGTCGACCATGACTTGTTTCGCAGACTCTCGGCGATGAGCAGGTCGAGGTCGGTGTAGATGCGCATCAGCGACTTGCCGTTTGGGCTCACCTGGAGCTCGCCTTGGTGTGCTTGGAGATAGCCCAAAGAGAGCAGCACTTCGCAGATGCGGTCAAAGCGCCGGGCGATGGTGTTCGTGCGTCGTTCGATGCGCAGACGGATGGTTTCTGCGTCTCGATTCAATTTGTGCCAGCGTTCAGCCCAACGGGCGTGGTCTTCGCGGTCGACACATGAATGACAGGGATGTTGCCGAAGCCGCATCCTGAGTTCGTCGATCTCGCCCTGCTCTCCGGAGTCTCTGGCCCTGTGCACCCGCCTGGCCTCGACGGGCACCAGAGTCTTTGTCCGCTGTCTCAGCGCACTGGCCAGGTCTCTGCGTGAGCCCGGATTTCGACCATTGAAGCTCTTTGGCACGCGCATCTTGGTCAGCGCCTCGACAGGAGTCTGGAAATCCACCAAGCTCAGCCGTCGAGCCTGTCGCTCCATAGTCAGCACATAGGGCCGTGGCCCATCGCGCTCACCACCACTATCTGGATCGATCACGACGGCATATCCGGCAAAACGCCCTGATGGCACCATGATCACATCGCCGCGCTTCAGGCCAAGGAGCGAGTCGATGACGGCATCACGCTGATCCAGCCTGCGGCGTTTGGCGCCAGTCTTCTCAGCCTCCTTGAGGCTATTGCGGAGCGCGGCGTACTCCGTGAAGTCGCCCTGGGAGCAGACCATGGCCTCGGCATAGCCTGCCAGCGCCTCATCGCTCTTGCGCAACTGCCGAGCCAGGCCAACGACCGCGCGGTCGGCCTGGAACTGGGCAAAAGATGACTCCAGAAGCTGTCTGGCGCGCTCACGGCCAAATTGGGCGACCAGATTGACCGACATGTTGTAGGTGGGCCTGAAGGAAGACTTCAACGGATACGTGCGTGTTGAAGCCAGCCCGGCGACTGACTTGGGGTCCATCCCCTGTTGCCAGAGCACGACGCCATGTCCTTCGACATCAATCCCCCGGCGCCCAGCCCTCCCAGTCAGTTGGGTGTACTCCCCTGGCGTGATGTCTGCGTGGGTCTCGCCATTCCATTTGGACAATTTCTCGAGTACGACGGATCTGGCCGGCATGTTGACCCCGAGCGCGAGGGTCTCGGTGGCAAAGACCACTTTGCACAGGCCGAGCGCGAAGAGTTCTTCTACGCACTCCTTGAATGTGGGCAGCATCCCCGCATGATGAGCAGCGATCCCGCGGCTGAGACCGTCAAGGAAGTCGTAATAGCCAAGGGCATCCAGATCAGCAGGAGCAAGCTCGCGACAGCGAGCCTCCACAATCTTGACGATCTCGTCGCGTTGTTCGGGCGTGGTCAGCCGTAGTCGAGAGCTCAGACACTGCTGGACCGCAGCCTCGCATCCAGCTCGACTGAAGATGAAGACGATCGCTGGCAAGAGACCTTGGCGATCCAACAACTCCACGACCTCGACCCGACTGGGCACCCAGACCCTGCGGCCATTCCCAACATTGCGACCCCGATTGCTCTGCCCCCGATTGGTCTGGCCACGTCCGGAGCGAGGAGTGCGCCGATCACGCATCTGACGAGATGCCCAGTCATCACGAGCAACCCTTTGCAACTCAGGATTCACCTTTTGTTGGTCGGGGCTCTCGTGGGCATCGTCGTCGGCGAACAGATCGAGGAGCCGACGGCCGACCACCACGTGCTGATAGAGAGGCACCGGCCTGGTCTCTTCGACGATGGTCACGGTCTCACCCCTGACCGTCTCAAGCCACTCGCCGAACTCTTCTGCATTGGACACTGTCGCGCTCAACGCCGCAATGGACACTGAGTCCGGCAGATGGATGATCACTTCTTCCCAGACGGCTCCCCGCGAACGATCCGCGAGATAGTGCACTTCGTCCAGCACGACATAGCGCAAGTCGTTGAGGCTCCGGGAGCCTGCATAGAGCATGTTGCGAAGCACCTCGGTGGTCATCACGACGATGGGTGCCTCGGAATTGATGGCATTGTCGCCGGTCAACAAGCCGACTTGCTCTGGCCCGTGTCGCTGCACCAACTCGGCGTATTTTTGATTTGACAGTGCCTTTATCGGTGTGGTGTAGAAGCACTTGTCACCGGTCGCCAAGGCCAGGTGCGCGGCAAACTCCCCCACAACGGTCTTGCCCGCGCCTGTCGGTGCAGCCACCAAGACTGACCGGCCTGACTCCAAGACTTCGCAGCCGCGGACCTGAAATCCATCAAGAGCAAACGCGTGCTCGCCCCTGAAATCGGCCAAATGGGGGTATTGCGCCCGCTGACGGCTTTGCGCATAGCGCTCAGCAGGACTCGGGTCAGTTGTTTCCCCTGCGGGCCCTTGAGCGTTCATCGAGCTCTACAGGGGTGATTGTTCATCATCAGCCCAATCGGGGTTGAGATCTCTACGTCTACCTCTACGTCGATCAATGAGACGAGCAATCACCTCAGAGGCCATCATCAAGATGACCATGGGGATGGCCAGGAAGAGCATTGAGAAGGGGTCTGTTGAAGGTGTGGCGACGGCAGCAAACACGAACACGGCCAAGATGATCCAGGTGCGATATTGCTTCAACTGTTGACCAGACAAGATCCCGGCAAGACTCAACAGCACCACAAATACCGGGATCTCGAAGGAAACCCCGAAAACGATCAGGGTACGGGTGAAGAAGGAGAAGTACTCATTGAAGTCGACCAGGCTCTTCACATAGTCAGGAGTGAAGCCGATCAACACTTGGAGTGCCTTGGGCATGGTCATGTACCCAACGAATACTCCGAAAAGAAATAGGGGCCCCGCGATTGCGGCGAAGAGATAGCTCCATCTGCGTTCGTTCTTGTGCAGGGCTGGAAGCACGAATCCCCAGATCTCAGCAAGCCACCAAGGACTTGCGATCAACAATCCAGCCAGTCCGCAAAGCTTCAGCTGGAGCAAGATCGGCCCGCCCACACCCGAAATGATCAGCTCGCTGTCGGTCTTCTTTCCCAGTGCCTGCATCGCTTGGTGATAGGGGTGGGTGATCACGTCTCGGATCGGCGTGTAGAAGAAGAACGCCACGATTACGCAAACGATGATCACGACCATGCTGCGCAGGATGCGAGCACGCAATTCGCGAAAATGGTCTACGAGCGCCATCCGTCCATCTGCGCCGACCGGAGCTTGAGGTGATGCCCTGAACCAAGCCAGGGCATTTGAAAGTGAGGCCACGCCCTAGTCGTCAGGCTTCAGGATTTGCAGAACGCTCCGCGTCAGGTTGGCCCTGGCCGGGGCCGGCGTCCTTCTTGGACTCGAGCTCGGAGGCCGAGTCTGGTTGATCTTCATCGTCGTTGAGCACACCCTTGGTCTCAGCCTTGAAGATCCGAATGGCCCGACCGCTGCCTCGCGCCAGATCTGGCAGCTTGGATGCACCGAATAGCAACACGATGACAGCGAAGATGATCAGGAGTTCAGTAGGCCCCAAGCCTAAGGCCAACGGGATCGGCGTGCTCATGACAGATTGCCTTTCGTGGAGGACTGCTCGCCCTTTGCGGGGCCACTACCAATGCTATCCCCCACCAGGTCGTATTGGGCACGGGCACGCCTGGTGACCTGCTTGAGCCGCTGAGCCAGAGCTATGGGCTCAATGATCACGCCACCGCCACCCAAGCGGGCCATCTGTTGGATCAGCCAGTCCTCACTCACCAGTGGAAGCACGACACGAAGATGTCCGTCAGGGAGGGTTTGGGAGCTGATAGTTGGGTGATAGTCGATGAACCAAGCCGCGTCGGGAGACAATTCGATTACCGCTTCTGGAGCCTGCATCATTTCAAATAGGTCTGCGGGGTCGCGCTCTCGAGGCAACAGGTCAGCGCCAGTGCACTCCTCGCCAGTCAACGCAAGGTCACTCATGCGGTCCAATCTGAACGAACGCCGAGCACCGGCTTGATGACACCAGGCATCCAGATATCGGGCACCGTCTCTGGTGAAGACTTCTACCGGGTCGACACGTCGTCTCGAGAGCTCGTCACGCGAGTCAACCAGATATTCCATGTCAATGGTTTTGCGTTCGGCGATTGCACGTTGCAAGACCGAGATGACATCAAGAGCTTGAGATTGGGCCAAGACCTCGGCTTGGGCAGGTACGTCACCACTTGCTTCTCGCAGCTTGGTGATGGTCTGCTCAATAATCGCTTCGGTTTCGCTGTTGTCTTCTTTGGGAATGAGTTCTAGTGCCACCAAGAGTGCACTGACCTCTGAGCGGGTCAGCCTCATCGGGCGAGCGAGGAAATCCGCATTGCCCAGGTGGACCACGCCCGTGGGGTCGGCCTCCAAGACGTCAATATTGATGTCGATGAAACTTGAGAAATATGCAGATGGCCCGACGTACCACAGCGTCTTGAGGTCTTTCATGATCTGAGCCGGAGAACAAGCGAACTCAGCAGCGAGTTCGTTGACTGAGAGCCGGGTGTGCTGAAGTAGCGGGACCATCGCCAGGAGTCTAGGAACCTGATCTGCACTGCTCATGACGTCTTGCCTCCAGCGATCTGGTCGAGTCGTGCCATGACCTCATTGCGCAACGCCTCCGGAGCCTCGAGGATGACGCGATCACCTTGAGCAAGGATCTCCGCCATCAATGCCTCCTGTTGGGAATACGGCAGCGTGAGACGATCCCAGCTGCCGATTTCGTCTTCCCAAACACACTCCTCGATCTCCTCGGCCCTGCGCCTCAATGAGTTTGCGGATCCAACACGGGCAAGTACCAATGCCATTCCAACAGTCGGCTGAGGAGCTAGTCTGCGAGTCGCTTCGTCGATCACGGACTCAGATGGCAACGTGTAGGTCGCGTGCCGTTTGTCAGTGCTTACGTCACCGATGATCCGAGACAATCGGAAAACCCGCGCCTCGCCACGCGCCAAGTCATGGCCGACGACATACCAACGCCCATATATCGAAAACATCCGCCACGGTTCGACCGTACGCCGTTCAGGCACTTGGCCGGGGCGTTGATAGTCGAAGGTGATCGCCGAGCGGGCGTCAGTGGCCTGCCAAACGTGCACGAAGGCTGGTTCGTCAGTTGGCACCTCAGATTGCAGGTCTGCGAGTTGCCCCAACTGGATTGGCACGCCGGCTGACCTGAGTTTGCGCAGTGCCGCAGCACTGGTGTCACTCAACTCATTGCTGGACCAAGCATTGGCAGCAACCCCGATGAGCGCAACTTCCTCAGCAGTGAACTCGATGGGCGGCAGCTCATAGGCGCCTCTTGAGACGCGATAGCCCACGTCGTCCGCGAAGGCTTCGTCCAACTTCGACAGTTCGAGCGGGATCCCAAACTTCTTGAGCTCTTCCTTGTCACGCTCAAATGTCTTTTCAAAGGCCACGTCACTGAGTGCTCGATAGTCTTCCAAGGATTCACGGATCTGCGCCTTCGTCAGGTGATGGCGTGAGACCAACAACATCACCATGAGATTCATCAAGCGTTCGGACTTCTTCTGGGTCACGTCTACTTCCCCCTCAACCGACGCCCAAGACGTCAACCAGATAGACCAAATGTCTCCCGCCCTTGCCCGGGCTTGCCCCTGACTCGATCGGCACCCGGACCAGAACTCGGCTGCCCTGTGCCGCGCCGAGGATAGCCTTTTGCCAGTCCTGGAGCCCTCCGGCCGAGTCAAAGATGTAGCTCTGCGCGGGATTCGACCAGGTCGTCTCGTCCGGCGATTTCGCACCCCACCTTTGTTTCAGATAGTGCAGCGCCACGATATTGCCAACCTTGATCTTCGGGCCTTCACCTTCGATGAGCACCTTGACCTGGGCTTGTCTGGGCCGCGGCCTCTTTGTTGTGAACTGCAGACGCTGAGGGATTGAACCGGCCAACTCCACTGTTGGCCATTGCCTGCCCGGCGGCTCTTCACGCCCGACCGCTTGAGGCAATATTTCACTGGGTGGCACCCCCATGACATCGACCACCATCACCATCGGATCTCCAGCGTCTACGCCGTATTGCGGTGCTCCCGCCGCTCCGAAGGCATCCTCGCTGGTTGCCTCGATCAGCAGTCGGTCACCACCATGTGCGCCTTGCAAGGCCTGTTGAACCACCGGGAACAACGCCTCAGAGTTGGGTGTGGTGGCCATGGGATGATGGCCCTCGTCATAGGTGCTCAACGCCAACTCGCCAGTGCGCCCATTCACCATGGTGAGGTTGACTACAACCGACTCGCCATTCTGCACTGGTCCGCCATCACCATGAATGACGGTTGAATGCTCAGACTTCGTCAAGTCCAGTGGAGCTGAAAAGTCCAGTTTTGGTAGTTGCCCGAAATCTCCGGTCACCGAGACTGGCTTGGTCTTGCTCTCATGCTGAGCCTGCTGCGCTCCGCAGGCACTGCTCAAGGCAAGAGCCACCGCAACGACCAGTGCAGGCAAATATCCCCGTATCCACATTGGCGCTTGTGTCACATCCCGGCAATCAGTCGTTCGACCCGTTCGTCGTGCGACCGGAACGGGTCCTTGCACAAGACGGTACGTTGCGCTTGGTCATTGAGTTTGAGGTGCACCCAGTCAACGGTGAAGTCACGACGCCTCTCCTGAGCCTTCTTAATGAACTCCCCACGCAGTCTGGCGCGGGTCGTCTGTGGTGGCACGGTCTTGGCCGTGAAGGAGGCAAGGTCGGTGGTGACCCGGGCCACGGCACCGCGCTTCTCCAAGAGGTAATAGAGGCCACGGTCACGGTGAATGTCGTGATAGGCGAGGTCGAGTTGGGCGACTCTGGGATGCTCAAGGGGCAATCCGTGAGTCTCGCGATATCGCTCGATCAATCGGTACTTGATCACCCAGTCGATCTCCCGCTCGACCATTGACAAGTCATCAGAGCCCACGGCCTTCAAAGTGCGCTCCCACAGGTCGAGTACCGACTCGATCAATGGCGTCCGTAGTTGGCGTTGGTCAACGAACTCCAAGACCCTCGACAAATACTCGGCCTGAATGTCCCAGGCACTTGCCTCACGTCCATTGGCGAGTCGGACCAGTCTGCGTCCCGTCATGTCATGGGAGATCTCGCGGATGGCACGGATGGGATTTTCAAGAGTGAGGTCGCGCATTGTGACCCCCTCTTCGATCATGCGTAACACCAAGTCGCACGATGCCACTTTGAGCAAGGTCGTTGTCTCGCTCATGTTGGAGTCACCCACGATCACGTGCAGTCGCCGGAATCTCTCCGCGTCGGCATGGGGCTCGTCTCTGGTGTTGATGATCGGGCGAGATCGAGTGGTGGCAGACGAGACACCCTCCCAGATGTGCTCTGCGCGTTGACTGATTGAGTACGACGCACCGCGCGGTGTCTGGATCACCTTGCCCGCTCCGCAAATGAGTTGGCGGGTGACCAGGAAGGGGATCAGCATGTCGGCTATGCGGGAGAACTCTCCGGACCGTGACACCAAGTAGTTCTCGTGGCAGCCGTAGGAATTGCCAGCTGAATCAGTGTTGTTCTTGAACAGATAAATGTCACCGGAAATACCTTCATCGGCGAGACGTCGCTGGGCATCAACCAACAGACCTTCAAGGATCCGCTCGCCTGCCTTGTCATGGGCAACCAACTCCGTGAGGTCATCACACTCTGGCGTGGCGTATTCAGGGTGGCTCCCAACGTCGAGGTAGAGCCGGGCACCATTGCTCAAGAAGACATTGCTGGATCGACCCCAGCTGACCACTTTGCGGAAGAGATAGCGGGCCACCTCGTCGGGAGACAGCCTGCGCTGCCCATCGAAGGTGCACGTGACGCCGTACTCGTTCTCGATCCCGAATATCCGACGGTCCACCTGACCAGCCTATGTCTCAATCTGTCAAAAGGGGTCAGTTCACCAATCGAGTCGTCAGGAATCAGCGACCGGCTGAGCCAAGATGTCTGCCAGCAGGGTCTCCGGCACCCGTCTAAACTTGCGTGCTTGTGTCCGGGTGCGGTCCAGCACTGCCACCTCGAGTTGTTGGAATGAGATCTCGCGATCACCTGCAGCTGAATGCCCAAGCGCCTGCACAGCCAACTTGATTGCCTCATCGATGGGCAGCTCTGGGCGGTGTCGGTCGTTGAGATAGCCGGTGACTTCTTCAGCGGCGCCACCCATCACTGCAAAATCAGTCTCGTCAGCGACTTGCCCGTCAAAGGTGAGGCGAAAGATCTGGTCTTCCTCAGGTCGATCGCCGACCTCGGCCACGAATATCTCCACCTCATAGGGCTTCTCTCCCCCGCTTGAGAAGATCGACCCGAGTGTCTGGGCATAGGCATTGGCCAGGCCCCTTCCCGTCACGTCACGCCGGTCGTAGGAGTAGCCACGCATGTCTGCCAATCGGACCCCGGCAATCCGAAGATTCTCGAACTCGTTGTAGCGGCCAACTGCTGCGAAAGCGATCCGATCGTAGATCTCTGAGACCTTGTGCAAGGCATGTGATGGATTTTCGGAGACGAACAAGATCCCGTCTGCATAACGCATGCAGGCCACTGAGCGCCCTCTGGCGATGCCCTTTCGGGCAAAGTCGGCCCGATCCTTCATCAACTGCTCGGGTGATACGTAGAAAGGCATACTCATGATTGATTCCTAACGCAGCGGGGCAGCCGGACCATCGGGTCGGTTCATCCGAGCCGAAATGACTTGATCGGCGATCTGGGCCACTTCAAGATCAGGCATCCGGCGCTGACCTTCAGCAGTGATCACGTTGACCACCGGGAAGATCCGTCTGGTGAGATCGGGGCCGCCTGTGGCCGAGTCGTCGTCTGCGGCGTCGTACAGGGCCTGGATGACCGCAGTGACGCACTCTACTTCGCTCAGATCATCACGATAGAGCTTCTTGAGGGAGCCCCGTGCAAACACCGAACCGGACCCAACTGAGTGGAAGGAAGTCTCCTCATAACGACCACCAGTAACGTCGTAAGAGTAGATCCGACCCTTGAGCGTCGAGTTGTCAAAGCCGGCAAACAGGGGCACGACCGCAAGTCCTTGCATTGCCATCCCCAAGTTGCCTCGAATCAGTGCAGAGAGCCTGTTGGCCTTGCCATCCATGGACAACGTGGTGCCCTCGATCTTCTCGTAGTGCTCGAGCTCGACTTGGAAGAGGCGCACCATTTCGACCGCAATCCCAGCAGTGCCGGCGATCCCGACACACGAAAACTCATCGCCGGGAAAGACCTTCTCGATGTCCCGTTGAGCAATCACATTGCCCATGGTGGCTCGCCGGTCGCCAGCCATCACCACACCACCGGCGAATGTGGCTGCCACGATGGTGGTCCCATGAGGCGCGAGCAGACTGGCATCACCAACAGGCAGGGTGTCCGCGGTCGGCAATACAGCAGGATTCACCTGCATCGCGAACTCCGCAAACGAAGGCAGTCCAGGTGTCAAATAGGCACTAGGTAGACGATCACCCACAGGTTGATTCACTCGCCCCCCTTTTGGATGAATGACTTCACGAAGTCTTCGGCATTCGACTCGAGGACTTCATCAATGTCACCCAAGATTGCATCAATGTCCTCATCGAGCTTTTCCTTGCGCTCCGAGATCGTCTCGGACGGGGCTGCAACTTCATCGGCTACGGCCTCCTCTTGAGACTTCCGTGGATGCTTTTGTTCTTGGCTCATGACTCCTCCTGGCCATACCTACGCGTGGTCATCCAACAACCACCAAGACGAGCCTATCCTCATCAACTACGAGTGAGTTCCTCAAACAGGCCCAAAGCCGTTGCATGTCGGGAAAAGAGATCGCCCACATGGGCCTCACTGCCCTTGAGCGGATCCAACGTGGGGACACGCTGCAGCGAGTCATAACCATCCAGGTCGAAGATCACGGAGTCCCAAGAGGCCGCTGCCACCTGGTCTGGATACTGGGACAGACAACGACCACGGAAATAGGCGCGTGTATCACGGGGCGGCTCATGCATGGCCTCTTCAATCTCCGAATCACCAAGCAACCGCCGCATCCTCCCCGACTGAACGAGCCGATGATAGAGGCCCTTTTCGGGACGCAGGTCGTGATACTGCAGATCCACAAGGTGCAATTTGGCATCATCCCACCCAAGTCCATCACGCTGTTGGTAAGAGCGTAGGAGGCGCAGTTTTGCCACCCAGTCAAACCGGTCGGCGCAAAGCATCGGATCGACGGCTAGCAACTCAAGGGCTTCCTCCCAAAGGAGGAGCACCTCTTTGGTGTGCTCATCTGCGGAAGACCCAACGAAATCCTGGGCCATCCGCAGATAAGCCTGTTGCAGAGCCAATCCGGTCAATTCACGCCCATCCTTGAGTAGCACCGCAGCCTTCAGGGTGGGGTCATGGGATATCTCCTTCAATGCCGCCACAGGCGCGGTCAGGGCCAGGTCGTCTAAGGGATATCCGGCCTCGATCATGGCAAGCACAATCGAGGTCGTTCCTACCTTCAACAACATGGCGTGCTCACTGAGATTGGCATCTCCAATGATCACGTGAAGGCGACGAAATCGCGTTGCATCGGCATGGGGCTCATCGCGAGTGTTGATGATTGGCCTCTTCAGCGTGGTCTCCAGGCCAACTTCAACCTCGAAGAAGTCGGCCCTTTGGCTCAGTTGAAACCCATGGCCACCTCCTTCTTGCCCCAGGCCTACCCTGCCCGCTCCACAGATGACCTGCCTGGACACGAAGAAGGGCGTCAGATGGCGCACCAAATCATTGAACGGTGTCTCCCGGTTAACCAAGTAGTTCTCATGCGCCCCATAAGAGGCTCCTTTGTTGTCGGTGTTGTTCTTGTAGAGCACCAAATCGGGCGGTTCGACCGCGGCAGCGAAACGCGCCGCGTCAAGTGCGATCTGATCCCCAGCCTTGTCCCACAACACGACATCCCGAGGATTGGTGCACTCGGGAGTGGAGTACTCCGGGTGCGCGTGGTCGACGTACAACCTGGCCCCGTTGGTCAAAATCACGTTGGCCAGACCAAGATCCTCGTCGGTCAACTGGCTGGGATCAGCAACGGAGCGAGACATGTCGAAGCCACGGGCATCGCGCAGCGGAGATTCTTCTTCAAAATCCCATCTGGCACGTCTGGCCTTCAAAGTCGCGGAGGCGTAGACATTGACCAGACGTGTGCTGGCCACCATCGGGTTGGCATGAGGAGAGCCGACCACGGAGATCCCGAACTCGGTCTCGGTGCCCATGACCCGTCGTACACTCATGAACGCACCTCGATCTCAGGAGCCCAAGCAAGCACCGCGCTGCACGTCACTGGTTCACAGGTACTGGCCGGTATTGGACACATTGTCGATTGACCTACCGGGCTCGGTGCCCTGCTTGCCGTTGACCAGGGTGCGGATGAACACGATCCGCTCCCCCTTCTTGCCGGAGATGCGCGCCCAGTCATCGGGGGTGGTCGTGTTGGGCAGGTCTTCGTTTTCCTTGAACTCATCGCCGCACGCTTGCATCAGATGGGCGACTCTGAGCCCCTTCTGGGAGTACTCGATGAAGTCCTTGATCGCCATCTTCTTTGCACGGTCGACGATATTTTGGATCATTGCGCCTGAGTTGAAATCCTTGAAGTAGAGCACTTCCTTGTCACCATTGGCATAGGTCACTTCAAGGAATCGGTTCTCCTCCTCTTGTGAATACATCCGCTCCACGGTCGCGGTGATCATCGCGCTGATGCAGCGCTCTGGATCATTGCCAAACTCCGCCAAGTCATCAGCATGCAGTGGCAGTTGCGTGGTGAGATATTTGCTGAAGATGTCGCGTGCGGCCTCGGCATCTGGGCGTTCGATCTTGATCTTGACGTCAAGGCGGCCGGGCCTCAAGATCGCGGGATCGATCATGTCTTCTCGATTGGAGGCTCCAATCACGATGACATTCTCAAGGCCTTCAACGCCGTCAATCTCGCTGAGGAGTTGGGGCACGATCGTGTTTTCGACATCGGATGACACCCCCGAACCTCTGGTGCGGAAGAGCGAATCCATCTCGTCGAAGAAGACAATCACGGGCGTGCCACCATTGGCCTTTTCGCGCGCTCGTTGGAAGACCAATCGAATGTGCCGCTCGGTCTCTCCGACGTACTTGTTGAGCAACTCTGGTCCCTTGATGTTGAGGAAGTAGCTCTTGCCCTCGTGACCGGTACGGTCAGCCACCTTCTTGGCCAAGGAGGCGGCGACGGCCTTGGCGATCAAGGTCTTGCCGCAACCTGGCGGCCCATAAAGCAACACTCCCTTCGGTGGTGTGAGGGCGTGCTCCTTGTAGAGGTCGGGATAGAGATATGGCATTTCGACTGCATCTCTGATCAGCTCGATCTGGCCGCCAAGCCCACCAATGTCTTCATAGGCGATGTCGGGCACCTCTTCAAGGACGAGTTCCTCGACCTCGGACTTCGGCACCCGCTCATAGACATATGCAGACTTCACATCCAGCAACAGGCTGTCGCCAGCGCGCAAGGTAATCTCTCGCAACGGGGCTGCGACTCGGACCACCCGCTCTTCGTCGGCGTTGGCGATCACCAAGGCACGTTCGCCATCGGCCAACATCTCCTTGAACATGACCACTTCGCCAACGGTCTCGAAGTCCAGAGCCGCCACGACATTGAGCGCCTCGTTGAGCATCACCTCTTGCCCTCTGGTCATCGCATCGGTATCCACGCCAGGGCTGACATTGACTCGCAACTTGCGGCCGCCGGTCAACACGTCAACGGACTTGTCTTCATTGGCTTGCAGGAAGGTGCCGAAGCCAGCCGGAGGTTGGGCCAACCGATCAACCTCTTCCTTGAGGGTGACGATCTGCTCGCGTGCATCTCGAAGGGCACGAGCCAGCCGCTCGTTTTGAGAAGTCACCGACGACAAAGAACGTTGGGTTTCATTGAGCCGTTGCTCAAGGGCAAATGCGCCTGCGCGAGTAGTCCGCGGGCTGTCTTTCAACCGCGCCAACTCAGCCCTGAGCGCGGCCACGTCCTGCTCAAGCTCTTGTCTGGTCTGATCACCTGAATTTGACACGCGATCGCACCTCCCAATCCTCTTCTATCGACACTAGCCAATGCTCGTACATAAGTAGGGTGGATTTGACGCATCTGCCTTGAACAAAGTGTCTTCAGGTTGCCGAGGCTCCTTGAAACAGCTCAGCTGTCAACGGGCTGGTCAACTGCTGAAGGGGGTAGTCCAACAGGCCTTGGCCCCTGGTAGTCCACCCCATACGCCCCAGGAGCCGGTCTGCGCTTCTTGACGGGCGCTTGGTTGCCGGGCGCCATTCGTCGTGCTGTCACCAAGAAGCCGGTGTGCCCGTTCATCTTGTGACTGGGCCGCACCGCCAAACCTTCAACATGCCATTCACGCACGAGGGTCTCCCAGGGCAGGGGCTCGGTGAACTCGCCATGCGCACGCAGAGTCTCGGTGATGCGCCCCAACTGGGTGGTGGTGGCCACATAGGCCACCACAATCCCGCCCGGTGCCAGGCAGTCAGCAACCGCGGGCACGCACTCCCACGGAGCCAGCATGTCGAGCACAACACGATCGATTGATCCTGGCTCGTGACATCGCCCCAACTCCTCGGCCAAGTCACCGACAGTCAACTGCCAGGCAGGGTGAACTCCGCCGAAGAATTGGTGCACATTTTGCTTCGCAATATCGGCGAACTCCTCACGGCGCTCGAAGGAGGAAACCAACCCATCGGGGCCGACTGCACGCAGAAGAGAGCAGGTCAATGCACCGGAGCCGACTCCCGCCTCAACGACCCGGGCCCCTGGGAACATGTCTGCCATCGCCACGATCTGTGCGGCATCCTTGGGGTAGACCACCGCTGCTCCCCTCGGCATCGAGACAACGAACTCACTCAGCAGCGGCCGGAAGACCAGGTACTCGCCCCCCGAAGTCGAGGCGATGGAGAAGCCCTCGTCTCGGCCGATCAAGTCATCGTGGCTGATGCCCCCCCTGTTGGTGTGGAAGGTCTTGCCCACTTCCAAACAGATGTTGTGCTTGCGGCCCTTCGCGTCGACCAACCGCACCCACTCACCCGCGGCGAGTGGCCCTCGGCGTACTCCCGACCAGTCGTTGTGATTCAAGCCTTGCCTTTCATCATGACCGCGAAAACCCGGTCAACATCTTCGATATTTAGAACGCCGTAAATCGACCCGTCTGGCTCGACCAATAGGTAGTCGGTCGCCGGGCTTTCAGAGATCGACTTGATCAGGTCTTCACCCACGAGGTCGGCGCGAAGCACCAAGCTTTGGTCGAAGGATCGCGACACATTTGCGACGCTGACCCAGGCACGGCGCTCCTCAGGCACTGCAGCCAACGAAGCTTCGTTCACAATCCCTGAGATCTGGCCGTCACCCGAGGTCAACACGATCGCTCCCGCCTGATCGGCCCGAGCTCGGCGTACGGCTTCACCGACGGAGAGGTCTTGGGGCACCGTGATCGTGCGACGGGCCAAATTGCGAGCAGACAGTGCCGGCAGTCGGCGCCGCAGCCGAGCGTCCATGAGCGACGCAGAGGCCCCTGACCACAGGAAAGCAGCGATGATGCCCGCCATGAGCACGTCAACCAGGCTTACCCGAAGGCCTAGGATCTGCAGCACCAATACGGTCACGAGGGTGAGTACCGCTGCTATCCGCCCACCCCATGCAGCCACCACTGTGCCCAGATGTTGATCTCGCAAGCCACCCCAGACCATCGCACGTAGGACTCGTCCGCCATCCAGCGGCAGGCCGGGCACGAGGTTCAAGACGCCTACCAACAGATTGGCTCCCGCCAATGCCTGAAGCGCCAACAGAATCAGGCCATCGGGAGCAATCAGCGCACCTGCGAGCGCCAACATCCCGATCCCGATCGAGGTAAGCGGGCCGACGACCGCGATCGCAAACTCCTGCCAAGCAGTCTTGCTGGCTGATCCGATCTGGGTGACTCCGCCCAAGAAGTCCAGTTGGATCGCATGCACCTCCATCCCGAATGCCCGGGCCACCAAGGCATGAGAGATCTCATGAAGAAGTACGGACAAATACAGAAGCACCGCAAAAGCAACACCAGCGAGATACTTGAGTGGCCCCAAACCTGGACGCACTGAGTCGACTGCCGGAGCCATGAGCACTGCAATGATCAAGGCCAGGATGAACCACGAGGCCCGGACGAGCACATCGATGCCGGCGATTGTGCCGATCTTGATCGTGCCCGGAGGGCGACCCATTCCAGGGGCGTGCGATGGATCTGACTCGGGCTTCACGAACCCAACGCTAGCTGGTCAGGAGTTGTCACTCGACTCACGCCGCCGGGACACCAGACCTTGCAACTCCTTGAGGCTCACGGTCGTGAGCGAGCTGACGAGGTGGAGGCTCGGCTTGGGGTCCACGGAAACACGATGTGGGACGGCCAGGACTTGACAGCCAGCAGCGGCTGCGGAAGCACAACCTGTAGGGGAATCCTCAATGGCAACCGCGTCTTCAGGCCGCACGTCCAGCAGCGACATGGCCTGCAGATAGGGATCTGGGTGAGGCTTGCCTCGAGACACCTGGTCTCCTGCGACAACCACCTCAAAACTGCCTGATGGCATGGCCGCGATGATCGGGTCCACAAAACTCGAATACGACATCGTTACCAGGGCGGTAGGGATTTGAGCCGCCTTGATCTCCTTGAGCAACTCCATTGCTCCGGGACGCCAGGGGAGCTCCCCCTGGAGTTTGGTGACGACCATCTCCAAGATCTCGTCACGGATCTGCCATGGCTCCAGATCTTCGATCCCCATGTGCTTCTTGGCATAGGCAGCCGCGTCGAGAAGATCAAGACCAACGAGATTCAGGGCATGCTCTTCAGTCCACGGGGCGTCATATCTCGCCGCCATCTCAAATTCACACTCAAACCAATAGGGCTCGGTGTCCACGAGCGTGCCATCCATGTCCCACAGGACTGCCTTCAAAGGCACCGGTCAGTCCTCAGGGTCATAGGCCAGATTTGCAGACAGCCACCGCTCGGCCTCAGACAGGGTCCAGCCCTTTCGCAAGGCGTAGTCCTCGACCTGATCCTTGCCCAGCCGACCGACCACGAAATATTGGGATTCTGGGTGGGAGAAATACCAGCCGCTCACGGCAGCACCAGGCCACATGGCCATCCCGTCGGTCAACTCGATGCCGGTATTTGCATGTACGTCGAGCAGCTCCCAGAGGGTCCGCTTCTCGGTGTGGTCGGGACACGCGGGATAGCCAGGGGCTGGTCTGACCCCTTTGTAGGACTCGGCGATCAAGGCTTCATTGTCCAGATCTTCATCGGGCATGTAGCCCCAGTGCTCCATCCGGACACGTTGGTGCATGCGCTCCGCGAAGGCCTCTGCCAGACGGTCGGCCACCGACTCCAGGAGGATGGCCGAATAGTCGTCCAGTTGCTCCTTGAACTCCATGATCTTCTCACCAGAACCGAGCCCCGCGGTCACCGCAAAGCCACCGACATAATCTGCGATGCCGGTCTCCTTCGGAGCGACAAAATCTGAAAGCGCCTTGTTGGAGATGCCTTCGCGATGTTGGCCTTGTTGACGAAGATGATGCAGATTGACGAGCACCTCATCACGTGATTCATCGGTGTAGATCTCAACATCGTCACCGATGGCGTTGGCCGGGAAGAAGCCGATCACCGCATTGGCCCGCAACCATCCTTCAGCGATGACCTTGTCGAGCATTTCCTGGGCATCGTCGTACAGTCGCCGGGCCGCCTCGCCGGTGGCCGGGTTGTTCAAGATGTCGGGGAACTTGCCCTTCATCTCCCAGGCATTGAAGAACGGCTGCCAGTCAATGAACTCGCGCAGCTCGGCCAAGTCATATTCGGTGAAAACGTGGACGCCCGGCTGCTTCGGTGCTGTCGGCCGGTGCGTAGACCAGTCGATCTTGGGTTTGTTGGCCCGGGCATCTGCAATCGACAACATGGGTCGGTCGTGCTTGGCCGCGTGGCGCTTGCGCAAGGCGTCGTAGTCAGCCTTGGTCTCGGCCAACAACTGCTCGCGGCGATCGTCGGACAACAGCGCCGAGGCCACTGGCACCGACCGTGACGCATCCTTCACCCAAAGGACAGGTCCGTGATACTTGGGCGTGATCTTCACAGCAGTGTGCGCGCGAGATGTGGTCGCTCCACCGACCAGCAATGGAATCTCAAAGCCCTGTCGCTCCATCTCAGCCGCGAAATTCGCCATCTCGTCAAGGGAAGGCGTGATCAGGCCCGACAGGCCCACCAGGTCAGCGTCCACCTCCTTGACGGTGTCCAAGATCTTCTGAGCCGGCACCATGACCCCGAGATCAATGACTTCGTAGTTGTTGCACTGCAAGACCACACCGACGATGTTCTTGCCGATGTCATGCACGTCTCCCTTGACGGTCGCCATCACGATCTTGCCATTGGTACGGCTCTCATCGCCTGGTTGCTTCTCGTCTTCGATGAACGGGATCAGATAGGCAACAGACTTCTTCATCACCCTGGCCGATTTGACCACTTGTGGCAGGAACATCTTGCCTGCACCGAAGAGGTCACCGACGACGTTCATGCCATCCATCAAGGGGCCTTCGATCACCTCAATGGTGCGTCCACCACGCTCATTGACCAAGGTTCTCAGCTCTTCGGTGTCTTCCTCCACGTGACTGTCAATGCCCTTCACGAGGGCGTGGGTAATCCGCTCTGCCACGGGCAGGGTGCGCCACTCAGACTGCTCCTCTTCGGCTTGATCGCCCTGCTTGTTGTGTGCTTCGGCGATCTCAAGCAAACGATCAGCTGCATCGGGGCGACGGTTGAGGATCACATCTTCGATTCGCTCACGTAGCTCAGCGTCGATTTCGTCATAGGGCACCAGCGCTCCGGCATTGACGATGCCCATGTCAAGGCCAGCCTTGATCGCATGGAACAGGAAGACCGCGTGGATTGCCTCGCGAACCGGGTTGTTGCCTCGGAAGGAGAATGAGACATTCGAGATGCCACCTGACACAAGTGCCCCAGGTAGGTTTTGCTTGATCCAGCGGGTCGCCTCAATGAAGTCAACGCCATAGTTGGCGTGCTCCTCAATGCCAGTCGCAACCGCAAAGACATTGGGGTCAAAGATGATGTCTTCCTTGGGGAAGCCAACCTCATCGACGAGTACGTCATAGGCGCGCTTGCAGATCTCTTTGCGCCGTTGCAGATTGTCTGCCTGCCCATCTTCGTCAAAGGCCATCACGACTACAGCTGCGCCGTATTTGCGGCAGAGCCGAGCTTGAGCGATGAAAGGCTCCAGGCCTTCCTTCATGGAGATTGAGTTGACGATTGGCTTGCCCTGGATGCAGCGCAATCCGGCTTCGATAACCTCCCACTTGGAGGAGTCGACCATGATCGGCACTCGACTGATGTCAGGCTCACTGGCAATGAGCTTGACGAATCGATCCATCGCGGCAACGCCGTCGATCATCCCCTCGTCCATGTTGACGTCAATGACTTGAGCGCCGACCTCGACCTGTTGGGCCGCCACTGACAGTGCGGTGTCGTAGTCCTGCTCCTTGATCAACTTGCGGAAGCGTGCGGAGCCGGTGATATTGGTGCGCTCGCCGACGTTGACGAAGAGCGATTCCTCGGTGATGTTGAGTGGCTCCAAACCAGACAGGCGCATTGCCGGGGCGATCACGCTCGGCTTTCGCGGTGCCTGCCCGGCAACCGCCTCCGCGATGGCGTTGATATGACCAGGTGTCGTGCCACAGCAACCACCAACGAAATTGAGCAGCCCAGCAGAGCCGAACTCCTCGATCACTTCCGCCATCTGAGCGGGAGTCTCGTCGTACTCACCAAAAGCATTGGGCAACCCTGCGTTGGGATAACAAGATACGAAGCAGTCGGCCACCCGAGACAGTTCAGCAAGATATGGCCGGATCTCTCGCGCACCCAAAGCGCAGTTCAATCCGATCGCGAGCGGACGGGCATGTCGCATGGAGTTCCAAAAGGCCTCTGTGACCTGACCCGACAGGGTGCGACCTGAAGCGTCTGTGATCGTGCCTGAGATGATCACCGGCCATCTGCGCCCTCGCTGCTCAAACAGGGTCTCGAGCGCGAAGATGGCGGCCTTGGCGTTGAGGGTGTCGAAGATGGTTTCGATCAGGAGGAGATCGGCGCCACCATCAACCAAGCCTTGAGCCTGTTCAAGATAGGCATCCACCAGCTGCTCATACGAGATATTGCGCATGCCCGGGTCGTTTACGTCGGGCGAGATCGAAGCAGTTCGGTTGGTGGGCCCAAGGCCCCCAGCCACGAATCTGGGTCGATCAGGGTCTGCGGCAAAAGCCTTGTCTGCCGCCGCGCGCGCCAACTTCGCAGCTTCGTAGTTCATCTCATAGGAAAGCTCTTCCATGCCATAGTCGGCCTGGGAGATGCGTTGCGCGCTGAAGGTGTTGGTGGCGACGACATCAGCCCCGGCATCCAAATAGGCAGCATGAATGCTCTCGATGATCTCTGGCTGACTGAGGCTCAAGAGATCAGAATTGCCCTTGACCTCGCTCTCCCAATCGGCGAAGCGCGCCCCACGAAAACCTGATTCATCAAGCTGATGCCCTTGAATCATCGTGCCCATCGCCCCATCGATCACCAGCACCCGCTCGTGCAAGAGTCGAGTGAGTTCTTCAGTTGCGTCGGGACGCTCGTTCGATGGGAAGTCAGGCCGTGGGGTGGTCAAGTTCTCTCCAATCAATTGCGCATTACGCCGTTAGGCCCCATTGGATGTCCACAAGCGAATTGTGAGGGGTGCCACAAGTACCTTCCACCATAGTTGTTTCATCAACTTTCGGCTGGGCTTGGTCACATCTTGGCCAACTACAGAACCAGACAGAACGGGAAATGTCTTACGGCAGGGGTTAGCCTGAACCCGATGATCGAATATTCAGCGACGCCGAGGCTGATCGACCCGGTCTTGGTCTGTGCCTTCCAGGGTTGGAATGACGCTGCCGGAGCTGCATCGGATGTCATTGATCATCTGATCACCACTTGGCAGGCGACCCAGATCGGTGCTTTCGACCCAGAGGACTACTACGACTATCAGGTCAACCGCCCAGTCATCACGATTGATGACGCGGGGATGCGGCAGCTTACCTGGCCAAGCACTCGCATCTACGTGGCCCGACCGCCGGGTGCTTTGCGCGATGTCATCTGTGTGCAAGGGATTGAGCCAAATATTCGTTGGCGTGCCTTCACCGCAGAGATCCTGGAGCTCGCCGAAACACTCTCCACCAGTTTGTTGGTGAATCTCGGCTCATTGCTTGCGGACGTGCCACGTTCGCGGCCCATGAGAGTGACCGGCAGTGCCAGTGAAGTCGATCTCGAAGACCGACTAGGGTTGCCTCCGTCCACTTACGAAGGCCCAACGGGCATCCTTGGAGTGATCAACGAAGCCTGTGCCCAAGTAGATCTGCCTACAGTGAGCTATTGGGCTGCTGTGCCGCACTATCTGCCTCAAGGCCCAAATCCGAAAGCCAGCTTGGGGCTCATTGCCAGTCTGGAAGACCTGCTTGACATCTCGATCGAACTTGGTGACCTGCCCGAGGAGGTTCAGGCGTGGGAGCGCGGCGTGGCTGAACTGATTGATGAAGACGAAGACCTTCATGACTATGTGCGCTCTTTGGAGGAGGCACACGACACGGCGGGTCTTCCAGAGGCATCCGGCGACGAGATTGCCCGAGAGTTCGAGCGTTATCTCAAACGTCGCAATCGGCCGGAATCCTGAGTCGCCAGCCAGCTAGAGGGTCAGGCCTAAGGAAGAGGCCACCAGGTCACGGATCTGTTCCTGCCCCGACTGACTATGGCCACCTTGGATTGTGCTCAGCGCCCACTGGTCCACGGCTCGAAGTGCACGTGGCGCATCCAGGTCCTCAGCCAAGGCGCGTTGTACCTCGACCACCACCGGGCCTGCATCTGCGGTGCTGGTTGCGTTGATGGCTGCTTGCCAGGACCTCAGGCGCTCATGGGCCTGGCTCGCATCAGAATCCAGCCACTCCCAATCAGAACGGTAATGGTGATTGAGCAAGGCCAGCCTGATCACGCGGGGATCCACTCCTTGAGCACGCAACTGGGAGACCAACACCAGATTGCCCTTGGACTTCGACATCTTCTCGCCATCAAGTCCCACCATCCCGGCATGGGCGAAGCAAAGTGCGAATGGGCTGGTTGGCGACAAAGCATTCGCTTGGGCAGCACTCATCTCATGGTGAGGAAAGACGAGGTCGGAACCACCCCCTTGCACTTCGAAGGCCGTGCCCAGATAGTGACGGGCGATGGCAGAGCATTCGACGTGCCACCCGGGACGTCCGCTTCCGAATGGACTCTCCCAGGCGGGCTCACCTGGCCTCTCGGCTTGCCAAAGCAAACAGTCGAGTGCGTCCTCCTTGCCCGGACGCTCTGGATCACCGCCACGCTCAGCGAACAAACTGCGCATCTGCTCATCCTCGAAGCCAGACACGGCTCCAAATGATGCGACTGAGTGTGACCTGAAATAGAGGTCCCGGTCGACGCGATAAACCATGCCCGCGTCCTGCAATTCTTGGATCATCTCAATCACCAGCGGGATCGACTCGACAGCTCCGATGTAATCCCTCGGCGGGATCACTTCAAGGGCTTCCATGTCTTCGCGGAAGAGCGCAATCTCAGACTCCGCCAACGAGGTCCAATCAACTCCAGTCGCCTGAGCCCGTTCGAGCAGCGGGTCATCGACATCGGTGACATTTTGGACGAAGTCCACAGCGATGCCGGCGTTTCGCCAAGCTCGATTCAGCAGATCAAAGGCCACATAAGTGGCTGCATGCCCCATGTGAGTGGCGTCGTACGGCGTTATCCCGCAGACATACATGCGCGCCCTGGCATCAGTGCCGGGTAGAGCAAGCATGCTGTGGGAAGCGGTGTCATGGATCCGTGGAACTGGAGCCAGGACAGTGGATCGAGGCAGCTTTGGTTCCTTCCACGATTGCATGTCGTGAGCCTAACCAACCCCTGGTGTCCACGGTCACATCGGTGGCCATGGCAATGCCGGCCAATCTGCAGGGGCCCGCGGCATCACGCGGTTTCGGATGGTGCGCCGTACGCGTTGTGCCAGGGCAGCTACTTCCTGGCTGGTCAATGCCAACTCCAGTTGTGCACCTAGGCCGGCGTCCAACTCCTCAAGGAGGGCGGTCAACGACTCAAGGTAGTCGTCTGGGATCAGGCGATCGCTGAATCCCCACAGAATGGTGCGCAGTTTGTCGCGATGATGAAAACACAGTCCGTGGTCGATGCCGAAGCGCTGCCCATCTGTCTGGGCCAATATGTGACCTCCCTTGCGATCAGTGTTGTTTGTGATCAAATCGAAGATCGCCATCCGGAACAATGCCGATGAGTCCTCGTGGGCCAAGACCAGCTGCCTGCCGTGCGAGTCGGTCGCCTCCAAGACAGGCAAGTAGCCGTGGGGGATCTGATCGGCCTCAGCTATCAGGGCTGGGAAATCGTCTTCTGAGGTGTCGATCCAGCGTTGCACGACGCCCATCCCATAGGGGCCGTCGCGAAGCACTGTGTCGGGGACAATGCCCCAACCGAGCGATTGCGAAACCAGCCAGGCGGAATGCTCTCGGTGCGCAAGGGTGCCATCAGGGAAGTCCCACAGGGCTCGTTCGCCCGAGATCGGCTTGTAGGCACACTGCAATCCGCTGGGCAAACGACATAGGTAGGTCTCATTTGAGGCGGGTCGGACCAGCCCCAGAACCTCCAGTTCTCCCTTCTGAAGATCTCGCAGCGCTTTGTTCAACCAAGCCTCCGATGGAAACCATTTGCGCGCACACACAGATGACCCTCTGCATCCAGGGGACGCCCGCAGAAGATGCAAGGGGGCCGCCCGGCAGCCACCAAACGTTGGGCCCGCTCAGCGAACGCCGTGGCCTGTGCCGGAAGGAGATGCACAGCGAGCACCTCTGGGCTTGTCTCCTCAGCCGAGTAGGCCTCGATGACCACTCGATGGCCTTGGCCATCCCACGAAAGCTGGATTGTGCCCACTCTGAACTGATCGACCAGTGGTTGCTCAAGTGGACCGTTGTCCACCCCGCCCAAATACTCGTTGTCAGACCCAGCAGCGGAATTGCTTGGCGAAACTTGTTCGAGCAGGTCGTTGATCTTGTCGGCCAGGATCAGCACCTGTTCCTTCTCCACACTCACCGACGTGATCATGCGGCCACTGCGCGCTTGGAGGAAGAAGGTGCGTTGGCCTGGGACTCCAACCACCCCTGCGACGAATCGCTCCGGTGGGTCGTAGAGGTGCACCAGCGAGTTGTCACTCATTGCCCACCTCCCACAGTCGCCCCTCGAACACGTCCGGGGTCACTGGTCGGCCGCAAGAGGTCTGCCAACCCTCCAGAGGTGGTGTTCATTGCCAGCACGTAGGGGCGCTCAGGGGTGTAGCGGATCACCGAAAGGCTGGCGGGACTCACCAAGATTCGTTGGAATGCATCAAGGTGCGCACCCAATGCCTCGTTCAACAGGGCCTTGATGATGTCGCCATGCGAGACTGCCAGCCAGATCGAATCCTCACCCTGCGCCTCGGTGACTTCACTGTCAATCCGGCGTACGGACAAGACTGCACGGGTGGCCATCTCGCTCACCGACTCGCCATTGGGAAATCGGGCTCTCGTAGGGTGGACCTGCACAGTGCGCCACAGATCCTCAGCGGCCAAGTCCTTGACCTGACCTCCCGTCCAATCTCCGTAGTCACACTCATCGAGACCCGGCTCAACGGCCACCTCATGATCGGGAGCCAGTAGACCGGCAGTCTGGAGGCAGCGCTGCATCGGGCTCGACACCACTCGGCTCAGCTCGAGGCCTTCCAATCGAAGCTCTGCCGACCGAGCCTGGGCGATTCCTTGTTCATCCAGACCAATGCCAGCGGTCCGGCCCGCGAGGATCCCTGATGCGTTGGCGGCAGTCCTGCCATGTCTGGCGAGAATCAAAATGGCCATGAAGTGGAGACTACGCCGTCAGCCCAGACTCATCCTGCGATCAGGTGGCACTCATCACACCAGTGACGAGCAGTCCGATGATCACCAGACCCAAGCCAACCCGATATGGCACAAACCAACTGATCGAGTGGTGGGCCACAAACTTCAACAGCCAAGCAACTGAGGCATAGGCCACCACGAAGGCCACCAGCGTACCCACGATGACCTGGCCCACTCCGATGTCAGAGCCGAAGACATCCTTGAGTTGATACAGGCCTGCAGCAGTCAGGGCTGGGATTGAGAGGAAGAAGCTGATCCGGGTGGCGGCAACCCGGTCAATCCCCAGGAGCAGACCCGCAGAGATGGTGGCTCCCGAACGAGAGACACCGGGGACGAGCGCAATGCACTGCACCGAGCCAATGATCAGCGCATCCTTGAGGGTCATCCGCTTCTCGCTGCGCTCCTGGGTCGCCAACTTCTCAGCCAGCACCATCACTACGCTCCACAAGATCAGGGCTCCGGCCACGACCCACAGTGAACGCAGCGGACCCGTGATGAAGTCCTTGGCCAAAAGGCCCACCACGCCAATGGGTAATGAACCAAAGATGACATACCAGCCCATTCGATGGTCGAGTGTCCCGCGGTACTCGGGCTTGACCAAGCCCTTGAACCAAGCAGTCGCGATCACAACGATGTCCTTGAAGAAGTAGACGAGCACCGCTGTGATGGCGCCCATCTGAATCACGGCGGTATAAGCAGTGATGGCCGGGTCGTCGATCTTCAACCCCAACAGACTCTCGACAAGGGTCAGATGCCCAGTGCTTGACACCGGGAGGAACTCAGTCAGCCCTTCGACAATGCCGAGAATGATCGCCTCGAAGTAGTTCACGTAGGGCACAGTACGGCGTAATGTCGCCGAGCAACCACATGGCACCCGGCGAGCCCTGGTCAAGGCAAGACGTAGGTACGGTTAGCCTTCCCACATGGAGCAGCGATTCCTCGGTCGCAGTGGGCTGTCAGTGTCGCGCCTGGCCCTTGGGACCATGACTTGGGGTAGAGACACCGATGAACACGAGGCTGAAGAGCAATTGTCTGAGTTCGTCAATGCAGGCGGCACTCTCATCGACACTGCATTTGGCTACGCAGACGGCGACTCCGAACGGCTCCTGGGGTCGCTGTTCGGCAAGGCGATCAACCGTGAAGACATCATCTTGGCCACCAAAGCTGGGATCTTCCGCAAGGGTCGTGAGCAGGTCACTGACACCTCCCGCGGTCACTTGATCAATGCGCTTGAGGAGTCTCTTAGACGGTTGAACACCGACCATCTTGACCTCTGGCAGGTGCACATCTGGAGTGATCTGACCCCGATTGAGGAGACTCTCAGCGCACTCGAACATGCCGTGAGCAGCGGCAAGGCCAGATATGCGGGGATCAGCAACTACTCCGGCTGGCAGACAGCTCAGGCAGCGACCCTGCAGAGGGTGCTCCCCGGCCGCACCCCCTTGGTGTCGACGCAGATGGAGTATTCACTTCTCAACCGCGACATCGAAGATGAGGTACTCCCAGCAGCGGATGCGCTTGGGTTGGGCCTGTTGTGCTGGTCTCCCTTGGGTCGTGGCGTCTTGACGGGCAAATATCGCAGCGGGACTCCGGTCAACTCCCGCGGTGCATCAAAGGCTTTCGCGAATTTCGTGGCCCGATATGCAGATGAGCACTCCAGGCGCATAGTCGAAGCAGTCGCCAAGGCCGCTGAAGGTCTGGAGATGAGTCCACTTGAAGTCGCCTTGTTGTGGATCCGAGACCGGCCCGGTGTCACGAGCGCGATTGTCGGTGCCCGCACAGCTGAACAGCTCAGAGCCAGTTTGGCTACCGAGCACATGACTCTCCCACCGGAGATCATCACCGCCCTCGAAGACGTGTCCAGATGAGCCGGTGACAGTGATGACAACTCCCACTGCTTTCGGAGCCGTACGCCGTTCCGGACGGTCACAGTGGAGATCGCTGCGACCGGGGGTCGAGTGGCAGTTTGAGCAGGTCGTGCTGTCGCGTGACTTGTCCAAGTCAGCAGTCACTCGCTTCCTGGTCGAACAGGCAGACACGGGAGGATGGGAGTTGGACAGAGTCCGGATCCGGGCCGACGGCACCAGACGCGTGCAACTGCGCCGCAAGATCATCCGGCAAAGAGCCACAATCTTTCCGATCGAGTGGGGCTAACCAATCTGGTCGAGAAAGCCGTCCAGGACCCTGGCGCCAAACCTGAGCGACTCCATCGGAACTCGCTCATCAACACCGTGAAACAACGCGGTGAAGTCGAGATCCTCAGGCAGCCTCAGTGGGGTGAAGCCGAATGACCTGATCCCTAAGGTGTCAAAATGCTTTGCGTCAGTACCACCGCTCATGAGATACGGAGCGACCAGCGCATCTTGGTCTTGTTCCAGCAATGCCGAAGTCATGGCTTGAGCCAGATCCCCAGTGAAACTGTTTTCCAGAGCTCCCAGCTGCACATCGCTCGTAATCTCGATATCGGGCCCTGCGAGTTGAAATAGGGTCTCAAAGAACTCATCCTCATATCCCGGAAGCATGCGTCCATCAATCCTGGCTTCGGCGACACCGGGCACGACATTGACCTTGTAACCGGCATCCAACATGCTGGGATTGGCTGTGTTTCGGATCGCGGCTCCAAGCATCCTGGCGGCCGGACCAAACTCCGCAATCAGGCTCTCTGCATTCTCGGGGGTTGCGGTGACCTCAGCCAATTCTCCTACCGCGGCCAAGAGCACCTGCATGGTCGGAGTCAACCGAACAGGCCACTCATGGGCACCGATCCGGGCCACTGCTGCACAAAGCCGCGTCACTGCATTGTCCGGATGAACCATGGACCCATGACCGGCGCTCCCCTTTGAATGCAGTCTCAGCCAGGCCATCCCCTTCTCAGCGGCTTCGATCAAGTACAGCCGACGCCCTTTGACCGTCGTACTGAAACCGCCGACCTCTCCAATCGCCTCAGTGACTCCTTCAAAATGCTCACGGCAATGCTCGACCAGATGTCCAGCACCAAGTCCACCTCCCGCCTCTTCGTCGGCGGTGAAGCACAACACGATCGGCCTGCTTGGGAGATCACCTCGTCGAACACGTGCCCGCACGACCGAGAGCAACATGGCGTCGAAGTCCTTCATGTCGACTGCCCCACGACCCCAAACCATCCCGTCCTTGATCTCCCCTGAGAACGGCGCAACCTGCCAATCTGATGACACCGCAGGCACCACGTCGAGATGTCCGTGGATCAACAATGGGTCACCAATATCTCCACCCCAGTGCGCAATCAAAGAGGTCCTACCTGGCTCAGACTCATACAGATCTGAGTGGATCCCTACCTCATCAAGTAGGCCAGCAACGTGCTCAGCGACGGCACGCTCACCAGGACCGGTTGAGTCACCGAAGTTCGAACTGTCGAACCGGATCAACTCTGCACACAGGTTGACCACTTCAGCATCGGGGGCATCCGCCGGATCGTGAGCTTGATCGAAAGAGGCTGTCATGCCCTCAACTCTTACATGCTCCGGGCACAACTCGCTCGCCCCATGTGGACCCGAGTTCGGCCATAACGGCATCCTGCGCTATCGTCTGGAACGCTTCATTTAAAGAGGCGGGCTGTGGCGCAGCTTGGTAGCGCACTTGACTGGGGGTCAAGGGGTCGCAGGTTCAAATCCTGTCAGCCCGACGTTTTGTCGGTATTGTCCACTGAATACTCGTTCCGAGTAATCAGTCCAGCCAAGGAGCGGCCTCAATGGCAACCACAAACCAGACCTGCCGAGACACCGTCGAGAAGTACATCGCGATGCTGACCGACGACTCGAAGACCGGAGCCGACTTCACCGCCCTGTACGCCGAAGGTGCCACGGTGGAAGACCCGGTCGGATCGGCGCAACTCAGCGATGCAGCGGCAATCGAAGAGTTCTACAACGCGATCCCGGCAGATCGGGCAGCAACCCTGCGCGACCTGCGCACGGTCGCAGGAGAGGCTGTCTTCAGCTTCGAACTCACCATGAACTTCCCCGATCACAAGATGACCATCAAGCCATTCGACATGATGGTGATCAACGAATACGGAAAGATCGCCTCGATGCGGGCCTTTTGGAGCGACGAAGACATCACCTTCGGCTGAAGCACGCCTTCACTTCAGAGGGATCCAGCAGCTCCAAGCAGGGAAAGCACCCTCAGCGCTTGCGCTTTTCGCGCGCTTTCACCGTCAGATTGATGGGCGTGCCGACAAAGCCCCACTCTTCACGGAGTTTGCGCTCTACATAGCGAAGATAGCCCGCATCCAGTTTTCCGCTGGTGAAGAGCACGAAAGTTGGCGGAGCGCTCTGCACTTGAGTGCCGAAGAGGATCTTGGGTTGGCGTCCACCCCGAACAGGGTGAGGGTGCTCCGCGACGAGCCGGCCCAGGAATGAGTTGAGCGCCCCGGTGCCTACGCGGGTCTCCCATCCAGACAGTGCCTTGCTCATTGCCGGAAGCAATCGATCCACATGCCACCCTGTGCGGGCGGTGAGGTTGACGCGTGGCGCCCATTGCACCTGCACCAACTCGCGTTCGTATTCACGCTCCAGATAGAAGCGACGTTCCTCATCGACGAGATCCCACTTGTTGAACACAATCACCAGTGCACGGCCAGCTTCCCTGACCAGTTGGATTATCCGCAGGTCTTGTTCGGAGATTGATTGTGAGCCGTCCACGACCAGGATGCATAGTTCGGCGCGCTCGATCGCCGTACTGGTGCGCAGGGATGCGTAGTACTCATGCCCAGAAGCCGTCTTCACCCGCTTGCGGATCCCCGCGGTGTCTATGAAGCGCCAAACCTCGCCCCCGAAGTCCACAAGCTCATCGACCGGATCAACCGTGGTACCCGAAGCATCATCAACGACCGCTCGATCCTCCCCTGCCAATCTGTTCAGCAATGATGACTTGCCAACATTTGGGCGGCCGATGATGGCAATGCGTCGGGGCCCGCCGACTTCCGCATAGGACTGCTCAGGGGCCTCCGGCAGTGCCGCCAGAACTGCGTCAAGCAGATCACCTGAGCCACGTCCGTGCAGAGCAGACACGGGGATCGGCTCCCCAAGGCCGAGATTCCAAAGTCCATAGGCCTCCGCCTCCGTGCGGGCATCGTCAACCTTGTTTGCGGCAAGGACGACCGGTCGCCCGCTCTTGCGCAGGATTTGGACCACAGCTTCATCGGCATCGGTGATCCCGACCGTGGCATCAACGACGAATAGCACCGCGTCGGCCAGAGAAACTGCCAGCTCGGCCTGTCCGGCGATCTGAGCCGCCAAGCCTCTTGCATCGGGATCCCAGCCGCCAGTGTCAACGACCGTGAATGCTCGCCCATTCCAGTCCGCGTCGTAGGAGACTCGATCACGGGTGACACCGGGACGGTCCTCAACCACTGCTTCGCGGCGGCCGATCATTCGGTTGACCAAGGTGGACTTGCCGACATTGGGTCGGCCCACCACAGCCACTACAGGTAGTGCGAGTTCAGCCATGAGTTGAGTCTCCCAAGGGGCCGGGAAGGGACATGCCAGTCAGGTCCTGAGCACGATCCACAGTGGCGATGAGTGCTTGCTTGACAACTTCAGTCGCCTCATCAACGGTGCTCTTTTGTCGCGGAAAAGGGATCGCGTCGAATCGAAGCGGATCACCATAAGAAAGGGAGATCCGGGTGCCTTTGGGCGGCACATAGCCCTTGTGCTCACCGGGGGCTCGAGTGCCGAGCAAGGCCACCGGGACTATCGGCGCACCACTGCGCAATCCGAGGTAGGCAGCGCCCCCCTTGGCTGAGTGCACATCACCTGCCCCCCTCTCTCCCTCTGGGAAGATCCCCACAGCTCCACCGCGTGTCAAGACCAACTGGGCCCCTAGGATCGCCTCGACGTCGACGCCTTCGCGGTTGAGTGGAATCTGTCCAGATCCGACCAAGAAAGCAGACATCGGGCCGGTGAACATCTCACGTTTGGTCATCACGTGGGCCGGACGAGGCGACACGATCGCAAGCAACGGCCCATCCAATAGGCCAATGTGATTTGCGGCCAGGATGACTGGGCCCGAGGTCGGCACCTTGTCTTCACCATGCAACTCGATCTGCCAGCGCGCATTGACCAATCGTTGGAATGTGGGCCGCAATCCATGCAACATGAATGTCGCTGGAGCCTTGACCCCGTCGACTCCCTTGACCAAGCTCATGGGTTCGCCAATGCTTCATCAACCATGGCCACGACCTGATTGATCACCTGTTCGAGGGTGTAGTCAGTGGTGTCGAGGTGGACAGCTCCATCGGGTACGACGAGAGGAGCCGATGACCGGGAGGAGTCGTGCTGATCACGGCGAAGCAGATCGGCCTCAGTCTTGGCCAGATCAACCGCGCCTGACTGCCGAGTGCGGCGCTGTGCTCGCGCGCTCGGATCAGCGGTGAGATAGAGCTTCAACTCTGCTTGGGGCCAGACCACTGAGCCGATGTCACGGCCCTCGACCACGATCCCGCCAGACCCGATGATTTCACGCTGCAACTGGAGCAGGCGTGCCCTGACTTCGGGAACGGCAGACACTGGGCTGACTGCCTGAGTCACTGCTTGGCCCCGAATCTCTTTGGCAATCCTGCGCCCAGCCAAGGAGATTGTCGGTCGGGCGGGGTCTGTGCCCGACTCAAGTGGCACCAAGTGCGTCTGCGCGGCAACTGCACTTGGGTCATGGATGTCGATGCCATTCTCCAGCATCCACAAGGTCATGGCACGAAACTGAGCACCAGTGTCGAGATAGCGCAAGCCCAGTGCCCTCGCCACTCCCCGCGCCGTACTGGACTTGCCTGACCCCGACGGCCCATCGAGGGTGATGACCGCTCGGCTCAGGCGAGTCTGCGCGGGGCTGCTCTCAGTGCTCATGACGGATCAAATCCTAGCGGCCACCAACCGTCAGCGATGAGTTGACCAGCCACGCTCGGTCAAACGCTCAGCCAGCCCCGTTGCCTGGGACTCCTCTACTTGCACCTCAACCAGACCAAAGTCACGCGCCGGGTCGTGATCAATGCGCACATCTTCGATATTGACGCCGATCTCGGCGATTTCTGCGAACAGACGATGAAGCTCGCCTGCATGATCGGGAACGGCAACAAAAATGGCGGCACTAGCCATTGGCTGGCCACCATGCTTGCCCGGAATGGCACGCGTGCCCGCAACGCCCTTGGCGAGGATCGCACTCATCAGATCAGGATCGTCCAGAGCAGCACGCAAGTTGACCAACTCAGACTGCACATTGTCGAGTAGCTCATCAACCGCATCACGATTTGCCAACAGAATCTGGGTCCACAGGTCAGGGTCGCTGGCTGCGATGCGAGTGACATCACGCACCCCCTGGCCGGAAAGCTTGAGTTGTTCTGGGAGTGCTTCGGCGAGTTGGCCGGCCGTCAAGACCGCCAACAACTGCGGCAGGTGCGAGGTTCGGGCCACAGCATGATCGTGCTCCCTCGGAGACAATCGCACTATTTCTGCGCCGCAAGCCCGGACCAGAGCCTCCACCAGCGGAGCAGCTGCAACCGAATGGACATCGGGGGTTACTGCCCAAGGTCGTCCCTCGAACAAACTGGCCGAGGCTGCCAATGGGCCGGATCTTTCGCTGCCAGCCATCGGATGCCCACCGACATAGCGCGCCAACTGATCATCTCCGACCTGATCGGAGATCACATCAAGTGGACTGCTCTTCACGCTACCAACATCGGTCACAATTGCCTCAGGACTGGCCTCCAGCGCATCGATCACTGCCGTACCGATGTGATCTGGAGGCACTGCGACTACGACGAGTTGCGCCGCGGTCAGATCGCTTGGTGCGAGTTGACCCGCCCCAAGGCCCACCGCAGTGCGTGCGTGTTCGTGGTTGACGTCGCTGAGCCACACGACATAACCCTTGGCCACCAAGGCCAATCCAATCGAGGTGCCCAGCAGTCCTGTCCCAACGATGTGGATTGGCCCGACGAGTCCAAGCTCACCGTTGCTGGCGCCTTCGCCGGCGGGTAAAGCCGGTTGGCTGGCTGACATTGGGACTCCTCAGATCTTGGGGCTCCATCAGCCTACTCACAAACCCGCTGTGTCGAGGAGTGCCCCAACCTCGGTAGGAGTGAGCTCTCGCAATGAGCCGCTGCGCAGATTGCCGAGCTTGACTGGCCCGATTCGAGTGCGGCTCAATCGTCGTACGGGTAGTCCGACTTGAGCCAAGAGCCGGCGTACGATCCGGTTGCGGCCTTCGTGGATAACCAGCTCCACAATCGCCCGGGACGCGGCTTGAGACCGAACCCTCGCCTTGCGGACATCAACGACTCTGCCTTCCACCTCAACCCCGGCAAGCAAGCTCGCGATGGTTGCTTTGCTGGCCAAGCCCGTAACCTCGGCGACATAGGTCTTCTCGATCTCGTACGACGGATGCGCAATCGCCTGGGCGAAGTCTCCGTCGTTGGTGAGCAGGATGAGGCCATCGGTGTCGGTGTCGAGGCGTCCCACGTGGAAGAGTCGCTGCGGTAGGTCACCAACCATGTCACCCAGGCACTTGCGCCCCTGTGGGTCAGCCATCGTGGAGACAACACCGGCCGGCTTGTTGAGCACGTAGTAGACGTGATCACTGACGGGCGGCAGGCGCTCACCGTCAACTCGAATCACTGCCCTTCGCGGATCAACTTTGACCCCAAGGCGGGTGACTATCTCGCCATCGACTTCGACACGACCAGACAGCATCAGCTCCTCGCACTTGCGACGAGAAGCCACGCCACTCTGGGCCAGCAATTTGTGCAGACGAACTTCTTCAGCAGCAGGGTCTTTGTCAGTCATCGATCAAGCCGGCTGCTCGGCCACCGCCGTTGGCAGATCAACACCATCGTCGAAGTCGCCCGCGTCTGGCAAGAAGGGCGCCAGCTCCGGCAACTCCTCCAAGGACTGCACCCCGATCCGCTCCAGAAAATATGAGGAGGTTCGATACAGATGCGCACCAGTCTCCGAGTCGGTGCCCGCTTCTTCCACCAGGCCACGAGTCAGGAGAGTGCGCATCACGCCGTCAACATTGACTCCCCGGATTGAAGAGACACGACTGCGACTGACCGGCTGTCGGTATGCCACTACAGCCAAGGTCTCCAGTGCGGCCTGGGTGAGCCGAGCCTGCTGGCCATCCAGCACGTGCTTGTCGACAACATGTGCGAAATCATCGCGGGTGTAATAGCGCCAGCCACCACCGATCTGACGCAGCTCAAAGCCACGCCCCTGCTCGTCGTACTCAGCAGCGAGACCAACAAGTGCAGCAGCAACTTCTGGGACCGGATAACCAACAGCGGTGGCCAAGGTTGCTTCATCCATCGGTTGGTCAGCGATCATCAACAATGCCTCGAGCGCTGGCCGTAGTTGGGTCAGCGACACGGCCAAGGTCTCGACTTCTCCAAGGCCGGCTTCAGCCGCACCCGTCTGGCCGGCAACCTGCTCATTCATGCGCATCCTCAGTTTCTGCGACGTCAAACTCATCATTGATTTCGACCTCGGTGGTCTCATCGCCGGTCCAGCGGATGGTTAGTTCGCCCAATGGCGTGATCTGGTCAAAACCAACGACCCCTTCCCTGAAGAGTTCAAGGAGCGCCAAGAATCTAGCCACCCTGGTCATCACATCCGGAGCATCCTTGGAAAGATTCCGGAAGGTCAAGGTGCCGCTGCCACGGAGTCTCCCGATGATGATCACCGCTTGCTCGCGCACGCTCACAGTTGGTGCGTGGATGTGGCCGAGCGAGAGCTCAGGCTCAGGCTTGGGTTGCAGAGCTTGGGCGGCCAGGGCTGCGAATTCTTCGAGACCAACCCCGATCAAGACTTCAGGTAAAAGGTTGGCATAACGCTCATCCAGGCCGACCGTGCGGGGATGACGCCGAGACTCGTCTTCCAGGCGCAGGGAAAGAATCCCAGCAACCTGTTTGAAGGCTTTGTATTGCAAAAGTCGCGCGAACAGAAGATCGCGGGCTTCCAAGAGGGCTAAATCTCCTTCGTCTTCGACGTCGCCAGAGGGCAGCAGTCGGGCAGCCTTGAGGTCGAGGAGCGTCGAGGCCACCAACAAGAACTGAGTAGTTTGCTCCAAATCCCATTCATCGCCACCCGCCTTTATGTGGGCAATGAACTCATCGGTCACCTTTGACAAGGCCACCTCGGTGACATCGAGCTTGTGCTTGCTGATCAGTTGCAGCAGGAGGTCGAAGGGGCCTTCGAAGTTGTCCAGTCTCACTTCAAATGAAGCAGTGGAGGCCTCGTTGACGATCGAATCAGCAGTCGTGACCGTCATTGGGCGAGAATGCGTCTGACCAAGTCGCTGTCAGATCCGTTCTTCTCCAGATCCTCCAGCACAATCGCGATGGCCTCACGCACCAATCGTCCGCGATCCACCGCGAGACCTAGCTCGCTGCGCAAGTTGAGCCGAGCCGACTCGATGTGCACGAGTTCCTCCGCGGTGACATAGACCGTCATCTTCTCTTCGTGCCGCACCCGACCACTGGTACGCCGCGGCCCCTTCGCGGGCGCTTCGTCGGGAACTGCTTGGATTCCGGGTGCCCTGACAGGTGACTTGCCTGTCTTCCCAGACGCACTCGTAGGCCTGAAGAGATCGTCTGCAGTCGGCATGTTTACGCGTCGAGACACCGAGCAGCCACCTCTCTGGCGAGTTGCCGATAAGCATCGGCTCCAGTGGAGCCCGACGCATAACTGGTGATCGGCTCACCAGCGACGGTCGAATCCGAAAACTTCACGGTACGACGGATCACGGTGTGGAATACCTGGTCACCCCAGGCCTCCACGAGGCGTTGCATGACTTCGCGACCGTGGAGAGTGCGACCGTCGAACATCGTGCCGAGGACTCCATCAACAACCAATCGTGGATTGAGTCGCTCTTGGACCTTGTCAATGGTGGTCTTGAGCAAGGCGACACCGCGCAATGCGAAGTATTCGCACTCCAGTGGCACGATCACACCGTCACTGGCGGTCAGCGCATTGACCGTCAAGAGCCCAAGCGAAGGCTGGCAGTCGATCAGAATCACGTCATAGTGCTCGATCGCTGGGGCCAGCACCCGCTGGAGAGTCTGTTCACGGGCGACTTCGTGGACGAGTTGTACTTCGGCAGCGGACAGATCGATATTTGATGGCAACAGGTCCATGCCCGGAAATCCGCTCGGCACCACTACCTCTTCAAGGGCGACATCTCGCTCCATGAGGAGGTTGTAGACAGTGAAGTCCATCTCGTGGGGGTTGAGACCGAGCCCCACGGAAAGGGAACCCTGAGGGTCAAAATCAACGAGCAGGACCTTGCGTCCATATTCAGCCAGAGCAGCACCCAGATTGATCGTTGTCGTGGTCTTGCCGACTCCGCCCTTCTGATTGCACATCGAAATGACTCGTGCTGGACCATGGCCAGTCAGGGGCGGCGGCACCGGAAACTCTGGCGTAGGTCGACCTGTGGGCCCAATCGCTGGGGCTTCAGGCTCAGCCGTAGTGACGGGTGCGCGGTCAGTCTTCGCTGGATCCAGATCCAAGACCGGCGCCGGATCGCCTGGCTGAGTCAGGATGGCCGGGATAGTCGGGGGCACCTGCGAGGCCACGCTCCCCCCGGCACCGAATGCTCCTGCTGCTGGACCACCTAAGTCTTGCGCCATGATTGCCTCTCCTCCATGGCCAGAAGCCGAATCGAAATGTCGATATAACGCTATGGCCGTCGGGGAATCTATCCGGACAGAAACGCCGACCACAAGTGGACTTTGCCAGCCCACAGGGGGTGGACCCCCACTGTGGATGGCGTGTGTGCCGCGCCCGCCTTCAATGCACACTTCCACGTCGCCTGTGGATCTTCCTGTGGGTTCAGCCAAGTGCCCGAGGGTGGGCAGCCGCATAGACTTCACGAAGACTGTCGACGGTCACCAGGGTGTAGATCTGCGTGGTGGTCACTGATGCATGCCCCAGCATCTCCTGCACCTCTCTGACATTGGCGCCGCCCTCGAGCAGGTGCGTGGCAAAGGAATGCCGCAGCGTGTGTGGAGAGATGTCGTCTCCAAGACCAGCCAGATCGGCTGCCTTGCCCACAACTGCCCAGGCGCTCTGCCTGGACAACCGACCACCCCGTGCATTCAGGAAGACCGCTGCCCCGCCATTGCCCCGTTCGCTCAAGTGCGGGCGTCCACGCACCAAGTAGGCAGAAACCGCCGCCAAGGCATACCTGCCCAATGGCACCATTCGCTCCTTGGAGCCCTTGCCGCGCAACAACACCGTTTCCGACTCCTGATCAAGGTCATCGATGTCCAGCCCCACGGCTTCGGAAATGCGGGCGCCGGTGCCATAGAGGATCTCCAACAGGGCACGGTCCCGCAGCGCCAGTGGTGTGTCAGCCGCACCAACGGCCTTCAACATCTGCTCGACCTGGCTGTACGGAATCGCCTTGGGCAGCTTCTTCGCCGGGCTGGGTGGCACAACTTGGGCGGCGGGATCACTGTCGCTCAACCCATCTTTGACCGCAAACCGGTGAAAGCCTCGTACGCCGACAATCGTGCGGGCAGCCGACGTGGCCGACATCGGTTTGTGGTTTTCGTCGCCCTCGCGCAATCCCATGAGGAAGTCTGAGACCGTGTCCGGATTGATCTGCGCCATGGTGGTGATGTCATGGTCGTCCAGATAGGCCAAATAGCGTCTCAGGTCACGACGATAGGACTTGATCGAGTTCTCAGCCAGTCCGCGCTCCACGACCAAATGGTCGATGTAGATGCGCATGGCCCGATCGACTTGGCTGGTTTGCTGTGAGCTCAGAGCAATGCCTCCTCGAGCGCGACACTTTGCAGGTCATGGGCTTGCGCCACGGCTGCATTGGTCAACTGGCCAGCGCGGGTGTTGAGCCCCCTCGCCAAGGCCGGATCATCTCGACACGCGATTTGCCAGCCTTTGTCGGCAATGGCTAGGACATACGGCAGGGTGGCATTTGTCAGCGCATAGGTGGAGGTGTTTGGCACTGCACCAGGCATGTTGGCCACGCAGTAGAAGACCGACTCGTGCACCACAAAGGTCGGGTCGTCATGAGTTGTAGGACGACTGTCCTCAAAACAGCCACCCTGATCCACCGCAATGTCGACGAGCACTGATCCAGGCCTCATCTGGGCAACCAGATCATTGCTGACCAGTTTGGGAGCTCTGGCACCTGGGATCAACACGGCGCCAATCACGAGATCAGCCTCGGTGACCCGCTGTCTGATGGCTAGCGTCGAAGAGGCAATCCCATGGACCCTGTTGTTGTACCTCCAAAAGGACATCCTGAGTTTGTCCAGGTCGGTGTCGAGCAGAGTGACATCAGCCCCCATCCCCAAGGCAATATTGGCGGCATTCTGGCCGGCCACTCCCGCGCCGATCACCACCACCTTGGCATTTGCCACTCCCCCGACTCCCCCCATGAGGGTGCCTCGACCTCCCTGCGCCTTCATCAGTGCATAGGCCCCGACTTGAGGTGCCAGACAGCCGGCCACCTCCGACATCGGATACAGCAAGGGCAATACGCCCGAGTCGGATTGCACGGTCTCGTAGGCAATCGAGGTGACCCCACGCTCCAGGAGTACGTCGGTGAGGCGGCGATCCGCAGCCAGGTGCAGGTAGGTGAACAGCAATTGGTCACTGCTCAACCTCTGGTATTCCTCCGCGATTGGCTCCTTTACCTTGAGGACGCATTGCGACTGCCCCCATAACTCATCCGCGTCAGCAATCACCTGCGCGCCAGCAGCTCGATACTGATCGTCGACCAATTGCGATCCGAGGCCAGCACCGGTTTCGATGAGCACTTCATGCCCGTGGGCAACCAACTCATGCACGCCCACTGGGGTGATTGCTACTCGGTATTCGTGGGTCTTGATCTCCTTAGGAATGCCAATCCTCATCTGGATCCTTCCACGCCCAACTGCGACGGATAGTCTGTCTTTGAGTCTAGGGCGCAGGTTTGGGATTGGCATCCAGGACGCGAAGTACATTGCGACAAGTGAGTGCCTCAAGATCCGCGCGAGACCATCCAGATGCGGCCAGCGCATCGAGCAGCCGTGGATATCCGCTCACATCCTCGAGGCCAACGGGTTGCCAACCAACCCCGTCGTAGTCTCCACCGATGCCAACATGTTCGATGCCAGCCACCTCGCGGACGTGATTGAAGTGGGCGACCACGTCACTAATCGTGCACTTCGGGGGCGGATGCTCGGCTCCATATTGGTTCAAGAAGGCGTGATAGGACTCGAACTGGTGCGTCGAGATTCCGCTGGCGCGGGCCGACTCCTCTGCCTCCAACTGCCAGTCACGCACTGCCTGCGACACGAAGAAGGGCACGAAGGTGACCATGCAGATGCCGCCATTCGTCGAGAGTCGTCCCAACACATCATCAGGCACATTGCGCGGGTGATCACAGACCTCACGCGCTGATGAATGCGAGAAGAGCACTGGGCGTGAAGTGATCTCCAAGGCTTGACGCATGACATCAGCACTCACATGGCTCAGGTCAACCATGACGCCAAGATCATTCATCTCGGTGACCACGGCTCTGCCGAAGTCACTGAGACCGTGGTTCACGGGTGTGTCCGTGGCCGAGTCCGCCCAGCTCACGTTGTCATTGTGGGTCAGAGTCAAATAGCGCACGCCTAGCTGAGCATAGGCGCCCAGCACTCCCAAGGAGTCCCGGATCTGGTGCCCCCCTTCGGCACCGAGCAGAGAAGCAATCTGCCCACGTGCCCACGCCTGTTCGACCCCAGCCACATCTTGCACGAAGCTGAGATCGTCGTACTTCGCAACCATCCGGTACGCCGCATCTATCTGCTCCAGGGTCGCCGGCACGATCTCTTCGGCTGGTAGGTCAGCGGGCACAAACACCGACCAGAATTGCGCCCCGAGGCCGCCTTCGCGTGCACGTGGGATGTCGGTGTGGGTGCCGTAGCGTTTGCTCGCCTCCGTTGACGACAGATCCAAGAGGTCGAAGTCATATGAGACAGATTCGCGAGCAGCCCAGAGCAAATCGTTGTGACCGTCAAAGACGGGACTGTTGCCCAGCACCTCGTCGATCTTCACAAACGACCTCGCCTTTTCAACGCGTCGTAGGCAAGCACGGCCTGCACCACCGGACCATCGCCCACTCGTCCGGCGAAGATGGCGTCGATCAGCTCTTCCACTGGCACCCAGAAATGCTCGAGTTCGGCTTCTTCACCATGCATGTCGAAGTCGCCTCGATCCCAGTGCGACAACCCGCGAGCCAGATAGAACCAATGGACCTCGTTGGTGAAGCCCGGTGTCGGCCAGGTCGTGAAGAGATGTCGCCAGTCGGCAGCTCGCAATTGTGCTTCCTCACGCAACTCCCGCTTGGCCGTCTCCAATGGCTCCTCACCGGGGCCACCGTCACACAACCCTGCCGGCAGCTCAATGAGCTTCATCCCAGACGAGTGCCGATATTGACGAAGACACCTGACGCGCTCTTGGTCGTCGATCGCCAAAACGGCCACCGCACCTGGATGATCCAACACCAAGCGAGCCAGGGGCTGCTCTGGATGCCCCGGGCGGACCACGGTGTCTTCACGGAAAGTCAGGATCCAGTCGTCCTCATGGATGATCCTGGACGCAACGACTTCCCATTGCTCTGGTCTGTCGCGCACGTCGCCGGCATGATCAGACACTTTCGTTGGCCTTGCCCGAGGCCCCGTCGCCCTCGTCATCTTCGACATGACGCCGCAGCTTCGACTCATCCATGGGGAAGCGCAATTCTCGCTGCCTGGTGATCGCAGCACCGATCAAACCAGCGAAGAGTGGATGCGGTCGTGTGGGGCGAGACTTCAGCTCCGGATGGGCCTGGGTGGCCAGGTAGTAGGGGTGCACCGTCACCGGCAATTCGACGAATTCAACCAAGGTGTTGTCGGGCGAAGTGCCCGAGAAGACCAGACCGGCCTGCTCAAGGCGTGGCCGGTAGGCATTGTTGACTTCGTAGCGATGCCGATGGCGCTCTTCAACCTCCGTCGTGCCATAGGCTCCGGCGACTTGACTGCCTTCGGCCAGCAGCGCGGGATAGAGCCCGAGCCGCATCGTGCCGCCCAAGTCTCCGGCTCCCTCAACGAAAGCCGCCTGCTCAGCCATGGTGGCGATTACCGGCTCAGTCGACTGTGGGTTGAACTCAGTGGATCCAGCCTCGTGCAGGCCGACCACCTCACGGGCATATTCGATCACCATGCACTGAAGTCCCAAGCACAAACCAAGGGTAGGGATCTGGTGGGTCCGGGCATAGGTCAAGGCGCCCAGTTTGCCTTCGATCCCTCGGATGCCGAAGCCACCTGGGACACAGATGGCATCGACTTCAGACAGATGCCGCGCCGCGCCCTCGACGCTCTCGCACTCGTCACTTGGGATCCAAGTGATCTTCACCTTCGCTTCATGGGCGAAGCCACCTGCGCGCAGTGCCTCCACCACCGACAGATAGGCGTCTGGCAGGTCGACGTACTTGCCGACCAGCCCAACGGTGACCTCTTCGTTGGGATGGTGCACCTTGCGCAAGAGGTCATCCCAAAGGGTCCAGTCAACATCTCTGAAAGGCAGATTCAAACGGCGTACGACGTAAGCATCCAGCCCCTCTCGATGCAGGACCTTAGGGATGTCATAGATGGACGGGGCATCCGCGGCCGTGACCACCGCTTCTTGGTCGACATCGCACATCAAAGAGATTTTGTTCTTGACCGAGACCGGGATCTCGCGATCAGCGCGACAAACAATCGCATCGGGTTGGATGCCGATCGAGCGAAGTGCGGCCACGGAGTGCTGGGTGGGCTTGGTCTTCAGTTCACCGGAAGGACCAATCCATGGGACCAGCGAGACATGGAGGAAGAAGCAGTTGTCTCGACCAAGATCGTGGCGCACCTGTCGAGCCGCCTCGAGGAAAGGCAAGGATTCGATGTCGCCAACCGTGCCGCCGATTTCGGTGATCACCACGTCGATATCGGCACCACCCATGGCCAAGACACGGTCTTTGATCTCATTGGTGATGTGCGGGATCACCTGGACGGTGTCTCCCAAATAGTCACCGCGACGCTCTTTGGCGATCACATGTGAGTACACCTGTCCAGTGGTGACATTGGCGATCTGATTGAGATTGGTGTCGAGGAAGCGCTCATAGTGACCGATGTCGAGATCAGTCTCAGCCCCGTCATCGGTCACGAACACTTCGCCGTGTTGGAAGGGATTCATCGTGCCCGGGTCGACATTGAGGTATGGGTCGAGCTTCTGCATGGTCACGCGCATGCCGCGTGATCGGAGCAATCTGCCCAAGCTGGAGGCGGTCAGCCCCTTACCGAGTGACGATGCCACGCCACCTGTTACGAATACGTGCTTTGAGCGCATCTCCACGGGGTTCGACCCTATCAAGGAACTCATCAATCAGCAGGACTGGACCCGCCGGATTCACCCCTTGTTGCGCGTCATCTGGGCGATGTCGAGCAATTCCTCGGCATGGGCAAGCGCCGTGTCGGACTCCTCCAGCCCGGCGAGCATCCTAGAAAGCTCCTTGACCCGACTTTGCTTGTCCAAGCGCTCAAGTCCAGATGTGGTCACCGATCCGTCGCTGCTCTTGCGCACGACGAAATGCGAGTCAGCAAAGGCAGCCACCTGTGGCAGGTGGGTCACGACAAGCACTTGGGTGGACTTCGACAATGCCCCCAAGCGGCGGCCAATCTCGACTGCGGCCTTACCCCCAACACCGGCATCTACTTCGTCGAAGACCATCGTGGGCACTGGATTCGTGCTTGCCAAGACCACTTCAAGACCAAGCATCACCCTGGACAGCTCACCCCCAGAGGCTCCCTTGTGCAAGGGTCTCGCAACGCTACCTGGATGGGCGGAGAAGTGGATCTCCACCTGGTCGACACCGGACTCAGTGAAGTGGACGGACCCCTCGGGCAGTTCCAAACAGGTGCTGTCGGTTGATTCGCCTGGTCTTTGGGTCACCACAAAGCTCAGCTGAGCATGTGGCATCGACAATTGGTTGATCTCCGCTGTTACGGCCTCACCCAGTCTTGCCGCCAGCACCTGGCGCCGCCCAGACAGATCAACTGCCAGCTCAGCCAGTCTGCGGCGCAATCTGGCTCGCTCGTCCTTGAGCCCTTGAATCCGCTCGTCGGCTCCCTCCATGTTTTCGACCCTCGCCCGGGCTTCAACCTCCCAAGCGAGCACTTCAGTGACATCTGCGCCGTACTTGCGGGTCAGTGCGCCCAATGCGGCTCTGCGCCCAGAGACGAACGCCAGTCTTTGGGGGTCAACCTCGATGCCATCGACGTAGCCGGCTATGTCTGAGGCCAAGTCCGCGAGCAAATAGCCGAGCTCATCGGCACGTTTGGCCAGATCGACCGCGGTCGGATCAATCTCAGCGGCGGCCTGGAGTTGTTGCCGAGCAAGCGAGAGTGCGGCATTTGCATCTGTTGTCTCGTCATCGCAGGAGAGGGCTTGTCTGGCCGTCTGTGCTGCCACCCTCAAGGTGTCTGCAGCACCAAGTCGGGCCTCCTCGGTGGCCAGGTTGGTGTCCTCACCTGGTTGAGGGGCAAGATCACTGATCTCCGCTATCCCGTGCTGCAGCATCTCCAACTCTCGGGCTTGCGCACGAGCATCTGTGAGTTGGGCACGCAGTTCTTGCTCGACAGCCTTCAACTTCGCCTGGTCAGCCGCAAACTCCGCACGCAGTGCCAGATGCCTGTCATCCCCGGATGAGTCGAGCGCCCGAAGTGCAGCACCTGGCTCCACCAGGCGGTGTTGGTCAGATTGCCCATGTACGGCGACCAAGGAGTCGGCAAGAGTGGAGAGCACCGATACGGGCACGGCAGCCCCACCAATGAAGGCACGCGAACGCCCCTGTGCCGCTACCTGTCGGCTGACCAGCAGAGTGTCGTCTTCGACCAGACCGCCGTGCTCCTCGACGCTTTGCGCCAGCTTCGAGTCGCAACTGAAGATGCCCTCTATCCGCGCCAGCTTGGCTCCCGCTCTGACCGCTGCAGCATCCGCCCGGCCGCCCAATAGCAGCCCGAGGGCCGTGATCAGCATGGTCTTGCCTGCGCCAGTTTCCCCGGTGATCACCGTCAGACCACTGTCCAGCGGCAGCAGGGTCTCCTCGATCACGCCCAGGTCATTGATCCGGATCTCTTGGATCACCGGCTGGGCCCCTCAATCATGTGAGCCGCTCCCCTTGCGACCGCCGCGCCAACCTGCAACGGGCAACTCGAACTTGCTCACCAATCGGTCGCTGAACGGCTCTTCGTGCAGTCTCACCAAACGCACCGGCGTCGCCCCACGTCGTACCTCCACCCGGTCACCCGGTTGCAGGTCAAGCATCCGCCGACCGTCACACCAAAGCACTCCAGACCCGTCTGTGTCCGGGAGGATCTCAACGGCCAACACGGATGAGGGCGAAACCACCATGGGTCGGGCGAAAAGAGCGTGAGCGCTGATCGGAACCATCAAGAGTGCTTCGACCTCAGGCCAGACAATCGGACCTCCGGCGCTGAAGTTGTATGCAGTGGATCCAGTTGGAGTGGCGCACACCATGCCATCGCAACCAAACCGACTGATCGGTCGACCGTCTATGCCGATGATCACCTCGAGCATCCGCTGACGTGCTGCCTTCTCGATGCTGGCTTCGTTCAGGGCCCAGGTCGACGCGATCGATTCCTTGTCTCTGACCACCTGTACGTCGATGGTCAGCCGCTCCTCGCTGACATAGTTGCGGCCCACGATGGCAGCTATCACCGCGGCCACTTGCCCAGTGTCGGCTTCGGCCAAGAAACCTACGTGCCCCAGATTCATGCCCAGAATGGGGGTGCCTGCTTGGTGGACCACTTCAGCAGCCCTCAAGATGGTGCCATCGCCACCGAGCACGACTGCGAGCTCGCAGCCCTCAGCTGGGGCGTCGCTGTCAGCAACCTCAACGCCCTCGAGCCCAATGAGGTGCATGTCCTTGCCCTCGTCGGACAGAACCCGCACGCAGAGCCCTTGCTCAACCAATGAGGTGCCGATCTCGCGGGCGATGGCACAGGACTCTTCCCGACCGGTGTGGGCCAGGAGCAGGATTCGGCGCTGATCGCTACCGGCTCTGTGCGTGTTCACAGGCTCCAGCCTCTCATCCACCGTGTTCAGCGCTCATCCCTGCATCTGACTTGGTCAGGTCGGCACTGGCCGACACCACTTGGGAGATCAACTCTGCCCCTACCAAGTTGTCGCCTCGACGCAACCAAACGAAGAACTCCACATTGCCCGAAGGACCAGGCAACGGGCTGGCGCACACCGAGACAGCTCCCCAGCCCAAAGCCGCAGCTTGATCAATGACCCCTTCCACTGAACTGCAGCGCAAGGCGAGATCACGCACGACTCCGCCCTTGCCTAGGTTGTCTTTGCCAACCTCAAACTGTGGCTTGACCATCAAGACGAGGTCGGCATCAGTCTTGGCTACGCCGATCAAGGCCGCCAAGACGAGTCTGAGCGAAATGAATGACAGGTCTCCCACCACGAGATCTACGGGACCTCCCAACATCTCCACAGAAATCTCGCGGATATTTGTACGGTCGAAAACTTGGACACGAGGATCTTGACGCAATTGCCAAGCAAGCTGCCCGTATCCGACATCAACTGCCACTACTTCAGAAGCCGTGTTGCGCAGTAGGACGTCGGTGAACCCACCAGTCGAAGCACCCGCATCCAAACAACGACGGCCCGCCACTTTCAGACCCTGAGGGATAAACGCGTCGAACGCACCTTGGAGTTTGTGTCCGCCTCGACTCGCATAGCCAAGGTCATCGGGATCTTCTCTCACCACCAGGTCGGCATCGGTGGTCACGCCCATGGCCGGTTTTGTGGCCACCAACTTGTTGACGCTCACTCGCCGCGACTCAATCAGGCTTGAGGCATGCTCGCGAGAACGTGCCAAGCCGCGACGTACCAACTCAGCATCAAGACGGAGTCGACGAGGTGGCATCAGCCTTGCGGGTCTTGATCCGAGGATGACACCATCTGGCTCTCCTGCCGCAAGGCGTTGCTGAGCACTCGATGGGCTTGCTCGAAGGCCGGCAGATGCTGGTCCAAAGCCTGGGCGTCCAACTTGGAGATGTTGTCAATGACTTCATTGAGTTCGTCGATCGCTTCTTCACCCATGGCTCAAACCTACCGAAGGCTCCGGCAATTCCGTGACGTCGACGCTGTGTCCACGAGAGTCCATGTGTGCCCATGCAGTAGCCGCGGCTACACGTAGCCAATCGCTCAAAGAGCCGTCACCAGAGATTCGCAGAACATCCGCCTCAGTCCAGCCTCGCCAACCGCCGAGCTCCCAAGCCGCAGCGACCTGGGTGGGGGTGCCATGCACTTCCAACAAAGACCGCAGATCTGTCCCAATGAAGTCGGGACGCTCATGTACGCCAGCTCCCAACAATTCACCCAACCCTGTGACCCCAGTCATCACCAACAGGCTTGCCCAGCCGGCACGTCGCGCGCCTTCGATATCGGTGTCCAGGCGATCGCCAACCATCAGTGGGCGCATCCCACCGACTCGCTCACGGGTTTCGTCGAACAAGGGCAACTCGGGCTTGCCTGCGACCACTGGAGAGCGTCGAGCAAACTCGCCGACCAGTTTGACCAAGGCGCCATTACCCGGACCGATGCCATTGGGTAGCGGGATCGTCAAGTCGGTGTTGGTGGCCACCCATGGGAGACCCTGTGCCACGAGAACTGCACCAGCCAAGACCTGCTTCCACGGCATATCGGGCCCATAGCCCTGAGCCACCGCCAGCACATCAGCATCGGGCTCGGTCACCGGAACCAGACCAAAGCTCTGTAGGGCCTCTTCTAAACCAATACCCCCAATGACGTAGACCTTGCTTCCATACGGGAGTGTCTTTGCCAACAGATGAGCACTGGCTTGAGCACTGGTCACGACATCTTCTTCATCCGCCGGCACCGACAGTGCGCGCAGCTTGGCTGCCACTTGGCCCGGCGTTCGCGAGGCGTTGTTGGTGATGAAAGCCAACTTGTGGCCCAAGGCTGACAGACTCTTCAGTGTCTCGGGCACTGACTGCAAGACAGTCTCGCCGACATAGACCACGCCATCGAGGTCCAAGGCAGTGAAGTCATAGCCCTGGGCCAAGGGCCCCGGGCAGGCCTTGAGCATCAGGAACCTGACTCCAGTTGCCGCTCAACCTCCGCAGCACGAGCCCCGGCATCAGTGGCCTCAGAGGCGTCCACCGCTTCAGTCCGGTGAAACCAAGTCACGGCGTCGGTGAGTTGCCCGTCAGCAGCCAGGGCATCTGCATAGGCATACCTGAGTCTGGCCAACCAAGGCTCACGAGTCTTCGACATCAACGGCGCAGATTCAAGAATGCGCAGCGCCGCATCCATCTCGCCGCGATCGCGACGGGCACCGGCTTCGACGATCCGCACCTCAGCAAGCGAAGCAGGAGACAACTTCTCCAAAGATGCACCCTTGATCAATGCCAAAGCCCGATCGGGACGCCCCAGAGCCCGCTCACAGTCGGCCATGATGGCCAGGTAGTCCCAGGCGCCATTCATCCGTTTGGCGGCCTTGAGTTGTGACAACGCTTCGGAGTATTCACCGGCCGCGTAGGCGGCCTCACCCACCGCCTCACGAACAACTGCCAATCTGCCTGCTCTAGCCAGCGCAGCTTGCGTGTGCTGGTATGCCTGCTTCGGGTCCGAGTCCATCAGCATGCCAGCAGCAACCAAGTGTCGAGCGACTCGCAACGCCAACTTTTCTGGGAGCGAGCGCAGCGCTGCTGCAACTCCTCGATCAAGCTCTTTGCCGGTGATCTCTTCAGGGATCTCCGGGCCGTCATATGCGCGCTGTACGTCGCTCCTGGGCGCTTCGTCGTACTCCCGACGCGGCGGCCTACCACTGGGCTTTCGATCTGGTCTTCCACTGCTCCGCCCAGCGGGCTTACCTTGGCTAGTTGCCCGTCCGCGTGGGCGCTGATCTGCTCCCGAGCGATTGCCGCCACGGCGATCGCTTTGACCATCGGACCTCGGTCGTCTGGGACGATTCTCGGGCACTGATTCTCCTTCATGTACTGCGCGAAATGCAGCCGATCCAACCACGCACTGTTGTCAGCATAGTGCCGGACAATCAAGCGCGAGCCCGCAACTATGCGCCTGGCACGATACGAGTGTCGATTGCCCGCTCTCCACAACTGGGGTGTCGAGCGACAAAATTCCACAAATTGCGTTGAGGGCCGCCCGCAAGCGGGCGACCCTCAACAAAGATAAGTCCGGCGACGTCCTACTCTCCCACAACCCACCGGTTGCAGTACCATCGGCGCTGAAGGGCTTGACTTCCGGGTTCGGAATGGAGCCGGGTATTTCCCCTTCGCTATGGTCGCCGAAACACTATTGAGTTATTCGTGTTTAGCCTTAATCAAGGCTCCCGACCGTAACTCGGGAACCACACAGTGGACGCGCAACATCTTTGAGGGACAAGCCCTCGGCCTATTAGTACCGGTCGGCTAGGCATTACTGCTGTACACCTCCGGCCTATCAACCCAGTCGTCTACTGGGGGCCTTACCCGGTTAACCCGGTGGGAAACCTCATCTTGAAACGTGCTTCCCGCTTAGATGCTTTCAGCGGTTATCAC